>Ga0207142_1086_pt1 | contig 15195 bp, 11 predicted proteins | sample Alteio_BWMinHeat_2_FD_153561 | JGI IMG/M metagenome (GOLD analysis project Ga0207142, IMG submission 153561) | Enriched cells from forest soil in Barre Woods Harvard Forest LTER site, Petersham, Massachusetts, United States -... | ecosystem: Environmental > Terrestrial > Soil > Temperate forest >... | reverse complement strand
AAATACGGGCGCGATCATGCCGGTATGGTGTGTGAACATATTACATACCGTGGACGTTCTGCTATACGAGACGCCGCTCGTGTATTGGGCTTCTCTCCTGAACAAATCGATCAATTAGCAACCCAGTATAAAACCGCCTCTGTAGGGGCGGGCGTGAGTCCGCCCGCGTTGGAACGACAATGCTCGAAGATACATCTCCTCACCAACATTGTCGCCGGGCTGGATGGTTTGCCGCGACATCGCTCTATTCATGTGGGTGGCTTTGTTTTATCAGGCGAACCATTAGGAACATTTGTGCCAATTGAGCCGGCCTCTATGCCAGGACGCACCATTATCCAATGGGACAAAGATGATCTTGTACCAATGGACATGTTTAAACTCGATTTACTCGGCTTAGGCATGTTATCAATGATTCAGGAAGCACAACGCTTAATTAAGCTGCACCGCAATATTGACTTTGATTTATCTAAATTAGATATGCATAACACACAAGTTTTTGAAATGCTGCAACAAGCCGACACAATAGGCATTTTTCAAATTGAATCACGCGCTCAAATGAGCATTTTACCCAAACTCAAACCAACCTGTTTTTATGACATAGTTGTTTCCATTGCTCTTATTCGCCCAGGACCAATTCAAGGTAACATTGTTCACCCATATTTGCGCCGGCGACGCGGGCTGGAGCCAATTACTTATGCTCATCCATCACTTAAGCCAGTTCTTGAACGCACATTAGGTGTGCCTTTATTTCAAGAACAAGGTATGCGCGTGGCAACAATTGCCGGTAATTTTACACCAGCTGAGGCTGATCAATTGCGACGAGTGATGAGCTTTAAGCGTGGCAAACAAAAAATGTCGCAGATATGTATAAAGCTAGCTGTAGGCATGCGCCAAAATGGTTATAACGAGCAGACAATTGATTCACTTACTAAACAATTAGAAGGCTTTGCTAATTATGGTTTTCCAGAAAGCCATTCTGCTTCTTTTGCTCTACTTGCTTATGCTTCTGCTTATTTGAAAAAACATTTTGCTCCTGAATTTTATTGCGCTACACTTAATGCTCAACCTCTGGGTTTCTACAGCCCCAACACTATCATTCAAGATGCACTTAGACACAATGTAAAAATCCTGCCACTCGATTTAGCTAAAAGCACCTGGGACTGCACTTTGCGACATTCTCCGCAGGAATGTAGGGGCGGATCCCATCCGCCCGTGTCCTCGTCCGTAAATAACGGATCGTTTACCGTAAGATTGGGATTGCGCTACATGCAAGGACTTAGCAGTAAAACCAAACAATTATTAGAGCAATCCTGGAGCAATGGTGGCACATTTACTTCCGCTAAAGATGTTCACCTTCGCAGCCAGCTTGGCGAAAAAACAATACAAAATCTGGCCAAAGCAGGAGCATTTGGTAGTTTTATTCCTGACAGACGTCAGGCTCTGTGGCAAATTATGGCCATGAATAAAAGAGAAGATAAACCATTATTTGCGACTAACTCCAATGTACTGCCTGAGATATTACCTATGACTGAATTAGAAAAAACTATTGCTGATTATCAAACTCAGCAACTTTCAGTTCATGCACATATAATGCAATTTTATCGCCCCTGGGCTAAAAGCCTGGACATACGTGCATGTGCAGATTTAAAACAAGGCAAAAATGGCGAATACGTAACCGTAGCTGCTTGCATTATCTGCCGCCAGCGCCCAGGCACCGCCAAAGGCTTTATGTTTTTTACTCTGGAAGATGAAACCGGATTAGCTAATGTAGTGATTAAGCCACAATTTCTAAAAAGATATAAACAGGTGCTGTTAGAAGAAAATTTCCTGGCAATTTCCGGCCAACTGCAAATTGATGAAAATGTAATTAATATCGTAGCTACTGATGCTAAGCCTTTGCCTCCCCTGCCGGCGCCATCTTTAATGTCGCGTGATTTTCGCTGACATAAGTGAATACGGTCTGCTTGATCTGGGTAAACTATTGATATGGTGACCGGCAAGATAGAGAAGTTTTAAGATGGCTAAGGATTCGCAAGAATTTCAAACACAAAATCCTGATGGCGCAATGTCCCACGACCGCCTGCAAAATCAGTATCTCGACGATGTGATGAAATCTTCTCCTGCCACACTCGCAGCAAGACCAACAACAGAATTAGCTTATAGAACACCTGCAACGACCGATGAGCCATCTCCGGCTACTGGCGGAACGCCGGCAGAGGCCAGAGGACGAACAATACCTTGCATACCAGAGGGTACGTTCAAAATAAAAAATGAAGCTCAAATTGTTACTTCAAAAGACGGCAAATTGCTTCTTTCTCGAACAGGTGACGACGAGCGTAGTTTTCAATTAACACCTACCAAGGACGGCGGAATTAAATACGAGCATCACGGTATCCAGCCGTCAGACAACTACACATATACTATTACCCCGGATGGAAAGGGTGGCAACAATATTCAATGGAAAATAGCAAAGAATGAGGATGGCACAGAGAGCATAGAAGGAAGCTATCATTGGGCACCAACAGGGAGATCGACTGAGCGAGTACCCACATTATCCGGAGAACCTATTTTAGATAATGGGAAAGGCACTAGTGTGGGTCGTCTCCAGTTGCGCGACGATGTTTCATATAACATACAGACATCAGACAATCAAAATAATCAAGTCGCTATAAAAGAAGATGGTAGCTTAGCTATTCATAGTAAAAATCTCGGACTCTACACGTTTACTCCAGACAAGGATGGCTATTATATGCGGTCTTCTGGACAAACCGAAGATGGTATTACTGCTCAAGGGTTTAACAACGGAGTTAGCAGCGTCGAGCGCCGTGGTGTCACGGTAGCACAAAGACCAGATGGCGGTAAAGAAATTGTCAAACGCAACGCTAATGGTGTAATAAGTAGATGGTTGACATTCGAAAATGGTACAGCCGTAACGACAACAGAAATACAAGACCATAATATTGAAAGATGGATAATACCGCCTGGCTATCCAAAAGATAGCTTTATGCACGAGGAAAGAACAAATCCTAACACAGCTAAAGAAACAATTCGTCTACGCGACACCGAACAGGCACGTCAGCTGGCTACAGGAAGAATAGACGATTTAGAGCAAAACCATAACATGATGATAAGTCGAGATAGTGCAGTCGTTTCTACTCGCATACCGACCTTGGAAGAAACTGAAGTATTGCGTAGGGCTTCGCAGAAATTTCCATGCGATCCGCAAAGACCACTTAAGGTGTATTTTTTTGATGGAAAGAATTTTAAAGGCGCGAAGGAACCAGATGCAATCTATAGTGGTGCACAAAAACTTATCGGTATCAACCCCAGTACGTCTCGAGTAAACTGCCGGCAGGAAAATATTGCCTATAAAAATGCGGGATACGATTCATTAGAAGCCGAAATTGACCATGAACTTGCACATGACTGGATATACAGGCTTGATCCCAAAGGATATGAAAATGGGGAACTGGAAAATAAATTAGCAAGTGTGTTCGGCATGCATCACATTGTGGATGTAACCGACCACAAAGAGAAGTGGATAGTTGAAGGGGAAACCATTAAAGGCAAACCCGTAAATGGTATAACCGAAAAAGACACGAAATTATATTACAAACCAGTTAGTCCAAATGGAAAATGGATACGTTGCGATCTATCAGGTAACCCAATTGATTCATCAGGGAAATTAATTACTAACAACAAGAAAATAGTGCTTATAAATAGCCTGGATAATCATGCAAAAGTCAAATTGCCAACCAACTATGCTTATTTTAGTCCGCTGGAAGCTGCCCCTGAATTACTGGTTAGTCACGGTATCAACGAAGCATCGAGAATATCTTTTCTACAGAAAACTAGTCCTGCGGCCCGTCGCTGGACAGAAGAGACAGATAAAAAGTTAGTCAATGCAGCTAAATTTCATGACAAAGAACAACCGCTAGGCGGTTGGGTACGAATAGCATCTGGAGATATTGTTCCAAAAGCACAAGGACAATCACTTGTCGACATTTTCAACAAAAAGTATGCACAAAAAGAATCTAAACCTAGCTAAGAGAAAATAATAAAGCTTATGGCAAAAAGAACTAACAGTACGAATAGATCAAGTAAGCGATCCACGTCGTCACCCCGACAAATCGCGGATGGCTGGAATGGAATTGTGCCAGGAGTAAGCCAGGTCAAAGATGCAATAGCAAAACTGGGTCCAATCGAGGGAGAAGACAAATTCGCCAATGGCAAATGGCTTCAATTCGCTAATAAAAATGTTCAGCTAGTTGTTTTAGACAACGATCCAAACACCATCGTTAAAATCCGTGTTTTTCCAGGATACTCAGATAAAGATTTAGCGCCCGCCAATATTGACGCTATGCAAAAGGTTTATGGTCCTCTTGAACAAACTGATCTTGATGAATTCGGTGTTCTAACCTATGAACGTTCAGGACTGCGCGCAGCTTGCGACTTTTTTGGCAATCCTCATCCAGTGAAGTGGATCGAATTCTACCCTATAAATAGATAAAGTATGATATACTATATTTGATATGTTTAGCCTATATTATATCAAATGTCATATAAACCAGCCTTGAAACCATTGCTGCAAAGTGTCATTAAGGCACGCCAAGCCCGCTTTCTCAGTCAGAGTGAATTAGGGCAAAAACTTGGCTTGCCACAAAGTTATATATCCAATCTAGAACGCGGCAAGCACGACATACGGTTGGGCACTTTTCTTGCAATTGCCAGATATCTTGGTTTTGAATTAATGCTTGTACCTTTGACACTAACACCTATTGTATCTTCGCTCATAGCCCAAGAATCCAGTAAAAAATCAAAAGAAGCGCAGTCTATGTATGCCCTAGACGATGATGACGAAGAGAAAGAAGAAGACTAGTCATGATCAATAACACTAATAAAACTAACTCGCTCCCTCCTATCAAAAATACTTTGAGAGTTTATCTCAATCAAACACTGGTGGGAACAATTTCTCGTCTTCAGGACGACAGAAATTTATTTCTCTTTGATCAATCCTATATTAGAAACCCCAAACGGCCAACGCTGAGTCTGTCTTTTAAAGACACTGATGGTGAGCTTATTACTGAAAACAAAATAACAAAAACACAATTGCCACCATTCTTTTCTAATTTATTACCGGAAGGATATTTGCGAGATTATCTGGCAACAAAACAAAATATCAAACCACAGAGAGAATTTTTTCTGCTTATGGCATTGGGACAGGATTTACCAGGAGCGACGCGAATTGAATCAGTTACCGGTACAGATGCTGAGCAGACTGTGGACAAGACAGTAGTAACTCACAAGTCCGATGATTTAAGATTTTCTCTGGCAGGCATACAATTGAAATTTTCTGCGGTAATGGAAACATCCGGCGGCTTGACTATTCCCGACCAGGGAATAGGCGGCGCTTGGATAGTAAAATTGCCCAGTAATGTTTTTGCCAATGTACCGCAGGCTGAGTATTCTATGCTTAAGCTAGCACGAGAAGCAGGTATTGAAGTACCGGAATTTAAATTAGTGCCAACAAAAAAAATTCATAACTTGCCTGACGATATACCGCAGACAATTGGTGACAGCCTGGCTGTGAAACGATTTGATCGTTTAGAGAATGGTAAACGGGTGCATATGGAAGACTTTGCCCAAGTCTTTGGTTTACAGCCAAATGACAAATACAAGCATGTGAGTTATGACCAAATAGCAAAAGTGCTATGGCTTGAGACAGGAGAAAATGGTTTTACACAATTCATTCAGCGACTTGTGTTTTCCTTGGCAGTCGGCAATGGAGATATGCATCTGAAAAACTGGAGCCTCCTTTATAAAGATGGCATCAATCCCACACTCTCTCCAGCCTATGATCTAGTACCCACTTTCCTTTATGTCCATAATGATAATCTGGCTCTGAATCTTGGTAAAACAAAGGACTTCAATCAAATCAATCTGGATAATTTTAAAAGATTAGCAGCCAGAGCAATGGCTCCAGAACGATTAGTCACACACACAGTAAAAACCAGTATCGCCAGAATACAGCAGGCATGGGAAAGTCTACATCAGGATTTGCCTTTACCTGATGTAGATATCAAGAAAATTGAAAAGCATATGGAGAGTCTGCCTCTGTTTAAGACTGCCAGATAGTCTGATCCACATGCTTGACTCGCATAAAAGCAAGCGGAACGGAATTAATGAACCGAGCTTGGAGAAGCGATCAATATCGCATTCCAGCTCACAAAAATCTCACAATTAAAGAGTAAATTAAATAAGCTAGATATCCAGAAAGATAAGGAGCAATTAAATGCCTGGTGACTGCCAAAATGGTTCGTGTGAAGTACAGCGACCGGTCAGGACCACTTCTGAAACAGAAAACCCACTGCAGCAACAATTTGCCGGTATGTGTGGTCCACGTGGTTGTGGCGGCTCCGGCAAAAAAATGCCTCGTGTTTTAGAAATACTACATGAGTTATTTGGTGGCTTGTTTTGAACATGGACAACAATATCGATAACTTATTGCAGAAAAATGGTCCAGCGACACAAACTGACTCTACTGCTGCGTTTCATAAAGAACTTCTCCTTGCTCAAGCAGATGCTCCAACCAGCCCAGCAACAGCTAGACCACCCACCAACAAAGAAACTATCGCCAATTTGATGAAAGACTTTGAGGGGGAGAGACAGACTTTTAGGACACTGCCTGCAAATACGCCTCCGCCTACAGATACTAGGCCGGCTAATCCTGGTAATCCCAGTGCACCCATAAAACCTCTACCACGTGTAGAAACACCAACACCAAAACCGTCACCAGAAAAACCACGCGAATCAAGCTTGGAACAAAGTCGGGCAGCATTTCAGAAAGAAATGAGCGATCGCAAAATCCCCCACTATACAGCCTCAGAATATCAAACTGCTATACGGAGAGCCAACGAAACTAAATTAACCCTGGTAGTGGATTCGGGTTATGCTAGTTGCCCACATTGCGTTGATCTCAATAACCAAGTTTTTAAACAAATGGAAAGAGCTGAACTTGGTAATGCTGTTTTTTTGCATTTAGATACTACAGCCCAGAATTATCCGGCAGCTATTAATGCATTAAATAGAGGACAAATCCGCAGACAAATACAGCCGGCACAGGGTGCTCCAGATGTAGCAGCTTATAATGCCTCCGGAGAAAGAACTTTTCATCAAGTCGGGTATGGCGGCGGTAGGGCTGAGGCGGCCAATTATTCGGGAAGACTGCGACGGGCTATTCAGAACCCATAACTTACATGAGACTCTGCTAGGTATATTCAAAGGTCTGATTGAGCGAAGTTAATGAAAGAGATTGCGGTAATTCCCACTGTACCGAGCCATCTCACAAAATTCTCACGACTTTCTCACAATTAACTCACATTTATTGTTTAAGCTCAGATAGTGCCAAATCATGAGCATTAAAAGAAGCGCGCAAAGGTGCAAAAGGCATGGGTGACAATAACATCGAGCACTTACTAAAGGCAAAAGGACCTGAGGGAGAAGAAACCCTGACTGGTCGGGTTTTTTCTGGAGATCTTTCCGACGGTCGGCTTCCTCAGCTGGATCTTTCACGCGCAAACAAAGTCCTTGATGGCAGCCCCTTGCAAATCAATGGCTTATTACTTGCGCAAGCAGACACTTCACGCGGCCCAGCAACGACTACTGCACGCAGTAACAGCGCTGTCCGTGATTTATTAGGAGAAGACTATGCTGGGGAGAAATTAACTTATGGGTCACAGTCCGCAAATACTCCTCCACCTGTAATGGATAATCGGACACCTATTCCCGCCAATGCTGGCAGACCGGTGCAACCTGTGGAAACAGCACGCCCGCAACAGCCCAAACCACAACTGACTGCTGAACAGCTGCGCGATGAAAGACGCAAACAATTAGCAAAGAATTACACGGTTAATGATGTGGACGAAGCCAAAGCCGCTCACAAAAAAAGCTCAGGATTTGAAAGTGCCCATGGTGGTGTGCATTGCCAAATTTGACGGCGATGATGAGGACAGACCCAGGCTTTTCCGCAACCCTCAGCAAAAAAAACAAGATGCCGATAGCAAATTCATGACAGAAAAAGTGCTGCCCCAAGTAGAAGATGCTCAATGGGGTAATGCAGTCTTTGTGCACTGTAGTCCCAAAGAAGCCAACGTCGTTGCCAGGGCTCTAGGAGTCAAAACAACAAATAAAGGCGCACTTCCTCATACAGTAGTAACTGATGCATCAGGAAACACAGTCCTCGATAGACGAGGCCGAATTAGCGCACAAGAATTAGTACAGAAAATCCATGGTCAGTGAGCACATATCAAAAAGTAATTATTAGAAGAACAAATCAATGAGCACCAGAAATCAACTAGACAACCCGGATAAAACGGATCGAAAAAAAGAAATCCGTCCTTTAACGGCGGCTGATGACGCAACAGATCGTTTAAGAGAAAAACCACCAGCAAAACCACAGGATCAACCTAAATCAACACCAGACAAACCAGCCGAAAAACCGGCTGACAAACCGGTTGAAACAAAACCAGAACCATTCAAACAAGCCAGCATGACAAAACGCTCTGGCAATGAATTATCTGACGATGAGAAAAAAGATGGTGTTGCTTATTCCCTGGACGCTCAATACAGGGGCGGTACTAGAACAGGTAAACATGGGTTTAACCAGAACGGCCAATTTGTCCGCTATGACGATGAACAACAACACATCTATCGCAATTTAAATAAAGAAGATCTAAAAAACCTGCGTATGGCTGGTCAAAAAGAAGGCTGGTATTTAATGGGTGAAAAAGGCCCACAAAAACTAGCTAACAATGATGTACATTTTTTCCCAACCGACAAAGACGGGGGAATATTTATCTCTCGTTTCTCCAAAGACATAGTTTATGCCTGGGATAAAAATGGCGTCAAGCATCAGGGCACAATCAATACTGAAGGCGCTTTCGTTGAACATGATGGGCATGGTAACCCTATATGGGTTGTACGACCAGACGGTTCACAATTAAAAGATATAGAGTACGCTCTCGCAGAACAAGGCCGCGGTTACAACCACAATACACCACTTAAAAGTTTCACCGAAGTAAGCAAAAATGGTGAACAGCAAAAATTTGTCCGAGACGAACTCAATAGAAATAGATATCTGCGTGCTGATGGCACAAGCGAACAGCGCTTCAATGCTTGCCTTGATAAAAGCAGCACATTTTTCTGGGACGATAAAGACGGAGTTTCAACTATTACTATGGGCGACTCCACAGTTGTGCATGGAAATATCAGCTTTGGTGACGCCAATAAGGCCATCGATTACCGCCACGCCAGAAACGCAGCACCAGAAACTTCAAATTTACATCTACATCCCACAACGCCCACGTTCTTTGTAGACAACCAAGGACGAACAACAGCAGTTCTTGCGCCCGAAAAGGGAGGGAAACCAGGCTGCAATGACAGCGCCGCCGGTGGCGTCGATCGCTTTTTTAGATATATGGGTGATACCAATAAATTCAGAAAGGTTGGAGAAATAAACAGCAAAGGCGACTTTGCTGATCGTCTCTATCTCACAACGCTTAATGTTGATGGCAGCTATACTGTACAACATCCTGTAATGAAAGAGTTTAGGGTTTGGGAAGGGAACCCGAACAACGGTCGGCGGCCGCGAAATGAAGACGAAGAGAGTGAAAATGATAAACAACCAGTAGTGAAAACGGAAAAGCGTCCAGCATACGAAACATTTGTCTATAGAGGGCCGCTTGATTTTGTGCCCGGAACACGCGATGTAGAATGGCATGAGCCAATTGGCCCACAAGGCAAACAATTTGAAGCTACTTGCATAAACCATCCTGATGGATCAGTTGAATATACACACAGGCGAGATTCTAGGGGAAATAATGGCGAGATAATTAGTTCTATAGATAGATATTTTGATGCGAAGGCAAATCTTCTTGGCGTACAAAAGGTAGATGCAAATGGAAGTAGAGGCGAGAAAATTACCCATGCCACTCATCCTAATGCTAGTTTTGATCTGTCTGGCAAGGTTACCTTCACAGACAAAGATCAGAACCAACACAACATCTTCCCAGATGGCACAGAAACAATATTGAACCCTACCAGTTGGACTTATGTGCAGAAAGACAACCTCGGCAGACCTATCTTTTCCGGTCAATTAGACGCCACTGGTAATACGGATAAAAATAATAGTTTGCATTTCACTTATAAAGACGATGACACTGTTAAGGTTGACAGTTTTATTGATGGCCAACGACAAACCATCTTCGATGGGCCAGGTTTTGTTTCGCCTGAGGGGGACTTCCGGCATCAAGCGACTCTAGACGGACAAGAAATGATAGTGGTCGAACAACCTGATTTATCTACTCGTTATAAGAAACCAGGAAAAGATGGCGCTATTGTACAAGTAATAGCAAGCGATGCAGCATTTGATGTAATACGAGAAATGACTGAAGGACAAGATCCAACACAGCCAAATCTTATTGTCGATACCCTTACAGACAAAAGTACTGGTGACGTTTATCACAGAGAGTTGGTGGCTGTAGATCCTGATAAAGCTTATGATAACGGGCTGGATCCTCATATAGCCGTGCGACAATACTTTATGACCCTCAAAAAGGTTTCTCCTGGGCAAGATCCAGAAAAAGCACCATATCTTGTGCCGCCACCACCAAAACCTGGTGAAACAGCAAAACCAGGTATACCACGATTATTCACAGATCTAGAAGTCTTGCGTAACGGTTATGTGCAAGCCACAGATTTGAGAACCACCTAAAGACTGACGCTGCCGACACCGCGAAGTCCTGAACAATTCAAAGATTATGCAATGCCAGAACACATGCATTTGGCTAGAGCCAGAGAAAGATTTGAGGCAGCAATTAAGAAAGAGCTAAGTGCTCAGAACAATCCAGTTGCTCAAATCAACAGACCGCACAGAGCATTTTCACCATTTGACCATTTACCGGTAAACAACCCCGGTGCACAAAACGCTCTTACCGCGCAGATTGCGCAGATTATGCAAAGTCATGATTTGGTAGATAACAATAACAGGCCGTTGATTCCCGAAATGCTAAGTCCCGCAGGACTTGATTATGTCACAGCAAGAATTATGGCGGATCGAAATCAAACCGTTCCATGGACAAGAAATCCGCAGCTCATGCAAGCAGAATTAGCAAGACGCAATAAAGCAGTGTCGGCAGCTCAGACGCCAACCACACAGTCTTCACAGCCGCCGGCCCAACAATCGAGCAGCAGCGATCCGGGCAAACGCCTGGGACGTTTCTTGCGCCTAGGCGCAGATTTGTTGTTGAAAAAGTAGCCTGTAGGGGTCGATGAAAATCGACCCGCGAGCATAGAACCCGGGCGGATAAGATCCGCCCCTACAACGTGAGTCGTCAATCAGGCATATCCGGTGGTAGGGGCACATCTCATGTGCCCGCGTACACGGAGAACACGGGCGGATGGGATCCGCCCCAACGTGAGTCGTAGATCAGGCATATCCCGTGGTAGGGGCACATCTCATGTGCCCGTAGACACGGAGAACACGGGCGGATGGGATCCGCCCCTACAACGTGAGTCGTAGATCAGGCATATCCGGTGGTAGGGGCACATCTCATGTGCCCGTAGACACGGAGAACACGGGCGGATCCGCCCCTACAACAGACGCAGTGGGGCAAACCACATGATGCAAGCTGCAGTTTAACTACTATCTCACAAATATCTCACAAAATTTTCATATTATAGTAGGGTCTAAAGCGAGTACAAAAACATGCTTAGAAAGCCATTGCTATCAGTAATTCAGTAATTAGTAACCGGCGCACAGTCCCGGAAAAAAGTTTAAACAAGGAGAACAGTCATGCCACCAGAAGGACAAGCAATACCAGAAGTTAACAGCGCACCTGCAGGAACGATGGAAGGTGGTGGTCAACCTCTCTGTTATGGCACTATTGCCGGTCCTGGATGTTTTACCGGGGGATATTTTATGGCTGGCGGCGAAATGGGCGGAATGCCGGGCGGTGGACTACCGGGTGATTTTCCAGACTTCAGTACAGAAAGCAGCGATAAATCTAACACCAATACTGGTATGCTACTTGCTTTTAATGTTGCCGGTGGTGTAGGTTCAGCAGAATCTATTTCAAACCCGGCAGTGCAAGCTGCTCAATTGGGCGGAATCTGGACCCCTTCTCGCAGCGATGCTACTGATGATCCAGCCGCTGCTGCTGTTGCTGCAAACAAATCGGCTGAGCAACATCCTGCTTCAATAACGGAAGCAGAAGGCGCAAACTCAGATGAAAAACGTGCCAACGCTAATATAACTATTGATGCTAACGGAAACGTCAATGTAGATTCTGACAAACTGGCTGCAGCCAACTATCAAGCTAAATTATGGATCGATGAAGCATATAAAGGATCAGCAGATGATATCAGAGCTAAATTGGAAACCGCTAAGGCTCAACTTGCTGCCAAAGGAATAGATTTACAAATACCGGCTACTTTACCTGCATTTATAACCAACAGGTCTGGCAACCCTACGCCAGATGTTAAACCTGATCCGAAACCTGATGGTGGCGAGAACGGTGAAGATGGCGACAATAGTTGTCCTGACGGCAACTGTGGTCCAAAGCCTGGTCCTCAACCTAAACCCGAACCAGATGAAGATCCCAATACTGATACCGACACTAAGCCGGGACCTAACACAGACGTCACTCCCAAACCAGACGGCTTGTCCAAAGCACCAGAATGGATTGACAAAGCCATGGGTGATCGCCTATCAGGTAAAGTAGGTAATACCCCCATAAACCCACATACTTTGGCTAACTGGCCAAGAGCAGTTATGCCTAACGGCTTACAAGGCATCTTTGCCAGACATCATTTGTCTAATCCGCCAACAGCAGAAGAATTGGCCGAATTGCAAAAGGACTTGGACGCATATTATGCATCCGATGAAGGCAAGAATGATCTTGCGCAGTTAGACCAAAATGCTAAATCTCTATCCGACTCATTAGCTAATGGTCCAATGGGAGACAAAGCCGGCGCTAAGGAAATGATGGATTTTGCCCAAAAGCTACACAATCCAGGCGCAAACATGGACATTATTGGCAATACAGCTCTGGCAATGCAAAAGAGTAATGATGGAACATTGACAGTAGACGATATGTCAGGCAGCAGACGACTACTGCCGGAAGCATTACAAAAAGCAATTGTCCATCTTGCAATTGCTGATGTTGCTGCGCAACAAGTGACAACAACAAATGGAACACAAGAAACTCTGCTTGATCTCAAACGTTCACCCTCTCTCAGCGACTCTGCGGATTATCAAGCCGCAGTTAGGGGGAGAATATCAGAAGTAATAAAAACATTGACATTGCCCCAGGTTGACGAACATGGCAATCGAATTGACCCTAGGACTACAGCTCATACATTTACACGCTGATAAACAAAAATGTATTAGCACAACATGGAACACTATGACGATAATTAAACCGAGAGCGGGATAAACAGGAGGATGAGGTTAAAGTGGCAACGGGTACAGGAGGAAGATCCTCCACCACTCCACACACACTTGGCGTAGATGGCGGAGACAATAAGAACCTTTCTCAAACTGAACAATTAAATTTCAGTTCTGGAGAAGCACTTAATGCTTTCAAAAATGTTAGCTTGAAGGACATAACACAAGCACTAACAAATACCAGTCAACCATATGGATCAAATGGCGTCAGAAACACAGGAGAGTCGAGTGCTTCTGATGTTGCTGTGCGCCTCAGTGGATTTCCGGCCCTAGCCATTAATCAAAATCCCGGCAATTATGCAGGCACCGGAGGAGCTATGTCTGCGGCCATGAATAGGGAGCCTGCGTGGGCAGCTAGCCATGAACGTCCGCAGCAGCGCCTAATGTTAGACAGCCAAAGCACAAAAGATGCTCCTGTTTTGGTGCGCGAAGATGGTGCACGCATTACTTACCAATCTTATACAGCTGCAGATAAATCGACACAAACTCGTATCGCCACCGTATCTGGACCAGACGGAACACGCACTTATAGTTATGATAATCCGACCAACCCTGGCATGGCAACAAAGATTATTGATAATACCAATATTGTTGAGAATACCTATGACAGTAATGGCGTCCCGCATCGGCAAGTCACTCCTGTTCAGCAAATAAGGCAACGTGATGCTGCCTCAGGCAACTTCACGATGCAAGAATACAACACACAAACTGGACAATTAGTACGCGCAGAAGTCGAAAGATCTGTGCAAACTAGACAAGACGGACAGCTAATTTATCAACGCTATTTAAGTCCTGAAGAAATAGACCGTGCTACTAAGCAACAAGTAGATTTGTTCGGCAAAGATCTTACATTCCAAGAAAGGAGAGATCTTAGAAAAGAAATAGCCGAAGAACTCAGCCAAGATCGCACCTGGTTGGTCGCTAATGATCTACCATCGTCCAAACGAGCTTTGCTCACTGCCGCCAGCGGTAAATTATTTGGAGGCGACAATGCTAAGACGGAAAGATATATTGATATGTATATCACTAGAATCCGTGACTGGCGACAAAAGGGGTATGCCACTGCCACTGACGATCAATTGGCATTTTCTTTACGGCGTATAACTGATGTCTTCACCAAAGAACGTACCGGCGCTGCTGCCAGCATGTCAGATACTATGCGTAACCATCAGGTGGAAAGGGCATTAATGGGCATGGGTTCACCCGGAATATATAACAACCAAGGTCAAGTTGGTACATGCTATGTCAATTCATATCGCATGGCAGCTGAGTATATGGCACCACATTTAGTGCTAGATAAATGGGCCAGTATCATGACTACCGGAAAAGCTAAAGGACGCAGTTTCAATGCTGCTGAGTTGAAGAGGAAAAACTTTGCGGGCGAAGATTCCTGGAACTATGTTATGAACAGTTTGTGTGCCAAATTTAGATATGGTTCAAAATATTCTTTGCGTACAGGCTTTCCTGGCACAGCTGAATTTCAAGCTCAAAAAGAATTCAGATTATTAACCGATGGCGGAAAATTGCCACTAGGTAAAGCTGCTCACAAAAAATATGGTGTAAAAATGGCATATACATATGGCGGCAGTCATGCTCAGTGCTGGGTTGGCAATATACTAGAAAACACCTGGAATGGAATGGCGCAAAAGAAAACGCCAAAACCACATGTTGAAACGCTTGTTTGTTAAAAA
>Ga0207142_1066_pt1 | contig 15361 bp, 17 predicted proteins | sample Alteio_BWMinHeat_2_FD_153561 | JGI IMG/M metagenome (GOLD analysis project Ga0207142, IMG submission 153561) | Enriched cells from forest soil in Barre Woods Harvard Forest LTER site, Petersham, Massachusetts, United States -... | ecosystem: Environmental > Terrestrial > Soil > Temperate forest >... | reverse complement strand
AGGGTTTGCAATGTTTTTGACCAGTGAGCGCGGGCAAAAGATAATTTTAAGCTCAGGCCTGCTTCCGGCCATAATGCCCGGAAGAGAAATACAAATTGAACATAAACTAAAATAAATATAACTAATTCAAAAATGAAACCATCATGGGTTATCGCTCAAAAACAACATTAAAATAGCTCATGATAGCTTCATTACCATTTAAAAACAAATTATTATAATGAAAATCAACACTAAAGTAGCTGCGGCAGTATTAGGATTGGTATTTTTAGGCACTGCTGCTAAGGCACAAAGCCTTGATGATGCCAGGAAGGCTATTAATGCCGAACAATATCAGAAGGCTAAATCAATGCTGAAAAACCTAACCGTTACTGAAGCAAGCAAGGATGAAAATTATTTCTACCTGGGTTGGGTGTACTTGATCCAGGATGAACCCGATTCGGCGAAATTATGGTTCAATAAAGGTATAGCTGTTAACCCCAAATCAGCATTAAACTATGTAGGTTTAGGTGCTGTTGCCCGTTTGGATAAAGACCAGAACGGCATGAATACTAACTTTAATACAGCCGTTTCATTTGTAAAGAAGGACAGTAAGCCCTATGTATATATAGGTAAAAGTTATTTGCTTTCGCCTGCAGGCACCCCAATAACCCCTGCTGATGCTAATGCAGCTATAACTATATTAAGAAAAGACAGCACATTAAACCCTAAGGACCCTGAAATGTTTATAGCCCTGGGTAATGCCTACCTTTCTCAATTGAGAAATAGCGAAGCATACGGTAGCTTTTCAAGCGCTTTGGACGTAGATCCTAAATCAGCCGCTGCCGATGTGGCATTGGGTGTAATATCAAAATACGCCAATAACTTTGACGAGGCCGAAGCAAAATTTCAGGCGGCTTTAGCCCTCGACCCTAACTATGGCCCCGCTTACCGCGAATGGGCTGAAACCGATCTGCGCTGGGCTTTAAGCGATCCGAAACAGGCAGCTAAAAAAGCCGAAGGCGTTGATCATTATAAAAAATACCTGAGTTTAACAGATATGTCGGTTGAATCGCAAATGCGTTATGCCGATTTCCTTATCTATGCTCACGATCCTGCCGACTACCAAATATTACAACAGGTGGCAACAGGTCTTTCGAAATCAGCTTCTTCTAACTTAAAGGTGTATCGCTACTTAGCTTATTCAGCATATGAGAATAAAGATTATGCCAACGGCTTAACAGCAATGAATACCTGGATGACCAAAGCTGACCCTAAACGTATAATCCCTGAGGATTATTTATACCTGGGCCGTTTGCAAATAGCTTCAGGAAACGATTCATTGGGTGTACAGAACTTACAAAAAGCTTATAGTCTTGATTCAACCCAGGCCGACGTATTTGAAGAAATAGCAAAATCTGATTTTGCACATAAAAAATATGTACAGGCAGGCGATGCTTACAAAACATACATCGAAAAATCGCATAAAGCTACTTTGAACGATTATTTGTCTGAAGCGTTGAGCTATTACAAAGAGTTTACTACGCAATATTATAGCAAAGCTACTCCTAAGCCAATACCTGATACCTCGTTGCTTACAAAAGCCGATACTGCCTTTAGCTATATACAGCACAAAGCTGCAGCACCGGTTGCTATTGTGGCACTTTACCAGGCACGTGAGCAGGATTATAAAGAACCGGACCGGAATACTTCTAAAGGTTTAGCAAAACCGTACTATGAACAATACATAGCACTTACATTAGCTAAAACACCGCTAAAAGATACTGATAAACCATTCTTAGCTGAAGCCTATGATTACCTTGGCCGCTATTACGAATTGGCTGCAAAAGATGATGTAAAAGCTGCCGATAGCTACAGCAAGGCATTAACTTATGACCCAGCCGACAAACAGGCGCTGGATTACCAGGCTCGCCACAAAAAATAAAAACTAAATAAATTAAAGGCCTCAGTAAAATGAGGCCTTTTTTGTTCTATATATAGGATTTAAATTTTTCATGGCTCTTGATTCTTGAACTCTTGAATCTCATTACTATATTTGCAGCATGGAAGTACAAAGTTTGCCGGTAAGTTTTTTACCTATTATTTTTCAAATGGTAGTAGCTGTTGGTTTTGTGGTTACCACCATGTTTGTAACACACAAAATTGGCCCTAAACGCCAAACCAAAGATAAATTAACCCCATTTGAGTCAGGTATCGAGGTTATTGGTAACGCCCGTACACCTATTTCTATAAAATACTTCCTGGTAGCCATACTCTTTGTATTGTTTGATGTGGAAGTAATATTCATGTATCCCTGGGCGGTGAACTTTAAAGCATTAGGCAGCCAGGGCATGATAGAGATGTTCATTTTTATGGGTACGCTTTTACTGGGCTTTATTTATATCATAAAAAAGAAAGCGCTGGATTGGGATTAGTTCAGGTCCTTAGTACAAAGTCGGTGGCCTTTAGTCAAAAAAACATTATTTCTGGCTAAGGACTTTAGACTAAAGACTTTAGACCGATAATCTTGTTTAGAACAATTCTAAATATATCCCAAACCTCCCATAGTGTACTAAATACATCATTTTAATTGTAAATTTGTTTGTCCTATTCCTGCTTTTTGGATGGGTATTTGTATTATATAATTCATGAGTGATATTCAGTTAGTTGAAGCTCCTCCTGGTGTAGAAGGTGCTGGGTTTTTCGCTACTTCGCTTGATAAAGTAATAGGTTTAGCGCGTTCAAACTCTTTATGGCCCTTGCCATTTGCCACCTCATGCTGTGGTATTGAGTTCATGGCCACTATGGCTTCCCATTATGATCTTTCAAGGTTCGGAGCCGAGCGTTTGAGTTTTTCGCCCCGCCAGGCCGATCTGTTAATGGTTATGGGTACCATAGCTAAAAAAATGGGCCCGGTATTGCGCCAGGTTTACCTGCAAATGGCCGAACCCCGTTGGGTGATGGCTGTTGGCGCCTGCGCCTCGAGCGGTGGTATATTCGATACTTATTCTGTTTTGCAGGGTATTGACGAGGTTATCCCGGTCGACGTTTACGTACCCGGCTGCCCGCCACGCCCCGAAGCTATTATTGATGGCTTTATGGGTATACAGAAGCTGGTACAAACAGAATCGTTGCGCCGCCGCAGCACCCCCGAATATCAAAAATTATTAGCTTCATACGGAATTCAGTAATGGGCAAGATCACAAACGAAGAGCTTTTAGCAACTATCAGTGGCAAGTTTGGCGACAAGGTAACCGTTGTAGGCGAGCCTTACGGATTGCTAACTCTTGAAACCGGTCGCGATAGCATTATTGAAATTTTAGATTTCCTGAAGAACGATACTGTGTTACAGTTCATTTTTTTAACTGATATAACCGCTGTTCATTATCCTGAACAAAAAGATAAAGAGATAGGCATTATTTATCACCTGCATAGCCTGGTAAATAATGTACGCCTGCGCTTAAAAGTATTTTTGGCCGATGGCGATGTACACATCCCTACCGCTACCACCGTTTGGCATGGCGCCAATTGGATGGAGCGTGAGACCTATGATTTTTTTGGCGTGATATTCGATGGTCACCCCGATTTGCGCAGGATATTAAATGTTGACGATATGACGGCATTCCCTATGCGGAAAGAATTCCCATTGGAAGACCCTAACCGTGTTGATAAAAAAGATTATTTTTTCGGAAGATAAAAGAATGCAGAACCATCCCGTATATACAGATAATGATCCGCAAACCGCGCCCTCAACCCTTAACTTAGGGCCAACGCACCCGGCAACGCACGGCGTTTTCCAAAACGTATTGCAGCTGGATGGCGAGCGTATCATAAGTGGTGTATCAACCATTGGCTACATACACCGTGCTTTTGAAAAAATTGCCGAACATCGCCCTTTTTACCAGATAACACCACTAACCGACCGCCTAAACTACTGCTCATCACCCATAAACAACATGGGCTGGCACATGACGGTTGAAAAGCTGTTAGGTATCGAAACGCCAAAACGCGTAGACTACTTGCGTGTAATTGTAATGGAACTGGCCCGCATAAGCGATCACATTATTTGCAACGGTGTATTAGGTGTTGATACTGGCGCCTTCACAGGCTTCCTGTACATGATGGAACACCGCGAAGCCATATATGAGATATATGAGGAAGTTTGCGGCTCACGTTTAACTACAAACATTGGTCGTATAGGTGGTTTCGAGCGTAATTTTAACGCCATTGCTTTTACAAAGCTGCGCGCTTTCTTAAAGAACTTTCCACCGGTTTTACGCGAATTCGAATCGCTGTTTAACCGTAACCGCATATTTGTTGACCGTACCAAAGGCGTTGCCGAAGTAACCCCCGAGGACGCGATAAGCTACAGCTGGAGCGGCCCGTTGCTACGTGCTGCCGGTGTAGATTATGATGTACGTGCCATGAATCCTTATTCGTCATACGAAGATTTTGATTTTGAAGTGCCGGTAGGGGAAAATGGCGACGTTTACGCCCGTTTTTTAGTGCGTAACGAAGAAATGTGGCAAAGCCTTCGCATTATTGAGCAGGCATTGGTTAAACTGGAAAAAGAGCCGACAGATATTTTCCATGCTGATGTGCCCGAGTTTTACCTGCCTCCAAAAGAAGAAGTTTACAATAACATGGAAGCCCTGATTTATCACTTTAAAATAGTGATGGGCGAAATAGATACCCCAAATACCGAGGTTTATCATTCGGTTGAGGGTGCCAATGGCGAATTAGGTTTTTATTTGGTGAACGATGGTGGCCGCGCACCATACAGGTTGCATTTCCGCAGGCCAAGCTTTATCAATTACCAGATGTATGCCCCAATGAGCCGTGGTATGTTACTGTCTGACGCGATTATTAACATGAGTAGTTTAAACGTAATAGCCGGAGAATTAGATGCTTAGAGTTGACGATGCACAAGCTGCCCCGGTAACATTTTCGCCGGAGCTGATAAAACAATTTGACGATATTGTTAGTCGCTATCCAGTGGGCAAACAAAAATCGGCATTATTGCCCATTTTGCATTTGGTGCAGGCCGAATACGGCTGGGTAAGCGCCCCCGCAATGGATAAGGTGGCCGAATACCTGGAAATACAGGATATTGAAGTTTATGAAGTGGCTACTTTTTACAGCATGTACTTTATGCGCCCGCAGGGCAAATATGTGCTGGAAGTTTGCCGCACCGGTCCCTGCTGTTTAGTAGGCGCTGAAAAAATAATGGACCATATTGAGCAAATGCTTGGCGTAAAAGAAGGCGAAGTAACCCCCGATGGCTTATTCAGCTGGCGCGGAGTTGAGTGCCTGGCCGCATGCGGTTACGGCCCGGTATTGCAAATTGGCCCTGAATATACTTTTTATGAGAATTTAACAGAAGGATCTGTCGATACATTGATAGCAAATTTAAAAGCAAAAAGTAATAATTGACGATGATAGACACAAGCAAACGAAACTTACTGTTGGCAGACGCCCTGTTTGTGGTTGCTTTGGTCATGATTTATTCAACTGATGGATTAAGGGATTATCCTATTGTTCTTTCACCGTTGCTTATTATAGCTTTCGGAACATGTGTGATAAGGCACATTAATCATTATAAGTTGACAAAAAGGATCTATTAATATGACAAGGAACAAATTGATTTTTACGGATTTAGTATTCGTTGTTGGCGTAACCTTACTTTGTTTTGCTACCGATTTTTTTCATAAATCATTTCTGCCGATATTTTTCATGATACTATTTGCTTTTGCAAGCTGCGTAAAAAGGCATGCAGATTATTACAAGCAGACAAAAAAGATTTATTAAACAGTAATGGCACGTAAATTACTTTTAGAACATATAAACGTACCCGGCATCAATACTTTTGATGTTTACCGCCAAAAGGGTGGCTATGCCGCTGTTGAAAAAGCGCTGAAAACCCTTACCCCCGAAGAAATTGTTGAAGAGGTAAAAAAATCGGGTTTGCGCGGTCGTGGCGGTGCAGGTTTCCCTACCGGGATGAAATGGAGCTTTTTGGCTAAGCCCGAAGGTGTTGCCCGTTACCTGGTTTGCAACGCCGATGAATCAGAGCCCGGTACTTTTAAAGATCGTTATTTAATGACCTACATCCCTCACTTATTAATTGAGGGTATGATTGTTTCCAGCTTTGCTTTAGGTGCACATGCTTCATACATATATGTTCGCGGCGAAATGATGCCGCAGATACGCATATTGGAAAAAGCCATTGCCGAAGCAAAAGCAAAAGGATTTTTAGGTAAGAACATATTAGGCACAGGTTACGATCTTGAACTGTATGTACAACCCGGCGGGGGCGCCTACATTTGCGGCGAAGAAACTGCTTTGTTGGAATCATTAGAAGGGAAACGTGGTAACCCGCGCATAAAACCACCATTCCCGGCTATCGCTGGTTTGTATGGCTGCCCTACAGTAGTAAACAATGTGGAGTCTATCGCGGCAGTTGTGCCTATCATCAACGACGGTGGCGAAGAATATGCTAAGGTTGGTGTTGGTCGCAGTACCGGTACTAAATTGATCTCGGCTGGCGGTAATGTTAAGAACCCGGGCGTTTATGAGATAGATCTTGGTCTACCGGTTGAAGAATTTTTATACAGCGACGAATATTGCGGTGGTATTGCCAACGGAAAACGCTTAAAAGCGGTTGTTGCGGGTGGTTCATCAGTACCTATTTTACCTGCCAACTTATTTTTGAAAACTATTAATGGTGATGCGCGATTAATGAGCTATGAATCATTAGCCGATGGCGGTTTCGTTAGCGGTACCATGATGGGTTCAGGCGGTTTCATCGCGTTCGATGAAGACCAGTGTATTGTGCGTAATACCTGGAATTTCACTCGTTTTTATCACCACGAAAGCTGCGGGCAATGCTCGCCATGCCGTGAGGGTACCGGCTGGATGGAGAAAGTTTTGCATCGCCTGGAATACGGTCACGGCAAAATGAGCGACATGGACCTGTTGGTTGATGTATCGAAAAAAATTGAAGGAAATACCATTTGTCCGCTGGGCGACGCGGCAGCATGGCCGGTGGCCAGTGCTATCCGCCATTTCAGGGACGAATTTGAATGGCACGTAACAAACGGCGCCGAAGCGGTTAAAAGGAATTACGGGCTGGCACATTACGCTGATCCGTTGCCAAAACCGGAAGCGGTATAGATTATAAAAAAGATTGTCATTCTGAGCGACAGCGAAGCGTGACAAAACAAGGATAACAAAAATGAAAGTTACAATCGACGGAATACCTGTTGAAGTAGAAGCCGGAACAACCATCCTTAATGCCGCAAGGATAATTGGGGGCGATATTGTGCCGCCTGCTATGTGCTATTATTCTAAATTAGAAGGCAGCGGCGGTAAATGCCGTACCTGTTTGGTTAAGGTGAGCAAGGGATCAGAAAAAGACCCGCGCCCTATGCCAAAGCTGGTAGCATCATGCCGTACTACGGTTATGGATGGCATGGAGGTGCAAAACATCACTTCGCCCGAAGTAATTGAAGCGCGCAAAGGCATTGTTGAAATGTTGCTGATAAATCATCCGCTGGATTGCCCAATATGCGACCAGGCCGGTGAGTGCGACCTGCAAAACCTTGGCTTTGAACATGGTGCCGAAAAAACCCGCTACGAGTTCGACCGCCGTACTTTTGAAAAAATTGATATTGGCGATAAGATACAACTGCACATGACACGCTGCATCCTATGCTATCGCTGCGTTTTCACTGCCGATCAGATCACCGACCATCGCATACATGGTATCTTAAATCGTGGCGATCATTCTGAAATATCAACCTACATACACGAAGTAATTGATAATGATTTTTCAGGAAACGTAATTGATGTTTGCCCTGTCGGCGCTTTAACTGATAAAACTTTCCGCTTTAAAAATCGTGTTTGGTTCACCAAACCTGTTGAAGCACACCGTGATTGCGACCATCCCGGCTGCAACGGTAAAGTAACGCTATGGTACAAAGGCGAAGATGTTTTACGCGTAACCGCACGCAAGGATGTTTATGGCGAAGTAGAGGAATTTATTTGTAACACCTGCCGTTTCGACAAAAAGAAAACCAGCGACTGGGTAATCGAAGGTCCTCGAAAAGTAGCCAACTGGTCGGTTATAAGCGCAAATAAATACGATACTTTAAAGCCACTTCCGGTTGTGAAAACTAACCCGGTATTAGTTGAGGCGAACAAAGAACAATTTGAAAGGGAGACCCGCTTATAATGGAACAATTTGATATAATTTTTAAATGTGCCCTGGTTGTTGTGATCTTTCTCATCAGCCTGGTTGTTGCTATGTATTCTACCTATGCTGAGCGCAAAATAGCGGCATTTTTCCAGGATAGGGTGGGCCCTAACCGCGCAGGCCCTTGGGGTATCTTACAGCCCCTTTGCGATGGTGCAAAGATGTTCTTAAAAGAAGAAATTATCCCAACCAATGCCAGCGGATTCCTGTTCATAGCGGGCCCTTCACTGGCCATCCTTACCGCTTGTTTAGGTTCGGCAGTTATTCCATGGGGGCAAACTATTCTTATCGGCGGTCACAGTGTTGACTTGCAGGTAACCGACATTAACGTAGGTATTTTATACATCTTCGGCGTAGTATCGTTGGGCGTTTATGGCGTAATGATAGGTGGCTGGGCATCAAACAATAAATATTCGTTATTAGGCGCTATCCGCGCGGCATCACAAAATATCAGCTACGAAATTTCAATGGGGCTGTCTATCATCGCCTTATTGATGCTTACCGGTACGTTAAGCCTGAAAGAAATTGTAGCCCAGCAGCATGGCTGGCACTGGAACGTGCTTACACAACCACTTGGTTTCTTACTGTTTATCGTATGTGCGTTTGCCGAAACTAACCGTACCCCGTTCGATTTGCCTGAGTGCGAAACTGAGCTGGTAGGTGGTTATCATACCGAGTATTCGTCAATGAAACTGGGCTTCTACCTGTTTGCCGAGTATATCAACATGTTTATTTCATCGGCAGTAATGGTTACGCTGTATTGGGGCGGTTACAATTATCCCGGTATGGATTGGGTGCTGGCACACACCGGCCCAACGCTTGGTCCGCTTATCGGCACATTGATAATGTTTGCCAAGGTGTTTTTGTTCATATTCTTCTTTATGTGGGTTCGCTGGACCATCCCGCGTTTCCGCTACGATCAGCTGATGGACCTGGGCTGGAAGGTATTGATACCTTTAGCTATAGCCAATATTGTGTTAACAGCTGTGTTTAGTTCATACTTAGCCCCTTTAATAGTCTCTTTATTTAAATAGCAGTGTAAAATGGAATCATTAAGTAATAAAAGAAAGCTAATTGAATCAAAGCCGCTCAATTTTTGGGAGAGGGCCTACCTGCCTGCTATAGCATCGGGTTTAGCTACTACTATGAAGCACTTTTTCAGGAAGCCGGTAACTATCAGCTATCCTGAAGAAAAGCGCGAGTTCTCTGAAAATTTCCGTGGCATGCACTCGCTTAAGCGTGATGAGAACGGTGCGGAACGCTGTACTGCCTGTGGCCTGTGCGCATTATCGTGCCCTGCTGAAGCCATTACTATGATAGCTGCCGAGCGCCAGAAAGGCGAGGAGCATTTATACCGCGAAGAAAAATATGCCGCCGTTTATGAAATAAATATGCTGCGTTGCATCTTCTGCGGATTGTGCGAAGAAGCCTGCCCTAAAGAAGCTATTTATTTAGACGGTGATATTGTGCCTGCTGATTATTTAAGGAAAGATTTTATTTACGGTAAAGACAAATTAGTAGAAGCGCCCTTAAATCAATAAAGAAGTTTTATACCTTTGCCCAACCATTTTTGGGCATAAGGTATTTTGTAAATATAAACATGAATACATTTTACTTCATCGCGTTTTTGTCCATATTCTTTTCGATACTGGTCATATCTGCAAAAAATCCGGTGCATAGCATTCTATACCTTGTACTTACCTTTTTCACGTTCACCGTACAATATATTTTACTAAACGCGCAGTTTTTGGCCGTAGTGAATTTTATAGTTTACATGGGTGCCATATTGGTATTATTCCTGTATACGCTCATGCTCATCAACCTTAATAAAGATTCGGAGCCGGTAAAATCAAACATTGTAAAAATTGCAGGTGTATTGGGCGGCGGCTGTTTACTGGTAGTACTTGTAGGTTGCCTTAAACAAGTAGGCGTAGCCGATCCGGTTTTATTGAAAGATCCGGGCCTGGGCCTGGTGCAAAACCTGGGTAAAGTATTGTTCAATCAATTTTTGTTACCGTTCGAAGTATCCTCGCTGTTGTTATTATCGGCAATGGTTGGAGCAGTTTTATTAGCAACTAAAGAAACCAAATCAGTATAATGGAAAGCTTTTTTAACACCATAAAAACTGTACCCTTAAATCACTACATCATACTGTGTTCTATTATATTTTCAATAGGCGTAATAGGTGTATTGATCCGTAGGAACGCTATAGTAATATTTATGTCGATAGAGCTGATGCTTAATTCGGTGAACCTGTTACTCACAGCGTTCTCAGTATACAAAGGCGATGCCAGCGGACAGGTTTTCGTGTTTTTTGTGATGGCCCTTGCCGCGGCAGAAGTTGCTGTAGGCCTGGCAATAATTGTAATGATATACCGCAACACCAACTCTGTTGATACCAACGTATTGAACAGGTTGAAGTGGTAAATAATAAAACTGTCATTCTGAGCGGCAGCGAAGAATCTTCTCCAAGCGATTGCCGCGCGCAGAAGATGCTTCGTTCCTCAGCATGACAAAAAAGAAAATATTAAAAATAAAAAATGGATAATTACATCTGGCTTATTCCTGTACTACCCTTAGCCGGTTTTATTATTAACGGACTTGGCCGTAACGCACTGTCTGAAAAAACGATAGGCTTTATCGGCAGCTTACTGGTATTGATCTCATTTGGCATAAGCGTTGGCGCTTTTCTGCAGATACAATCAACGGGTCATGCAATAAACGTTCATATTTACGATTGGATAAAAGTTGGCGGTTTCCAGGTACCATTCTCGTTCCTGGTCGATCAGCTTAGTTCATTAATGCTGCTTATTATAACAGGTGTAGGTTTCCTTATCCATTTATATTCTATCGGTTATATGCATAATGATGATGGTTTTGGTAAGTTTTTCGCTTACTTAAACCTGTTTGTGTTCTTTATGTTGCTGCTGGTAATGGGTTCAAACTATGTAGTTATGTTCATAGGCTGGGAAGGTGTGGGGCTATGCTCGTACTTGCTTATCGGCTTTTGGTACACCAATCCAAGCTATGCCGGTGCCGCAAACAAGGCATTCATCATGAACCGTATCGGCGACTTAGGTTTTCTATTAGCGATATTCCTGATAGGCGATACCTTCAAAAGCGTTGCTTTCGCCGATATATTTCCACATGCAGCATCAATGCACGGCGCACCGTTTGTATTGATCACCATATTATTATTTGTTGGCGCTACCGGTAAATCGGCACAGATACCGCTGTTCACCTGGCTGCCCGACGCAATGGCCGGCCCAACCCCGGTATCGGCCCTGATACACGCCGCGACGATGGTTACAGCCGGTATCTACATGATCGCCCGCTCAAACATACTATTCACATTGGCGCCTGATACCATGCACATTATTGCAATTATCGGCTTGGCTACCGCCATATTCGCAGCACTAATTGCCCTCACACAAACCGATATTAAAAAGGTACTGGCTTATTCAACTGTATCGCAATTAGGTTATATGTTTTTAGGTTTAGGCGTAGGTGCTTATACCGGCGCGTTCTTCCATTTAATGACACACGCCTTCTTTAAAGGCCTGTTATTCCTTGGCGCAGGTTCCGTTATCCACGGCGTAAGCGGCGAACAGGATATGCGCAAAATGGGCGGACTGAAAAGCAAACTGCCAATAACGTTTGTCACCATGCTTATCGGTACATTAGCCATATCGGGTATACCGCCGTTCGCGGGTTTCTTTTCAAAGGATGAAATTTTGGCTCATGCCTTCGCGCAAAGTCCAACTTTATATATAATAGGCGTTATTGGCGCCATGCTTACTGCCTTTTATATGTTCCGCATGCTGTATCTTACCTTTTACGGGAAATTCCGCGGTACGCATGAGCAGGAACATCATTTACATGAGTCGCCGCCAAGCATGACCATACCGCTGATCGTATTAGCTATCTTATCAACTGTTGGTGGTTTTATTGGTTTCCCCGGCAATGGTGGTCAAAATCATTGGCTGCAGCACTGGCTTGCCCCGGTTTTTGCACCGTCGACCGCTGTATATCCTTTACCTGAATTATCGCAAAGTACCGAATATTTATTAATGGTTGTTTCGGTTTGCGCTGCTATACTTGCTATAGCTTACGCCTATATGAAATACAACAAGAATGCGCATGTGCCGGTTGCCGATACTGAAGAACGTTCATTCCTGTCGAACCTTTCATACCATAAGTTTTATGTCGATGAAATATATGACGCGTTGATACGCAAACCGCTCGACGCGCTATCAGGCTTACTGTATAAGGTAGACCGTAAAGGCATCGACGGCCTGGTAAATGGTATAGGCGATGCCCCGGTTGAAGCCAGCAAGGGTTTACGTTTGCTGCAAACAGGCAATGTGGGCTTTTACATATTTATGATGGTGATAGGCATCATTGCCATATTAGTATATAGTTTAGTTAAAATATAAACCTTAGCGTTTACAATATATAAAATGACGGTTAGTATATTAATTTTTTTACCTGTAGTTGCAGCACTGGCTGTTTTATTACTAAAAAATGAAGTAGCAAAATATGTGGCTTTGTTTTTTGCTGTTGCCGAATTGTGTGTTACTGCATTCTTCCTCACAAAATTTATCCCGAACGACGCGGTTCAGTTTGCGGTTGATGTGCCATGGATACCAAAATTCGGTATTTATTTTTCAGCCGGGATAGATGGTATAAGCATGATCATGGTATTGCTTACCACTTTATTGGTGCCTCTCATTATACTAAGCACCTACCAGCATACCTATAAAAAAGCATCGGCATTTTACGCGCTAATACTTTTTATGCAGGCTGGTATGTTAGTGGTGTTTACCGCTCTGGACGGATTTTTATTTTATGTAGGATGGGAAGCCGCGTTGATACCCATTTACTTTATCTGCGGCCTATGGGGCGGCGAAAACCGTATACGCGTAACCCTTAAATTTTTCATCTACACTTTTGCAGGGTCATTGTTTATGCTGGTAGGTATTATCTACCTGTGGTGGCAAAACCCAAGCCATACTTATGATCTTGCAGAGTTTTATAACCTGCACTTAAGCGCTACTCAACAAGCATGGGTTTTCGGGGCGTTCTTCCTGGCATTTGCCATTAAGGTACCGGTGTTCCCATTCCATACATGGCAGCCCGATACGTATACCGTAGCGCCATCGGCAGGCAGTATGATGCTGGCCGGTATCATGCTAAAAATGGGCCTTTACGGTATATTGCGTTGGCTATTGCCTAATTGCCCGCTGGGCTTTATACATATTATGCCGGTGGTAGTAAGCTGGGAAAATACAGTAATTGTGCTTTGCATTATAGGTATTATATATGCCTCAATTATCGCATTCACCCAAAAAGATGGTAAACGCCTGGCAGCTTATTCGTCAATAGCACACGTTGGCCTTATAGCTTTGGGCTTGTTCACTCTTACCCAGCAAGGTGTGCAGGGCGCGCTTTTACAAATGCTTAACCACGGTATAAACATTATTGGCTTGTTTTTTATATGGGATATCATCAGCCGCCGGTTAAATACACGTGATATTGGCCAGCTTGGCGGTATTGCCAAAAAAGCGCCAGTGTTTGCTACGGCGTTTTTAATTATTGTGCTGGGTACGGTGGCACTGCCATTAACTAATGGCTTTATCGGCGAATTTTTGTTATTGAGCGCCGTGTACCAGATAGGGATTGTATTTGCCGCTTTGGCTGGCCTCACTATTATATTTGGCGCGGTATATATGCTGCGTATGTACAAAAATGTAATGCAGGGCGAAACCAACGCCTTAACCGCCACATTTACTGATATTACCGGATCGGAGAAATTAGTGCTTGCTATAATTTGTATATTAATAATTGTACTGGGTGTGTACCCGCAGCCTATATTGCATTTGTCACAGGCATCGGTTGATAAGTTATTATCATCAATTGTTATGAAAACAATGGGTATATATAATTAATAACAGCTGAATCAAAATTAGATAAGAATTAAAAAAACAACATGAATACCTTAATACTCATATCTGTTTTACCTATTGTGCTCTTGTACCTGGGCTTATATAAAGCTCAAAAGGCCCTGTTGCCGGTTACGGTAGTGGGCCTGTTAATTGCCCTGGGTTTGGCTGTAATGCAATGGAACAGCGGTGCTACACCTATATATAGCGGTATGATGCTGTTTGATAATTATGCTATAGCTTTCTCGGCAATTACTATCATATCTACCATACTTATTGTGTTGCTGTCAAAAGGGTATTTTGAAAAAATAAGTAGCCATGTTGCTGAGTATTATGCCATCATTTTATTCTCGCTGGCCGGTATAATAGTTATGGTATCATACTATAATTTGGTTATGCTATTTATAGGTATCGAAATTATGTCGGTAAGCCTTTATATATTGGCGGGTATTAAAAAGAATGATTTCGCATCTAACGAAGCTGCCTTGAAATACTTTTTAATGGGGGCATTCTCAACCGGTTTCCTGTTATTTGGTATCACGTTAATATATGGTTCAGTAGGTTCATTCGGCTTACAGGATATCCGCGATTGGGTACTGGCCCATCAACGCAATATCGACCCGATGTTTTACGTAGGCATCGCACTTATAATTGTAGGCCTGTGTTTCAAAGTTGGGGCGGCGCCGTTCCATTTCTGGACACCTGATGTTTATGAAGGTTCGCCAACCTTGGTTACCGCGTTTATGTCAACCGTGGTTAAAACCGCCGGTTTCGCAGCCTTCCTGCGTTTATTTACCGAATGCTTCTCAACACTGTCGGCTTTCTGGATGCCGGCCCTGTTGGTGATTACCATATTAACCTTATTTATCGGCAACATTACCGCCCTTTACCAGCGTAGTTTTAAGCGCATGCTGGCATTCTCGAGCATATCGCACGCAGGTTATTTGTTGTTTGCTATTGTGGCATTAGGCGCAAGTTCGGCTAATTCGGTATTCGTATATGCTACTGCTTATTCCATCGCCTCAATAATTGCATTCGGCTCGCTTATACTGGTTAGCCAGCAATCAGGCAGTGATAATTTCGACAGCTTTAACGGCCTTGCAAAAAAGAACCCGTTTCTTGCGTTGGTGTTAACTATATCAATGCTATCATTGGCCGGTATACCGCTTACTGCCGGGTTTATAGGTAA
>Ga0207142_1083_pt2 | contig 15381 bp, 12 predicted proteins | sample Alteio_BWMinHeat_2_FD_153561 | JGI IMG/M metagenome (GOLD analysis project Ga0207142, IMG submission 153561) | Enriched cells from forest soil in Barre Woods Harvard Forest LTER site, Petersham, Massachusetts, United States -... | ecosystem: Environmental > Terrestrial > Soil > Temperate forest >... | reverse complement strand
AAACGCCAATCAGATACAGACGGTGATTGGCTTGTCGACGGCAGTGGGCGCGCTGGTAGCGGGGGTGACGGGCGGCTCGGCGCTGGATGCTAGTGTGGGAGGAAGTATTGCGGCAAATGCGGCGACTTATAATCGCTTGTTGAGTCACGATGAGAAGGCAAAGCTTAAACAGCTACAGCAAGGACTATCCCCGGAAGGACAAAAGCGCTTAGCCGATGCTTCATGCGCAATGGTGCACTGCTCTGCGGGCCTTGCTGATGGCGATGCCAAAGCGGCGGCAGAGGCATCAGAACTGAGAGGCAAAGATTATGTGGCAGAGCAATCCGTGCTCGCAGATACTGGATTGTTCACTCGCAGCCCGCTCGATATGTTGGGTGATATCGGTAGTCGTGCTGCAGGTTGGGTCAGCGGACAACCGATAGGCAGGCTTGCCACGCTAGTCGGTGGACAAATGGTAGATTTGGGATACGGAGTCTACAATCTCGGCCACCAAATTTTGACGCATGGTCCATCAGCTATTCCACAGAGTCCACCAGATTTTCCTAATGACTCTAACTGGCCGACCGGAAGCGCGGGGGCAGTAGTGACACCGCCTATGCAGATGTGTGGGCCCGAGGGGTTATGCGTTCCAATACCGTCGATCGTGACCGTTGTAGGGACGTCTGGTTCTAAGTGGACTAACCTGACTTTCTCTAGCGGACAAGACAATGGAAGCGCCAATTCGGGTAACGACAATACGACAAAGGGGACAACAACGCCGGCAAATGATAGTTCGTTGACGTTACCTGGTATGAATCGACCGGTACGTGTTCCGAACCCCAATTTTCCGCCAGACGAATCTGTGGTAAATACGATGCGCACGCCTCAAGTGCAGAATATGGTTGCGGATGTTCGCTGTGGTGATTGCTCCGACATTGCAGGATATTTGTACAATACTTCTGGCGGGAAAGGGCAAGTTATTGAAGTGAAGCCGAATACACCTAATCAGTTGAACGTATTTGAAAATGGAACTCTTGAGGCTGGACAGTCGTATCATCAAGTCTATACAGATGGAAGATATGTATACGATCCACGAGTGTCCTCGACGCCGATACCAAAAGGCGATTGGTTGCAGTCAATAACAAATACGAATCCTGGTGGGATTTCCATTTCAGTAGTGAGAGGCGGCGGTAAATGAATAACCTTAGTTTAGCCAGTGGGGATGAACTCTTCTTAGTGATCCAAGAATTTGCTGAGATCGAATGGCGAAAATATAGGCAACGAATCGTTGAAGTGAAGATGAAAAATGGGACGCTCTTGCGGGAGGACCATTCACAACTTCCGCCATATACGACAGTAAGATTTCGATCTGAGGATAAAAATTTTCTGGAAAAGCTGAAATCAGCGGTTGAAAGTTATGAGGGAAAAGTTAAATGGAGTTTTATTGGGCATGAGAGGTTGACACTGCCTGGAATAAATTGGGTAGTCACACCAACGTTTGTGGATGCACTAAAAATAGAGGCAGTTCGTACAGGAAGTCGCGATGTGGATCATTACATAGAGCAGCATTACCCAGAACTTGCACTTGCCGCGTACGCTGATTTACTAGGGTTAGCGGAACATGTTCGCGCGATTCTGAAGCCCGTTTAAACGTCAATGAAAACCATAGGATTTTGTGGCGGAAGTTCACTTTGTGAGGTCGGAACAGCATCAGATATGGTGCTGTTTTTCGAATGTATTAATTATTTTGTGGTTAAAAAACACACAGATCAAGATTGGAGTTTATTAACCAACCGCTTATATCGTCAATATCTTCGTCAGGAAGAGTTGGCGGAAGCCTCCAGCTCGATGAATAAAGTGAAGCAGATATTTGCTAGTCTGCCTAGTGCCGAGGTGGATTGGAAAGTTGAGTTAATTGGGGACAAAAGCAAAACATGGCTTAATCCTAACCAAACGACTCTAGCGGATGTGTTTGCTCGATACTTTGAAATTTTTACACATTGTGTGGAATCTGCTCAATTTTTCTTCGAGACATGGAAAATCTACCAACCAGTAAAAACCGTACCTACGGATTTGGCTGGCTTTGCCACAGAAAAAGCAAGGCCACTTAAGGAATATGACGAACTAGAAGGCAAGCCTTTCTGGCTTCAATGAAGATTGCTGCTGGCTAAGTTCAGATACGATCAGTTCCGGCAAGTCGTCTATGTCGTCAGCCAAGTATTTCAAGCGGGGGCTATGGCGGATGATGTCCGACGTGTTCTTGATCGTGATCGAGTATATTGCCGCCGTACGCATCACCTGCGCGGCATCGCGAAGCGACGTTGACCGGCTGCGGTGGAGCTGCGAAGGTAGCTCGATTGCCATTCCTGATCCGTTCTTGGGGGGCTGCCTAATGATTTCGTTACATGTAGCGTTCAAGAGAGCGCCTGAGCATTCGTGGAAAATCTCTGGTGTACATCCACATCTCTTTGTCGTTTCTGTACATTTCCCGCATCATTGGGTGCTCAAATGAGAAGTCGAGTAGCTCTATAAAGCCAGCAACAGCCTCGTGCTTTTTATCCATTGCTGACTGACCACGAAGTATTCTGACTAAATCTAGCCCATTCTCATAAATCCAAGGAAAGTCGTTACGCAAGAGGCTGAGCGCGATTTGAAAGCCGGTGAAGTTTTTCTCGAACCGCGGTGACATATGCATGAGCTCTTCTAATAGCATCGGGTGTATTCTTCTGCTACCTCTGAAGCGACGCGGTTCTTCGTCAGAATCCAGTCGTTGACCAAATTTTTCAATCATTCCCTTGATTGATTCAATCTCTTTAGTGAATTCACTCTCCGGATTTCTGAGTAGTTTTTGGTTGTTCCGAGTTAAATCCAGAATTTCTTCCAATATTTCGCTGGAAGAATCAATAGGCCCTTCCTCTTTGTCGACTACAGGAGTTACCGGTTTGTTTTGAAGTAAAGTATTTAGTTGTTCTTCAAGAGTTGGGTACCAGACTGAAAAAGCTTTTTCAAGTCGCTCGTCAGTCAGTGTTTCGGGGCCACATGCGTTATTGAGTGAAAGAAGTAGTTTTTTGATATCTTCTTTTTCGAATATCGTTGATTGAAATTGTAGAATTGGTCCACTCACCTCTGAGCGCTTGATGTCAAACAAAAACGGACTTACCGCCGCCTTTTCCATCGTCTTTGACAACGCACCAGCTTCAAAAGTTAGCCAAGGAGCGTGTACATTCTCTTTCGTGACACAAAGGATTCCGAAGGTTGAATTCTCTAATTCCTTTGCAATATCTGTACTCCATCTTGCACCCTTGTCTATATCCTCTGAGGATACATAGGGAACAATTGATTGAATCACGGATGGCAGCCAGTCTCGAAAAATAATGGCGGTTTTGTGGCTTAGGTCTCCGGACCAACTTAAAAATACTCTCATTGCTGAAAATCCTTACATCAAAACAGCCATTGAAACAGCAGAGCGGAGGGCGCTAGAACGTTAAGGCGCCGACACATGGTTAAATTTTCGTAGCCGCGGTTTTTCTCAATCTTGACGACCTTGGTGGTGTTCACGCGTTCGAGAATGACTGTGGAGATTGAAACATTATGCCTAAGTTTATTCTCGTACAACAACATTAGAAACAGAAAAAATCGACTCCCCTGACATAAAGTGTCTAAAGGTACAAGATTCGCAATCGGGAATAAATGGAGGCAGAGTCAAATATTCTGTAAGAGCTGTCAAAAGAGAGATTATCTACGGCGCCGCTGGCCATCCCATGCACAGGACAAGAGCGTGCGGCGCGGTGGGCAATCCGGCCAGCCATCTATGTCGATTTTTGAATTGCAGGAAAGCGGTTTCCGTAGCAAAAAAATTGCGCCTTGTCGAAACAAAACCAAGGACGCATCGAAACCGAAGATTGATCGTGTTCTTCTTCGAATAAAAAATCCGTTCTATAACTCCATGACCTGTGCGGAGTTGTAGGACGGATTTTGAACTTCAGATGTTGCGATTAAACGCCGTTCCTAGTCACTGGTAATCATCAAACACCCCCTCATGACTCTGACGCGAACAGGGACGTTGGGCATGAACCCGGCCTGTTTCAAGCCGCTGCCATGCAAGCGTATCCAAAGCGTTTCGGGATTGTCGTCCTGATAGAAGGACACTGTAAGCCGTTGTGATGCATTTACTACCGGCGTGTTGCTGTCTCGCGTAGAATTGCGCTTAGCCATATTGACTACTCCATTTAGTTGATTGGTTAGCGAGTTGGGGATGCTTCTACATCCCCAACCCGCGCCTTCTTTAAAACTTGCCGAAACCAGCGCAGGCACTTAAAGCACTTCGCCTTTTTTAAAAAGGTTTGACCAAATTACCATGTAAGAAACTGCAAGGACAGATTAAAAGATGCTTGCTGAAGGTTTTAAGTCAAAGCCTAATCGACGTCGGTAGCGGTCAAGTCACCGTTGTAGCCATCCACCCAGATCACCAATGCCAATCCATCCGGCAGCAACGTCATCGGCCTGAACGATGTGTCACTGACGGCCACCGACGGCAAGGTGTCGATCGTCTCGGTACAAAATACCAGCCAGACGACATCGAGCCACGAGCAAAAAAAATCCGGCTTCACAGGGGGATTCTCTGCCGGGGTGGCCAGCATCGGCTATAGCAAAGCCAGCGGCAACAGTCAGGATAGCGTCGAGACGGTAACGCAGCAAGGCTCCAGCGTTGCCTCGATCAATGGCAATACGCGGATTCAAGCCGGGCAGGCGTTGAGCGTGGTGGCCTCAGACATCAGCGCTGGCAACAATCTGACGCTGATCGGCAAAAGCGTGGATCTCAGCGCGGCGCAAAACACCAGCGTCGAACACGGCGCGCAACAATCCAGCTCCAGCGGCCTATCGGTCGGGGTAACGTTTAATCCGCTGGCTGCCTTCAAGAGCGCCTATCAGCAAAGCGCCAGCGGCAATCCGAGCACCAGCTTCATGGGCCGGGCCAGCAAGTATGGCGATGCCATCGGCGACGGTGCGCTGGCGGCGAGCACGCCGGTGGTGGTGCAAGCCGGTTCACGCAGCGCCAGCGGCAGCCAGGATCACGCCACCAGCAGCGCCCAGGTCAGCTCGCTCACGGCAGGCAATAATCTGACGGTGCTTGCCACCGGCGGCAGCATCACCAGCCAGGGCGCGAGCATGAGCGCCGGCGGCGACGCCACGCTGATCGCCAAGGACAGCATCAACCTGGATGTGGCGCATAGCTTCGAGACCCAGGGGCAAACCAATACCGCCAAAGGCTGGAGTACAGATAACCGGGGCAGTTTGCCGGTAGGGGTATTCAACAGCAAAGGTAACGGCAACGGCAGTACCGACACCATCCGGGGCACGAGTCTGTCGGCAGGCGGCAAGGCCATGCTGGCGACGACCGACGGCGATATCAGCCTCACCGCCGCTAACCTGGTGGCCAACAGCGATCTGAGCATCAACGCCGCCAGGAACCTGACCATCCAAAGCGGGCAGGATACGCTGACGAACGCCAACCAGAACAACAGCCAGGCCATCGGTAAAGTCGTGATCTCCGATACGGAGCGCTTTGCCGGCTACCATTCAGAGAAGAGCAAGGATAACAATACCGCGATCACCCAGGTCGCCAGCAATGTCGGTAGTTTGCAAGGCAATGTCAGCCTCAGCGCAGGCGACAAATACACGCAGACCGCCAGCAATGTCTTGGCCAAGAACGATATCAACATCGTCGCCAAATCGATCGACATCAATACTGCCGTCAACACAGGCAGCAGCGACCAGAGCAGCGCTGATCTGAAAATAGGCGCGTTTGCCCGAGTCACGTCGCCGCTGATCGATCTTGGCAACAATATCGAGAACGCCAGGAAATCGGATGGCCGCCTGCAAGCCATGCAAGGGTTGGCAGCGGCATCGAACGGGTATCAGGTCGCCAGCGCCGTCAATGCCCTTAGGGGCGGGGCCGGGAGCGGCGAGTTGCTGAAAGCGGAAGTCGGTGTTGGCTTTGCGACTGCTAATAGCCAGGACCGCAGCAATTATAGCCAGGCCCAGGGCAGCAGCGTTCTAGGTGGCGGCAACGTCAATCTCACCAGCACCGAAGGCGATATCCACGCCACGGGGGCGCATATTGCCGCTGGGGATGCCGCAGGTAAAACCTTGACGCTGGATTCGGCCCGGAACATCCTGCTCGACGCGGGGCAGAGCACCGCGACCAGCAGCGGCAGCAATCATAGCGCGGGTGTTGAAGTCGGCGTGGGGTATGAGGTCGGGGCGAAAACCGGTGCGTATATCTATGCGACGGCGAACGTCGGTAATGGCAATTACAACAATAGCGCGACGACCAACAGCAACACGCAGTTAAGCGGCGACACCGTCACCTTGGCATCCAAAGGCGACACCACCTTAAAAGGCGCGACTGTCAAAGCCAATACGATCAATGCCGATGTCGGCGGCAAGTTGGCGATTGAATCGGTGCAAGATACCAGCGTCCAGCACAACGAACAAAGCAGTGTCGGCGGGCGGGTGCAGGTTTCCATTGGCACGGCGTGGGAGGCATCGGGCAACGTGGGGCAATCGACGGCCAACGGCAGCAGCAACGCCGTCAATCAGCAGTCCGGCCTGTTTGCCGGCAATGGCGGCTATCACGTCACGGCCGATACGGTTGCCTTGAAAGGCGGTGCGATTGCCAGCAGCAATGCAGCCAATTCGGAGCTGACGGCCAAGTCCATCACGTTTGAGAACCTCACCAACAAGATGGATTACTCCGCCAGCACGGTGAGTATGTCTGGCGGTTATGGTGAAAAGACAGGTGACGCGTCGACACAAACCGGCAATCAAGGTAACGCACCGACGCAAACTAGCACCGGCGCCAGCAATCCGAACGTCACTCCCGGCATTCCATTGATGGAAAGCGGCAGTGCCAGCTCCACCACGTACGGCACCCTCACCGATGGCAAGATCACGATTGGCGGCCAACACATGACGAGTGCCGCCGGCTTGGGCGCGCACACCGATCTGGCGACGGCCCATACCGCCATTGCGCCCTTGCCTGACCTGAAAAACGTGATGGCCAATCAGCAGGCCATGGCGGCCGCCGCCAACACCGTGATTGCCACCGGCGCGCAGATCGCCAACGATTTAGGTACGGCAGCGAACAAGAAAAATGAACAAGCACAAGCCGTGCTCAACAATAAAGACAGTACGCAAGCGCAAAAGGAGCAAGCACAACAAGACGCCAATGATGCACAAGCTGCCATCAAAAACTGGGGGCCGACGGGTGATTACACGCGCGCCCTGAAAGTTGTGACGGGGATCTTAGTCGGCGGGGTTGCCGGTGAAGGCGTGGGTCAACTTGCCGCCAACGCCAGTGCACCGTATGCAGCGCAGGCGATAGGGGATTATTTTGCGCAGCCTGGCCATGACAACCAGACGGTACAACTCCTTACTCACGCCGTGCTAGGCGGCATCCTCGCTGCAGCCAATGGCGGTAGTGCGTTAGCCGGTGCGGGTGCAGGCGCGGCAGGCGAACTCGCCGCGAAAGAGATCACTCGTCAGTTGTATCCGAATGCCTTTGACCCCGATGGCAGCTTCCATCCTGAAAAATTAGACGCCAATCAGATCAATACCGTGATTTCCTTATCGACGGCGGTAGGTGCACTGGTGGCGGGAGCTACTGGCGGTTCGCTGCTGGACGCCAGTGTAGGCGGGAATATTGCGGCGAATGCGGCGACTTATAACCGTTTGTTGAGTCACGCTGAAAAGCAACTCATTAAAGACAAAGCTGGTATTAATATTGCGGAAGCGGATCGTTTAACCAAAGCAGCGTGCTATGAACTCAAATGTTGGGCTCAATATCCAGAGGGGAGTAAAGGATACAACGACAACTATGTCAGTGTGATGGATGCATACGACCTAAAAAACGAAATCGCTTGGATTAAATCACAGCAGGCACAGGGGCAGTTTGTGTATTCGGCCATGAACGACATCATGGATCATGCACGCTCTACTGACGTTCCAATCGCATTAAATGGTCTCAAAGTAGCAACGGGCTGGGGTACGGCAACTGCTGGGATCGCACTGTGTGGAACTGGTATTGGATGTGCGCCAGGCAGTATGATGATTGCCTTTGGTTCTAGCAACATGATGGAAGGTGGGAACGCTTTGTATAACGCTTATCTTGGCAACCCAGCAGTAGGGGTCAATCCACTAAGATACGGGTTTAATCAAGTATTTCCAGTGTGGGGAAATACACTATACGATGGCGCGAATTTAGCAGTAACTCTTGGGTCGTTGGCTGTTCCCGTACCTCGGATGGTCGGAGCCTCCGATGGTATTGATCGTGCTCAGTCACTATTTGGGTCAACCACATCCGGCTTCAACAATTTGAAAATGCTGCCGTTTTCAAATTTGCCATACCCTTATGGCGTTAATCAAGCAATAATGATTTTTGGGGTGGGAGCACAAGCCGTAACAGTGACAAATGACGTTCTCGGAGCAGGTAAGAAAAAATGAATGTACAAAAAATATACACCGCGGTGCGGACGACGATAATTGTTGGAGGAATCGTAGTAGGAACGGGCATTGCTTGGGCTACCGTGATTGCCGGTCTCTGTCGTATCGTATTTAAATTGGGGGAGAACGAAGCATTGCTCTGGATCGGTATCCCAGCCTTTGTTCTTTATATGTGCTGGGGGGTTGTCTATCTACCTAAAGAAATGCGCAAAGCAGGATTCATCGACTGAATGATGGCGAACGAACTTATTCATTTTTTCGGATACCGGAAATAAAAGGATCAGAGAAATAAAAGGGTCAGGAAATAAAAGGGTCAGGAAATAAAAGGGTCAGGAAATAAAAGGGTCAGAGTCGAATATTTGCAATGGGATATTCGGCTCTGACCCTTTATTCTCAAACTGGAGCGAAAAGATGATTCCTGGCTGGACAGAACGTGTAGCTTGGTCAAAAGAAAACCGTTGGAAGGACAATGAGACGACTCGTAAATTACTTGATCTGTTAGATGAAGACATTGCGATCATGATTTGGGACCAGTACGGAAGTAATTCTCTCAAAATGCTTGATGGGAGTCTTGAAAAAGACTCTTTGACATGGCTTCAAAGATTTAAATATTTTTTGAAAATCGAAGAATTTAAAACTCCAATGGAACAAATTGAGAAAAAATCAAAACAGAAGAAGGGCGTAAAGAAATTGAATTGTGGCTGTTTAATCCATGGACAAATTAGCTAATGCAACTAGCCAACGATGCCACACAGTAGTCCTCTCTTTAATTCCAACGTTTGGATGGCTGGAGTTGTGTGGGGAGGTAACACTAAAACCATTGGCGACGAAGCGGGAACAAACAAATGGCCATTCACGTCTTTGCCGGCACAACCGAAATGCATGCAAACAACGGGTCCTGACGGTAAGACCATGCAGGTGTGTCAATGAAAAAGATAACTAAGAATTTGATTCTACGTATTTTTGCCTTGCCAGCATGTGGGGGCTTAATTGTTACGCTTGGATTGTCGTTGCCATATTTTTTATATACGTCGGATTATTCGCATGCATCAGGAATGCTTAGCCTATTCTTTCTTGCAGCACTTATAAGTGCGATTATCGGATGGCCATTACTGGCTCTAATTCAATGGAAATTATCAAGATATAAGTGGCGCTACATCATCGGTGGCTTGGTATGCTCAACTGCTATTTGGCTTCTTCTCGATATGCCAATCTTTCCGAGTAATTGGAGTAAATGGTCTGATGCTGATTTCATGCTTCATTACGCATGGCGCAGATTGATATTTTTTTCGTGTTTTGGGCTTGTGTCTGGAAGTTTGTATACGGGTGCTGTGGCAATGATAAATAAGTATGTTCCAGAAAAAACGGAAGAGGAATAAAAGGGGGCCGGAAAATAAAAGGGTCACCATTAGCGGGCCGATATCAAGGGCCAAAGAAATGCCTCTCGCAAGGGATTGTGATCATAGCTCTTCTTTCGTTACCGTTTTGATGTCAGTCACGCACCCGGTTTCTCATTGGATTGGCTGCGAATGCATCGCATCAGTCACCCATCTCAACACCTGCCAATTCTCCCTGCGACAACGGTTCGCGAGATGAGAGTCTGGGCCTGGGCCAACGAAATCCTGGCAGGGGGGAATGCATCGGCATCAACAGACTACTCAAAGCGATACAAAAAACGACCACACGGTGCACGATTAATCTACAATCCGCAATGTCCAGCCTGCGGGAGTTTGACCCGGCCACGGGTGGAGGCATTTAACATGGCCAACGGGGTCCAGGTAGAGATTATTAAAATCAAAATATGAGTAAATTAATTGACTGCGAATTGCATAAGAATAATGATCAGGCCGTTTACATCTCACAACGCATAGCCGTACTCATTCCTTGCTATAACGAAGAAGCAGCAATTGCTTCAGTCATTCGCGATTTCCGTACTGCTCTTCCTACAGCAAAAATCTATGTGTTTGATAATAATTCAACTGATCGCACTATAGAAATTGCGAAAAATTCTGACGCAATAGTTCGTACGGTCCCATTGCAGGGTAAGGGCAATGTTATACGAAGAATGTTTGCAGATGTGGATGCGGATATATACGTCATGGTTGATGGCGACAATACCTATGATGCGAAGGAAGCACCGCGCTTAGTCGAGAAACTCGTATCTGAGGGACTTGATATGGTTATTGGGACGCGGGTTACTGAAGAGCAAGCGGCTTACCGCTTCGGGCATCGCTTTGGCAACGTATTATTGACTGGTTGTGTGTCATTTATTTTTGGTAGCACTTTCACTGATATGTTATCCGGGTATCGAATTTTTTCACGTCGGTATGTTAAATCCTTCCCTGCACAATCTGTCGGTTTTGAAACCGAAACTGAACTTGCGGTGCATGCCCTGCAGTTGAGAATGCCGGTAGCAGAATTGGCTACTACTTACGGAGCACGGCAAGAAGGTTCTTCAAGTAAATTAAATACTTACAGAGATGGCTTAAGAATTCTAGTCACCATCTTCAGATTGTTCAAATCAGAAAAGCCACTCACATTTTTTTCATTAGGATTTCTGTTTTGTACTTTGATTTCCATTATTCTTGTCGCGCCATTGTTTGAAACATATTTCAACACAGGCCTGGTGCCAAGAGTTCCGACCGCGATTTTATGTGTAGCCTTCATGTTATTCGGCATAATTTTGCTGACATGCGGAATTGTGCTTAATACAGTTACAAAAGGGCGTATTGAGGCTAAACGATTCGCATACTTGGCTAATCCCGCCCCATCTATAGAGCAAGCGGAATAATGACCGGTTACCAGCAATTTATTCGCTTCGCTATAGTGGGAGCCATTGGTTTTGTAGTTGATGTAGGGGTTCTATATTTAAACCTTCATCTTGGCATGGGCTATTTTATTGGTCGTGCTATATCTTTTCTTTGCGCTGTATGGGTAACATGGAAAATTAATCGGCAATTCACATTCATTTCGAATGGGGGAAATTCCGACCTCAAGGAAATGTTGCGTTATCTTACGGCAATGCTTTTTGGCGGATTGATTAATTACCTTGCATACATGATAGTCGTAATGCGGGCGCATAACTTACCTTTTCTTCCATTCTTTGCAGTTGCTATTGGTTCCATTGCTGGGATGATGGTCAATTATTTTTCTGCAAAATTATGGGTATTTAAATCTGTAGAGAAATTTAAGAATAAAGAATGAATATTTTTCATCGAATTATAAATAAAACTGGATTGCGTAATATCGATCTAAACGACCCAAAGATATTTAAATACTCTTATTTTTTTGTGCCGATTTTTTTTGGCTTAATTTCCTTATGGTTGGGTGCCGATGCGAATTGGGATTTGAGAAATTATCATTTGTATAATGCCTTTTCCTTGTTGAATAATAAATTGCATATGGATTTGGCAGTAGCGGGGCTGCAGACGTATTTTAATCCCACGCTCGATGTGGCATATTATTTGATGACGTTGTATTTACCTGCACCATTGGTCGGTTTTATTATGGGTGCGATACACGGAATCAATTTCATATTGCTAGCTGCTATATGTCGCACGGCTTTACCTAATCTTCCGCCAGATGATCGTTTTCGGATTCCGCTTCTTCTATCCGTATTTGGCTGTCTTACGGCAAGTTTTCTATCAGAAATAGGAAGTACGATGGGGGACGACACCACATCTATTTTCGTTCTGGCCTCTTTACTCATTGTTTTAAATGATTGGGACAAGCTTTTTGAACGCGGAATTCGACCTGTCTTAATCGCAATCTTGGCTGGTTCATGCGTGGGTCTTGGTGCGGGACTAAAGTTGACGAATGTTGTGTGTGCAGTGGCGTTGTGTGTGAGTTTTTTTGTTGCACCGGTCAGTTGGGCAATTCGCTTTCGTGTGGCATTCCTTTTTGGTTTCGGCGTATTGATTGGTATGGCGGCCACAAGCGGATATTGGTTTTATGAGATGTGGCGGTCATTCGGCAATCCGTTGTTCCCGCAGTTCAGCGCTTTTTTTGCGAATCCATTGACGCATGCCGTCGCGGTGGTTGATGTTGTATTTCGACCAAAAAATGGCTTTGAAACAGTATTCTGGCCGTTCGTGTTTTCGTTGAAATCTGAAAGGACCGCGCAGCTGCCGGGCATACATCAAATTATTTGGCCAGTCGTGTATATCCTTTTCTGGTGCTGGGTCGTGATGGCGCTAGTTAAAAGCAAAGGTCCAAACATTGGAAATGGCATGCGACCGTCTTCAAAATATATCGTTGCTGTGGTCGCTATTGGATATTTGATATGGATGAAACTCTTTAGTATCCAGCGCTACCTGTTGCCGATTGAGCTATGTGCCCCACTAGTGGCATTTATTCTTCTTATGCGGTTAACGCATTATCAGAAAGCACGTAAGATTGCCATATGGGTTCTTGCTATATCGTCTGCGATTGTGCTTCTCGGAGGCGTGCACACTTGGGGACACGCATCCTGGTCGGGAAAAATGTTTCGCGTTGATTTGCCGCCACTTGATGCACCAGAAAAAACGACCGTCCTTCAACCTGGCGGTGATCCGCCTTTCGGATGGATTGCAGCCCAATTTCCAGCTAGCGTTGCATTCGCTCAAGTGCATGGTAGCTTTCCGGAAGCCATGCCGGAATATGGCAACCGAATTCATGCCATGGTGAAGGAACGTGGTGGCCCGGTTTTCGCCATGGTCCAAGGGATAGGGCCATCATTTCGGATAGCGCAGGTCGCAAAAATTAGTGAAACCGCGTCTGGTCTAGGTATTACATCGAGTGAAAAGGGATGTGCAGCGCTTCAATGGACATTTGTACATCTAAAGCTCCACGCATCGGTAACTATTTTGGATCACCCCATCGGCAAAGCTAAATGCTCTATGGATGTGTTGTCTTCTGATATCGTAGATGTTGACGCTAAGAACAGGGCGTTCGTTTCAGTCGCAGCACAACAACTAGCAATTTATGGTTACTCTATCGATTCTGCTTACTGCAGACCATATTCAGCATATCTCGGCAAGGACGAATTCCCTTTTCAATGGTGCAAGCTATCTCAGTCTCAATAATTACCTTCGGGTTTTTACGGTAGAAAAAAGACATTGGCGGCGTGATTATCCCAACGTCGTTAGTTATTATCGTTAAGATCGTTATGGTGAACTGAATCCAGTTCGCAACATCGGAAATCGCAATCCTAGCCGTCAAATTCACGGCTGGCAAAGCATTCAACGGAATAAAGGGTTGGAGTCGAATATTCGCATTAGAATATTCGACTCCAACCCTTTTATCCCTACGAGGGTATTTTTCAACTCGCGCCGACATTGTGGAAAAAAATGGAGCATCTGTCAGAAACTGAAACGCCCGATGTGCAAACACTACCAATTCCCGCAGGAACCATTGCATTGAGGGACGATAGAACAGGCCGTAAATGGCTAGTCGAACTGCAACGCTTTGCGATCGGCTGCTATCCTGTCACTCAGGCGCAATATGCTGCTGTAACCGGGCGCTGGCCATCATCATATGTCGCCGCGCAATGTCCGGTAGAGAACGTATCTTGGATCGATGCCGTTCGGTTCTGCAACAAGCTATCGACGGCTGCCGGCTTTCTTGCCTATTACGAAATCCATGAAGATGAAACGGGAGCTTCTGTTGTTCCCGAAAGTAACGGCTATCGCTTGCCCACCGAAGCTGAATGGGAATATGCAAGCCGCGCCGGAACCAATGGCCCGAGATATGGCGAACTCGACGATATAGCCTGGTATCGGGAAAACTCTGGGGGCCGCACACACGAGGTGGGGCAGAAGCAAGCAAATGACTGGGGACTGTACGACACGCTAGGCAACGTTTGGGAGTGGTGCGCAGATCAATACGATCCGGAGGTCTATGGTTCGTACCGTGTGTTTCGTGGCGGTGGCTGGTCTGATGCCGAAAGAGGCTGCCTTGCTACGAATCGTCGTCGTAGTCATCCGACATTTGCCATCGATGATCTTGGCTTCCGGATTGCCAGATCGCTTGGATAAAAAATCCGCTCCCAACCCTGCTCACTGCGCGGGGTTGTAGAGCGGATTTTTTAACGGCAGATGCTGCGATTAAACGCCGGTCCTAGTCACTGGTAATCATCAAACACCCCTTCATGACTCTGACGCGAACCGGGACGTTGGGCATGAACCCGGCCTGTTTCAAGCCGCTGCCATGCAAGCGTATCCAAAGCGTTTCGGGATTGTCGTCCTGATAGAAGGACACGGTGAGCCGTTGTGATTCATTTACTATCGGCGTGTTGCTGTCTCGCGTAGAATTGCGCTTAGCCATATTTAACTCCGTTCTAGTTACTTGTGGTTAGCGGGTTGGGGATGTTCGTTGCATCCCTGACCCGCGTCTTCTTCAAAACCTGCCAACACCAGCGCAGGCACTTCAAACACCTTTGTGTTACTTCATTGGTTACTTCATTGTTTTGCTGTTCGCCTTTTTTAAAGGCTAGCCCAAAATACCATGTAAGAAACCGTAGATACAGATTAAAAAGGTGCTTGATGGAGGTTTTAAGCCAAAGGATAGGTAACGTTCCATATCCTCCGGCAGCGGGCAAGAGCAGCTAACAAGAGAAGTGGAAGCAGCGGCAAGATCGTCATCGCGGCCATGCCATTAATCCGCTGGCTATTTATTTCATTGATGTTGCTGTTATGGAAATTTTTCAAGACAGCCAAAACAGTTGCCGATATGCCGAGGCGTTAGCTATGGCGCTCTGTATAATTCCATCCTCATGTCAGTATCAGAATCCAACAAACCGTCGCGGTCAGCAGATCGCCCAAGTCCCCAGCGCACTGCTGGCCGTCCATCCCAGCCGCGTTCCGCGTCAGCTCGCCCAGAGACTGCGCGGCCGGCGCCTGAGCGCACTCCCTTGCCGCC
>Ga0207142_1082_pt1 | contig 15831 bp, 16 predicted proteins | sample Alteio_BWMinHeat_2_FD_153561 | JGI IMG/M metagenome (GOLD analysis project Ga0207142, IMG submission 153561) | Enriched cells from forest soil in Barre Woods Harvard Forest LTER site, Petersham, Massachusetts, United States -... | ecosystem: Environmental > Terrestrial > Soil > Temperate forest >... | reverse complement strand
AGATAGTTTTTTTTGGTGATTAGAGATTGGAGATTAGAAAAAAAATAGCTTGAAATTACATAGAAGTGATGATAAAATATTGGATAAAATCAGGATTACATGTTTAACCAGATATTGCCCGGCCATTAAATTCTATATTTGTAATATGCCACCAACTAATCTCCAATCTCTAACTACTAATAACTACGCAGAATGCGCATAATGGCCTTCGACTACGGAACCAAGCGCATCGGCATTGCGGTTACCGACCCTTTACAGATCATAGCCACGGGACTGGAAACCATACATCCGCAGCATATCGTCGAGTACTTAAAAAAATACCTGCAAACCGAACAGGTGGAACGCTTCATAGTGGGCGAACCAAAGCAGATGGATAATACCCCTTCGCAATCGGCTGTTCATGTTAAGGGATTTGTAACTATCCTTAAAAAAAACTTCCCTGAGATACCCGTTGAAATGCTGGATGAACGCTTCACTTCGAAAATGGCATCAGCAACAATTGCCCAAAGCGGAATGGGGAAAATGGACAGGCGGAATAAGGAATTGGTGGATACGATTTCGGCGGTGATATTGCTGCAATCATACATGGAGAAAAAGCAATATTTATAGCCTTTTCATACACTACAGATCATTTTCTCCAAGTGGGGAAAATGGTATAAATTGATACTGCACCTTTATAAAATTACCCTCAAAAACTCATTAAATTTAAAATACTTACCTTTGCCGCATGGAAATCCTGCCTGATGACCTGCAACACTATTTGGATGAGCACTGCGAACCGGAACCGGAAGTGCTTAAAAAAATAAATCGCGACACTTATTTAAAGGTGTTAAAACCGCATATGTTATCGGGTCATTATCAAGGTCGACTGCTGAGTTTTTTGAGTAAAATGATGCAGCCGAAACGAATATTGGAGATAGGTACCTTTACGGGTTATGCCACCATTTGCCTGACCGAAGGGCTAACCGAAGATGGTATAATACATACCATTGAGGTAAACCGCGAGATGGAGGAAATGCTTAATTCACATTTTAAGCTAACAAATGTGGATAAAAAGATAAAGCTGCATTTTGGAGAGGCCATACAGGTTATAGCAACTTTGCACGATGAAATATTCGACATTGTGTTTATTGATGCCGATAAAAAGAATAATTATACTTACTTTGAATTAATATTAGACAAGGTTAGGTCCGGAGGATTAATAATAATTGATAATGTTTTGTGGAAAGGAAAGGTGTATGGCAATGAAAATGATGCCGATACACAAACAATTCGCAAACTAAATGACCAGATTTCCGTAGACAGCAGGGTAGAGAAATTGATCCTTCCTGTGCGTGACGGGATATTGCTCATCAGAAAAAAATAATTATGAAGAAAATCTTACTGATAACAGCACTGTTAATCTCAACTTTAGCCGCTTCGGCGCAAAAAAACACTTCATTATCATATATCGATAAGTTTAAGGCCGATGCTATTCGCATTATGCAAGAAACAGGCATACCTGCAAGTATAATTTTAGGTGTGGCCATGCACGAGTCGGCCTGTGGCAACAGTGCCGTAGCACAGAATTTGAACAATCAATTCGGTGTTAAAGGTGGCGGAACTTCGGTTTATTACAAACACAAGAAAAAAGTTAAGTCGTCATATAAACAATATGATTCGATCACAGAATCATTTGAAGATTTTGCCCGTATCATGACCGAGCGCAAGCAATTCAGTCATTTAGCCGATCAGCTTACACAATATGATTATGTGGCATGGGCCAAAGGCATACAACGCAGTGGTTATGCCAGCAGCCGCAAATGGGCATCGCAGGTTTTGGGGCTGATAAACAAGTATAAATTATATGATTTGGATCAAACCCCTGCTGATCATCCGGCATTGCTTCAACCGGCACCCGACCCTACCGACCAAACAGGTATACAGCCCAAAATGGCTAATAATCAATAAAAAATACATTTAAAGTATTATTTTGGCTGAACTTATTTCCTTAATTAAGGTTTAGCCCATATGCGTACAACACTAATTCTTTTTGCCGCCGCGATATTTATCAGCTCCTGCTCGGCGCGCAAAGGCACTATCAGCAACCGCGATGCTTACCGGAATAATCTAAATATCCAGCGCGATCATCAGCAATCAATCGCCGGTTATCAATCATTAACATCGTTACAATATATCGACCGCTTTAAAACCATCGCCATACAGGAAATGAACTTGTACGGCATACCCGCGAGTATTACGCTGGCGCAGGGTTTGTATGAATCGGGCAGCGGTAATAGCGAACTGGCAAAAAACGCCAATAACCATTTCGGCATAAAATGCACCAGCGACTGGACAGGCAAAAGCTATTATAAAGACGATGACGGGAAAAATGATTGTTTCAGGGTTTATGACACGCCCGAGCAATCGTTCAGGGACCATTCAAACTTTCTAAAGCGGAAAAACTATGCGCATTTGTTCGAGCTTGATAAAAATGATTACCAGGGCTGGGCCTATGGTTTAAAGGCGGCAGGTTATGCTACTAATCCAAAATATCCGCAGCTGATCATCGGCATCATCCAGAAATATAACCTCGACCAATATGACAGGCCCGAAGGTGAAGTGCAAAAGATTAAGCGAGAGGACCGGGTACTTAACCAGATAAACCAGAATATAGGTACGGCTACCAAAGATTCAATAATTCAAACTACACCAACCAGCAAACTTTACACTGTACAGCAAGGCGACACACTATATAACATATCAAAGCGTTTTGGACTTACCATTGATGAATTAATGGGCCTTAATAATTTGAGCGACAACAATATTAAGATAGGGCAAAAGTTGGTGGTGGTAAAATAGCGATGTTAAGAAGTGTTAAATAGTATGTGTGTGCCCCGGCGAACGTTTAGTTTTAGCGTTGCTATGAAATATTTGTTGTTGATGTTGTTTACAGTAAGCTTTGTTAACGCCCTTGCCCAGGAAAAGCACGTCGACGGGATTATTTTTGATAAATATAGCAACGACCGTATAGCCATAGTAAATATCAGGAATGCAACCGCGGGACATGATATTTATGATAACCTGAAAGGTGAATATAACATTGCGGCCAGCATTGGCGATATACTCATATTTACCAAAGAAGGCTATTACCCTGACACCATAAAGGTTGAAAATTACACCTCGCAGGCGGTATACCTTAAACGCACTGCCATACAACTGAACGAAGTTACTATTCGCGATACTGTTTTAAACCCGCAATTAAGACTTGCCGCAACCAAACGCGATTATAACAAGGTTTACGGGTCGCTTGCTAATAAGGATCTGCTTTCCCTGTCACCCGGCGACGGTGTAGGCTTAAGTATTGACGCCCTGTGGAATAGTTTTAGCCGCAGTGGCCGCAATGCCGAGCGTTTAAGAAACGAGATACAGAGCGATTACTACCAGAATGTAATCGATTACCGCTACAACCGCACTTTTGTAGGCAAGATAACCGGCCTGAAGGATGAGCAACTAACGGAATTTATGCGCAGGTACCGCCCCGGGTATTGGTTTGTAGTTAATGCCAGCGAGTACGATTTCATAACTTACATCAAAGCCAATTATAAACGATATTTGCGCCGGCCGAAAGGATATTCATTGCAGCCGCTACAGCCCGCCAAATAAAATTTCGTGCAGGTTAAAATAAGACGGCCGCTAAACCGTTATATAATTTTTACTTAAACTTTTATAAAAAGAGCGGATTTTAGCTTTTCTTTGCAACAATATGTTTAAAAGAAGCCCCTGGTTGTTTTTTTTGCTATTCCTTACCGGCACCATTTCTGCCATTGCACAACCCACCGATACTATTAAGAAAGATAGTGTAAAGATTGATACCAACCTCATAAACAGGTACCGGCTCGATCCACGAAGAAACGCGTTGCCGGTGCGCAGCAGGCCAGTTGCCATCAGCCCCGAAATGATACCCGTAACACTGCCCGACTATAAATTCAGCTATTGGCATAAATGGGTTATCTTCAATCTTAATTTTAACCAGGCGGCGTTTAGCAATAACTGGACAGGTGGTGGCATAAGTTCAATAGCACTAAACACTAACTTTGATTTTAAAGCCGAGTACAATAAATCGCCGCTTGACTATACCACCGAACTTAACCTTGTGTATGGTACATCGGAAGTAAAAGGACAAGGGGTCCGCAAAACAAATGACCGTATATTTTTTGATAATAAATTAGCTACCCAACTATCAAAAAAGTGGTTGTTCTTCGGTTCATTGACTTTTGAATCGCAGTTTGCCAATGGCTATAATTATCCGGATTCCGTTGCACCACAAAAAATATCGGGCTTTATGGCGCCCGGCTACCTTACCGAATCTGTCGGCTTTGAATATAAACCCTCCAAATTTTTCGACCTTCGTTTAGGTACTGGTACGGCCCGACAAACCTTCGTGCTCGATAAAAACATTTACCTGTACCAGCCCGATAATTATGGTGTAGCTATCGGCAAAACCTTCTTAAACCAGTTGGCGTTCCAGGCCGTGGCAACATTGGATAAGGATATCATGACTAATGTGCATTTAAATATGCGTTATAACCTGTTTGTGCCTTATGGCGAGTCGCTGGCGTATGTAAGCCACCGGGTTGATGGTATATTAACTGCTAAGGTTAACCGGTTAGTGGCTGTTACTATTAACGGTACCTTCCTGTACGATAAAAGCACCGCACCAAAACCACAAGGAACTGAAGGAGTTGGCTTGGGGGTTATCTACAAATTTCCGTAGTTTTAGGCAGTTAACCTGCTAAAACCTACTTGTATGCCTGCAAAATCCCTAAAGTTTGCTATAATTTTGTTATTGGCGAGCACTTTAAGCCTTTCCTATGCCCAGGGCCTATTTAGGCGGAATGATATCCGCCTGCCCGCCGATTCGGCAAACACCATGAAAGTAATTGATGCCCTAACACTGTTCCTGGTGCAAAAGGCTAAACCCAATAAAGACAATCAATATGTCTGGAAAGATGAACTGCTTGCAACTTCCGACCTCTTAGATGAAATAAAAGGCATGGATGGCGCTAAAGATGCCAAAGGTTACGACACCTACAAATGCTACCTGACCAACCTGGTTGAATTAAACCCCGATAATTTTATAGTACAAATATCCTATACCGACCTTGACAAACGGGTGGGAGAAGTAAAGGCCAGTTTCAGGCTGATGGCAAAAAAGATAGATGGCCGTTTTTATTTTTATTCGCCATTAAAGCGTAATACCGCCGGATGGAGAACCAAGAAATTTGGCAATTTATCCTGCTATTATAAAGACAGTTTGAACGTTTCCGCAGTAAAAAGTTACCAAAGCACCGTGAGTTTTTACAATAAGAAATTAAAGCTGCCTGATTCGCCTATTGAATTTTATTATTGCGATAATTTCACCGAAGTTCAGCAGATACTGGGGATTGATTTTAAGCAGGATTATAACGGGATAAAAAACAATTCGCTCAGCTCGAACGAGAATGGCGTAAGCCTGGAAATTAACGGCGGATATAGTGACAGGTTCAGGTTTGATGCACACGACCTTTGGCATGCACGATTAAGGATGGTAATGGATCGCGCTGTGATCAACCGTCCTGTTGACGAAGGCTGTGCTTACTTATATGGCGGTAGCTGGGGTTATACATGGGATGAGTTGTGGGCTAAGTTCAAAACCTACGTTGCCAATAACCCCAATGCTGATTGGATAAATTTGTACACAACAAGCGCAAAATTCGCCAATGATGATAAGCCTATGTATGTTGCTTATGTTTTAAATGCATTAATAGTAAAAAAGATAGAACGCGAACAAGGCTTTGCCCCGGTTATGGAGCTGTTAGGCTGCGGCAACAGGCAAAACGGCGATGAAAATTACTTTGCAGCCCTGAAAAAAGTAACGGGTATTGATAAGGCTGATTTTAACGCGAAAATGTGGGAACTGGTTAAACAACAATAAAATGGAAAATACCGGTTACTTATATAAAACTAAACCTAATTACATATTTATAGTGTTCATGATAATAGGTACAGGGTTTTTTATTTTTTTGAGCAGTTTGACCTGGCCTGTTAAAGGCAATAATATTGCAGCGCTTATAATCCTTGTCATATTTTGTCCTCTTCGCTTTATTGTGCTTAAGCCTGGCTATAGGGTTTAAAGTATATTATTTGACCCAAGCCGAGATCATAATAACCATTCCCTTGATATTTTATAAACGTACCATAATGCTTAGCGACATTAAAAGCCTTTCGGATAAAGACGTGGCCGTGGATTTGGACCCTAAAAGTTTTGTACCTGATAAAACAACAATCGGTCAAAAGGTTATTGTTTTGTTAAATGATGGAAAAAAAATACAGATCAGTAGCCTGGAGATATGGAAGTATCGGGAGTTTAGGAAAAATTTGCGTTCAGCGCTTGTAAGCCAGGGCCGCAAGGCACACCAATAACGCGCAAAATAGCCATCTAACTACTGTGGTGTTTTTTTCTTAACGACTGGTAATCGATATAATACAATATTTTGAGGGAGAAGTTATTGTTTTTGGGTACATGAAGCGTATTTTCAAAATTATTCAGGTAATTTTGGTTAGCCTGGTCGGTATTAATTAACGACGAGTTTTTCCAGTCGAAACTTAACTCGCTGCCGGGCGAAAACTCCCACACATACAGCATGTCAATGTTCCAGTCGTTATAATTCATGTCGTTATCCCTGTTAAAGTGTGTTGATGTAAGCGGATCGAGCGTGCCCGGTGTACCCAGGTCGTAATATTGCTTAACCGCCAGTTTCGACCAATAATGCCTGAGCCTGAAAGTAAGGCCCATCACGTTGTTAAAGGTATATTTGATATTAAATATATTTTCAACAGTTTGCACATTCCGCAAAGCAAATATTGGATTATTGCTTACACTATCGACAGTAGAATAGCCGGTATTATTAATACGCGGCAGGTAACTAACATTTTGCCCGAAAGAAAAGTGATCATCAACACGCAGGGTGTAAAACACAACAACATCGTGGCCATAACCGCCATGCGAATAAAATTTTCGATAAAAATAATCGCCGCCCCAACTAAAACGTGCGGAAGGATTGTTATTATAATATATCCCGGCATTGTTATTTTCGGGTGATCGATAAACACGCCCGGCCACGCGCGGCTCATAAAAATCATTTCCCTGTGCGATATGGCTAAAATTGAGGCCGATGTACGAGAAATTCTTCAGCTTAAAATCAAAGCCTAATATTTGGTTAAAATATTGATACGTGCTTGGATAATACCTGCGCGAGTAGTATAAATTGCCAAACACATCCCATTGAGTAAAATACTTGCCTGATTTGTAATCGGCATAAACCAGGTTAAGGTTGTGATCGAAATAGTTGTTATTGTTTAATATGCCCAGGTCGTTCGGGTTGTATTTATCATCCACATGGTCTTCAGTAGCAACCCATGTGAAATTCCCCGACGATTTACCGCCCGCTATTTCATAATTAAACCCGGTAGTAGATTTTTGGGTTCCGCCATAAAGATTACTCATCAGGCCATAACCGCGGAGGTTATAGGTATTTGCCTTATTGTTATATAGGTTGAATACTACCCCGCCCACATCAGCCGAATAATCCTTTCCGAAACGATCAACATTAGTATTAATGAGCGTAACCGATGAGTTGTTAGCCAGGTTTTGATCCAGCACTAAAATATTATAATTGGTATAAGGCGAGGTTTGTACCTGGCGCTTATGGCCAAGGCTGTCCTGTATTACGGCATTGGCAGGGTCGGTTACTGCGTTAAAAATGCCTATACCCAATCCGCCCGATGTACGGCCGGTAACTTTAAATGCGTTAAGCAACTTAGTTTCAGTAGGGTTGCTTATTACTTGTTCGCCGGGCTTCAGGTCATTATAGGGTACCGAATAATTTATCGGCGTTCCACCCACCCTACGCGAGTAAAAAATATTTCCCTTACTAAAAAGCTCGGTGCCTTCAGTAAAGAACGGGCGGTTATCTACATATTTAACTTCAAAAGGTGTAAGATTAAGCACCTGGTTATCTGATTGTACCTGGCCAAAATCGGGCACCAGGGTAAGGTCGAGCGTAAAACTTTCGCTTATACCATATTTTACATCCATCCCGCCATCAAACTGAAAGCTTGTGTTTTTTAATCCCGGCGTATTGTAGGGGTAATGATTTACGTAGGTTGAAATGTATGGATAAAAGCCGAGCCTTACAGGCGGCGTAATATTTTGTATGCCGGTGAGGTCCCCTTCCTGGTTAACGAAACCATTCTTTTTTGGGTCAACTTCGTTCCAAAACAGTTCTTTTTGCAGGTATTGCCTGCGGCGCACTAACTGTATACCCCAAAATTGCACATCCTTTTTAGCAAAACGCAATGCCGAATAAGGTATTTTTATTTCGGCTGTCCATCCCTGGGCATCAATATGCGACTTGCTTAGCCAAACTGCGTTCCAGCTGGGATCCTCGGTGTTGCCGTTAGGGTTTGGCGCATATTTGGCATCAAATTGTACACCTGCGGCAGTTACGTAAAAACCTACCGCGTTGATGCCGTCATGATAAGTATCAAGTACCACGCCCACAAAATCAGATGTGCCCACATTGTCGCGATTCACCAGTTCATGCGCCACTTTCGAGGTGCTTTCATACATGCGCGCGCCTATGTAAATGGCGTCATCATCGTATAATATCTTTACTTCGGTGCGGTTTGCTTTGTCCTCGTGCCGGCCCGATACGGGGCTGTATTCAACAAAATCAGTGGCTATGGGTGCGTTTTTCCAGGCGTCGTCATCCAGCAAGCCATCTATTTTTGGAGGCGTGGAGGTTTTTTGCGCTACCAGTTTTTTTACCGGGGCCTGTGAAAAAGCAGTGCAACATATGAGCGTAAAAAATATAAGAGGTAGAAATTTCATTTAATAGTTAATAGCCTTTAATAGTGATAAGATGCAAAATGATATGGTTTCGTTACAATTTGCAATATTAAATTTGTTCCTCATTGTGTGGGGTTGGGGCGTTTCGTTTCAAAATCTTACCTTTGCAAGCTCAAATAAAAGATAAAGAGAGTTAAATAATGTTTGAAAATCTTTCGGATAAACTCGACAGGGCATTTAAGGTTCTGAAGGGTCAGGGAACAATTACTGAGATAAACGTGGCCGAGACCATGAAGGAGATACGCAAAGCCCTTCTGGATGCCGACGTAAACTATAAAACCGCTAAAACATTTACCGATGATGTAAGGCAAAAAACATTGGGCGAAAACGTATTAACAGCCGTATCGCCGGGGCAGTTGCTTACCAAAATAATGAACGATGAACTGGCTGCCTTAATGGGCGGCAGCGCATCTGAGCTTACCTTTCCGGCTACGCCAACTATCATATTGATTGCTGGCCTTAACGGTGCGGGCAAAACCACGTTCACCGGTAAGCTGGCCAATTATTTAAAAACCCAAAAGAATAAAAAACCACTACTGGTTGCCGATGATATTTACCGCCCCGCGGCTATTGACCAGCTGGAGGTTTTAGGCGAGCAGATAGGCGTACCTGTTTATGCTAACCGCGAATCAAAGGACCCTATTGCCATTGCACGCGAAGGCATCGCGTTAGCAAAACAGAATGGGCACAATGTAGTGATCATCGATACCGCGGGCCGTTTAGCTATTGACGAGGCTATGATGGTGGAAATTGAGCAGGTAAAAGACGCGGTTAAACCACACGAGATACTGTTTGTGGTCGACTCCATGACCGGCCAGGATGCCGTGAATACCGCCAAGGTGTTTAATGATCGTTTGGACTTTACCGGCGTGGTCTTAACCAAGCTTGATGGCGATACGCGTGGTGGTGCGGCATTATCAATAAAATCGGTTGTTAACAAGCCGATAAAATTTATTGGTACCGGCGAAAAGATGGAGGCCCTGGATGTGTTCCATCCTGAGAGGATGGCATCGCGTATTTTGGGCATGGGCGATGTGGTATCATTAGTTGAACGCGCGCAGCAGCAATTTGACGAGAAGGAAGCCGCTGAACTGCAGAAGAAGATCCGCAAAAATAAATTCGACTTTAACGATTTTTACAGCCAGATACAGCAGATCAAGAAGATGGGTAACATGAAGGACCTGATGGGCATGATACCCGGCGTTGGCAAAATGATGAAGAATGTAGAGGTGGACGATAACGCGTTTAAAACCATTGAAGCCATTATACAAAGCATGACACCTTTTGAAAAGGAAAACCCCGACAGCATAAATCAAAGCCGCCGCAACCGTATTGCCAAAGGCGCCGGTAGCGACCTGGCCGAAGTGAACCGCCTGATAAAGCAGTTTGACGATATGCGCAAGGTGATGAAGCAAATGAGCAACCCCGCAGCCATGGCCAGCATGATGCGCCGGATGCCGAAGATGTAATTCCGGTGAAATCATTATGATATGCAAGGGGTGCCCTCAGTCGGCTGCCCCTTTTTTATTCTATTTAAAACTTAGGATTATTTTTTAGAAATTGCAGGCTTAACTACCTCATAAAAATAACTATGCGCAAACACTGCTTGTTTTATGCCCTCTTTTTGTTGCTACTGGTAGCATCGGCCAAAGCCCAAACTATTTTTCCCGATATCGATGTGCAACATTATACCTTCGCTATAACACTAAATGATGACAACAACAGCATCAGCGGCAAGGCCACCATCGACATAAAATTTTTGAACAATGTTGCGCAGTTTAAACTCAACCTGGTTAAAAAGAACAGCAGCGGAAAGGGGATGCTGGTTTCTGAAATTACCGAAGGCAGCAAAAAACTAAAATTTAGCCAGGACGATGATGTTGTAAATATAATTTCGACAGCAAAAAAACAGAGCAAGCATAGCTTTACCATAAGCTACTCGGGCGTACCGGCCGATGGATTAATCATATCACAAAATAAGTTTGGTCACCGTACATTTTTTGGCGATAACTGGCCCAATCGTGCCCATAACTGGCTGCCTTGCGCCGATTATCCCTCGGACAAGGCAAGCGTTGATTTTATAGTTACCGCGCCCGACCATTACCAGGTGGTATCCAATGGCATAAAGGTGTTGGAAACCATCATGCCGAATCATACCAAGCTAACCCACTGGACGGAAAGCGCCCCCCTTGCTCCTAAAGTTATGATAATTGGTGTGGCTGACTTTGCCATACAGCAGTCGAGCAATGTGAATGGTATACCGGTTTACACTTATGTTTTCCCAGAGGATAAAGAGGTTGGCTTTAAAAATTACAAATATGCGCCCGATATATTGGCCTGGTATATAAAAAAATTCGGCCCTTATGCCTTTGAAAAACTGGCCAACGTGCAATCAAAAACCATATACGGTGGGATGGAAAATTCGAGCGCTATTTTTTATTATGAAGATTCGCCCGAAGCAGGAAGAGCCGACGAAGAATTGATGGCGCACGAAATAGCACACCAATGGTTTGGCGACGCGGCCGGCGAAAAAACCTGGGCCAACCTGTGGTTAAGTGAAGGCTTTGCTACTTACATGACCAATTGCTATTTAGAGCATAAATACGGCCCCGACACATTAAAAAAACGTGAAGCTGCCGACCGGAGAACCGCTATCGGTTTTGAGAGCAGGCATTTAACACCGGTTGTTGATACTACTGTAAAAACCAATTTTAAACGGTTACTTAACGCTAATAGCTACCAAAAAGGAGGCTGGGCGCTGCACATGTTACGTCGTAAGCTGGGCGATACCCTGTTTTGGAAAGGCATACGCGCCTACTACGCAAAGTACGACGGCCACAATGCCAATACCGCCGATTTTGAACGCGTGATGGAACAAGCCAGCGGGCAAAACCTTCAGCAGTTTTTTAAACAATGGCTTTACACAACGGGGCACCCGGATATAAAAGTTACCTGGAGCTATAATGCTGATGAAAAAGCGGTGCACATCGCCTTTACACAAAAACAAACCACGCTGTTTGATTTTCCTATGGAATATAGTATCGACGGAAAACTGTATAAAATCAACATCGCTCAAAAAGAGACAAGTGTAAGCATTCCAACTGCAACAAAACCGGTTAGTGTGGTGATGGATCCGGATGTTAATGTATTGGCGGTGTTTGAGGTTGCTGAACAATAGAAGATCACATAATTTATCAGAGAATTTTTTTTTTGGCCCTCTTTCCGCCGCGGGCGAAGAGAGTGCCGACCAGCGCAGCGTAGTCGGGGTGAGTAAACCGCTGTGCATTACCGCCAATGCCCCTTCATTAAACTCACCCGATCATCGCTAAATCACTCGACCTACCCTCTCTCTTCGCCTGCGGCGGAAAGAGGGTAAAACTGCCGCTATCTTCAAAGTGATTTTATCGCTCAAAATAAATTACATAACTTACGCATTGATTAAACTTTATCATTGTGTTGGTTAAAACTTTTGGCAGCGCGGTTTATGGCATCGAGGCCATAACAATTACTATTGAGGTAAATATATTAGCCGGCACTAAATTCTTTATTGTCGGTTTGGCCGATACGGCCATAAAAGAAAGCTATTTCCGTATTGAATCGGCCCTGAAAAACGGCAATTACCGTATGCCCCGGCAGCAGGTGGTGGTAAATATGGCGCCAGCCGATATCAGGAAAGAAGGTTCGTCATACGATCTGCCTATCGCTATAGCTGTTTTAGCGGCGTCAGGACAAATTGAATCAGAAGAACTGGACAAATACCTCATCATGGGTGAACTGTCGCTTGACGGCGGCCTACAGCCCATAAAGGGCGCGTTGCCTATTGCTATACAGGCACGTAAAGATGGCTTTAAAGGTTTCATCCTTCCAAAACAAAATGCCCGTGAAGCGGCCATTGTAAACGACCTTGAAGTTTACGGTGTGGAAAGCATAAAACAGGTGGCCGATTTTTTTAATGGCGATGCCAAACTCGACCGCGAAATAGTAAACACCCGCGAGGAATTTTACAACAGCCTTTGCAATTACGACAGTGATTTTAGTGAGGTAAAAGGCCAGGAAAATATAAAACGCGCGCTGGAAATTGCCGCCGCTGGCGGGCATAACGTGATATTGATCGGTCCGCCGGGTGCGGGTAAAACCATGCTGGCCAGGAGGCTGCCTTCCATTTTGCCACCGTTGAGTTTGTATGAATCATTAGAAACTACCAAGATACATTCAGTAGCAGGAAAGCTGGCTGCTGCAGATGCGCTGGTAACGGTGAGGCCGTTCCGAAGCCCCCATCACACGATATCGGACGTGGCTTTGGTCGGCGGGGGAACCAACCCGCAGCCGGGCGAAATATCGCTTGCGCACAACGGCGTTTTGTTTTTGGACGAACTGCCCGAATTTAAACGGAGCGTACTGGAAGTAATGCGGCAGCCGCTTGAGGAACGTAAGGTGACTATATCCCGCGCCCGCTTTTCGGTGGATTACCCCTGCAGCCTGATGCTGGTTACCAGTATGAATCCATGCCCTTGCGGTTATTATAATCACCCCGAAAAGGAATGTACCTGCCCGCCCGGCGCGGTGCAAAAATACATGAGCAAAATATCGGGGCCACTGCTCGACCGTATCGACCTGCATGTGGAAGTTACGCCGGTGAACTTTAACGAGCTATCGAGCGACCGCCTTGCCGAGAAAAGCGAACTGATACGTGAACGGGTTATCGCCGCGCGTGAGATACAACTAAAACGCTTCGGCGACCGCCCCGAACTGCATGCCAACGCGCAAATGAGCCCGCAAATGGTGCGCGATATTTGCAAAATTGACAACGCCGGCCAAATGCTGCTGAAAAAAGCCATGGAAAAACTGGGCCTCAGCGCCCGCGCATACGACCGCATACTAAAAGTTGCCCGTACCATAGCCGACCTTGCCGCCAGCGAAGAAATAAAACTGGAACATTTGGCCGAAGCTATACACTTTAGGAGTTTGGATAGAGAGGGGTGGGCGGGGTGATGGTGGGCTACTTTGCTTGCAGGACACAAGCGGGACGCTTGCGGTAGCGAGAGGCAGTGGTGCGCGTTATACTTAAATTCTTTCTACATTTAATTAAGTATTTTATAAATCGATACCGTTAGCACCTGTTATTTTTGAATATTTTTTATCAAAATCAAAGCTGCATGTGTCTGTACTAAGATTACCATCGGCATTATTGGCTTGGTAAATAACTATAATGTGATAACCATTTAATTCCGATTTAAAGTTTTCGGTTCTATTTTTTATAACGGCGTAAAGCCTTTCTGCCTTTTTATAATCTTCGTCAGCGAGAAACTCATTTAATTTTACTGCTTCTTTAGATGACCCCACGTAAGAAATTGCTAAATCTCCATGGTTCTTAGAAGCTATGGTTAGACTGTCAATGGTAGATTTTATTGATTTATATTCCTCAGTGTCAAAAAAACTTGTTTTTATACTATCAGGTTCTTTAAATTCTAAAATCTTTAATGACTGCGGATTAATAACTTTAGCCTTGAGATAGTCTGTAATACTTTGTCGATAATCACGATGACAACTAACGGAAATTATGGACACGACAAAAAATAGTAAGCAGTTAAATCTTCTCATGTTGTGATGGGTTTGTTATCCTTAAAGATATGAAAAAAAATTGCTATAAAAATCTTATAAATGGCAGAGAGAGTATGCTTTTAGATTAACTTTTTGATTGTATCTTTAGTTATGACTGATGAAGAAAAATTTGCAATTCAAACTGATAGAATTGAGAAACTCGTGTTTTCTTCAAAAGCTATTTCAGAAAAATATATCTACTATCTTTTAGCTGTTGATGCTGCTTGTGTGGGCTTTAGTATTAATCTTTCTAAAGATTTAACGTTATCGTTATATACGATCCCATTGGGATTAGCAGTAGTACTTTGGGGTATTAGTTTTACTTACGGCTTAATACAAATCACTTCTTTCGAAAGACTTACTGAATTAAATATAATAGAATTAAAATCCGAGATATACAAAACTCAATTAACAAATGAGCAGAATTTGGAAATGTTTAGAAAACAAGACGAAATTAAACGTCAAAGACATAAACAAAACATATATTTCGCATTAGGCGTAGCTTCATTTTTACTTTGGCATATTTGGAGAATGTATAATAATTGCTAAAAATTCTTATTAGCGCAAGCATGTCTGGCAGGCAAGCAAGTAAATGCTATTTATGCTACTATAGTTAATTTGTCAAATACCAGGCAAATTTCCCTACCGTGTAGCCGATATAGCAAACCAAGATTGAAATTATAATTACCCAAAGAACCTTGGCATATATACTATTATTAAAAGTGAGTTTTCTTAGTAAAGTCATATCAGTGTATTTTAAGTTACTAATATAATATAAAGTGAATTAATGTTAACTGCTTAAAGGTTAAAACATTACTATAGCCAATATGGTTAATCCTAAAACTACTATCATGTTTAAAAAGCACCTCATCGTCCTTTGCATCGCATTCCTCTCTATCACCGTAATAGCAGCGACCGCTGCGGCCCAAGATAGTCCCAAAGCCGACCATGTAGCCCTTTACGTAAAAGACATGGACAAAAGCGTAGCTTTTTATGAAAAGGTAATGCTGTTCAAGCCTTTAGCCGATCCTTTTCATAGCGAGGAACACGTAGTCTGGCTGCAAACCGGCGAACATACACAATTACACCTGATACAAGGCGCGAAGGATATACCGGAGCGCGACATGAACATCCATTATGCTTATTCGGTAAACGACCTGTCCGCCTTTATGAAACGCCTGGATGATCTGCATATAAAATACCGCAGCGGCAATGGCGAAGGCAAGCCGCAAACCCGCCCCGATGGCGTAAAGCAAATTTATTTGCAGGACCCGGATAACTACTGGATAGAAGTGAAC
>Ga0207142_1079_pt1 | contig 16334 bp, 11 predicted proteins | sample Alteio_BWMinHeat_2_FD_153561 | JGI IMG/M metagenome (GOLD analysis project Ga0207142, IMG submission 153561) | Enriched cells from forest soil in Barre Woods Harvard Forest LTER site, Petersham, Massachusetts, United States -... | ecosystem: Environmental > Terrestrial > Soil > Temperate forest >... | reverse complement strand
TTTTCATGGTGCGAGGGCCTTAATAATAATGTACAAAGCGCGGGTGTTAATGATAATGCCACAAAAGCCGATATGATAACCGATATGGCAATGGTAATGGCAAACTGTTGGTACAAACGCCCGACTATACCGGGTATAAAACCTACCGGAACAAACACCGAAGCCAGGATGAGCGCTATAGCTATTACAGGTGCCGAAATTTCTTTCATAGCCTCGTAAGTCGCTTCTTTGGGCGACATATGCTGCTCATCAATGTAATGCTGCACTGCTTCCACCACAATAATGGCATCATCCACCACTATACCTATGGCCAGTACAAAGCCAAACATGGTTAAGGTATTTATGGTAAAGCCTAACGGGATGAAAAATATAAATGTGCCCATTATGGATACCGGTATAGCCACAATAGGAATAATTGTTGAGCGCCAGTTTTGCAGGAAAATGAATACTACAATGGCAACAAGGCCTAAAGCTTTAAGTAATGTACCCAAAACTTCCTGCATGGAAACCTTGATTATGGTAACCGATTCATAAGGAATGGTGTAATCTATATCCGCCGGGAATGATTTTTTCAGGATGGCCAGCTCTTTGTAAATATTATCGGCTGTTTGTAACGCATTGGCGCCGGGCGATTGGTATACCTGCAACAAAGAGGCCCGGTGACCGTCGACAAATGAATTGCTCGAGAAAGTAAATTTACCCAGCTCAACCCTGGCAATATCTTTCAAATACACCATTTGCCCGGTGGCCGGGTTCGTTTTTACTATAATTTTCTCGTAATCCGAAGCCTTGCTCAGCATACCTTTTACCAGTATACCGGTTTCGAATGATTGGCTTGATGGCTGTGGCGGCGAACCAACAGATCCTGCTGCTACATATACGTTTTGTGCATTTAGGGCCGCGCTAACATCAGCCGGTGTAAGGCTGTACGATGCCATTTTATCAGGATTCATCCATATACGCATACTAAACTGGTCGGCACGGGCGCTCACGTCACCCACACCTGCCACACGCAGTATGGCATCATTTACAAATGTGCTGGTGTAGTTATCAATAAAAGTAATATTATGCGTACCCTTTGGCGAATAAAGTGCTATCAGCAATAACTGGTCGGGGTTACTGGCGCGTATGTTAACGCCCAATTTGCTTACAACCGCGGGCAGCGCGGGCCCGGCTATACCTACCCTGTTTTGTACGTTAAGCGCGGCAATATGTACGTTGGTACCAACATCAAAAGTTACCCTTACGCTAACGCTGCCGGTGTTAGTACTGCTGCTTTGCATGTATTCCATGCCGGGCGTTCCGTTCACCTGTTCTTCAATTGGCGTAGCAACAGTTTGTTCAACTGTTTCAGCATCAGCACCTGTATACGAGGCCGATACCGAAACACTGGGCGGCGATATATCAGGGTATTGGTCAACCGCCAGGTTATCAAGGCAGATAAGCCCGGCAATTACTAATACCAGCGATATAACTATTGCAGTTACCGGTCTTTTGATAAATGTATTCGCTATCATGCCTCACCGGGATTATTATTCAGCTCGCGCGATTTTTGTATCTCAAACTCCAATTCAGGGTCGATGTTTTGCGCCTCAACCTTTTTGGCTTTTTCTCTTAACTGGTCACGATGTGCCTGTAGATATTCAAGGTGTTTTTTACCGTACGATAATTTTGTTATGATCACATACAGCACCGGCACCACAAATATGGCAATGGTCGAAGCGGCAAGCATCCCCCCTAACACCGTATACCCTATTGTTCTTCGTGCAATTGCACCCGCCCCTGTGGCCAACACAAGCGGCAGCACACCTAATATAAAGGCAAGCGATGTCATGATAATGGGCCGCAAACGCAAACTAACCGCGTCAAGGGTTGATTGAATGAGCTCCTCGCCCATATCCACCCTAACCTTGGCAAATTCCACAATTAATATCGCGTTCTTCGCCGCGAGGCCTATCAGCGTTATCAATCCTATCTGCGCATAAACGTTATCGGTAAGGCTCGGCACCAGCACTAAAGCTAATATCGCACCAAATGCCCCGATCGGCACAGCTAATAATACCGAAAAAGGTACCGACCAGCTTTCATACAATGCCGCCAAAAACAGGAACACAAACGTAATGGAGAACATGAAGATGTAAATAGTAGTAGACCCCGCTTTTATCTCCTCATAACTTAAACCCGAAAATTCGTAAGTATATCCTTCCGGCAGGTCTTTCGCGGCCAGTTTCTGCAAAGCAGCCAACGCCTCGCTGCTACTGTGGCCGCTGGCATTTGAGCCATCAATTTCGGCAGAGCGAAATATGTTAAAGTGCGAAATAAGCGGCGCAGCCACGGTTGGCGAATAGCTAACCAATGTACCGAGCGGAACCATTGTACCCGCCTGGTTACGCACATAATATTTATCAATGTCCGATATTAATGTACGATAAGCAGTATCAGCCTGTACAACAACGTGGAAAGTACGGCTATAGGTAGTGAAATCATTAATATACAAACTGCCCATGTAAGCCTGTATGGTTGTAAATACATCGGCAATATTCACGCCCAGCTTTTCACATTTTTCCCTGTCGACAGTCAGATTAAAGTTTGGCGTATGTGCCGTATAATAGCTAAATGCTTTGCTTATAGACGGGTCTTTGTTAGCGTCGTTAACAAAATTGTCAACCACCTTTTCAAAATCCTGCAGGTTATCATTGGTACTGCGTTGCTCAATCTGCATGCTAAAACCAACTGTTGACCCTACGCCTGGTAATGGTGATGGCTGTATAACCTGTATATCGGCATTTTTAATACCGGCATCCTGTATTCTTTTTTGCATTACACCAATAATGTTGGGCACCTGTTCGCTGGCATCGCCGCGTTCGTCCCATGGGGCCAACTGGCAATATATAGTACCGTTGTTAGAGTTGCTGGCATTGGTTACAACGTTAAGGCCTGATAGCGCCGCGTAATGCGCCACACCGGGTGTCGAGGCAACTACCTTCATCAGCTTTTGCATCACATTTACTGCTGCTACTGTTGATGAAGCAGGCGGTAACTGGTAGGTCACATACAGGTTACCATCATCTTCCGATGGTATAAAGCCTGTCGACTTTGACTGGAACATGAAGTAAGCCCCTATACATACGCAAACCAATAGTATTACTATCAATTTTGAATTGGCAATACTTCGCTTAACGCCGTTGGTATATTTTTGCGTTACCCGGTCAAACCAATCATTAAACTTGGTGAACAAACCGGTGAGGCCCTTATTCTTTTTGCTTTCGTCTGTTGGTTTCAACAACAGCGTACAAAGTGCCGGTGTTAACGACAACGCTATAAAAGCCGATATAATAACCGATATGGCAATAGTTATGGCAAATTGCTGGTACAATCGCCCTACTATGCCGGGTATAAAGCCCACGGGCACAAACACAGCTGCCAATATCAGCGCAATGGCTACAACCGGGGCCGATATATCCTTCATCGCCTGGTAAGTGGCTTCCTTGGCCGACATTTTTTCATGGTCGATATAGTGCTGCACCGCCTCGACCACAATAATGGCATCATCCACCACAATACCAATGGCCAGTACAAAACCAAACATGGTTAAGGTATTAATAGTAAACCCTAACGGGATGAAGAAGCAGAACGTACCAAATATGGATACCGGTATGGCTAATATCGGGATAAGTGTTGACCGCCAGTTTTGCAGGAATACAAATACCACGATACCCACCAGCCCTAATGTTTTTAATAGCGTACCTACCACATCCTCCATCGAAACCTTTACTACAGTAACCGATTCAAACGGAACGCTGTATTCAACATCCGCCGGGAATGATTCTTTCAACTTAGCCAATTCGGCATAAACACCATTGGCGGTTTGGAGCGCGTTACTACCCGGTGCCTGGTAAATTTGCAGGTACGATGCCCTTTTACCATCAACAAATGAATTACTCGAGAAAGTGAATTTACCCAACTCAACCCGGGCAACATCTTTCAAATAAACCAATTCGCCGCTTGCAGGAACGGTTTTTACTATAATATTCTGAAAATCAGAAACCTTACTTAAACGCCCGTTAACCAAAATTCCCAGCTCAAAGGTCTGGCTCGGCGCCTGCGGCGGGACACCCGCCGTACCGGCAGCAACCTGCACGTTTTGGGCATTTAGCGCATTAATAACATCGGTAGGCGTTAAACTATAGGAGGCCATCTTTTGCGGGTCCATCCATATACGCATACTAAAGTCATCAGTAAACTTGTTTATGCTGCCTACACCCGGCACACGCAGTAAAGCGTCCTGTATAAATATATTCGTATAGTTATCAAGGAAGGTAATATTATGCGATCCCTTTGGTGCGTATATGGCTACCATCATCAGCATGCTGGGGTTCACAGCACGTACCGTAAGCCCTAAGCGACTTACTACAGCAGGTAATAACGGTGTTGCAATACTTACACGGTTCTGAACATCAAGCGCGGCAACATCAATATCTGTACCTATCTGGAAGGTAACATTCATTTGCATCAGCCCGTTGTTGGTGCTGTTGCTTTGCATGTATTCCATGCCCGGTGTACCGTTCACCTGCTCTTCAATTGGGGTGGCTACAGTTTGTTCCACAGTTTGCGCGTCGGCACCTGTAAACTGGCCGTTTACCTGTACAACAGGTGGAGTAATATCGGGGTACTGGTCAATTGGTAAAACCAATATGCTCACAATACCGGTTATCACTAATACAATTGATATAACTATTGCAGTTACCGGCCTCTTTATAAAAGTATTAGCGATCATATATTATAATAAATTCAGTATAGATGATTAGCAGCTTTTAATTATTATTTACCGTGTTTGCCGCCTGCAGATGGGCCAACCTTATTGGCCGTAGTTATTTTCGAGCCGTCGTGCAGGGTTTGTATGCCGTCAACAACTATGCGCTCAGTGGTATCAATGCCGCTTTTTATAACAATGTTAGGCCCTACTACCTGTCCAACCTGTATTTTCTTTTGCTCGGCCATCAGTATTTTTTTCTTCTTTTTGGCTGAATCAGCGCCTGCCTTGGGGTCATTAACCAGGCTGTCTTTAGCTACATATATAAAGTATTCGCCCATTTGCTCAACAACCGCCTTATTAGGAACAACAATTTGCGGCTTTACGTCCTGGTTATGCACGCGTACTGTTGCGCTCATACCTACCCTCAAATAGCCTTTAGGATTTGGGAACACCAACCTCACTTTTATCGACCCTGTTTGCGGATCAACGGCACGGTCAATGATCGATATCTTTCCAAGTTCAGGATATACCGTATTATCCGGCAGTAATATGGTGAATAATGAATCTATAGGTTTTTTATTCTCCTGTATCTTTTCAAATTTCGGCAACTGTTTTTCATTAATAATAAAATCAACCGCCATCGGGTTATCAGTCGATACAGTATTTAATACAGTAGTACCGGGCGTAACCACATCCCCCAGTTTTACCAGGCTAAAGCCTATCGTTCCATCAAACGGTGCGGTAACCAATGCATAATTCAGATTGGTTTTGGCTGTTTTAACAGCTTGTTCAGCTACCTTTACCTGGTTTTTGGAGTTATCCAAAGTGATCATCGCATGGTCATACAATTGCTTGGCTACAGCATTGTATTTATTCAGGTATGCGTACCTGTCAGCATCCTGTTGCGATTGCACTAACGTACCCTGCGCCACTTTAAGATTGGCTACAGCAGCGTTATAGTTATCGGTATAAATACGGGTATCTATCTCGTATAGCTTCTGCCCTTTTTTAACATGACTGCCTTCGGTAAAATATATAGCGGTAACCGCACCCTGCACCTGTGGTAACAAGTTAACCTGGCTTAACGCGTTGGTTGTCGAGGGGTATTTATCGTAGTACCTTACTATTTTAGTCTTTACCTTCATCAGGTTAACAGGCACTTCATTGTCGGCAGGGGGTTGCTTTTTATCACAGGCGCTAAGCACTATGCAGCTTACCAAAACAATATTTAAAAATCCTTTATTCATTTAGGCGGTATTTTATGCGTTAATAGGTAATATTTCCCATGGCTTTTTCAAGGTCGATCTTATTAGACAATACCGTGAACAAAGCGTTCAAATAACTTATTTCTGATGATATTAAATTCGATTCGGCTGTAATAACATTTAAATACGCCACGATACCTTGTTTATATTGCAGGGTAACTACAAAGTAAACCCGCTTTGCCAGCGCCACGTTTTTTTGCAGCAATTGTAAATTGTACAAATTGCTTTTATAATTCGCCAGCGCCGATGTATACTCCACATTTATCTGCGATTTCAGATCCACCGTATTCCAATCCAGTAGTTTCTCCTGCAGCCTGGCTTTTTTCAGGTTGTTAGTCCGGTAAAATCCTGTAAAAATGGGTACGCTAACCGAAAGGCCTATCAACTGGCTCGGGTATGAAGTATTGAACAGGTCGGAAAGTTTGTTATTCTCAAAATCGAGGTTGTAGTTATAAAAAGCTGATAAAGTTGGCAAAAACGAGGCCCTGTAATATTTAACCAGCTGGTTCTGCAGGTCTTTTTGGGTATTCAACTGCTGGAACTCAATACGCTTTTCATATTGTAATTGCTGCGTGGTATCCATGTGGATGTCCTGCATCATTTGAAGCGTATCAAAATTCACATTAAACTGCTTTTCAGGCGGATAACCCATCAGCTGTTTCAACGCTGCATATTGCGGGATGATATTTTCATTGGCCTGCTTTAATTGCGCCGCCGAATTATTTAGGGTGATGGTGGCTTCCTCATAATCCGTCTCATCCACAATACCACCCACATATTGGTGATAGGTATCCCTAACGTTCCTGCCCAGGCGGGCGGTATCTTCCTTTAAAACATTTATCTGCTCAAGCGTAAGTAATACATTATAAAACGACTTGCTTACCGACGAAACCAAAAATATTTTAGCACTATCGGTAACCTGTTGTGCTTGTTTTACATAAAGCGGGGCGCTTTTGGCAGCATATAACAGGCTAGGGCTAAATATTGCCTGCGATACAGATAATTGGGGAACAAAGGTATTTTTAAATGAACTGCTATGCGATGTACTCGTGGTACCTGTAGTACTCCCGGTTGTTGAACCATCCGAAACCACGCTCGATCCATTATTATTTTGTTGGATATAATGAATAAGATCGCCGTTAGCATTGATCTGCGGCAACCACCCCGATAAATTTATGGCATTGGTAGTTTTGGCTATATCAACATTTATCAAAGCCCTGTTCACTCCGGGCTGATGCTCCATAGCATAATCAATACACTGCTTAAGGGTAAGGTAAGTGTTGGTGCTGTCCTTTACAATAGGTACGAGCAACCTGCTTGTATCAGGTGTTTGTGCATTGGCAAGCCCTAATATGCACGATAAAAAGGTGACTATTAAGCAAATGCGTATTGCACGCATAATTATTGGGGTATTAACTGCTTTTAAACAGGATAAATTATATTTCATAATAAATGCTCATCCGCATGGTGTGATTATATATACGTAAGCGGCTAATATGTGTTTGCAAAAATGATAAAAAATAGCTATTGCTTAAGGTAACAATATTGTTAACCGTTATTACTAAGGTATTATCTATAATATTGTTACGTAAATCAATAAAACAGGGACAAAAAGATATATGATTTGCAAACAATATTATAATATTATTCGCATAACTATATAATGTTATTTATAACAAATTGTTATTAAATCGATAATAATTACTTTTGTTAGATAATTATTTATTTCTCGCTATGCTCGATTTCAGGCTAAAAGTATTTTACACTGTTGCCCAGCGCTTAAATTTTACCCGGGCCGCTGCCGAACTATTTATTACCCAACCCGCCGTAACCCGGCATATAAAGGAACTGGAAAACGAGTTCAAGTCATCGTTATTTGAACGCAGCGGCAATAAAAAGATAAGCCTCACCCCTGCCGGCGAAACATTATTAACCTACACAACGCAGTTGTTAGATACTTACCGCGAGCTGGAATACGATATGAATATGCTGGTTAATAAACATAGTGGCACACTACATATAGGTGCCAGCAATACAGTTGCCCAGTATGTTTTACCACCGTTGTTGGCGCAGTTCCATAAAAAGTTTAAGGATATTCAAGTGCTGTTGGTAACCGGCAATACCGAAGATATTGAACAGGCCCTGCTCGATCATTCAATTGAAATTGGCGTTGTTGAAGGAATAGTACACAACCCCCAGATAAAGTACGAGGCTTTTTTGCAGGATGAATTGGTGTTAGTTAGCGCAATGAATAACCCAACTATAAAAAAAGACACCATTAAACCCGATGAGCTTAAAAATTACCCCTTATTATTGCGCGAGCCCGGCTCGGGTACGCGCGAGGTTATTGCCCATGCCTTAAAACAGCACAACATTAAACTTTCCGACCTACAGGTGGAAATGCAGATAAGCGGCAGCGAAAGCATAAAATCATACCTGCTGCACAGTAATTGCCTTGCGTTTTTATCTGTATACTCGGTTTTAAAGGAGTTGAAGAATAATGAATGCCGCATAATTGATGTCAAGGGCCTCACTATCGAACGGCAGTTCCATTTCATAAGGCCGCAGGGCCAGCCCTCATCCCTGGCTGAATTATTTATCCGCTATGCGCGAAATTATAAAATAGGTTAAGAGAGTTGCCACTATAGCGATGGGTTTAAAACCCATCGCTATACGAAAGCCACGGGAAGTTTTTAAGAGCAATTTCCCCGGGTCAACGCTTTATTTTTTCTTAACAGTATCAGCCTTAGGTATTTTCGTACCGCCCGAGCCGCTATTGTCCATTGATTCGGTATCAGCGCCGGTACTGTCTCCTTTGCTGGTATCTTTTGCTACAGTGCCATATACACTTTTGTCCGTATCTTTTCCCTGTGATGTCCCATGGTCGCCCATACAGCTGCAGAACAGGCATATTAATGCCGTTACGATAAATAATAATTTCGCTTTTCTCATAATATATACTTAAAGGTTTTCGCCCGATGGCCCTTTGCCTTTGTTCGAACTGTCTTTTATAGCGGCCGCACTGTTATCGCCATCGTTCATGTTTTCCTGCCTTTCAGGGTGCTTATTCCCTTTTTGGGTTGATGAACTGTTCAACCTACCCTTGTTTGCCTTAGTCTTTTCCATGATAATCAAATTTTGATCCGGGCGATACCTATTGCCCGTCATATTAACAACAACCCGATTTAGGTGGTGTTTTTATTAAATCTGATTTGACTGCCTTTATTTACCTATCTATAACAATATGTTATTGATAGGTGCAATTTGTGATGAAAAAATACGGCAAACATACCCCACTTTTGCGTCAACAAATACAATATAATGCAAACTCACACCATAACACAACAGGGTCATTTACCACTAAACATAAGCCAAACAACCCGCAAGATCATATTCATACTGTGTGTAATTTTGTGCCTCACTCCTTTTATCAGTCCGGCAATCGCTTTATTAATGGGCCTGGTTATAGCACAGCTTACCGGCCATCCTTATCTGCATCTTAACCACAAGGCTACACAGCTATTGTTACAGGTATCGGTAGTTGGTTTAGGTTTTGGAATGAATGTCCACAGCGCCTTGCAGGCAGGCAAACAGGGTGTGTTATTCACCATAGCATCCATAAGTTGCACATTAGTTTTCGGTTATTTTTTAGGCAGATGGTTCAACATTGAAAGAAAAACATCACACCTCATTTCATCAGGCACAGCCATTTGCGGCGGGAGCGCCATTGCGGCCATTTCACCCGTAATAAAAGCCGAAGAGAAGCAAATATCAGTAGCCCTGGGCTGTGTGTTTATATTAAACTCCATAGCTCTGTTTATATTCCCGGTTATAGGGCATCATTTCAACCTATCGCAAACACAATTTGGCTTATGGTGTGCATTGGCCATACATGATACCAGTTCGGTAGTAGGTGCAGCAAGTAAATACGGCTCCCACGCGCTCGAAGTAGCCACCACCGTAAAACTGGCAAGGGCCCTGTGGATCATCCCTGTTTCAATAGCATCGGCATTTGCATTCAAAAACCAGTCGAAAAGAATAACTATCCCTTATTTTATCGGCCTGTTTATTTTAGCCATGATTGCCAACACCTACCTGCCGGCAATAACCAAACTCAGCCCCTACATCACCATTATTGCAAAAGCGGGTTTAACATTAACATTATTTTTAATAGGTGCCGGCTTATCACGCAAAGTTCTAGCATCAGTAGGCTTTAAGCCTTTATTACAGGGAGTTATACTATGGATAGCCATATCTTCAACGGCCCTATACGCGGTAATGCACCTGGCTTAATTGTTACTATCAATATAAAACAAAGCCCCGGCAGAGAAATACTGCCGGGGCTTCAATTGTTAATATTTAAGAAAATTTATCTTTTTTCGGGCCTTCCGCCACCACCTTGTGGGCGTTGCTGCTGCGGGCGTTGTTGTTGCCTTGCAGCAGGGCGTGCCTGGCGATTTGCCGCACGTGCCTGTTGGTTCTCTGCGCGTAAACTTTGGTTGGCAGGATTACGCTGTTGTTGCCTTTGGGCTCGCACAGCCTGGTTTGTAGCTCTTTGCTGTTGCCTTTGTGTACGGGCTGCAGCACGTTGTTCTTTTGCTGCCTGGTTGCTTTGGCGGGCAGCCATACGCTGCTGTTTTGCTGCCTGGTTAGTTTGACGCGCAGCAGTACGCTGTGCTTTTGCCGCAGTATTAGTTTGGCGGCTTGCTACACGTTGCTCCTTTTGAGCAGTTTTGGTTTGCCTGGCCGCTGTATTGGTTGCCATTTTGGCAACACGGGTCTGAGTAATTGCTCTATCTGTAGCCCTTTTCATTGAAGCGACAGCCGGCCTGCCATGATTATTTTTAGCGAATTGTGCCTTATTGCGGGCCGAATTATGCTCAAGGGCTAACTGGTTCCTTGTAGCATTAATATGATGATCACGTGCTGCTAATGCTTCCTCGCGGCCTGGCCTTGCAGTAACACCACCACGGCCATTGAACGCATAACGGCTATTGTTGCGGTAAAAGTTGTTGTTTACATAGGTGTTATGCACTATCCTTACGTTAACATGGCTAACGGCAGTATTATACCTAAACCTGCCACCCGACCACATACCACCATAATAACCTGAACCTCCGTAACCAAAGCCATAGTTTATACCACCATAAAATCCAACGTGTGGACCCCAGTAACCAGCATGGAAGCCATAGAAACCGGCATCAAATCCCCAGTATGGAGGTGTCCATAATACGCCAACTTCAGGTGGTGCAACCCAGGCGCCCGGTACCCAATAGTAGCCGTTATCATAGGCCCAGTAACCCGGGGTCCAGATGTAACCGTCGGCAGGGCATTCGGGTTGGTCATAAACCGGTATTTCAGGAGGGGCTATATCTGCCCTTACCCCTATGCCTACACCCACGCTAACCTGGGCATAGGTAACAGCGGGCATCGCAACGGCAAGGCCTGCTATTAGTAATATACTGTTAATTATCTTTTTCATAATAGATGTTTATTTTAATAGTATGAACATCATAACTAATAAAAGGTTTAAAAATTTAATTTATTCTTAACCTAAACATTTCATAATCAACAACCTTTGGCAAGGCAAAAAGGGCTTATTTAGCAAACGGAGAGTGTTTTTCGGCGTTATATGCCTTTAAAAAATCGGCATAGCTTTTTTTAATATAAACCACCATTTCATAATCGGTCATTTTCTTTGCCTGCTTTATGGTTGGGCGGTAAGCATCCATAAAATCCAATAATGAATCACCTTTTAAATTGGTGAGCGATCTTATTTTTTGCTTTGAGAAAGCGCGGTCTACGTATTCGGTTTCTTCGCCCCTTAGTAAGGTTTGTTGAAGCTTCGAAGTCGGGTCATTATTCTTTTTTGATAAAAGGCTAATAACCGAAAGCAAATTAACGCTTAATAATGATGCCGTACTATTACCGGCATGGATATAATCATTGGGAGTGTACACATAGGGGTCAACCGTGATAAACATATCCTTAAGGGTCGCCCTTTTATATTCAAACACAGCTGCGAACTCTTTTCGTACCCTCATCGAGTCGAGCTTTGGGTCATGCTTTAATTTTACCACCACATCGTTCAACAAAATTGAAACAGGCATCATGTAAATGGTAATTGTTTTCGGGGTCGAAAGTTCAATGCCGGTTTTATAAATCCTATACCCTATACTGGTTATTTTTAAACTGTCGCCGGGTGCTATGTTAGGTACACTGAACCTGCCATCAGCATCTGTAGTCGTAATCGAGTTTGCTGCCACCACAGTAGCAAATGCAACAGGGCGATGCGTTACTTTGTCGAGCACCACCCCATCTAAACGCTGCGCCAAAAGTCGTAATGGAAAAAGCAACAATATCAGTATAAGCCGCAATTTCATATGTGAGTGTTAAGATTATCAAACTAAAATAAACTATTATTTTGCAGCCTCATAAAGTTTAACACTACTTAACAAAACACACACCGAATATATTGCCATTTCAACCGCGTATTTATCAGCCTCACCTTATTTTAAGGCTTTACGGGCAAGTAAATTTATTTAAGTTTATATCGATAATGATCAGTACAAAAAAATGAGAACGAAGATTACAGCACTGTTGTTAGCCATACTTTTATTTTACTGCGGAAATATAAACGCGCAGGACAATTTTAAAAAGATAGATAATTGGCTGGCCGATAACGCATCGGCTATGGGTGGCCGTGATATATTGCTGATATATAAGAATGGGCATATCATCTACTCGCATGCCGAAAATAAAATGAACATGCGCCAAAAGATGCTCAACCGGTACGTTGCCAAAAGACAAGGCGAAACGCCCGACTTTAGCGATTACACCCCTGACACCCGGCAGGCAATAGCCAGCTGTAGCAAATGGCTCAGCGCCGCCCTGGTTATGACCTTTGTTGATGAAGGCAAATTAAAACTAACTGATACCGTGGGTAAATACCTGCCTATACTCACTAAACATGGCAAAGGCAATATTACCATTGCCGACTGCCTGGCGCACTTAACCGCTGTAAAATCACCCGAATTGAAAGAGGAAATGCACGACCTGAAAGACATGAACACCATGGAAGATGCCATTGCCGCCATTGCCGATCTTCCAATGGAAGGCGAACCCGGCAAAGTTTTTCATTACAGCAACACCGGCCTGCAAATAGCCGCCGCCGTTATTGAAAAAATAAGCGGTGACAATTTCAGGCACCTGTTTGCCGAACGAATAGCCAAACCTTTGAATATGGATCATACCGATTTCGGCTTTTCAAAAGTTCCCCTACCCGCTGGTGGTGCAGTAAGTACGCCGAATGATTATATGAACTTTTTGGTAATGATACTCAACAAAGGCACATTTAACGGCAAGCGCATCCTAAGCGAAAAAAGCGTCGCAGAAATGCAGGTTAATCGCCAAACTTCCGATGTAAAAATAGCTTATACCCCAGCCCAGATAGATGGTTTTGGCTACGGTTACGGCGAATGGATATTAGGCGATGGTTTTGTAAGCAGCCCCGGTTTATTCGGCAGCTTTCCATGGGTTGATAACCATAAAGGCTACGCCGCTTTCTTAATGACCTTCTACCTCAACAGTTCGGGCCGCGATGAACGCTATTTAGAAATAAAAAAACTGGTTGATACCGCGGTAAATTAAGCGGCTAACTCAATTGCTTTATATACTCCTTTATTTTCGTTTTATCTGCTGATGCCTTGGCCTGTTTCAGTGCTGTTTCGAAATTATTTAGGGCCGTAGTATTATCCACACCGGTATATAAATAACCCAGCAAACAATGATATAGATAATTAGGCGCGAGGTTTAGTTTCTCAGCTTCAATTATCGCCGCTGGCTTGCCGTACGTTTTTGCATAAGCATAAGTGCGATTTAACGCAGCCGCAGGCGAATATTCGATAATAAGCAACTGGTTATAAAGCTGTAAAATATTGTCCCACTTTTCGTGGCTGTCTGTTTTTATAGTATGCCAGTAAGCTATAGCCGCTTCCAAATGATATTTTGATATGCTGTTCCCGGTTGACGCCAAATTCAAATAATGTTGCCCGCGCAATATTAGCTCCTTATCCCAAAGTGAGGTATCCTGTTCTTCGTATAAAATCGATTCGCCACCCTTACCTATCCTTGCCTCAAAACGCGAGGAATGGAAACACATCAACGCAAGCAAAGCATGTACTTCGGGCCGTTTGGTCAGTTTATTTTCGGCAAGTAAATAAGTTAAACGCATCGCCTCCAAACACAGGTCTTTTCTAAGGCTTATATTTTGCGACAATGAATAATATCCCTCGTTAAACAACAGATACAAGGTTGTTAAAACTGCCGCCAGCCTGTTACTTATTCCCGCTTCGCCCGGCAGTTCAATTTTTACCTGTGCCGCCCGCAATTTTTCCTTTGCCCTGAACAGACGCTTATTAATAGTCTCTTTATTGGTTAAAAAAGCATCTGCAATTTCCTCAATCCCAAAACCGCACAAAATGCGCAATGATAATCCTACCTGTGCCTCAACAGTAATAACCGGGTGACAAATAGCAAACATCATTTGCAACTGGCTGTCGTTAATATTTTTACCCGAGAGGTCTATTTCTATTTCATACGCCCCGGTTGTATTATTTTGAATAGCCGATACTATCTTCTCCGAAAACAGTTGATTGCGCCTCAAATAATCCTTGGCCTTATTTTTCGATACCGTGTACAACCAGGCCACAGGGTTATCGGGCAAGCCTTTCTGCCCCCATGTTTCGGCGGCTATCATAAAAGCATCGCTTACAATATCCTCGGCAATTTCAATATGCTCAAACCCAAATAGGCGTGCCAGTACAGCCGTAATTTTGCTGTATTCGGTACGGAATAAATGCGGTATAAGTTCTTTGTCTTTTTGCATAAATGTAAAAGCCTCTTAATTTACTAAGAGGCTTTTAATTTTCAATACCCGGCAGGCATTAATTCATCTCCATACTCATGGGTATAATGCTCCTAACCTCAACACTACCGCCAATTTTTAATACGGGGCAGCCTTTGGCCATTTCAATAGCACATTGAATGGTATCGCCTTTAACAATAATAAAGCCGGTTATCATTTCCTTAATTTCGGCATAAGGGCCATCGGTTACAACATTGTCCCTTACAACTGAGGCTTCAAAGCCTAAACGGTTACCGGGGTTGGCCAACCTGTCCTGCGCGGCAATACCGCCTATCCAGTCCCGCCATTGTTTTAAAACACCTTGCATTTGCTCGGGTGAAAATTGAACATCCGGGTCCTGCGCGCTTCTGAAGATCAAACTAAATTCATTCATGGTTTTAATTTTTAAGTTTTATAACACAATGACGATCGTATATTTTACTATTGGACAACAACCTCAATCTTTTTTAATTGACCTGGAATTTATCCCTGTAAGCCGTAGGCGTCATCCCAACAGCTTTTCTAAATATCTTCCTGAACGCCTTCGGGTCGCTATAGCCCGAGTTATAAATAACTTCGGTCATTTGCTTATCGGTTTGTTCCAATAATTTTTTGGCCGCTTCAATACGGGTTTGCTGCAGGTATTCAATCGGTGTTAAGCCGGTAACCTGCTTAAACCTGCGCACAATATTACGGCGGCTGGCCGGTATATCTTTAATAATTTCTTCAATGGTACCGGCGTCGCTGTAGCTGCTTTCTATCTTTTGTTGTGCCGATGCCACCAGTTCGTCGCTATGATCGTGTGAGGGCTTAAAAGTGCTGAAATATGATTGATTATCCCTGTCCATATCAATGGCGAAGAATTTGGCCGTTCGCACCGCCATATCGCTACCACAATAGCGCTGTATAATATGCAGCAACAAATGAAAGGTTGATGTTGCGCCACCACTGGTATAAAGCCGCCCGTCTTCGGTAACTGTTTTATCGGCCTTAAGTTTAACAGCCGGAAACGCCGAAGCAAAACCACCACAGGCATCAACATGAGTAGTTGCATACCTACCGTTTAATAAACCGGTGGCCCCTAATAAAAACGCGCCGGTACAAAAAGTGGCCACCTCTGCCCCGGCCTGGTATTGCTGTGTTATCCACGGCAGGAACGGATAATTATCAACTATAGCTTGTTTATGATCGCTTGTATTAAAAGCAGGCACCAGGATCAGTTTTTTGGGCGATGTGCGTTCAATGGATTCTGATTGATAATGTATTAATGAGTCAATATCATTTTTATCATCTTCTGATGAATGAAGCAAGGTAATATTGAATGGTACCTGCCGCTTTTCACTTACATAAAACTTATTTACCGTTTCAAAAACATCTAAAATGGCTGCTATGCTCAACAACCGGTGTT
>Ga0207142_1077_pt1 | contig 16510 bp, 16 predicted proteins | sample Alteio_BWMinHeat_2_FD_153561 | JGI IMG/M metagenome (GOLD analysis project Ga0207142, IMG submission 153561) | Enriched cells from forest soil in Barre Woods Harvard Forest LTER site, Petersham, Massachusetts, United States -... | ecosystem: Environmental > Terrestrial > Soil > Temperate forest >... | reverse complement strand
GGCCGGTGGTAATTGTTGTATTAGGCATAGCCCTTATAGTTACCGGCCAGCGCAGCAAACCTTGGGATCATCACGACTGGAACCAAACTGTTTCCGGGAATGACACTTCTAAAACAGATACCACAACAGATAATTCAACAAATAACGACACTCCAACAGCATAATAATCATGAAGAACGATAGATTAATTCCGGGACTTATCCTGGTACTCATTGGCGCAGCCTTCCTGCTGGATAACTTTGGATACATTGATTTTCACTGGAGCAATATATGGCACTTGTGGCCCATATTCCTCATCATAGGCGGTGTTAACCTGGTGTTTGCGCATAACCGCTCGCCACTGGCAACCACCTTAAAAATAGGCGTAGTAGTGTTAGGTTTTGGCCTGCTGCTGTTCGGCAATTTTGGCGACAGGTGGGGATGGTGGCCAACTTATTCATACAGCTGGCACGATCATCATGACCATGATAATAACGACAGTGATGACGACGATGATGATGACGATACCGCAAGCACCCCGGCCAAAGGTTTAGTAAAAGTAGAAGGCAACAGCCATTTTATCATGGCTTACCCTGCCAATGCAAAAATAGCTCAACTTGATATAAGCGGTCAAGGCACAGAATATAATTTGAACGATACAACCAATCAGTTATTCGAAGCCAATACTAAGGAGCATGGTGACCGGTACGAGTTTTCGCATTCTAATAGCGGTGATACATATAGCCTTAACTTTGAGTCAAGAAATAAAAAAGGATTAAACTTTCACTGGAATGATCACGATACATCAACCGCGGTTCTATTTAAATTAAATACAAATCCGTTATGGGATATTACTGTAAATTCAGGTTTTTCCGCAGTAAAATTTGATCTTCGGAAGTTTAAAGTACACAGTCTTGAATTAAATGGCGGCTTCGCAGGGCTTGAAATAAAATTGGGACAGCCGGTAGAAAATAATACTGAAGTAACTATATCTGCTGGTATGGCTGGTGTTGATATCACTATCCCGAAATCTGCTGCCTGCCAAATAATAACATCTTCAGCTTTGTCGTCAACTAATTTTGATGGCTTTAACAAAACCAGCGATGGTAATTATGAAACCCCTGGTTTTGAAAGTGCCAAAACAAAAATTATCGTCAATATAAGCGGTGGTATGGCTGATTTTAAAGTACACCGCGATTAATTTGTTGAAACGTTTTAAAGTTTGAAAGTTGAAATGTTATAAAATATAGCATTTCAACTTTTTTAGTTTTTAGCTTTACAAAAATGATACGGCGGCATGGAACCTTCCAACTTTGTAACTTTACAACCTTCCAACAGCGTAAGCTACCTATTGGTCATCAACGGCAAACCCGAAGGCCCATACACAATTGATGAATTACGGTTACGCAAAATAAAACCCAATGATTTTGTCCGCACCCCCGGTATGGACGATTACAAAGAGGCCCATGAGGTGCCCGAATTACGCGAACTGCTTGGCTTTAGGAAACAACATCACTTGCCGCAATACTACGGCAGTTTTGATCAGCGCCTGCTGGCCTCGGCTATTGATTGGTTCATTATAGCAGGCGTGTTTATTTTTTTTATGGTGATAGGCCTGCTGCTCAACTCCGATAAAACAGTACAGCTATTCATCATTGTCGGCTTGCTTTTAGCCATTCCCGTTGCAAAGATTATCTATCACATCGTCATGGAAAGCTCGGCCAGGCAGGCTACCATAGGCAAAGGCATCCTCGGCATAAAAGTTTGCGATATGAACGGCGAACGCCTCACCCTGGGCCACTCCACAGGGCGAAATTTTGCTAAAATACTTTCAGTACTTACCCTTTTTATTGGCTACTTGTTGGCCTTTTTCAACAGTAAGCAGCAATGTTTGCACGATATGGTTGCCGGTACTTTGGTGATGAAGGATAGGTTGATATGAAACGAATATTACATCTTGATGCTTGTTGGCAGGGCATAATAATCGTATATTAGCTAATAAAATAGGTGATATGAAAGTAACTGATGTAACCGTTATCCCCGAATATAAGTTGAAGGTGACTTTTGATGATGGGGTTTCAGGTATAATTGATTTGAAGGACTTTATTGGAAGTGGTATTTTTTCGATTTTGAAGGATGAAAAATTATTTGATAAAGCATACGCTGCTGGGTACGCTATTGCATGGAACAATGAATTAGAGATAGATGCTATAGCTATATATGCTGAAATATTGAATAAAAAACCCGAAGATATACTTTCGCCTGAACTGAATTATGCCGCAAATTAGCTTCTTCTTAGGCATCATTATAAGAATGTTTTATCGCGACCACAATCCGCCGCATTTTCATGCTGTGTATGCTGAATATGAAGGATTGGTTGATATTAGTAAACTGGAATTGATAGGCGGAAGTTTACCGCCAAGAGTTTTAGGTTTGGTAATCGAATGGGCTGCATTGCATCAAAAAGAATTGCTTGAAAATTGGGAGAGAGCAAGAAATCAACAAACCCTGATTGCTGTCGCTCCATTGGTTTAGTTAATAAACCCTTAACCTTCCAAATTAAAACTTTACAACCTTTCAACAACATATTTAGTATTTTTGTACCCAATGAGTACTGCTGCCGAAAAGTTGCTTCCGGGTCGTTATTGTAATTCGCTAACCGAATATTCGCGCTTTGTAACCCGTGAGGTTTTCATTGGCGATGTGCCGATGGGCGGCAATAACCCCATCCGCATACAAAGTATGACCACCACCGATACCATGGATACCATAGGCACGGTGGAGCAATCTATCCGCATGATAAATGCCGGCTGCGAGTATGTGCGCATCACCGCCCCAAGCATCAAAGAGGCCAATAACCTTGCCGAAATAAAAAAACAATTGCGCCAGCGTGGTTACACTGCACCGCTGGTAGCCGATATACATTTTACCCCAAACGCCGCCGAAGTAGCCGCCCGCATAGTTGAAAAGGTGCGTGTAAACCCCGGCAACTATGCCGATAAAAAGAAATTCGACCAGATAGATTATACCGATGCCGAATACCAGGGCGAGCTTGACCGTATCTACCAAAAGTTTGCGCCGCTGGTAAAAATTTGCAAGGAATATGGCACGGCCATGCGAATCGGCACCAACCACGGTTCCTTGTCTGATCGTATCATGAGCCGTTATGGCGACACCCCGCAGGGCATGGTGGAATCGGCTATGGAATTTATGCGGATGTGCGAAGCACTGAACTACTATAGTTTAGTGGTTTCCATGAAATCAAGCAACCCGCAGGTAATGGTGCAGGCATATCGTTTATTGGTGGAAACCATGGTAGCCGAAGGCATGAACTACCCGCTGCACCTCGGCGTAACCGAAGCCGGCGACGGCGAGGACGGCCGCATCAAATCAGCAGTAGGTATCGGCACTTTACTGGAGGATGGCCTCGGCGATACAGTACGCGTATCTCTAACCGAAGAACCCGAAGCCGAAGCACCTGTGGCAATTGCGTTGGTTGAACGGTATGTGAAAAGGAGTCAAAAATCAAGAATCAAGAGTCAAGAAGAAAATATAAAAGTCTCCCCAACCCGGGGAGATTTAGAGGGGGCTCATAGCCCGTATGCCTACAAAAAACGCGAAACCTACGAAGCTAATGCCTTCATCGGCGGCCACATGGTGCCGCGTGTAGTGATCGATCTGTCAAAAGCAAACCTGAAAGATCCTGCTATTTTAAATGATGCAGGTTACCTTTATTCGCCATTGCTCGATAAATACAACATGGCCGAACAGTCAGTTGATTTTGTTTACCTGGCCGATGAGTTGCCCTCGTTTACTCTGCCCGGCAACCTGAAGCAATTGTATAATTACAAAACCTGGCAAAAATTAACCAACAAAACGCTTTGCCACCCTGTGTTTACTTTACAGGAATATGTTGGCGATGCAGACCGCTCATCAGCGTTAAATTTAGTGAGGATAAAACCGGCGGATACTGATTCCGAAGAATTTGGCTTGCTGCCTATAGATAAGTCTTTAGTATTTGTACTAGAAACAGATGCCATCCACGGCATGGCCGACCAACGCACTTTCTTCTTCAAAATGGAAGAATTAGGATTGGATGTACCTGTAATTATAAAAAGAGATTATCACCACGACCCAACTCAAGACTTAGAACTCAGAACTCAGGACTTGCAACTAAAAGCCGCCACCGATCTCGGTGCCCTTTTAGTCGACGGTTTTGGCGATGGTATCTGGATAGATGCGCCACAATTACCTGCTAAGGTCATCACCTCAACTGCTTTTGGTATTTTACAGGCTACCCGTTCGCGCATATCAAAAACAGAGTATATCAGCTGCCCAAGCTGTGGCCGTACATTGTTCGACCTGATGGAAACCACCCAAATGATTCGAAGCCGTACAAGCCACCTTAAAGGCTTAAAAATTGGCATCATGGGCTGCATCGTAAACGGCCCGGGCGAAATGGCCGATGCCGACTACGGCTACGTAGGCTCCGGCCCCGGCAAGGTTACTTTATATCGCGGAAAGGAAGCAGTAAAGAAAAACATCACCAGCGTTAACGCGCTTGATGAACTGATCGGCATCATCCGCGAAGATGGCAACTGGATCGAGATAGAACAGGAATAGACTACTCAGCCGGGATAGAATGATGTTCATGCACAATTATCCATTGCCCATCCGTCTTCTCTAACCCGATAGTCAACCGGAATGGCAGATCCACAAACTCATCTGAACCGCTGCTATCGGAACACTTCATGGTCGCATAACAGAAGGCAATATCTTCTCCTGCTTTAATGTTCAGTTCCTGTATGTCGAATACATCCGGTTTGGTACACTTAAAAAAGATGTCCCAGGTTTTACGATAAGGTTCAATGCCTATCGATTGAAAGGGCAGAGGTACATCAAACATCACTATATCAGCGGAATGATGCGCAAGTATCCCATCCATGTCCTTGTTTCTTACGGCCAATGCCCAATTCTCAATTAGCTGCCTGATCTGTGATTCATTTGTCATTTTGGTGATCTTTTATATACCAAAGATAGACCTGTTCCATGAAAAACAGCGGGTGTGAACGGGACTTAAAAAGGGTGTTTTGCGACAGGAGAAGCTTTTCTACTTATTTTTGAAAAATTACCGCAACTGAATAACTTGATGTTTGAGGTTCACCTTTTTGTAAATCAGGTGCCCATTTAGGAGATAGCTTTAATACTCTTATAGCTTCTGTACTATTAAGCTCGCTGGGGCTTCTTAAAACCTTAAAGTCGCTTAATGTTCCGTCCTTATTTACTATAAAGTTTACAATCACTTTTCCGCTAATCATATCTTTAGTAAAATGAAGATTGTTCTTTATGAAACTTTCATAAGCACGCATGCCCCCCGGAAATCTTGGCTCTGATTCAAAAATACCAAATACTGCGCTTGAATCAACTTTTGGGGTATTTACTTCTGTAGCCTTAGTCTTGGTTTGCGCTTCAGCTTTTTCGCCAAGAATATTTATCCCAATCAAAACCAATGCTGCTGATACCCACTTTTTCCAAGCGGGTAAAATTGGATGTTTGGGAGCCATTTGGTCGGCTCTGAACCTGCCGCACAAATTGTTATTATTTTCAGCCAATATTTTAAAAAACTCATTCGGTTTGGCATCTGTAAAGTCATAAACCTTTTTTTGGCAATGGTCACAATGTTTTACGCCATCAACATATTCCATGCTGTCCCAATCAGCATCGCACGCAAACTTTAATTTTATGTTGGATATCTCGCTCATAGCTCAAAAACTATTTTTTAAAAGTCCTCTCCTCTGGAGAGGACTTAGGTGAGGCTAAACCGGCTCAAACCCCGAAAACAAATTCCCTGCCTCGGCCAAACTCCCAATAGGCACATAATCACAAACCTCAGCATATTCGCCCCACATTTGCAGTACCACCGGATTTTTATGCGCGTTATTAATAGCCTCCTGCGACTGCCACTCAAAAACCTCCACAATAGTACCATCGCCCGCCTCCATAATTATCGATTCGCGGTCCGTTACCAAACCTTCCGCTTTTAATCGTGGCAAATGCGTTCTCATCAGCATTTTTAATGCCTCGTTTTTGCCGGGCTTAGGTTTATAGCCAACTATAACAATTCGTCCCATTGCCATTTTTTTAAATGCAATTTACAATTTTTAAAACTCTGTTGTTAGCGGGTTACGATTATATATTAATTTAAATCATCACAGATCCATGGCAAAAAGTGTAGCCGACCAATTGGTTAAAATGCTGGTAAAAGCAGGCATAAAAAGGATATACGCCGTTACCGGCGATAGTTTGAACGAAGTAAATGACGCCGTAAGGCGCGAAGGCAGCATTCAATGGATACACGTGCGACACGAGGAGGCGGGGGCCTATGCAGCGGGCGCCGAGGCGCAGCTTAACGGCATTGCGTGTTGCGCCGGGAGCAGCGGCCCGGGCCATGTGCATTTAATAAACGGGTTATACGATGCGCACCGTTCCGGCGCATCGGTGATTGCTATAGCGTCAACCATACCAAGTTTTGAATTTGGCACCGAGTATTTCCAGGAAACCAACACCATAAAGCTTTTTGATGATTGCAGTTATTATAACCAGATAGCCACTACACCCAAACAGTTACCGCGCATGCTGCAATCGGCCATACAAACCGCATTGCAACGCAAGGGTGTTGCGGTTATAGGCTTGCCCGGCGATCTCACCAAAATGGACGCCGAAGAAATTGAAACATCAACCCAAAGCTATGGCGGGTTAGCCTTAATACGCCCAACAGATAGCGACCTTAAAACCCTGGCCGCGCTGATAGATCAGCATAAAAAAATAACCATCTTTTGTGGTATAGGTGCGGCCGGTGCGCATGATGAAGTAGTTGAACTATCCAAAAAGCTCAATGCCCCGGTAGGTTATTCTTTCCGTGGTAAAATGGATATACAATATGATAACCCGAATGAGATAGGCATGACCGGCTTGCTCGGCTTGCCCGCGGCATTCCACAGTATGCACGAAAGTGACCTGCTGCTATTGTTGGGTACTGATTTTCCCTATACGCCTTTTATGCCAACAGATTGCAAAATAGTACAGGTAGATATCAAACCAGAACGCCTCGGCCGCCGTGCCAAGCTTGATATGGGTTTACATGGGGAAATAAAAGATACACTTGCGGCCCTGTTGCCTTTGGTTGCACAAAAGCAGAATGATAGTTTTTTAAAAGCGCAATTAAAAGTTTATGACGGCGTAAAAGAAAAACTGCAAACCTATGTGGATGATACAGGCGAAAAAGACAAGATCCACCCCGAATTTGTTGCGGCAACCATAGATCAGCTGGCTGATAAAGATGCCATATTTACGGTAGATACGGGTATGTCATGCGTTTGGGGGGCGCGGTATATCAATGCTACAGGGCAGCGTAAAATGCTGGGCTCGTTCAATCATGGGTCGATGGCGAATGCTATGCCACACGCCATTGGAGCTGCGTTGGCTTGCACCGGCAGGCAGGTAATTGCTTTTTGCGGCGATGGTGGCTTATCCATGCTTTTGGGCGACCTGGCTACCATCACTCAATATAAATTACCCATAAAGATCATTGTATTTAACAACCGCTCATTAGGTATGGTAAAGCTGGAAATGGAAGTAGCTGGCCTGCCCGACTGGCAAACGGATATGCACAATCCCGACTTCGCGATGGTGGCACAGGCAATGGGTATGAAAGGAATAACCATTAACGAACCGGATGATCTGAAACAGGCGCTCCGCGAAGCGTTGTCGTACAAAGGTGCCGCACTTGTAAACATCATGACCGACCCCAACGCCCTCGCCATGCCGCCAAAAATTGAATTTGAACAGGTAAAAGGCATGGCCCTCTCCATGACCAAACTCATCCTCAACGGCCGTATGGACGAAGTGCTCGATACCGTTAAAGCGAATTATAAGCATTTGAAGGACGTGGTGTAAGCCCCACCCAACCCTCCCCGGAAGGGAGGGCTTTGAGAATATGCGAAGCTAAAGTCTCCCCTACCGGGGGAGATTTAGAGGGGGCTGCTCAAAAACGGTTTCCACCATTGCGAATTAAACGCGCCATCAACCTCGGTTGGTTTACCGGGTTCAGGAATAAATAGTTCTATCTTCTTGGTCTTACCGTATTCCACTAATCGCTCTATCGGCTCGTACCATGGGTGCAGCGCTAAGTTAAACGTGCCCCAATGTATGGGCATCATCAGTTTGCCACGCAGGGCTATGTGCGCGTTGCTGGCATTGTCGGGGCCCATGTGTATATCGGGCCAGTTTTTGCCGTAGGCGCCTATTTCAAGCATGGTTAAATCAAACGGACCGTAGGCATTGCCAATATCCTTAAAACCGGGGAACCAGCCCGAATCCGCGCCAAAAAATATGTTGTGCTTCGGCCCTTTTATCACAAAAGCCGACCATAAAGTTTCATTCCGGTTAATGATTCCCCGCCCCGAAAAATGCCGCGAAGGTGTTGATGTAAGCACGCAATCGCCTATCATTACGCTGTCGCCCCAATCCATTTCAGTGATATAGTTTTCAACAGGCCCCCATTTTTCAAGGTATTGCCCTACACCTAATGAACAAAAGAACGGGACGTTTTTCCCTTTAAAAAACTTTATGGTGTTCTTGTCCAGGTGGTCGTAATGGTCGTGCGATACGATAACCGCGTCCAGCTTTGGTAATTCATCAAGTGCCAGTGGTGGTTTAAAAAATCGCTTCGGCCCCATAAACGATAAGAATGACGCCCTGTCGCTCCACACCGGATCGGTTAAAATGCGTTTGCCATCGATCTCTATCAACAAACTCGAATGCCCCACCCAGGTTATCCTTAAACCGCTTTTGGGCGGCGTATCATAAATACTAACATCAGTTTTAAACGGGCCCATTGTTTTTATAGGAGTGGTCTCGGCTTTGTTGGTGATGTAGTCCTTTAATATCGGGATTGTTTTATCAAACCCGGCCTCGTCGGTAGGTATGGGGTTTTGAAATTTTCCTCCCTTTTTTATAGCTCCAATTAAACGCATAAACAAGTATATCATCCCCGCTCAAAATCGACCGGGAGTAAAATTAATCTTTTAAAAAGTTGATCGCCAGGTCGCAAAATTCAAGCAGTTGGGCCGGCAGGGTATCCCCCATATAGGGCTGTGTAGCGCCAAAAGTGTGGTCGCCGCCCTTTATTACCTTAAACTCCGCTTCTTTGTTGGCTTTTTCCAGTTCGCGGGCGTGGCTTAGCGGCACGGTGGTATCTTCATCGCCATGCACAATTAACCAGGGTTGTTTTATTTCGGCAGCTTTGGCTAAAATATCAAGCCGGTTGGGGTGATTCAACAGGTCGCTAAGCATAGTTGATTTTAGCGGCATTTCCTGGCCTGTGCGTTTGTTGGGCATATACATTATGCCTTGTAGTTTCCATTGTTCCTCGGCTTCTTTCGGCCACAAATTACCAAAGGCGGAAATGGATGCAAAGGTCACCAGTTTTTTCACCCTTTTATCCTCGGCAGTTTGTATAATGCTGATGCCGCCGCCCATGCTGTGCCCTATCAAGTAAACACCCTTTACGCTCGGCATTGATGAGCCATTGCACACAAAATCAATTACATCATGCAGGTCTTCCAGTTCCATCGAGAAAGTATTATCGGCAAAGGCTATCAGGTCGGAAAAATCAGTGGGTTTATCTGCTGTAGTGCCGTTATGCGAAAAGTTGAACTTCAAATAACGGAAACCATGCTCGGCAAAATATTCGGCCACCAGGTTATGCGCCCCCCAATCCTTAAACCCCTTAAATCCATGCGCGAATATCACCAGCGGGCCGTTTTTGTGGGCGGTATCGTAAGTTATATCCATCAACATACCACGGCCCTTAGCGCCTGGGATGTTGTAGTTTTCTTTTTTTATCATCTGTTATGATTGTTGGAACACAGTTTAGGTTTTTTGTTACAAATATCAAAATAACTATGGACTATCGACTATAAACTATTGACTCTCTTTTGTATACCACCAAGCCCACCATATCAGCACCGGCTGCAAAAACAGCCTCGCCCATGCCCACACCGGTAAAACCTGTTTGCCATTCACTTCAGTATGCCCGCCAAGCATGGCAATATGCACCGGTAAAAAAGCTATCAGCATAAGCATTGTTCCCCAGGCAGCAATTTTGCGGGTAGGTTTAAATATCAGCATCAGGCCAAATGCCATCTCGCATATCCCGGCTAAGGTATTCAAAATAACAGGATATGGTAGGTAATGCGGTATAATACCAATATAAAATGCAGGCACCCTAAAATGGTTAATTCCCGCCGCTATATAACCTATAACGAGCAGCACAAGGCTTATCTTTTTTATTGCCGGCATGTTTTAACATACGAATAATGCGCTAAGTAGGTTTATTTAGCTGTGTTTTAGGCTATTTACGCCTTAATTTATAAACATTCTAAATACTTCTGTTTGACAAAGTGTTGACATACACTCTCATTAATCCTATTACTTTTGTTGGGTTAAATTTAAAATATTGCTTTGAAGTACTTAAAGGTAATCGCTTTTACGCATAAACAGATTGAGCTGAAGGAATTGGGAAGGTTGGTGATTTGCCAGGAAGACATTACTGATAAGTTGCAGCAGGTAAAATCTCAATTCGATATTGACGAGATATTTTACCTCGCTACCTGTAACCGCGTTGAGTTTGTTTTGGTTACCGATCAGGTAGTTGATGCCGCCTACACCGAGCGTTTTATTGATGCGTTGCACATTGGCGTTTGCAATCACTACATGGGTGTGTTCCTGAAAGGGGCCTCTATTTACGAAGACCAGGAAGCGCTAAACCACCTGCTACGCATATCATGCTCGCTTGAAAGCCTTATTGTTGGCGAAAAAGAAATATTACCGCAATTACGTAAAGCTTATGAAAGCTGCCGCGAGGCGGGCCTAACCGGCGACTTTTTACGCATGGCGATGAACTGCGTGGTAAAAACAGCCAAGGAGGTTTATACCGATACCAATATTTCAAAAAACCCTATCTCGGTAGTATCACTGGCGTACCGCAAGCTGCGCGACCTTAAGCTAGGCACCAACGCCCGTGTATTGATCATCGGTGCAGGTGAAACCAACCTTAATATTTCAAAATATCTTCAAAAGCATAAATTCACCAACTTCGCGATATTTAATCGTACGCTTGCCAAGGCTAAGGCAATGGCAGTCGACCTTAATGGCGAGGCATTTACGCTTGATACTTTAAAAAGTTACGATAAAGGCTTTGATGCTATCATCACCTGTACATCATCAGTTGAGCCCATCATCACCCCCGAAATTTACAAGTCATTACTTATTGGCGAAACCGACAAAAAAACCATCGTCGACCTTGCTGTACCGAATGATACCCATCCTGATGTACTGGCTAATTTCCCGGTAAATTTTATCGAGGTACACTCATTGAACGAGGTTGCCAAAAGAAATTTACAGGAACGCTACGAAGAGCTGGTACACGCCGAGGTTATCATCAACCAAAATATAGCCGAGTTTTTAACCATGTTAAAACAACGCCGTATTGAACTGGCCATGCGCCAGGTGCCCGAAAAAATAAAGGAGATACGTAACAACGCCATCAACACCGTTTTTGCCGATGAAGTACAAGGCATGGACGAGCAAAATCGCCAGATATTAGAGAAAGTGATCAACTACATGGAAAAGAAATACATCAGCGTCCCCATGATCATGGCTAAAGAAATACTGATCAATAGCCAGCATTAAAAAGTTGCTGCCATCGCTGCCGCGAGTTTAGCGCAGCGTAACTCGTGGTACGGCATGAGTAAGCTTCCAGCTTACGAAAAAAAGCGAGACTAACGAAAAAATCAAACCATCAATACAACATCAATCAACCCCTTACCACCGGCATAATCTCTCGCGCTGCTATACAAATAATGCTCCGGTTCATCAACCCAACCCGCAATAACCGGGTTATTATGTATATAATCTAACTTCTGATTCATAACTTCGTTGCTCCATAATTCAATGGGATGATTACCCTGTTGCCAAAACTGATATTCTTCATTATTAGGATTACCTTTACCCTCCCGCTCAAAAAACCATAACATCCATTCACGCCTGCTTTCCTGCATGTTTTCATTTATTGCTTTAGTTACAGCTTTTGATGTGTGCCTTTTCATGTCCCTTAAAATGTCCTGCATTGGTTTATCCTTTGTACCGATGATCATATGTACATGGTTACTCATTATTACCCATGCATACAATTCAAGGCCTTTGTTTGCTATGCAATACTTAATGCTATCGATTAAAATATCTTTGTATTCCCGTCTTGTAAATACATCAATCCACCTGATAACCGAAAAGGTTACAAAATAAGGGGCTTCCTGGTTTCGGACTTTATAATTGCGGCTCATGGTTGAAAAGTAATAAATTTTAGCGTAAGCTGGAAGCTTACACCATGCTATACCACGAGTTACGCTGCGCTAAACTCGCGGCAGCATTTCTTTAATTTACCTTCCTTCAAGTCACTCAATCTTCATATCCTCAATTAATCTTATATTCATAAGCGCAAAAAGTTAAATTTGCGTGAAAATTACTATACCACATTTGGAAAGAAATTTAATTATCGGTACCCGGGGCAGCGAACTGGCCTTATGGCAGGCTAACTTTGTTAAAGATAGCCTGGCAGCTATTGGCATTCATGCCGATCTGAAAATAATTAAAACGCAGGGCGACCGCATCCTGAACCTTAGCTTTGATAAACTGGAAGGCAAAGGCTTTTTCACCAAGGAGCTGGAAGACGAGTTACTATCGGGCAAGATCGACATCGCCGTACATTCCCATAAGGACCTGCCAACTGAAAACCCGCCGGGACTAATGATAGCCGCGGTTTCGGAACGGGAGGACCCTTCAGAATTATTATTGATATTAAAGGATTGTGTTGATGTGCATCAAAAGCTATCGCTGAAATATGGGGCGAAGGTGGGCACATCATCCAACAGGCGTAAAGCGCAATTACTGGCCCACCGCCCCGATCTGCAGGTAAGCGACCTGCGCGGCAACGTGCCTACGCGCATACAAAAGCTGCGTAAGGAAAATTACGATGCCATAATGATAGCCAAAGCAGGCGTAAGCCGTTTAGGGTTAGACCTGAGCGACCTGCACGTAGAAACATTAACTCCTAACGAACTGATACCCGCGCCTGCGCAAGGCGTTCTGGCTATACAAATACGCTCAAGCGATGTTATTGTATACGAGATATTGCAGGAGCTGAACCATCCCGATGTGGCCGAAGAATTGGCGGTTGAGCGAGGTGTATTAAAATTATTTGGTGGCGGTTGTCATTTACCATTGGGTTGCTATTGCCGCCGCGAGGATGGCATGTTCCAGGTGTTTACCTCAAAGGCCAGGGACGATGAGGATTTCCCCGACCGCTATTTTGTGGAAGCAGAAACTACAGAAGGCTTAGCCGAAAAGATAGTCGCCAAATTTGCGCCCGACCGCAAATTGCCGTTAAGCGTATTCATCACCCGCGAACTGTCGGATCAAAGCTATTTCCGCAAAGCGCTTGAGAAACATAAAATCAAGATCGAAGCAAGGTCGCTCATACGCACCGTGCCCGTTATTACAAAGTTCGATTCATATATATTAAAGCACGTCGACTGGATATTTTTCTCCAGCAAAAACGCGGTTGAATACTTTTTCCAATTAAATCCGGCCTTGCCAAAGGATGTAAAGTTTGGCGTTATGGGTAGCGGATCTGAAGAAATGCTGCGCCGCAAAGGTTATTTTACCGCTTATGTAGGCGAAAGCAACGATACCGCCGAAGTTGCAGCTGAATTTGCCGGGCTGGCCAATGGCCAAACAGTATTATTCCCCGGCGCCGAAGGTTCGCTGAGAAGTATACAACAAGGCTTATCAGCCGACACAAAAGTTATCGACCTGCCCATATATGAAACGGTAATGGAAGAAGACATAGAAGCCACAGGAGCCGAGGTACTGGTATTCACCAGCCCGTCGAATGTGGATGCCTACTTCGCCGAAAATTTGCTCGACCCCTACCAGAAAGTAGTGGCCATAGGCAAATCAACCGGCAAAAAATTTGATGAAATGGGTGTAAAATATACGCTGCCCTATTCCCCCGACGAGGTCGGGCTGGCCGAGGCGGTGTTTGGATTATAAATAGTCATTAAGTCATTGCGTCATTAGGTCATTAATATTGGGCCTTTAAAAAATGACCCAATGACTCAATGACCCAATGAAATGTTATGCTGCAACGACCAAGAAGAAACCGCAAAAGTGAAGTTATCCGCCAAATGGTACAGGAAACGCATGTAAGCGCGGCTAATTTAATATTCCCGTTGTTTATTATCGAGGGTGATAATAAAAAAAGCGAAGTAAGTTCCATGCCGGGCATTTATCGTTATTCCATCGATAATTTGCTGCGCGAGATTGAAAGCTGCTTGAAACTGGGCTTAAATTCGTTCGATCTTTTCCCCAATATTGATGAGGCTTTAAAGGATAAATACGCTACTGAAAGCTATCGTGATGAAAGTTTGTACCTGCGCGCCATACGTGCCGTAAAAACAAACTTCCCCGAGGCTTGTGTGGTTACCGATGTGGCAATGGATCCTTATAGCAGTGATGGCCATGATGGTATTGTTGAGAACGGCGAAATACTAAACGATGAAACGCTGGAAGTGTTAGGCAAAATGGCATTGGCACATGCGCAAAACGGGGCCGACATCATAGCGCCATCAGATATGATGGATGGGCGGGTAGGCTACATCCGCAATGTGTTGGATGATAATGGGTTTACCAATGTATCCATCATGTCGTACTCGGCAAAATATGCCAGCGCGTTTTACGGCCCGTTCAGGGATGCGTTAAATTCTGCGCCAAAATTTGGCGATAAAAAAACATACCAGATGAACCCCGCCAACCAGCGCGAAGCATTGGTCGAAGCTAATCTGGACGAAGCGGAAGGCGCTGATTTTTTAATGGTAAAACCTGCGCTGCCTTACCTGGACGTAATTAAACTGATAAAGGATAATACTGAACTACCCGTTGCAGCGTATAATGTAAGCGGCGAATATGCCATGATAAAAGCCGCTATACAAAAAAGGCTGGCTAAACGAGCAGCGCGCTATAACCGAGGTACTAATCAGCATCCGCCGTGCGGGTGCCAGCGCGATATTAACTTATCATGCTAAGGAAGTGTTGGAGAATAAGTGGCTGTAGATAAAAGACTAAGAAAATAATAACAAAGCGTCATTGCGAGCGATAGCGTGGCAATCCCAAACTATACAGGTTGGATTTGCAAATCGGGGATTGCCACGCTATCGCTCGCAATGACGGAAGCGATATAGAAATGTTAGATTCAATAAAAAAAATGTTTTCAGGCGATGAGGAGCCGGTGAGTACAACGGGTAAGCCCGATATCAGCAGGGAAAAGTCGGCCGAATTGTATGCAAAGGCAAAAACCTATTTCCCGGGGGGCGTAAACTCGCCGGTGCGTGCTTTTAAGTCGGTTTATGGTACGCCGCTTTTTATTGAAAAAGGCGATGGCAGCCACATCTGGGATGCCGATGGTAATGAGTTTATTGACTTCTGCTGCTCATGGGGGCCGCTGATCCTGGGACATAACAATCCCAAAGTAAAGGAAAAAGTTATCGCGGTAATGCAGAACGGCATGTCATTCGGTGCACCTACTGCTTTGGAAAACGAACTGGCCGAACTCATTCTTAAAAACAACAAGTTTATTGAAAAACTGCGTTTTGTAAGCTCGGGCACCGAAGCGGTAATGTCGGCCATTAGGCTGGCGCGCGGCTACACCAAACGCGATAAAATATTAAAGTTCGAGGGCTGCTACCACGGCCATTCCGATTCGCTGCTGGTAAAGGCAGGTTCGGGCCTGGTTACATTTGGCGAAACATCATCAGCCGGTGTACCCAAGTCATTTGCTGATGAAACCATCGTAGTTTCCCTTAACGATCCCGAAGCTTTAACTCAGGCCTTCAATGAATTTAAAGATCAAATAGCCGCTGTCATCATCGAACCAATACCTGCTAACAACGGCTTACTCCTGCAAACGAAAGAATTTTTACAATCGCTGCGCGATATATGTACCCAAAACGGCACTTTGCTTATATTCGATGAGGTAATATCCGGCTTTCGCGTAGGTTTTGAAGGCGCGGCGGGGCATTATCATATCAAACCTGATATTATCACCTATGGAAAGATTATTGGTGGTGGTTTACCTGTTGGTTGTTATGGTGCTTCTGCTGAAATAATGGGCAGCATATCACCGGATGGTTCGGTTTATCAGGCAGGCACATTATCGGGCAACCCGGTAGCGATGGCGGCAGGTATAGCCCAGCTATCCGAACTGCTGCGTATGGGCTTCTACCGCGACCTGCATAAAAAAACCGAAGAGTTTACCGAATCCATACAGCGCTATGCCACGGCAAAAAGTTATAAGTTTAAAGTATTCAGCATTGGGTCGATATTTTGGTTCGCTTTTACCGATAAGGAAACCATA
>Ga0207142_1076_pt1 | contig 16644 bp, 16 predicted proteins | sample Alteio_BWMinHeat_2_FD_153561 | JGI IMG/M metagenome (GOLD analysis project Ga0207142, IMG submission 153561) | Enriched cells from forest soil in Barre Woods Harvard Forest LTER site, Petersham, Massachusetts, United States -... | ecosystem: Environmental > Terrestrial > Soil > Temperate forest >... | reverse complement strand
TAAGCTTGGTTACAATTTTGGTAACAATACCTAATGTACCTTCCGAGCCTATCATTAACTGTGTAAGGTTATAGCTTGATGCATATTTTAAAGTGTTTGCGCCCGTCCAGATAATATCTCCTGATGGCAAAACAACCTCAAGATTTAGTATATACTCACGGATGGTACTATATTTAACCACCCTCGGCCCGCCCGAACCATGCGCCACATTGCCACCGATAAAGCAACTGCCTTTACTGGCAGGGTCTACAGGATATAACAAACCTTTCTCTGCAACGGCGTTCATAAACACCTCGGTTATAACACCCGGTTCAACAGTAGCCTGCAGGTTTTGCTCGTCAATATTTAATATTTTATTAAAGCGCTCCATCGAAATGAGCAATCCGCCCAAAACAGGCAAAGCTCCGCCTGCTAACCCTGTTCCTGCTCCCCGCGGTGTTACAGGTATCAAATGCTCGTTGCAAAGTTTTAATAAGGCCGATATTTCTTCAGCAGTGCGTGGTTTTACTACAACTTCAGGATAATAGCTTAGATCCTCCGTTTCATCGTGGCTGTACTTTTCGAGATCAGCATGCCGGGTAATAACTGCTCCTTCACTGACTATTGCAGTAATTGATCTTAGAATATCAGCAGTTATTTTGTTGTAGACCATTATTTATCTCCATAAATAATCACAACACTTGAATGGCCAACTTTACCTTTTAATGGTGGATCCATTTTTTTTATGGCGACACGTATTCTTTCTACAAAAGGGAACGATTGTTTGATGATATCTGCTATCGCCTGCCCCACAGTTTCAATCAGCTTGCGGGTGTTTTTCATTTCATCGCAGGCAATGTTGTATAACTGCTCGTAGTTTACGGTGTTATCTATCTCATCCTCGTTTAAATTCCCGTTTGGCTTAAAACTAACAGCTATATCAACCAAAAACCTGCTGCCTAACAATTGTTCTTCGGCGTAAAAACCGTGGAAAGCGAAAAATTCCGCATCCTGTAAATTTATCTCAACCATAAGTCAAATGTAAATAAAAGATCAATTAGTGAATTAGTGAATTAGCGAATGAGTGAGTATGGAAAAGTTGATTGGAAAGTGGCCGATGAATTAAATAATCACTCATTCACTAATTCACTAATTCAAAATTAATAGATTTGCGCGACCAAATTATTATACCATGGCTAAGACCGACCTCTATGAAGCCCCTGATTACTACCTGTTAGACGAACTGCTAACCGACGAACACAAACTGATACGCGCCACTGTACGCGACTGGGTGAAACGTGAAGTGAGCCCGATAATTGAAGATTACGCGCAGCGCGCCGAATTCCCGAAACAACTGATACCCGGTCTGGGCGAAATTGGCGCTTTCGGGCCTACTATACCCGTTGAATATGGTGGGGCGGGGCTTGATTATATGGCTTATGGCATCATAATGCAGGAAATTGAGCGTGGCGATTCGGGTATACGCTCGACTTCATCGGTACAAGGCTCATTGGTGATGTATCCCATTTACGCTTACGGATCGGAAGAACAACGCAAAAGATACCTGCCTAAATTAGCTACCGGCGAAATGATAGGTTGTTTTGGGTTGACAGAACCCGATCATGGATCGAACCCCGGCGGCATGGTTACCAATTTTAAGGATATGGGAGACCATTACCTTTTAAATGGCGCCAAGATGTGGATCTCGAACTCGCCATTTGCCGATATAGCCGTTGTTTGGGCAAAAAACGAAGCAGGAAAAATACACGGGCTAATAGTTGAACGCGGCATGGAAGGCTTCACCACGCCCGAAACGCATGGCAAGTGGTCGTTAAGGGCTTCAGCCACCGGCGAGCTGGTTTTTCATGATGTGAAGGTGCCTAAAGAGAATCTGCTGCCAAACGTATCAGGACTTAAAGGCCCTTTGGGCTGCTTGAACCAGGCACGTTATGGCATTGCCTGGGGCGCGCTTGGCGCTGCTATGGATTGCTATGATACAGCATTAAGATATTCCAAACAACGCGTGCAGTTTGGCAAGCCGATAGCTGCATTCCAGCTACAGCAAAAAAAACTGGCCGAAATGATAACAGAGATAACCAAAGGCCAGCTATTGGTGTGGCGCCTTGCCACCTTAAAAAATGAGAATCGCGCCACAGCCGCGCAAATATCAATGGCTAAGCGCAACAGTGTTGAGATTGCCACAAACATTGCCCGCGAGGCAAGGCAGATGCTGGGCGGCATGGGCATAACCGGGGAATACCCAATAATGCGCCATATGATGAACCTTGAGTCGGTAATTACGTATGAAGGTACACACGACATTCATCTTTTGATCACCGGCATGGACATAACCGGCGAGGAAGCTTTTAAGTAAATTTATTTATTGCTTAAAAGTTACTTTATTTAGGTGAATGTTAGTCAATTTGATAATTATAGTATATTTGGTTAACAATTGATTAATGCTACCTACTGACAATTTACGCAAAAGGTTTACACTACCTGCGGGCGGCCAAATACTATGGCTTTCGGCGGTATTTGCGTTTATGCTCATCTCAGTTTCGTGCAAGCAAAAAGAAGCACCTGTAAATGGCGATTACTCCGCCGGATTTGATGCCATTTACCACAACAGCAGGATATACGATGCAAAAAAGATTGAACAGGGTATGTATTACCTTGATTCGGCATTTAGTCGTTTAAGCAGTGCTACCCGTAATGATACGTTCAGGTATTATTCACTGCATTTTATGTATAACAAAAAAACGGCACATAGTACCGTTAAGGAATTGTTATATGCTGATAGTATGATGGCGGTTGCTAACAGGTGTGTACATGAAAAACAGTATGTCAATTTCTTTTCGGAGGCAAACTATGCCAAGGGCGATGCTTATTTTGATGCACACCAATATAACGAGGCTTATAAATATTTTTATGAGGGTTATTTTTTAGGTAAGAACCATTTTAACGATGAGATACTTGCTGAATATACCTATCGCATGGCGATGATAGCTTTCAAACAATCACATTTTAAAGTTGCAGCTAATTATTTTAAAGAAAGTTACCGTTATTTAATTACAGGGCGCGATGATTTTGCTTCGTTTTACCAAAAGCAGGAAGTACTTAATGACATTGGTGAAAGTTACCAGCAAAACGGCGATATTGATAGTGCATCGGCATATTTTAGCAGGGCGCTTGCTTACATTAACGCTAACGATGGTAAATATAAAAGCAAGGCCAATTTGCTGCAGGTAGCACGCGCGGTAACTTATGGCGACCAGGGTGCGATAGCCTACAAAAAAGGGCAGTACGCCCAGGCAGAGGATGCCTATAAAAAGAGTATTGCTATTAACTTAAGCAAGTTTAATGATAATTATAATGCCGAACTGGTTGAAATAAGCCTGGCCCAATTATACCTCGACCTGCACAAAGACGCGGAGTTTATGGATTTGATGCAGAACCTGCACGGTCAGCTGGACACCATTAAAAACATGGATGCCGAAACCGATTGGAACCGGTTGATGAGCAATTACTACGTACAAAAGAAAGATTTCGCAAGGTCATTAGCTTATTTTAAGGATTACAGTTCGCTGAAGGATTCGTTGAATAAAATAACCAGTTCGCTGAAAGAAACTGATATTAACCAACAACTGGCTAATTATGATAAACAGTACCAGATACAAAGCCTTAAGGATAACAATAAATTACAGCAGAGATACCTTTACCTGGCTATTATAGGTGTGATAATGGCAGTTATGATCATATTTTTGGTGCACAGGAATTGGGAACGCTCCAAACGCGATATTTTAGCTATAAGCGACCTGAATAAACAGATCAATTTGCAGAAAGCCGACCTGGAGAATACCCTGCACGAGCTAAAAGTAAACAACCAGGAGAAAGACAGGATATTACGCACCGTGGCACATGACCTCAGGAACCCTATAGGTGGCATTGTGGCATTAACCAATGCCATGCTTGAAGATGAATATAGTGATGAACAAAAACAACTCATAAACCTGGTGAACAGCACATCAGGTAATTCGCTGGAATTGATAAACGAGATATTAGAAGCAACCAATACCACTAATGGCAAATTAACTAAGGAACCTGTTGAGATTAATGGCCTGGTAAGCAACAGCGTTGAGATATTGAGTTTTAAAGCTGCCGAGAAAAATCAGAAAATTGTAACTCAACTGCTGGATCATCCGCAGAAATTAATGATAAGCCGCGAACGAATATGGCGGGTGATCAGTAACCTGATAAGCAATGCCATAAAGTTCAGTCCGAATGGTTCGGCTATTAATGTGAAGGTTACTAATGGGGCAGGCAATATCAATATATCAGTATCAGACCATGGCATTGGCATTCCCGATGACATAAAGGATGATGTATTTAACATTTTCACAAATGCTAAAAGACCTGGAACTGCAGGAGAAAAATCATTCGGCCTGGGCTTATCCATCTGCCAGCAAATCATTGAAAATCACCATGGCAAAATATGGTTCGAAAGTGAAGTTAACGCGGGCACTACTTTCCACATCAGCCTGCCCACAGCTTGAGTTTTTTGTCATGCTGAACGCAGTGAAGCATCTTCTGCGCCATATATTTCGACTACCTGTCTGTTTTAGAAGATCCTTCGTTCCTCAGGATGACAAAAGGGGTTTGAGACTTACTTTATAAAATCCCCATACCACTGCCCCGATGCTTTTACAATGCGCTGCTGCGTTTCAAAATCAACATATATCAATCCAAAACGGGGGTTATAACCTTCGGCCCACTCAAAATTATCGGTAAGCGTCCACACAAAATAGCCGTGTACCTTGCAGCCTTCGTTTTTAGCTTTTAGCACCTGTTCTATATAATTTTGCAGGTATTCCACACGTTTGGGGTCGTTTACTTTGCCGTCCTTTACTTCATCGGGAAATGCTGCGCCGTTTTCGGTGATGTATATTTTTTTAATCCCTTCGTACTTATCAAACTTCTTCAGTATCTCATAAATAGCAGGCGGGTACACTTCCCAGCCCATATCGGTTAAAGGCACATTACGGTTTTTAGCTTTTACCAGGCTTGCATGTACATAAGGAGTAAAAAAGGAATATCCGGCAATTTCGCGGGTGTATAACTGCAGGCCAATGAAATCAAAGTCGAATTTCATGGCTTCCATATCACCTGGGTGGATGTATTTCTCCATTTTCTTCAAAACCGACAGGTCATCTTTCGGATAACCCAATCCCAAAACAGGTTCGATATATACACGGTTTAGTAAGGTGTCCACACGTTTGGCAGCATCTATATCCTTTGGTTTATCGCTTGCCGGTTCAATATATGAACAGGAAAAAGTTGTACCGATCTGCACATCGGGCAAAATATTACGTAGCGCCCTACCCCCTGCCGCCATACACATTATGGCATGATGCACCGCCGGTAAAAAGTTACTCAAACCGGTACGGCCGGGCGCATGTATACCCAAAAAATAGCCCGCCCCGGTAAACACCGATGGTTCGTTCATTATCATCCAGTGTTTTACCCTGTCGCCAAAATTGTGCGCGCAAACGTTTACAAATTCAGTAAACCAGGCAATTATATCGCGGTTTGTCCACCCCCCTTTTACCTCGAGCGCCTGCGGTAGGTCCCAGTGATAAAGGGTCACCCATGGCTCAACACCCTGTTCCAGGCAATAATTAATTACGTTGTTATAATGATCTATCCCCGCCTGGTTAACCGGCCCCTCGCCGTTAGGCAATATGCGCGACCATGCTATAGAAAACCTGAAGTTAGGTATATTGAGTTGTTTTACAAGATCAATATCATCGCGGTAGCGGTTATAAAAATCGCATGCTATATAATGATGATGGCCGCCAAATATTTTCCCTTTCTTAGCCGAAAAAACATCCCATATATTCTGGCCCTTGTTATCGGCATCGTGCGCACCTTCAATTTGCAGCGCAGCTGTTGCTACCCCCCAAATAAAATCATCGCCAAAAAGTTGCTTGTTAATACCGTTGTTTTGCGTAGTAAGTTCCATTAAATTGAGCCAATGCGAGGCCCAAATTGTACATTATTATTGTAAAAAGAAAGGTTTTACAGTAAAACGCTTAGTGCAGGAATGACGAACGCATGCTTTTTAACATGATCCACTCAGGCAATGCGCTTAAAAACCTTGAAATGCTTACTATCAGTTTCATGATGCTTACAAATTTTAATTAAAGGTATAACTTGTTTGTGTAGTTAATATAGTGGTTGTGTTATGTTATTGTTAATAAGGCTTTTGTAGGATCGCTAGATTTGTATCTCATTGTAATTGTATAAATTTTTATTTTTATTGGCGATGAAACCATCATAGCTGCCACTGAAAAACAAAATGAGTATAGCTCATGATAGCTTCATCGCCATTAAAAAACAAATAAATTCTGATGAAAAACTACTTTCTAAAACTGATAGATTACGACCATCATACCAATCAAACTTTAGCAAAACTGATAATCGAAACCGGTGAACCCGAAAAGGCCGTAAAACTCATGGCACATATGCTAATGGCGCAAAAAGTGTGGTTTAACCGCTGCAATTACTTGCCACCTCCGGGTAACGCTTTATGGCCCGATTGGAAAGCCGATACTTTTGAGCAAACAATAAACGACAACCATACTGCCTGGGTTGATTTTTTAAGCAGTCTGGATGATACCGCCTTTGAAAATATTATTTATTACAAAAACTTGCGGGGCGACAGCTATGAAAATAAACTGGAAGATATTATGGCACATTTAATTAACCATGGCACGCATCACCGCGCGCAGATAGGACAGGAATTAAAACTGGCCGGGGTTGAAAAATTACCCATTACTGACTATATTTTTTATATAAGGGAAAAATGATGCGCCTTAGCCACCATTTTATTTTGATATTTGCGGCATAATTTCACTACTACATATGATAAGGAAAACTATTGTTATACTATTTGCAGGCTTGGTTTTATTTGGTTGCAACGACGATAAAAAACAAGAAACCGCGCTTTTAAACGATGTGATAAAAACACATGATAAATTAATGGCTGATGACGACGCCATTATGAAAAACAAAATGGAGCTGAAGAGCCTTGCCAAAAGCAATACTACTATAAAGGATTCGGTTGCGGTTTATTCAAAAACTTTGGATGATGCCGATAACGCGATGATGGCCTGGATGAATAAATTCAGTCCGGATTTTACAGGTAAAACGCACGAGCAGATCATGGCTTACCTGAACAGTCAGAAAACACAGATATTGAAGCTGGATACACAGATAAATGAGGCTATTGCAACATCCAACACGTATATATTAAAAGTTAAAAAGAAATGAGGAAGCTTACAGGCGGGTTAATACTATTATTATTACTTGGCGCATGCAAATTTAATAGCGATAAAAAAACGTTACCTATTTATGGCAACCGAACACCTGTTACTAAAACTGTGAACGGTCAACAGATAACGGATACCATTTACCAAAGCATCCCGGCGTTTAAGTTTGTGAACCAGTACGGCGATAGTGTGGGCAGTAAAAACCTGCAGCATGATATTTACGTGGCCGACTTTTTTTTCACCACTTGCCCTTCCATATGCCCTGGTATGCAGCGCAATATGCTGGCAGTTTATAAGGCTTATAAAGATACTGCGGATGTTAAAATTATATCCTACACCATCGACCCAAAACACGATACTGTACCTGTATTAAAGAAATATGCCGATAAGTTGGGCATCAGCGGTAATAGCTGGTGGCTTATATTGGGCGATAAAGACATTGTTTACCAGTTGGCAAATAGCTACCTGGTTGGCGTTAGCGAGGATAAAACTGCTCCCGGCGGCTACATGCACCAGGGTTATTTTGTGCTGATAGATAAGCAGCAGCACGTACGCGGATCATATGACGGCACCGACCCTAAGCAGGTCGACCAACTGATAGCCGATATAAAAACGCTGAAAGCGGAACCTGCAAGCAAATAAATACCATGAAAATAAGGATCATCGCTTGTATTTGCCTGTTACTTTCGGCGCTGATCTATTCATGCCAGAGCGATGGTTCAATAGAGTTTAAACAATATTATTCGGCAGGCAGTTTGGTTTATCAAAGCCATTGCCAAAATTGCCATGGCGCTAAAGGTGAGGGTTTAGCAGCGTTGATCCCTCCTTTAAGTGACACTTCTGCATTAAAAAAACATCAAACAAAATTACCCTGCATTATGCAAAACGGCCTTAAAGGGAAGATCACTATCGCAGGCAAAGATTTTGACGGTACAATGCCTGCGGCGGGCCTTACCCCTATTGAAATTGCGCAGGTAGTTACCTATGTTGGAAATTCATTCGGAAATAAGCTGGGGGTTGTTACCGGGGATGATGTAGGGGTGGCATTGGGGAAGTGTAATTGATGTGCAGATATGCAAATGTGTGTATGTGCAAATGATTTACTAACCCTATACATATCATAAAGCAATAATTCTTATTCCTCATCTGCACATCTGCATATCCGCACATTTGCCCATTAAAAAATCCTATCTTTGTTTTGCAAAACGTTCTATCGCTTGTGCCGACACTATCGGTGCAAGAGGAAAGTCCGGGCAACATAGAGTATCCTGCTTCCTAACAGGAAGGCGCCGGCAGCCGGCGACAGCAAGTGCCACAGAAAATATACCGCCGCGATACGTTGCGGTAAGGGTGAAAACGTGAGGTAAGAGCTCACGGCAATTACGGGCGACCGTGGTTGCGGTAAACCTCAGGAGTTGAAAAACCAAATAGGTCCTGAACCGGGAGTTACTCGCTCCTGTATCCGCTGTGCGGGTCGTCAGGATGGGTAGGTTGCTTGAACCTGTCAGCAATGGCAGGATTAGATAAATGATAGAGATCGCCCTTCAACCGGTGATACAGAACCCGGCTTACAGCTTTGCTGCTGAAAAAAAATCCTCTCCCTTTTAAAACAGGGAGGGGTATTTTTTTGTAGTGTGAAAAGTGTTTAATTTTCTATACAATACCTATATTAGTCGGCACATACATTTACCGGTTTTTTTAAAAACATAAAATGGCTAAAATTTTAATTATTGATGATGAACGCGCTATAAGAAGCACGTTACGGGAGATACTGGAATATGAAGATTATACGGTTGAAGATGTAGATAACGGGCAAGATGGAATAGAACTTATCGCCCAAAACGACTTTGACCTTGTACTATGCGATATAAAAATGAACCGTATGGATGGCATGGAAGTGCTCACCGAAGGTTTAGCCATAAAACCCGACCTGCCATTTATCATGATCTCGGGGCATGGAACTGTGGAAACCGCGGTTGAGGCGAGCCGCAAAGGCGCGTTCGACTTTATATCAAAACCACCTGATCTTAACCGGTTGCTGATAACCGTACGCAATGCGTTAGACCGCGGCAGTTTGGTTACCGAAACCAAAACCTTAAAGCGCAAGGTATCAAAGGTGCGCCCTATTTTGGGTGAATCGCAAGCCATAGCAAGAATAAAGGAAACCATTGAGCGCGTTGCCCCTACCGATGCCCGTGTACTTGTTACGGGTGCCAACGGTAGCGGTAAGGAACTGGTCGCACGTTGGCTGCACGAAAAATCGAACCGTTCAAATGCGCCGCTGATAGAAGTTAATTGCGCCGCCATACCCTCTGAATTAATTGAGAGCGAATTATTCGGTCACGAGAAAGGTTCATTTACATCGGCTGTTAAGCAGCGAATAGGTAAGTTTGAATCGGCCAATGGCGGTACCCTGTTTTTGGATGAGATCGGCGACATGAGCCATTCAGCACAAGCGAAGGTATTGCGTGCCCTACAGGAAAATAAAATAACCCGTGTAGGCGGTGAAAAAGAAATAGAAGTTGATGTACGTGTAGTTGCAGCAACAAATAAGGACCTGCTTAAAGAAATTGACCTGGGTAATTTCCGTATGGACCTTTACCACAGGCTAAGTGTAATTTTAATACACGTACCGCCTTTAAGCGAGCGCAAGGATGATATTGGTTTGTTAACCCAAAATTTCCTCGACGAAATATGCAACGATTACGGCATGCCGGTTAAGAAAATATCCGAAGCCGCATTAGACGCGCTTAAGGCACTGCCATGGACAGGTAATATACGCGAACTGCGTAACATGGTTGAACGTTTGATCATCCTGAGCGACAAAACCATTACCGATGCCGATGTTAAGGCGTTCGCCAACCCATCGGGGCCGGTGCATGAAAGCAATGGCAACGGTGCCGCGGCTGCTCCGCAAACTGATTTTAACCAGTTCAAGAATTTCCAGGAATACAAGGATTTTGCCGAACGCGAATACATTAAATTCAAACTGGAGAAGAATAACTGGAACGTATCAAAAACTGCCGATGATATTGACATACAACGCAGCCATTTATACAGCAAGATCGAAAAGTACGGGTTAAAGAGAGGGGAATAACTCCTCTTCCAAACAAAAAAGCCCCATTGCGAAATCACAATGGGGCTTTTGTATTAATCTTAATATTTATTTCTGGAATTCCGGCTTCAACAAATTCTTTTCAGCGGCTCTCATTTTTTCTACTTTAGGCCTCGAAACAGCATCAATATAACCATTATCCGGGTGCAGTTTGTAATAATCCTGGTGATATTTTTCAGCTGGATAAAATACAGTAAAGGGCATTACCTGGGTAACTATCGGCGCTTTATAATAATTTGAGGCATTGAGCTTTTTGATAGCATCTTCTATTATAGCTTTTTCTTCGGGTGTGCGATAGAATGCTATGGAACGATAACTTGCACCCTGATCAGGTCCCTGGTAATTCAATTCGGTTGGGTTATGGGCATGGAAAAACGCGTCAACCAACTGGGCATAAGTGATAACTTTGGGGTCGTAATAAACTTCTGCTGTTTCAGCATGATTGGTACTCTCACTACAAACTTCTTCATAACTCGGATGCGGCTTGTTCCCACCAGAATAACCGGCTATTACTTTATCAACTCCTTTAAGTTCGGAAAACGCTTCGGTTGACGCCCAGAAGCACCCGCTTGCAAAATCGGCTACTTTCTCGCCAGATTTTAACTTTGGCAGGCTTGCAAAACTATTGGATTGCCCGTTTGCACAACCCGCTAATAGCAATAAAGCCATTGTATAGAACATTAATCTTTTCATCGTATTAAAATATTTATTTTATGAATATACGCACCATATTGCCCGATGGTTGGTCATACAGAAGTAAATTACAGTTCGCCATTATTGAGTGCAGCTTTAACATTACGCAGTATAGTAGTTAATCCATTTATTTTTATCTCATAAGTACTTGATAACAGCATCCCCATTTTGCCCGGCGGGAAGCCGCCTTTTGAATGCATCCATTCCAAATAATATACAGGCAGGTCGCATATCAGGGTGCCTTTATATTTACCGAAAGGCATTTTGGTTTGGACGATCTCGATAAGAATTTTTGAATCGGGTTGTATTGGCTCCATGGAGCGTAAAGGTACTTTTTTGGCAGGAGATATGATACATTTTTCATCAAGCTTGTAAACTATTAGTCGCAGTTCTGTCGCCTTCCTTACAACATTTGTTATTTACAAACCTTTTACAAAACACGTGGATTTAAAACCTGTTATACCTCTACATTTGTTATCAGCATAAAAGCAACATCAATTATTATGGAAAAACGGGAACTCGGCAGATCAGGAATAAAAGTTTCGCCCCTTGCCTTTGGCGGCAATGTGTTTGGGTGGACGATCGACGAAAAAACATCATTTGAAGTACTGGACGCTTTTGTTGATAACGGCTTTGATCTTATTGACACCGCGGATGTATATTCCACCTGGAAACCGGGCAATAAAGGCGGAGAATCTGAAACCATTATTGGCAACTGGCTGAAGAAAAGTGGCAAACGCGACAAAGTGATCATTGCCACCAAGGTGGGTAAGGAAATGGGGCCGGGAATGGAGGGCTTGTCAAAAGCTTACATAACCAAAGCGGTTGAAGCTTCATTGTCACGCTTAAAAACTGACCATATCGACCTTTACCTATCGCACGACGATGATAAGAGTACCCCTTTAGCTGAAACTTTGGAAACTTATACCGATCTTATTAAGCAAGGCAAAGTTAGGGCAATCGGCGCATCAAACTATACAGCCGACCGTCTTAAACAGGCCTTGGAAATAAGCGATGAAACCGGCCTGGCATCGTATCAAATAGCACAACCTGAATATAATTTATACGCCCGCGAGGGATATGAAAAAGAACTGGAACCCGTATGCCGGGAATATGGCCTGGGCGTTATTACCTATTTTTCGTTAGCCAGTGGTTTCTTAACCGGGAAATATCGTTCGGAAGCTGATCTGGGCAAAAGCCAGCGCGGTGGTGGTATGAAAAAATATATGAACGACCGTGGTTTTAAAATATTAAAGGCACTTGATGAAGTTGACCTGGAATATAAAAGCACACCGGCAAGTGTAGCCATAGCCTGGGTTATTGCCCGGCCCGGCATCACCGCCCCTATTGCCAGCGCCACCAGCATAAAACAATTAAAGGATATTATCGCGGCAACGCAGCTGAACTTAAGTGCGGAAAGTATTAAATTATTGAATAAGGCGAGCAGCTACTAACCACTGATTTATATTGATTTAATTTAAAAAAGCAACAGGCTACCTGTTTAGGCAGCCTGTTTGCTTTTATATATAATGAGGAGTTAAGTTTAAAAACGATCTCTTCTGTCGTGTTTGTTACCGTTGTTGTTTTGGGCTACGCGTTGGTTATCGCGGTTGCCCTTGTCACGGTTTTGGTTTTGATCGTTCTGGCGGGCATTGTTATTATTACCCCTGTCGCGGTTTTGATTACTTTGTTGTCCGAAACGGTTATCGCCCTGGTTGTTGCGATATTGCCCGCCATTCTCCTGGCCACGGTTATCAAAGTGCTGGCCATAACCGCCCCTGTTGTCAAAACGATGATCGTTGTTATCGCGGTTGTTGTCAAAATGCTGACCGTATCCGCCCCGGTTGTCAAAACGATGATCATTGTTGTAAGCATTATTATGGCGATAATCGAACCCCATACGAAAATCATCATGGTTACGGGCTATGTTACGGTCGAACCCTTGATACCTGTTCCTGTAGAAATCGTTGTGCAAGTATGGACGTTCCTGGCGTATCTCGAACCTGCGGGCATATCTCCAGTCGAAATCATGATATATACCGGGCAAATATGCTGCAGATATCCAGTTATCACCGTCCTGGTAATAGTAGCACTGGTCGTTTACACTGTAATATGCACCTACGTCCGGTAAGTAGTAGAAATCACAATCATCATCACTCACTACTGGTTCCTGGTAAACAGGCTCCTGTGGCTGAACTACTACCACCGGGCGAGGTACAAATATTCGGTGTGGGAACAAACGTATACCTACGTGTAAACCTAATTGCGCATTGGCAGCATTATAAAATAAGCCGCTCATTGCTATTGCTGATATTATGGCTAACTTTTTCATTTTTTTATGTTTTTTAGTTGATTTGAAACCTTACTCATTTAATTATTAGTTGCTCGTGTCAGTTTCAAATTTTATACAATTAGGACGATAAGAAATTGCAAAGGTTTAATAAGTTCACATAATAATATATAGATAATATATAATTTAATTAGAATTATATATCGATTATTTCTATTCATACAAAATTATATTTTTAACAATAATTTCAATGTGGTTATTATCAATGCAATAGGTATTGTAATAATGATGTTGTTTTGGAGAAACAGATATGCCATTAAACTGTATTTACTTTAACTTTATACCGAACAAATAAATTCACTTCATTACATCACTTATGAAAAATAATAAATGGCTATCTATAGCATCAGCATGCGTGGCAATACCCGCGTTGGTATTGTCGCTCGCCTTTAAAGACCATAAAAGCGATGAACCCGCCAACTTAACATTGCAACCCGGTTTTGAAGCAAATATTATAGCCGATAACCTAGGCGGTGCAAGGCACATTGTGGTTACCCCTCAGAATGATATATACGTAAAACTTTCAAGCGCAAAAGGCGGGAAAGGCGTTCTTTTCCTGCACCAAAACGGCGATAAAGCCGAAGTGGCAAGTGGTTTTGGTAACTATGGGGGTACCGGTATCTACTTAAAAAATGGGTATTTATATGTTACCTCCAACTATGCTATTTACCGTTATAAAGTAAACGATAAAAACGAGGTTATCAATCCCGACCAGCCTGAAACAGTAGTAAGCGGCCTGGTAAATCATCGCATGCACGATTCAAAATCAATAGTATTGGATAATGATGGCAACGTTTATGTGAACGTTGGCGCCTATTCCAACATTTGCAGCGAATATGATCCGCAGAAAAAGGGCTGCCCTATTTTAGATTCGGCAGGTGGTATATGGGAATTCAAGGCTGATAAACTTAACCAGAAACAAAGCGACGGCGTACATTATGCCATCGGGTTGCGTAATGTTGTTGGGCTTGATTGGAACCAACAGGATAACCAGCTTTTTGTAATGCAACATGGTCGCGATGCTTTGCACGACCTGTTCCCTAATTTATATACTGTTCATCAATCGGCCCTTTTACCTGCCGAATGTATGTACGCCTTAAAACAGGGCGATAACGCCGGCTGGCCATATTTATATTACGACTGGCAAACCCATAAAAAAATGATGGGGCCTGAATATGGCGGCGATGGTAAAAAAGAAGCCGACAGTAAATATCTTGAACCTGTGGCCGCTTATCCCGGTCACTATGCACCTGATGGCCTGTTATTTTATACAGGCAACCAATTCCCTGAAAAATATAAGAATGGCGCATTTATAGCTTTCCATGGTTCATGGAACCGCGCGCCTGAACCACAGGCAGGCTATTGCATAGTATTCCAGCCATTTAAAGATGGCAAGCCTTATGGCGACTGGGAAGTATTTGCCGACGGATTTTCGGGCAGTAAATCACTGAAACAACCTAACGATGCCATACATCGCCCATGCGGGTTGGCACAGGGCCCAGACGGTTCGCTGTATGTAACTGATGATGTAAAAGGCGCTATTTATAAAATCACGTATAAAAAATGATAAACAAAAGAATAACACTGGCTTTTATAGCATTAATGCTGATAGCTATAGGATCACAGGCACAAGTAAAACACCATTACAAAACACATTCGCATTTGGCGTTATCAATTGCCAATGGCAAAAAGGTTTATGTTCAAAATTGTTTAACATGCCACCAGGCTGATGGTAGTGGAGTGGCCACCATGAACCCGCCATTGATAAAAACCACCTATGTTTTGGGCGATAAACCAACGCTGATAAAAATAGTACTGAATGGTTTTAATGAAGATGTACAGATAAACGGGCAAACCTATTCAAACACCATGACCCCACATGATTCTATGACAGACCAGCAAATTGCCGATGTGTTAACCTACGTGCGTAATAGCTTTACCAATAAAGCCAGTGCCGTAACTGCTGCTCAGGTTAAAGCAGTAAGGGCGACGAATAAGAAGAAGTAGATGCAAGAGCCAAGAATCAAGATGCAAGATTTTTCTTGTCTTGATTCTTGCATCTTGATTCTCCTACTTAGTTAATTTAAAATCTGCTTCCTTAACATCCTGCGAGTTGGTGCCTACAAATACTTTGAAGTCGCCGGGCTCGTAGGTATATTTCATGTTAATATCGTAAAAACGCAGATCATTTGAGCTGATGGTGAAATCCACATCATGGCTCTCTCCTGCTTTCAGGAATATCTTTTTAAAGTTCTTCAACTCCTTAACCGGGCGCGTTACCGAACCTACCATTTGTCGTGTATAAAGCTGAACTGTTTCCTCGCCATCATATTTACCGGTATTGGTTACGGTTGTACTGATATGCAGCAATTCGCCCGGTTTAATACTGCTGCTGCTTAGTTTTACATCGCCATAGCTAAATGTAGTATAACTTAAACCATAGCCAAAGGGGTATAATGGATCGTTTGATATATCGAGGTAACGTGATTTATAACGATCGGTAAAATCCCCCGCGTATGGGCGGCCCGTATTTTTGTGACTGTAATAAATTGGTATCTGCCCAACATCCTGCGGAAAGGTAATGGTTAGTTTAGCCGACGGATTGTAAGCGCCGAATAAAACATCGGCTATGGCGTTACCGGCTTCCGTCCCGGCAAACCAGGTTTCGAGTATAGCATCGGCGTTATCATTTTCCCATTTAAGTGTTAAAGGCCTGCCATTCATCAATACTATCACCAATGGCTTACCTGTGGCTTTAAGGGCCTTAAGTAAGTCCTCCTGTGCGCCAAACAAACCAATTTCTGAACGGCTCGCCGCCTCACCAGACATGGTATATGATTCGCCAACTACCGCGACAATTACGTCTGATTTTTTTGCAGCGGCTACCGCATCATCGATCATTTGCTGTGCAGGCGCATTTTCATTGCCTAATTCACCAGCACCTAAGCGCTTTATCAGCCAATCATCATTGGTGATGTTCGATCCACGGGCATAATTTACCTGTACGTTACCGGCAAGTTTCTTAATGCCTTCCAGTACCGAAACCGATTGCTTCCAATCGCCTGCACCGCTCCAGGGGCCTATCATATCCCTATGGTCATCAGCCAGTGGGCCAACTAAAGCTATTGAACCGCCTGATTTTAATGGCAATACATTATTACTGTTTTTTAACAACACGA
>Ga0207142_1075_pt1 | contig 16854 bp, 18 predicted proteins | sample Alteio_BWMinHeat_2_FD_153561 | JGI IMG/M metagenome (GOLD analysis project Ga0207142, IMG submission 153561) | Enriched cells from forest soil in Barre Woods Harvard Forest LTER site, Petersham, Massachusetts, United States -... | ecosystem: Environmental > Terrestrial > Soil > Temperate forest >... | reverse complement strand
AACAAGTTCGGGATGACATCGCTTTACACTTCTGTGTTTATCTCCATTGAGTAGTCACACAACCCATCCAACTCCATCGGGTTATGGCTCACTATCAGCACCGTAAGTTTCAATTCAGCAAATAATAATTTTAATTCTGTTATCAAAGCCGTTTTCATTTTGGGGTCGAGGGCCGAGAAGGGTTCATCCATCAGCAATAATTGGGGTTTAATAGCCAACGCGCGTAGTATTGCCAGGCGCTGCTGTTGACCGCCCGAGAGGTGATCGGGTTTGTGGGTACTTAGTGTTTCAAGCTTGCCAATAATTAGTAACCTGTCTATCCATTTTTTGTCGTTGGTCGCATATTCCAGGTGTTGGCGTACCGTCATGTTGGGGAACAGCGCATAGTTTTGGAACACAAAGCCCGCCATTCTTTTTTGGGGCGATAGTGATATGTTCGAAGCGGTATCGAGCCAGGCAACACCATCAACCTTAATTATTCCTTTTTCGGGTTCCACCAGCCCGGCTATGATCTTTAAAAAAGTAGTCTTACCTGCACCCGAGGGGCCATAAATTTTGGTAATGCTGCCCGTGGCAAAGTCGCGGTTTATTTTTAACCATTGCTGCCCGCTGTAGGCTTTCAGCTTTTTTTCAATGTTGATACTTATCATTCCAGCGGACTTTTGGCGTGTGCCTTGTTAAAAATAAATACGCCCATCACCATTACAAATGTTATACAAAATAAAATAAGCGAATAGGTATTGGCGGTGGCGTAATCCATATTCTCCACCGAATCATAAACTGCTATTGAGGCTACCCGGGTAACGTTGGGGATGTTGCCGCCGATCATCAATACTACCCCAAATTCGCCTAAAGTATGCGCGAACGTGAGCACGATAGCGGTAAATAATGAAGGTTTTATATTAGGCAACAGCACCTTTAAAAAAGTTTGCCTTTCAGTTTTGCCAAGCGTGTATGATGCCTGCGCCAATGATGCCGGCAATTGCTGCAACGCCGATTTTATAGGGCCGATCATGAACGGCAGGCTGTAAATTACCGACGCCAGGACTAAGCCCGGAAAGGAGAAAACAAACTGGATGTCGAATGTATCATGCAGCCATTTCCCCACACCATGCTGCGGACTAAAAGCCAGCAGCAAATAAAAGCCCAAAACCGATGGCGGCAAAACCAACGGCATGGTAATAATAGCTTCGAGGATAATTTTAAATATCGAGCGCCCTTTTGACAGCCACCAGGCCAGCGGCAAACAAATAAGCAGCAATATCAAAGTGGTAATGCTTGCTAATTTTAAGGTGAGCCATATTGGCGATAGTTCCATTAAGCGAAGATAGGTGCAATGTGGTTATTCCACAATATAGCCATATTCCTTAAATATCTTTTTAGCATCGGCGCTTAAGATGTACTGGTAGAATTTTTCAGCGGCAGCATTGCCTTCAGCATGTTTTAGTATAACTATGCCCTGTTGTATAGGCGAGTATGTTTTAGGGTCGATAGCTTTCCAGTAAATGGTTTGCTTGCCCTCCACATCTTTAACAAAAGCCTGGGTGGTAAAGCCCACATCAACCACACCGGTACTGATGTATGTATTTACCTGGGCTATGCTTTCGCCCTGCACTATTTTGCTTTGTATCTCGCTAAAAACGCCTTTCAATTTAAGCGCCTCAACCGCTGCTTTACCGTAGGGGGCAATAGCAGGATTGGCAAATGCTACCTTTTTAATGGCGGGAGTAAGCAGCAACCTTTCCCAGTTATCAAATTCCATGTTCTGGGTACTGCAAATTATTAAACTGCCTGATGCATATACTACGGGCTTTTTTAAGGCGAAACCTGTGGTAAATAATTTTTCCGGGAAAGCCATATCGGCCGACAGGAAAACGTCAAACGGCGCGCCATTACTGATCTGCGTAGTAAGGTTACCCGATGAACCTACAATGGGTTCGATGGTTATGCCTGTCTTTTTATTAAAATCGGCACCTAATACTTTTATAACCGATTGAAGGTTAGCGGCAGTGGCTACTTTTAAGCTTTGAGCAAGGGCCGATGCCGAAATGAGCAGGCAACTTAGCAGTACTATGGCCCGTAATTGTATTTGTTTGATGGATGGTTTCATAAGGTTTAATACACTTGTTAAAGATAAGCAGATTATCAATAATATTTAACCCGCAGATAATATTTATGTTTTAATATCCATTTAATATTCAACAGCCCTAAAACAAAATAGTTCTAATATTGTAAATAATCAAACCCTCGAAATGTTATGAAAAAGTTGATCCTTTTCACCTTAATTATTGGCAGCAGCAGCATGGCCTTTGGCCAAAGTAAAATGGCTTGCTGCAAGCAGTCGGCCACGCAGCAGTTTGCCATGCTGGCTTCGGATAAAAAGTTTGTGATGTCGCACCCCAAACCGCGGCCCTTTCATTTCCAAAGCAGCATAGGCAAAGACATTACCTACCCTACGCCCGACGGTCGCACTGCTGATGCCTACGAGTTAAAAGCCAAAACATCAACCAACAATTACATTTTGGTGGTGCATGAATATTTTGGATTGAATGATTATGTGAAAAAAGAATCGGAAGATATTTATAACGATTTGGGGAATGTGAACATCATCGACCTTGATCTGTACGACGGTAAATCATCAGCCGACCGTGCCGAGGCCGCCAAATTAATGCAGGCCGTAAAAGACGACCGCGCGGAGGCCATTATAAAAGGCGCTATAGCTTATGCCGGCCCTAAAGCGCACATTGCTACTTTGGGCTGGTGCTTTGGCGGTGGATGGAGCTTGCAGGCAACTTTGCTGGCCGGCAAACAGGCAGTAGCCTGCGTAATGTTCTACGGCATGCCCGAGAAGGATGTGAACAAACTAAAAACACTGCACACCGATGTACTGGGTAACTTTGGCAACCAGGACCAATGGATAAACCCCAAAGTAGTTGCCCAATTTGCCGACGACATGAAGGCCGCAGGCAAAAAATTATACCTGCACCAATACGATGCCGGTCATGGTTTTGCGAACCCAAGCAGCCAAAGCAGCAACCCAACCGCCGCTGCCGATGCTTATAAAAATACGATAGCGTTTTATAAGGAGAGGCTAAAATAGACGATAGTCCATAGTCGATGGTCGATGGCAGAACAAAAAAGCTACGGACCATGGACTATCGGCTATGGACTTTTTCGTAACATTGCACAAATTATTTATTGTTGACCAAGGCTGCCAAAAAAGTATTCTCTTACCTCATCAAGATCAGTATCCTGGTTTTGGCTTTTTTGTTTATCTACCACCAATACCTTGAAAAAGGCGATAACTTAAAACATTTCCAGCAGATTATAGCGCATATCAGCAGGCAGCAGGTGGTGGTTACTATGTCGGCCATTTTATTGCTCATGCTGGTTAACTGGCTGCTCGAATCATTCAAATGGCGCTACCTTACCCGTAAGCTCGAAGACATATCGGCATGGGGCGCTATTGAGGCCGTTTTTTGTGGGCTAACCTGGGCCATTTTTACCCCTAACCGTTTGGGCGAATATGCGGGCCGGGTATTGTTTTTGCCAAACCGTAAACGCATACACGGCGTATTTGCCATGGCAGTGGGCTCCTTTGGGCAAAACGTTATCACCAATGTTTTGGGCCTGAGCGCCGGGCTGTGGTTTTTGGCTAGCTTTTTTCATTTAAACATCTGGATCTATTTAGCGATAGCGATAGGCGCAGTGGGCTTTATGGTTTTTTTGCTGATATTCTTTTTCCATATAAAATGGCTGGTTGATTTGCTCGACCGCATCCCTTACATTAAAAAATTCCACCGTTTTTTTGATATTATGGGGCGTTATACCAAGCCGGAACTCATCACCATTATGGGTTTTTCGCTGGCCCGGTTCGCGGTGTTCTCGTTCCAGTATTACCTGGTTATTCATTTGCTGATACCAAGCATACCTGTTTTCCCGATGATGATGATGGTGTTTGTGCTGTTCTTTGTGCAAAGCGCCCTGCCATCGCTTGATATTATTGATGTGGCTGTACGGAATGGCACGGCGGCCTTTCTTTTTGGCTATATTGTGCAGCAGCCGGTAGCGGTAATGGCGGCGGTTTCGTCGATTTGGTTCATTAATTTAATTATTCCCGCTATTTTAGGCTCTGTTTTTGTATTTAAACTACATTTTTTTGATAGAAATTTATAGCATTATCGCCTTATCGCTCACGGGTTTGTACCTGTTGATATTGGTTTACCTTATTGTAGGGTGGTTCAGTTTAAAACGCCCGCGCCTTGCCCCCATCAACTTTAAAACCAAGGTTACGGTAATGGTTGCCGCCCGTAACGAGGAAGAAAAAATAGCCCTCACCATTGAAGACATTTTAGCACAGGACTACCCTAAGCACCTTACCGAAATAATTTTTGTAGACGACCATTCCACCGACCGCACTGCCGAGATCATTGGCAGTTATGCGGCGCAGGGAGTTAAACTGCTGCAATTGAACGAGGACAAGCCTTTAAATTCCTACAAAAAGAAAGCGATTGCCGAAGCTATCAGGTTATCGGATGGCGAATTGATGGTGGCTACCGATGCCGATTGCCGCATGGGGCCGCAGTGGTTATCATCCATAGTAAATTATTATGAAACGCGGCAACCGGTAATGATCTCATCGCCGGTGACTTATTTTGAGGAAAAAAGTTTGTTCGAGAATTTGCAGACTTTGGAGTTTGCTTATTTGGTGGCGATGGGTGCATCGTTCATCGGCAACAAGCGGGCATCAACCTGTAACGGGGCAAATTTTGCTTACCGCAAGGATGTGTTTTACGAGGTCGGCGGCTTTAAGGGTATTGACGACCTGGCATCGGGCGATGATGAACTGCTGCTGCAAAAGGTAGCTGAAAAATATCCCGGCAAAATTGCCTTTTTAAAACTGCGCGAGGCCATTGTTTACACCCACGCCAAGGCAAACCTTAAAGAGTTTTTGAACCAGCGCCGCCGCTGGGCCTCCAAATCAACCAAATACAAGGATAAAAAAATAGTAGCGCTGGCCGTGGGCATATGGCTGTTCAATGTGCTGATGCTGGTAAACGCCTGCCTTAGTTTTTACGATGGCTGGTTCTTTAAGCTGTTCCTTATCCAGTTCTGTTCGAAATTTATTTTTGAGGCGATGTTCCTGATGCCGGTAACCCGTTTCCTTAAACGCCCGAATTTGATAGGCCTGCTTATCCTGTTATCGCCCATACATATTATTTATTTTGTGTATGTGGGGTTGATTGGGAATACGCGGAAGTATGTTTGGAAGGGGAGGATGGTGAGGTAGGGGATTTCAAATCCCCTGAAAAGTCCGGGATTATAGATCCGGACTAATATGAATTAGTAATTATAATCCTTGAAAAGATCTATTCCAATTTTCATTATTTCAGATTCAAAACCATAGAGCACCCAAGTTTCTTGTTGGCCATCATTTTGCCCAAAATAAAAATCAGCGAGCTGTTTTGCATCTGAACTAAATAATAGGTTTTCCCTGGACTTTGTAATCTCTAATTTCATTTTGTTCGTTTTTGCAACATCTAAAGCCTGAATATATAATTGTCGAAGCTTTTCAAAAAGACGATATTTTACATCGTCATTAACAAATACTCCCTTGCCCGAATCATCCTTTATTGCAGGTACATCTGTTTTATCAGTGCCTTTCTTTAATGAATCCATATGTACTATTATGCCATTCAACTCTGAGTAATAAGTATTAATTTTTTTATTGATAACAGTGTCTTTTATTTTTCCAGAAATATTCTGGTATATATTTTTCAAAGATGCCCGCTCATGAATATAATTTTGCTTTAAACTATCGTTTGCCTCTGCAACTCCTTCTTTAATTCCTTTTTGTATGTTATTTGAATTAAAATAATTACAACTAATACAAATTATCACTAAGCACAACATTAAAGTAAACCCTTTCATTTTATCAAATTTCCTGATTTTTCAGCTTTTGGTCAGTGTTTATACCGCATCAGTAAGCTTAGGTTATAAATTTACAAAACAAATAAATAATATCTTTTTTAAATACCCGATATTTAGCCAAACGGAATATTAACTATTAAGTGGCTGATCTTACTCCTTCCCAACGTGCATGGAAAGTATTTAAACGCAATAAGTCTGCCGTGGCGGGGTTGGCGGTTATTGTTATTACCACACTGGTTGCCATACTGGGCTATTTGATTATGCCCGATTCATCGCCCGATGCTAACGACATGACCCTACAGCTCAGCATCAAACAACCCGGTTCAAGTTTCAAGATGCTGGCCCTGCGCAAACCTGAACAAATCGATACCGTGGGCTTATTCGCCAAAATGCTGTTCGGCCAAAAAAGTTTTTACCGTGATGTGCCCATTACCGGTTATTGGTTTTCAAAGGACTCTATCATGGTTTACCAATACATTGGCGAGGAAGATAGACCCGAAAAAAAAGCCTTTAACATTTACGAAGTAGTAACCGGTCAAAAACAACCTGCCGGAAAATCCGAAAATATTTATGCGCTAAAAAAGCAACTCCTTGCCAAACAGATCATCCATAAAACCTACTGGCTCGGCACGGATATTTATGGCCGCGATATGTTGAGTAGGTTATTATTGGGTACACGTATATCATTATCAGTAGGGTTAATGTCGGTTATCATCAGTATGCTTTTGGGTATTACTGTCGGCGCTATTGCGGGCTATTTTGGCGGATGGATAGATGGCGCACTAAGTTGGCTTATGAATATTTTATGGGCGCTGCCAGCCCTGTTGTTAGTTATTGCCATATCATTCGCCCTGGGTAAAGGCTTATGGCAAATATTTATAGCGGTGGGCCTCAGCATGTGGGTTGAGGTAGCGCGGTTGGTGCGTGGGCAGGTAATGAGTTTAAAGCAGGTGGAATACATCGAGGCGGCGCAGTCGCTGGGATTTGGGGACGCACGAATCATCACCCGGCATATTCTACCAAACATTATCGGGCCCATATTGGTGCTGGCGGCGTCAAACTTCGCCGCGGCTATTTTGCTTGAGGCTGGGTTGAGCTTTTTAGGTTTTGGAGCGCAGCCGCCAATGCCTACCTGGGGCAGTATGATAAAGGAACATTACGGCTATATCATTATGGATTCGGCTTATTTGGCTATAATACCGGGCCTGGCAATCATGCTGCTGGTTTATGCCTTTAATTTGGTAACAACAGGGTTACGCGACGCCTTCGATATAAAATCACAAAGTACATACATTTAAATATATTTGTTTTAATTTTAGGCTCCCTAATGGCTTATGCAATACATTGACGAAAATGCAGGCGAAGACGAACTGATCAGGCTGCTCCTCAAAAGGCAGTCGGAGTTAAATTCGTTGCTTGAAATAACCCGGGCCATTAATAAAAATACGGCTATCCCTGTATTGGTACAAATGCTTGAAGCCATTTTAAAAAGCTACCTGCAGGTTGGTAAATTCAGATTTTTAATTGAGGATGATGACAACTTCATCTGCATATCAAAATACGGCGGCAGCTTTGAGCCGGTAAGCGTACTGCACCGTGTTTGCAGCGAGCTGACTAAATTCAGATCGCCTACAATCGTATCAAATCACCCTGATCCGATACTAAAGCTGTACGATTATTTTATTCCTATCTACCAAAAAAGCAAGCCTATAGCCTACGCGCTTATCGGTAATTTCAACACCTCGCCCGAGATGCTGAACAACGACCTTAATTTTATACAAACGCTGATAAACGTGGTGGTGGTTGCATTGGAAAATAAGAAATTATTTAAAGAGCGTTTACAATCGGAACGTTTTCACCGTGAAATGGAACTGGCGGTTGAGGTACAGAATATGCTGGTGCCCCTGCGCGTGCACCGCGATTCGGCAGTTGAGATGGACGCGCGGTACATACCGCACCAAAACATTGGCGGCGATTATTTTGATTTTATCCGCCTGAACGAAGATGAGTTTTTATGGTGTATTGCCGATGTATCGGGCAAAGGAATATCGGCGGCATTGCTAATGGCAAATTTCCAGGCCAGCCTGCACGCCTGGGCCACGGTTGAAGATGACCTGACCAATATTGTTGAACGCCTGAACAAAATAGTACTGAACAATACCAAAGGCGAACGCTTCATTACCCTGTTCCTTGCCAAATACAATCAAAAAACCCGCCTGCTGAATTATATTAATGCAGGGCACAATCCAGCAATTTTATACTCAAAGGGCGAGGCTATCCACCTTAAACTGGGTACTACCATGATAGGTGTTTTTGATGAGCTGCCATTTATAAACCAGGGCGAAATTGATATTGACCCTGGCAGCATGATATTTAACTATACCGATGGCTTAACGGATTATGAATCGCAAGGTCCAAAGCTATGGGACGAAGAAAAGCTGCACGCCTTTTTATTGCAGCATGGTAATCACACCCCCGACAAACTAAACGATATGCTGCTTGAGCATGTAAGCCTGGTAACCAAAGGCAAAGCTATTGACGATATTACCGTGCTTACGCTAAGGATATTTTAGCAGCATTAACCAAACCTGACTATCCATGACAACAACTACCACTCCCGTTAACAGCGTAAGGCGCGTATTGATGGCCAGCCTTATAGGTACTACGATAGAGTTTTTCGATTTTTATATTTATGCTACAGCGGCAGTGCTGGTATTCCCAAAATTGTTTTTCCCATCTGCTGATCCAACATCGGCTACGCTTGAATCATTGGCAACATTTGCCCTTGCCTTTTTCGCCAGGCCCTTAGGCGCTGCTTTATTCGGTCACTTCGGCGACCGCTACGGGCGAAAAGCAACACTCGTAGCCGCATTAATGACGATGGGGCCGTCGACAGTGGCAATTGGTTTGCTACCAACGTATGCTTCCATAGGTGTAGCGGCACCGTTGTTATTGGCCCTATTCCGTTTTGGGCAAGGGCTTGGTTTGGGTGGCGAATGGGGTGGCGCGGTACTGTTGGCTACCGAAAATGCTACACCCGGCAAAAAGGCATGGTATGGCATGTTCCCCCAACTGGGCGCGCCTATTGGTTTCTTACTTTCCAGCGGAACGTTCCTGTTACTAAGTAAAACTTTGAGCGATGCACAGTTTTTTAGTTTCGGCTGGCGCATCCCGTTCATAGCAAGTGCAGCGCTGGTTTGGGTGGGCCTTTATGTCCGCCTTAAATTAACCGAGACACCAGCCTTTTTGAAAGTTATTGAAAAACAAGAAAAGGTTGAAGTGCCGTTTATTGAGGTATTCACCAAACACACCAAAGCAATTATATTAGGCACTATTGCCACCATTACCACCTTTTTACTTTTCTATTTAATGACGGTGTTTACCCTAAGCTGGGGCACTTCTGCGTTGCATTATAAAAAAGCAAGCTTCCTTATATTACAAATGATCTCCATGCTGTTTTTTGCGCTGGCTATACCACTTTCGGCTGTAGTGGCCGATAAATATGGCCGGGCCAGGATGCTGCTTATTGCTACCGCGTGTATCTTTTTGTTTGGCCTGGTTTTTTCGCCGTTGTTCAGCACGGGGAGCATGAGTATTACCGCGGGCTTCCTTATCTTGGGGATGTTTTTAATGGGGCTTACTTACGGACCGGTAGGGACTGCGCTTGCCGAGATATTCCCGGCATCGGTACGTTATACGGGGGCCTCGCTGGCTTTTAACCTGGCGGGGATATTGGGCGCATCGTTAACGCCTTACCTGGCAACAACGCTGGCAACTAAATATGGCTTGCCTTATGTTGGTTACTATTTATCATTCGCGGCGGCTATAACTTTCCTTGCGTTGCTGGCGTCAAGAGCGGCGATGAAGGATAGGACGGATAATGTTTGACACCGCCTTGTCATCCTGAGCGACAGCGAAGGATCTTCTACGCTTTGCATGTCACCAACCTTTCTATTTTAGAAGATGCTTCACTCCGTTCAGCATGACAAATAATTATTTCCACATCTTTTCAACACTCAAAAAATCTGTTTACAAAAAAGCTGATATTTGAATTTGTTAAAATAAAGCAGATGTTATTAGCAAGGTACCAGCATGAATTGATAGAGGCGGGATGTGATGAGGCTGGCAGGGGCTGCCTTGCGGGGCCGGTTTTTGCGGCGGCAGTAATTTTACCACCCAATTTTAAGCATAAACTGCTTAATGATTCAAAACAATTGGCCGAAGACGTGCGCTATAAACTGCGCAAGGAGATAGAGAAAAAAGCTATCGCCTACGCCGTGGCATCGGTTGATAATGTGGAGATTGACGAGATCAATATTTTGAATGCCTCGTTTTTAGCCATGCACCGGGCCATTGAAAAGCTGCATTTGAAACCCCAGTTTTTAATTATCGATGGCAATCGATTTAATAAATACCAGGATACACCGCACCATTGCATAGTGGAAGGCGATGCCAAATATTTCAGCATTGCGGCGGCATCGATATTAGCCAAAACCTATCGCGATGATTACATGCTGCAAATTGCTGCTGAACATCCCGAATATAACTGGCACACCAATAAAGGTTATCCAACTGTAAAGCATCGCCAAACTGTGTTGGAGATCGGATACACCCCTTACCATCGCCGAACCTTTACCGTAAGCGACCCGCAGTTAAGTATTTTTTAAAAATGGCTTTGATATGGCGGTAGCGGATGGTATTTTTGCTACAGACCAAATATTCATTTGAAAATACTCATTTTATCCCACCGTGTTCCATTTCCGCAGAATGGCGGATACCCGATTGTGGTTTACAATACCATAAAGGGCCTTGTAGACCTTGGACATGAGGTTTCATTAGTGGCGCTCAACGCAAAAAAAAATCACCAGGAGATACCGGAAGACGCTATCCTCGACCAAATAAAATACCGGGCCTATAACATTGATATTAATGTTTCGGTACTCGAGGTAGCGCTTAATCTTTTCAGCAAAACATCATTCAACATTGATAAATATTTCGACCCTGAATTTGAGCGCTTGCTCATCCGCGAGGTGCGATTGAACAACTACGATATTATCCAGTTCGATGGGTTGATGGTATCGCTATACATAAACGCGGTGCGCAAAAATTGCAAGTCGAAAATTGTTTACCGCGCCCATAACATCGAGCACCAGGTTTGGATGCGACTGTCTGAACAAAAAAGCGACCCGTTTAAAAAATCGTACCTGAAAATGCACGCCCGGCGTATTAAAAATTATGAGCTGGAGCAATTGAATAAGGTTGATGCCATTTCGGTTTTCACTGCACAGGATAAAGCAACATTAGCTGATTATGGTACCCGACCGCCCATTGAGGTACTGCCCGTTGGCATAAATATGGCCCAATATAACCCCGACTATTCCAAAACCGAGGTGCCGAGCCTGTTCTTCCTGGGGTCGCTGGATTGGCTGCCGAACCGTGAGGGCATTGAGTGGTTCCTGGATAATTTTCATAAGGACCTGGTTGATGGCGAACTGCGCGTAAAGTTTTATGTGGCAGGTAATGATATACCCGAAACCTTTGATGATTACGACGTGATGGGCAAAATATTTATACAGGGCGAGGTTGATAATGCCCTGGAATTTGTGAACAGCAAATCCATAATGATAGTGCCCCTGCTCTCAAGCGGTGGTATGCGGGTAAAGATAGTTGAAGGTATGGCTATGGAGAAGTGCATTATCTCAACATCGCTTGGTGCCGAAGGGTTGAATTTTACCAACGGTGAAAATATACTGATAGCCAATGATGCCGATGAATTTTATGAAGCCATAAAACGCTGCATAGCCGATGAGGACTACTGCCGGTATATTGGCAATAACGCCCGCAGGCTGATAGAACAGCAGCACGACATAAGCGTTGCAACCAATAAACTGGTTGATTTATATCAACGTCTGCTGCCTGTTGAAGTTAGCTAATTTTATTACTTTTGCGGCGATAATAACCGACCAACATTATTTATGAAGAATACAGCTTTAACCGACGTACACATTAAGGCGGGTGCCAAGATCGTCCCTTTTGCGGGATATAATATGCCGGTACAATACGCGGGAATAAACGCCGAACATGATACTGTGCGCAAAGGCGTAGGCGTGTTTGATGTGAGCCACATGGGCGAATTTATTTTAAAAGGCGATCATGCCCTCGACCTGATACAAAAAGTAACCAGTAACGATGCTGCCAAGCTTTATGACGGCAAAGTGCAATACTCATGCCTGCCGAATGAGAACGGCGGTATAGTTGATGACCTGCTGGTTTACCGCCTTGACGATAAAACCTATATGCTGGTGGTAAATGCCTCAAACATTGATAAGGATTGGGACTGGATAAGCAAATACAACACCTTTGGGGTGGATATGAAAAACATATCTGATCGTACTTCGCTGTTAGCCATTCAAGGCCCTAAAGCTGCTGAAGCTTTGCAGAGCTTGACAGATATCGACCTGCCTTCAATGGAATATTACACATTCAAGAAAGGGAAATTTGCGGGGATAGATAATGTATTGGTATCGGCAACGGGTTATACCGGTGCGGGTGGTTTCGAAGTTTATTTTGATAATGCGCATGCCGAACATATTTGGGATGCTATTTTTAAAGCCGGCGAGCCTTTTGGCATAAAGCCGATTGGTCTGGGCGCACGCGACACGCTGCGTTTGGAAATGGGCTTTTGTTTATATGGCAATGATATTGACGACAACACTTCGCCGCTTGAAGCAGGTTTGGGTTGGGTAACCAAATTCAATAAGGATTTTGTTAACTCAACGGCATTACAGGCGCAAAAAACCGAAGGGGTAAAACGTAGGCTGGTAGGCTTTGAAATGATAGACCGCGGCATCCCCCGCCATGATTACCCTATTGTGGATGCTGATGGCAATACCATAGGCAAAGTAACGTCGGGTACACAATCGCCATCGCTGCAAAAAGCTATTGGTATGGGTTATGTTGATAATGCATTTGCTAAGGAAGATACCGAAATATACATCAGCATAAGAGATAATAAAGTAAAGGCAAAGGTTGTTAAACCGCCGTTTTATAAGTAATCATTGAGTCATTGGGTCATTAATCATTAATTTCCCGGTGAGCAATGACCTAATGACTAATGACCCAATGACCGAATTACAAGTTTGCCTAACCCCCGCCCTGATACCGCTTTTTAAGGTGGAGGATTATATAGTGGTGGTGATTGATATTTTTAGGGCTACTACATCTATTTGTTATGGCATTGATAATGGTGCCGAGGCTATTATCCCGGTATCGCAGGTGGAGGAATGCGTGGCTTACCAGGAGATCCATCCTGAATACCTGTTAGCTGCTGAGCGCAATGGCGAAGTGGTTAGCGGTTTTGATTTTGGGAATTCACCATTTTCATACACAAAAGAAAAAGTAAACGGCAAAACCGTAGTGCTAACCACCACCAACGGTACGCACGCGCTGCATTTATCGCGCAGTGCGAAAAAGATTATCATCGGCTCTTTTTTAAATCTCACCGCAGTTTGCGACTGGTTGAAAGATCAGCACGAGAATGTACTACTGGTTTGTGCCGGGTGGAAAAATAATTTTAATTTGGAGGATACCCTTTTTGCGGGAGCTGTTACCGAACATCTAAAACACAGCAATTTCAGGCTGGACGACGCGGCTATTGCCGCTAATGACCTGTACCTGTTGGCAAAGGATAACCTGGATGGTTACCTCAAAAAAACATCGCACAGCGAACGCCTTAAACAATTAGGCATCGAGAAAGATATTGCCTTCTGCCTTAATGTTGACCTGACTACTGCTATACCGGTTTTGGATGGTGAGCGGTTAGTAAGGTTATAATGGTTGGCCGTCCATTCCCTGTGCCCGTAGCTACAGCCATTCCTGGACACGGATAAAAGTTTACTTCAATTTCTCATTATTCCTATGCCTGTCGGCATCACGTATACTTTTCTTTTCCAAATTCTTTTCCAACGCTTCTGTCAGATCAATTCCTGTTTGATTAGCCAAACATATCAGCACAAAAAGCACATCTGCCATTTCATCGGCAAGGTTTACTTCGGTGTCCGACTTTTTGAACGATTGCTCGCCGTATTGCCTTGCCATAATGCGTGCCACTTCGCCAACTTCTTCCATTAAAATGGCGGTGTTGGTTAGCTCGTTAAAATATCTTATGCCTGTTGTTGTTATCCATTTATCAACAAGATGCTGCGCTTCCTTAATTTCCATAAATTAATTTAAAATATTTTTAGTGGTTATCCTTGTCCTTCGTATCCATGATGATAGTAACGGGTCCATCATTAGTTAAATTGATCTTCATATCTGCCCCAAAAATACCGGTGGCTATTTTTTTGCCGGTAATAGTTTTTAACGTGTCTATCATCTTTTCATATAGCGGGATGGCTTTGTCAGGCTTTGCCGCTTTTATAAATGATGGTCTGTTGCCTTTTTTTGTTTGGGCGAAAAGGGTAAATTGCGATATCAGCAGAATATTGCCATCCACATCGGCTAAAGCCTTGTTCATTAGTCCGTTCTCATCGCCAAAAACACGCAGGGAGCATATCTTCTGGGCGAGCCACTGCAGGTCGTCGTCGGTATCAGCATCCTCAATGCCAAGCAGTACCAGGAAACCGGTATCTATTTTGCCTGTGACCTCATCTTCAACCGTGCACGAAGCATTTGTAACGCGTTGTATAACCGCTCTCATATTATGAGCACTAATTACACGAATTATTTCGAATTACACGAATTTATTACCAGGTTCTAATTCGCGCCTTTTTCACCTTTTTTCGTGTAATTCGCAATAATTTGTGAAATTCGTGGCATGAATTCAAAAAGAGGCTTTACTACCACGCTGTTACACTCCGACCGTTTAAATAATACTGAACACGGCGCTATGCATAACCCCATCCACACTTCGGTGGCTTATGGCTATGATGATGTAATGGACCTGGTGGATGTTTTCCAGAACAGGAAACAAGGCTATGCCTACTCACGCCAGGGAAACCCAACCATAACTGCACTTGAACATAAGGTTACGCAAATGGAAGCCGGTGCATCAACTATTGCTTTTTCAACAGGTATGGCAGCTATCGCGGCATTGTTTACCGCGCTTATCCGCAAAACCGATCATATTATTGCCAGCTCATACCTGTTTGGCAATTCACGCAGCATATTCCAAAGCTTTATTGAAATGGGGCTCGACTTTACTTTTGTTGATGTTACTTCGGTTGAAAACGTAAAGGCAGCTATTAAAGATAACACCCGCATGGTTTTTCTGGAAACCATTGCCAACCCTGCTACACAGGTAGCTGACATGGTAAAAATTGGAGACCTGTGCCAAGAAAAAGGCTTTTTGTATATTGTGGATAACACCATGACCTCGCCCTATTTATTTCAGCCCATTGATGTAAAGGCTACCCATAGCATGAACTCGTTAACCAAATACATTGGCGGTCATGGCAATGCGCTGGGTGGTAGTATTACCGATACCGGCTTGTACGATTATGCCAATTACCCTAACATTTATGATGTATATAAAAAAGGCGATTCGAAAAACTGGGGTATGTCGCAACTGCGAAAAAAAGGTTTGAGGGATGCCGGTGGTACATTAGCCCCCGAAGCCGCGCACAGCCTTTCAGTAGGTTCGGAAACGCTTGCCTTACGCATGGAGCGTTCGACGGATAATGCTATGGCGCTGGCTAACTTTTTCGAAGCTCATCCGCTTATTAAAAAAGTATACTACCCAGGTATTGCATCGCACCCGCAGCATGAACTGTCAGGCAAACTGTTTAAAAAATACGGCAGCCTGATGAGCATCGAACTTGATGAAAGCGTAGACTGGGTTAAATTTTTAAACAAACTGCAACTGGTAGTAAAATCAAGCAACCTTGGCGATACCCGCACCCTTGCCATCCCGGTAGCGCAAACCATCTTCAGCGAACTTGGCCCCGAAAAACGTGCCGAAATGGGAATATCTGATTTTATGATACGCCTGTCGATAGGTATTGAGGATATTGAAGATCTGCTGGCAGATTTTGGAGCGGCGTTGGAAAATTAAGATCTCGTACCGTTCTTGTTACGAATACTCAAGTAGTACTAATAACAGGAACGATATTACTTTTTCTTTTTTTTGAGCGCATCAACATCTCCTAAATCCTTAGCCCTGCCTGTTGCCAATTTGTTTGCTATAAAATCAGAGATATTTATAAATGAAATATCCAGGTTTTCGTGCTGACCAATGATTTTCCCTTTATAGGCATCATCAAAATCAACACCTGATATAGAATTTAAAATATCTATCCTTAATGGTGGATATCCTAATTGAGTAACATAGTTTTCTTTTAGGAAATCCTCTTTTTCAAGTCCCAACGAATCAAAGCCAAAATCCTTAAGTACAATCACCATTTTTTCGGCATTTTCAAAACTTGGCTTGATCCAAATATCCAAATCCCCTGTATGCCTGGGTCTGCCATGAAAAGCTAAAGCGTGTGCGCCAACAACCATGTATTCAACCTTGTGAAGATTTAATAGTTCAATAAAGTCGATAAAGTCATCTTCAAAAATCATTGGGTTCTTGTAGTTACAACTTTAGTCATCTTTTCGGGGAAAGATCCATTTAACCAGGTATAATAGTTCTTCCTTAGTCGTGCCACTTCCTCTAATCTTTCCAACACGCTTCTCGACTGCCAAAAGAGTACATCTAAAGCATCTTCATCTTCCATTTTAACATGGTTAACCACCTTAGCTATTTTCCTGTTCATACTACAAATATATTGAAATAGGGCTTATAATCCCTATTTCAATATAGCCAATAAAAAAGGAATTTGAAAATCAAATTCTGACTTAAGATTACCTACCCTCTCGTATCGTTCCCATTATAAATGCTCAAATAGCTTTCATAGCGCGATAGTTCAATTTCACCACTTTCTA
>Ga0207142_1074_pt2 | contig 16924 bp, 16 predicted proteins | sample Alteio_BWMinHeat_2_FD_153561 | JGI IMG/M metagenome (GOLD analysis project Ga0207142, IMG submission 153561) | Enriched cells from forest soil in Barre Woods Harvard Forest LTER site, Petersham, Massachusetts, United States -... | ecosystem: Environmental > Terrestrial > Soil > Temperate forest >... | reverse complement strand
ATTTTACCAAGATAACGATGTGGTAAAGCTAAGTAAAAGCCTCATTGGTAAGTATTTATTTACCTGTATTGATAGTATAACTACAGGTGGATATATTGTTGAAACAGAAGCATATAATGGTATAGTTGATCGGGCATCACATGCCTATGGCGACCGCAATACGCCCCGTACAAAAACCATGTACCTGCGGGGCGGTATAGCCTATGTTTACCTGTGCTATGGTATCCATGAAATGTTCAATATCGTAACATCGCCTGAGGGTGTACCGCGTGCCATATTGATCCGGGCCATTGAACCAACAGAAGGCATCGAAACCATGATGCATCGCCGAAACATGGAGATCCTTAAACCCACAATTACCCGCGGGCCGGGTTCCGTTGCTAAGGCATTGGGCATTTCACGTGCCATGAACGCCATCAGCCTGCAAAGCGACACCTTATGGTTGGAGGACAGGGGCTTAACTTTCCCTGACGAAGCCATCGCTGCCGCACCGCGTATAGGTGTTGATTATGCCGGTGATGATGCCCTTTTGCCTTATCGTTTTTATGTGAAAGGTAATGTGTACGTGAGTAAGCCCAATAAATAAGTCCTTTTTTGTAATATTGACCTGATGAATTATCAAAACACATTAGATTTTGCCCTGCAACTTGATGAGCAGGACCCATTAAAGGATTTCCGTGGCAAATTTTTGATACCGCAGCATAATGGCCACGATGCCATCTACTTATGCGGCAATTCACTAGGGCTGCAACCCGCCTCAGCAAATCAATACCTAAGCGCTCAACTAACCGCCTGGCAGCAGCACGGTGTTGAAGGTTGGTTCGATGCCGATGAACCCTGGATAGATTATCATACGCGTCTTACCGGTACGCTTGCAGGCATCGTAGGCGCAAAAAAGGAAGAAGTTACGGTAATGAATTCACTTACAGTAAATCTTCACTTATTAATGGTAAGCTTTTATAAACCAAATAGTAATAAATATAAAATATTGATGGAAGCGGGTGCTTTTCCATCCGATCAGTATGCCATTGAAAGCCAGATAAAATTTCACGGTTACGCACCTAAAGATGCCATTATAGAAGTAGCACCACGCGATGGCGAAGAATTATTAAGAACAGAAGACATCCTAAAAGCCATAACTGATAATGCAAATGAACTGGCGTTAGTGCTGTTTAGCGGTATAAATTATTATACCGGCCAGTATTTCGATATAGAAGCCATAACCAAAGCCGCGCATCAAGCAGGGGCGATGGCCGGGTTCGACCTGGCGCATGCTGCGGGGAATGTGCCCTTAAAGCTGCATGATTGGGATGCTGATTTTGCCTGCTGGTGTTCATACAAATACATAAACTCAGGCCCGGGCTGCATAAGCGGTATTTTTGTGAACGAAAGGCATTTTGCAGATAAGACACTCAATCGCTTCGCGGGATGGTGGGGCTACAGGCAGGATAAACGCTTCCTGATGGCGCCGGGCTTTGATGCCGCAGCAGGGGCCGATGGCTGGCAGGTAAGCACCCCGCCCATAATGCTGATGGCCCTGCATAAAGCCTCGCTGGATATTTTTGAGCAGGCTGGGGGATTGGCACCATTGCGCGCTAAAAGCGAACTCCTAACCGGTTATTTCGAATATTTGATACAGGAAATAAACATCGAAGCCGGGCGGGAACTGTTTAGTATTATCACCCCAAAAAACAAGGACGAACGTGGTTGTCAGCTCTCAGTTGTTTGCAGGCACAATGCAAAACAAATCTTCAATTACCTCACCCAAAACGGCGTAATTGGCGATTGGCGCGAACCAAACGTTATCCGCTTAAGCCCAGTACCGCTTTATAATTCATTTAAAGACGTTTTCGAGGCCGGGCGAGTACTTAGTCGTTGGGTCGCAGAAAATGCTTTATAGCGCTTAATTTCATGCTGAAAATAGCTTTTGCAAAGTCATTCGCTCATCCCTTGCCGGAAGGCCACCGTTTCCCAATGGTGAAATACGAGCTGATACCCGAACAATTGCTGCATGAAGGCCTGATAACAGAAGAGAACCTTTTTTATCCCGACCAGGTAGATGAAGAAATAATATTATGGACGCACGATAGGGAATATTGGCAGCAACTACGCGATCTGACATTGCCCGCGAAAGAAATAAGGCGTATCGGTTTTCCATTATCAGCACGATTGATTGAACGCAGCAGGCGCATTTCGCAGGGAACAATCTCCGCCTGCCATTACGCTTTTGAATACGGGGTAGCGTTCAACGCGGCAGGCGGCACCCATCATGCAGGTACAAATTGGGGTGAAGGCTTTTGTTTGTTAAACGATCAGGCAGTCGCAGCTAACTATTTATTAAATAACAAATTAGCATCATCTATATTAATAATTGATTTAGATGTTCACCAGGGCAATGGTACCGCTCAAATATTTGAAAATGAGCCACGGGTATTCACCTTCTCCATGCATGCCGCCAATAATTTCCCGTTCCGTAAAGAAACTTCTGATCTTGATATTCCATTGCCAGATGGTATAAGCGGACAGGAGTATTTAGATATATTACATGATACCTTACCCAAACTCATCATCCAACAAAAGCCCGATTTTATATTTTTCCAGGCAGGGGTGGATGTTTTAGCCACCGACAAATTAGGCAAGCTCAAGCTAACCCGCGAAGATTGCAAAATGCGCGACCGGTTTGTTTTTGAGCAATGCCTAAGCAATAAAATACCCGTGCAGGTAAGCATGGGTGGTGGTTATTCGCCGCAAGTGAGGGATATTGTCGAGGCCCATTGCAATACTTACCGTATTGCCAACCAGCTTTATTTTTGATCAGACTATTTTATGCTGATGTTTCTTGCTGATATACTGAAACCGCATAAACATCAATGCCGATGATACCATCAGCCCCAAAACCAAACCGTACCAAACACCGGTAACACCCAATCCAAGGGATATACCCAGGTAATAACCAACCGGTATGCCAACCACCCAATAAGCCAAAAAAGTTGCAATTGTGGGTACGTTAACATCGCCCATACCACGCAATATGCCTAATCCCACAACCTGTGTCCCGTCGAATAATTGGAATATAGCTGCGATGATAAGTAGCTGTGATGCAATGTTTATAACTGCCTTATCTGTAGTATACATATAAGGTAGGATATGGCTCCCAAAGCTAAACAGCAGGGCAGTACAGCACATAAAAACGATCACTACATGGTAATTCGAAATAGCCGATGCCCGTAAGTTCTGCTGGTCATTCACCCCAAAATAATTTCCTGATTTAATAGTTGCTGCACCCGCGATACCGCTCGATACCATGTACGTCATGGCGGCAAGGTTGATCGCTATCTGGTGCGCCGCCTGTTGATCGACCCCGATAGTGCCTATCAATATCGCCGCCCCGCTAAACGCGCTAAGTTCAAAAGTATATTGCAGGGCGATAGGGGTACCTATCCGGATGATCTGTGTGCTGCGCAAATAGCTGATCTGCTTCAATGCAAAGCCTTTTAAATATTTCCTAAAATTGGCCGAACGGAATACATAAGTACTCATCACAATCGCCATCAGGCAACGATCTATCAATGTACTGTAACCAACCCCGCGGATGCCCATCGGCGGAATACCGAACATACCCTTCACCAAAATTATTCCCACCAAAACATTAAGCACGTTACCCGCTATTGATATGACCATGGCCTGCATAGTAAATCCCAAACCCTCGGCAAATTGCTTAAAAGTGTTGAATATCAGCATCGGGATGATGGATAATCCCATCAACGTTAAAAATGGTTTCGCCTGCTCCACAACCTCCGGCGATTGATGCAAATGGTTCAACACATATATCGACCCAAAGAACAACGATAAAAACAAAATAAACCCTGTTGCAAGGTTTATAACCAAACTATTAGAAAGCAATCGTCCGCAGGCCAAATAATTTTTACGACTGTTATTTTGTGCGATCAGCGGCGTTAGGCCATACGATATACCCAAACCAATTACCATAGGTATCACAAAAATGCTGTTCACCAACGACACCGCCGCTAAACAAACCGTGCCCGCAAAATGGCCCACAATTACGCTATCCGAAAATTGTACCAGCGTATGCCCCAACTGCGACACAATGATAGGCGCGGCCAGCTTTAAATTGGCATTGTAATGGTGTTTATATTTATGATACAGGGCTTTCATTGGCTGCAGCCAAAAGTAGTATGAAATATCATGGCTACCTAAATTATTTCTCAAGAATGGGTAAAGGTAAGCTACCTCCTAAACCGCCGTATAATACTCCTCTTTCTCCGTAGTATGTATCCGCACCACACCCGACAATATCAAATCAACCAAAATAGCCTGTGCCCGCCGCCGGGTTAAATTAAGCAGCTTACAAAATTCAAGCACAGTAATGCGCTCGGCAGTTTGCAGGTATTCCAACAAGGTTTTTTCGTTTGATGAATAGGCAAGCATCACCCCGGTATCTCCGGTCGAACGCTTCAACACATCCACCACAATTTTACTGGCCAGCACACTTTTATCCTTTACGCGTACATATACCCACCACTTGCCGTCTTCGGCTAAAGCATAGTGCGGTTTGGTGGTGCTTTCGGCTATGTCAACAACCAGTAACAGTTTATCATCAACATATTTTTCTTCAAAAACAGGTTCAAGCGCAGGCCTTGAAAACATATGCGCCGCCCGGGTTATCATGTAACGCTCCTCATCTTCTGATTTTACACCTTTTATCGTTCCATCATCAGCAACACCAATAAGCAACCGCCCGCCCTTATTATTGGCAAACGACACCATGGTACGCGCTATTTTTTCGCAGCTCGATATGGTCTTCTTAAAGTCGAGCGATACACCTTCACCTTCAAATATCTGCTTTTTGATATTGTTCATTTTCGCTTTCTCCTTAATCAGTTTTAAAAGGTGTATAAATGTCCATCCAATTGTTGGGTTTTGCCAATGGCCCGAAACCAAACTGCTTATACAGGCCATGTGCATCGGCAGTTGCCAAAACCCAACGCCTTAATCCTTGCAGCTCGGGATGGCCCAATATAGTTTGCATTAACCATTTCGACAGACCCAGGCCCCGGTGACTATCCAGTACAAATACATCACACAAGTAAGCAAATGTGGCTTTGTCTGTTATTACGCGGGCTAACCCAATCTGCTTCCCGTTATTGTAAACACCAAAGCATATGGAATTAGCAATTGAATTATGTACCCGATCCGCCGTTATACCCTTCGACCAGTATGATTCCTTACTTAGGTAATTATAGATCATCTCAAAATCGAGCAGGTCTTTATCAGTAGATATTGTAAATCCTTTTTTTGCAAAGGACTCATCATTCATTATTGTTTGCATTTGTAGTATCAATAAAATCCAAATTACGCATGTACACCTCGTTCAATGCCGAGGCAACGTTTACGCCATTTTTATCATAAATTTCAATAGGGTGTACTTTGGTGTATTTGCCAACAGTGTTTAGTATTTCCTCAGCCTCAGCAAGTTCAGCATCAGTAATATATATTTTATAGGAAAGGTCGGTAAACGACGGCTTGTTATATTTTATGTCGACAGATTTCGACCATGCCCGCAGGTTATACCCCTTAAGCGATAACGCTTTGAAAAAAAGCACCGGGTAAAACGCGTCGGCCGCGGCAAAGATAGTACCTCCGAAAATGGAATTATTGTAATTACGGTTCCAGATGCTTTTGCGGATTTTAACCTCAACACCGCGGAAATCTTTGTCAAATTTCACAACCCAAACACGCTGGAAAAATAGGGGAGGGTAAAACCGTATAGCCCATTTCAGTAAATTTTCTGACACCCGCATAAGCCTTAAATATCAGAAATTTTATCTTAATATGATAGGATAGGAGGTGGAATTTTACTTAAAAAGTACGCTCACCACACCAGTTTATAGCCAATACCTCGAATATTAATGAGTTGCACATTCGGGTCGGCGGACAGGTGGCGGCGCAGCCGGGTTATAAATACGTCTAAACTGCGTGCATTAAAAATATTATCGTTGCCCCAAATTTTCTGGAGCAATGTTTTGCGCGATACCGATTCCATATTAGGCTGGCACAGCTGGTGCAGCAATTCACTTTCGCGGGCTGTTAAATGAATGATGCTTTCATTATGCTGGATCACGTTTTTTGTAGGATTAAAAACAATGGTACCAATATTCACCAATTGCTGCCCGGGCTTTTTAGTGCTTGCAATTACTGTTTGCTTATGCCGCAATAGCGACTTTATCCTTACGATCAATTCCTCAACGCTGAATGGTTTTTTCAAATAGTCATTGGCGCCAAGTTCAAACCCAGCCACAACATCCTTAATCTGTGACTTTGCAGTAATAAAAATGATAGGAGTGGTGCTATCCTTTTCCCTTACCCTTTTTGCCACCTCAAAACCATCGGTTTTTGGCATCATCACATCAAGGGCCAGTATATCGGGTTTCTGTTTGTTGTATTGCTCAATGGCCTGTTCGCCGTTCGCGCATAATATTACGCTAAAGTTGCGCTCCTCAAGGCTTTCACGTATAATGTGCGCCAGCGAAGTTTCGTCCTCAGCCAATAAAACCTTTATCTTATCCATTGCTTAAAGGTATGGAAACTATGAATTCGCTGCCTTTATTAATTTCACTTTTTACAGTAATAGCACCACCGTGTGCCGTAACAATATACTTGGCATAACTTAAGCCCAATCCTGTTCCTTTTACATTATGCACGTTGCCTGTAGGTACCCTGTGAAACTTATCAAATACCTGGTTAATGTGCGATTCAGGGATGCCAATACCATTGTCTTTTATTGCGAATATAGCGTTACCGGCTTGTTTAAAGCAGTTTATAGCAATGTTAATAGGTGCATTGCTGTACTTAATGGCATTATCCACAATATTCACCAGCACATTCCTGAAATGCAGCTTATCTGCATAAATGGTTTTAACATCGTTATTGGTATAAGTAATATTCAGATCTTTGCCTGATTTGTTCTTTTCTGTTGATATGATCTCGTTTATCATATCGTCGACATTTATTTTTTCCTTTTCAAGCACAATATCCTTACTCTCAAAAGCGGCAATGTTAAGTACTTTGGTTACCAGGTTGTCCAACCGCGATAGTTCTGTGCGTGCTGTTTGCAGGTAACGCTGGGTTTTTTCAGCATCATTTAAGGCGTTGAATTTTTGCAGGCCTTCAACAGCTACGGTTATAGTGGCTATCGGTGTCTTCAACTCGTGGGTCATGTTATTGATAAAATCATCCTTCAGTTCAGCCAGTTTTTTTTGGTGGATAACCAGTTGGATGATGTAATAAAAACAATATATGGTAAATAGGATCAAAAACACAGACAAGCACAAGGGGAGGAGCATACTCTTAAGCACGGCCCATTGCGGGTTAAAAAACGCTGCACGGGCAAAAAATTCAGCGTTCCGTTCGCTAACGCCTAAAAATATAAAGCCATGATATTTATAGTCATATTCAGCTGTTTCGCTGTAAAACATGTCGGGTTCGTGCGGCTTTGTATGCTTAACTGAAAAATAGAACCAGTAATTTGGATCGATATTCATTTTCGCCAATTCCAACTTAAAGTAATTGTTTAGTTTAATGCTGTCGGCTTGCCTGTAGTTTATAGGGAGTACGTATATCCCGTACCGCTTGGTCATTCCCCGGGCAAATACAGTATCCCGCGGGATATTGCTATGCGCCTTTAAAAAAGCTTCGGTTTCCGCCGCGTGATCTTGAATATCCTTCAGCCCCAGTAGCATTTGCCACTGATTCATCAAACTGGGAATATAAAATGAGGCCTCGGTTATTACTTCGGGCAAAGTAGCCTTATGCTTTATCATGGCACGATAATAATCCAATTGGTTCGAGGTGATATGAAATGGCGGTAACTGTATATAAGCCGGCCCGTGAGTATTTTTTATGTTAATTGTCAGCTGTTTATGTATCGTATCATCCTCATGCAAAGTATCCACACTTATTTTGATGGCTGTGTCTGAAAGCCGCTTAACCAGCACAACCCGTATTGAATCAAAATAATCCTTTTTACAATCGTCCATTGCTTTTTGCATAGCAACATCCACATCTGTATCAAACTTGGTTTTATTAACACGATAAGCGCTTACCGACCAGTATACCTGGAAAATAATGATCCCTAATAATGCAAGGCTAACGAGTATGAAAAGTATGTTCAGTTTCTTTTTCATCGTTGTTCTAATTGATGATCCAAATGTAAAACGGATTGCCGCCAGTAACACTAACTGTTAACATACATTAAGGTATTGTAACACAGCTTAAGGTCGATGATCTTAAATCAACTAAAAATATTAAAATACAGGGCAAACAATACTTTTAATAGCTGGTTGTAGAAATAATTAAGAACAATAGTAAAACATGCATTTAATAATTCACCTATGAAAAAACACATTTTAAGCTTAGCCCTTGTCGTAGCCATGGTTGGCGCAATGGCATCAAGTTGTGGCTCGTCAAAAAAATCTGGTGGTACTGACAGTACTACCGTAAAAGATACAACAAAAGTTACTGACACAACAAAAGTTGTAGACACTGTTAAAAAAGACACCACTAAAAAAGATACCACCAAAAAGTAATTCTTTTTTGTTATCGTTTAAAAGGCACGGATACCAATGTATTCGTGCCTTTTTTATAGGTGATATTTTAGGAGAAATTTAACCGAAGTGGAATACTATCTTAATGTTATTTGTTATTCACATAATTAACATTATGTTAAGTAATATCGCATAAAGAAAGGGCTTAATTAAAAGCCCCTCCAAAATATTACTTCTTATTGTCCCCCACCTAGTGCTTCAATCTTCTTTTGAGTTGCATTGGCATTTACATTATCCTGTATACCTAAATAATAAGTTTTTAAATTATTTAATGCGTCAACTGATTTTGGATTCAGATCCGCAGCTTTTTGCAAGTATGGTTTAGCCGCATTAAAATCTGCTTTTGATTTAGCTATTGCAGCCTCGTATTCCTTTTGTTTGCTTGCCGGTAATTGGTTTGCAGCGTTATATTCATCAATAGCCGGGCTAATTAGCACATAACCCAAATTCAGGTTAGCTTCAAAATAATCCGGATCGATCGCTACTGCCTTTTTATATTGCTCGGCTGATTTTCCGTAGGCATCAATTTTCTTTTGCTCCAACGCAGTTTTTTCAGCTGCTACTTTGGTTTTCTTCTGTTGGGCAGCATAAGACTCGGCTATTTGTGAATAAGTTAATCCTTCATAGTAATATAACGTCTTGTTTTTCGGGTCGGCCGCAATAGCAGCTTCAACTTTTGTTATTAAAACATCCTGTTTACCTGATTGCAGGCCGATTTCTATCTCTCTTTTACGCAGATCGTTATTGTTCGGATATTTTGCTACACCTTCCCCTGCAATTTTAAATGCAGCGGCAGTATCTTTATTTGCAATATATATCGATGCCATGTCTTGGTAAATAGTCGGGTTTTGCGAGTAGTTTTTGGTGATCAGTTTGCTATAGCTCGCAAGAGCATATGCATTATATTTAGAATCGGTTATACCGGCATTTGCAGCAGCCAAACCTGTTACATATAATGATGTGGTATCATCGGGTAATACCTGGCGGAAATAATCAAAATCCTTGTATGAATCTGCATATTTTTTATTTTGGAATTCAGTACGGCCCTTATCAAACGAGTATTGTGCCAAATTAAGATATGCCTTATGTATCAGGTCCTTATTTTCCTGTTTCGCCGAATCAAGAGATTTAGCCTTAGTTAAAGCTTCGTCGGCTATTTTAAAGTTTGGTAGCGATGTTGCAGCAACTGTATCTTCCAAAGCCAATGATGAATAAATGGCCCCTTTCAAAGCAAAAGTAAGCGGCAACCCCGATGTTTTTTCGTTAACCGAAGCCTTATCTATTGATGTTTTGGCGTCCTGAATATCTGTTTTTCCTTGTGTTTGGGTTAGTTTGTTAGCCCTTTCAAGGTCATATTTATCATACTTGTCTTTAGCATTATTTAGTTCCCCTTTTTGTGCTAAGGCCGCTACTGATATTAGGCCAAACAAGCCTGTCATCAAAAGTTTTATTTTCATGGTTTTACTGGTTGGTTAACTGTTTTAATTTGTTATTTACCTTTATTAATTGATTTTTGTTTTGGGTTTCTGTATAAATAAGTTGTAATACTTTTAAAGCCCTGGCATCATTGGGCGATATTTCATTGGCTTTTTCCATCATTTGAGCCGCAAGCCGGGTATCGTAATCTTTATTTGGCGCCCCAAGCAAGCTCTCTTTAAAATATAACAAACCCAGGTTAAATACCGGTTCATAAGCCGCTGCATTCATATCAATGGCACGCAAATAGCATGCTTCGGCTTTTTTATATTGGTCAAGGTTATCATAGCAATTTGCCGCAACAAAGGCTACATCAGCACTGTTTGGGTAGCTATTAAGCAAAGGCTCAAGTAAAGGTAATAATAACCCGTATGCTTTTTGATTATTATAAATATTAGCTGCATTCAATAGCAACAGCTTATCATTGGGGAAGCGCTTCAATCCTTTTTGAATTGTAGCTACAGCTTTGGCGGTATCCCCCATTGATTGATAAATATTCGCCGCCGCTTCAATGTATGAGGCGCGGGCAGTATCGGCATCAATTAAATTGGTGTAATACTTTGCGGCATCCTGCAAATTGCCTAATTTATTACTTGAGTAAGCTATATAGAAATTTAACTGCTTAAATGATGGGACATATTTTTGCGCCTTCAAAAATGATTGATCAGCATTTACAAAATCCGAAGTGTTCATGTATTTAAAACCCTGGCGTATGTACACGTTGGCCAAACAGCGTTTTATATAATCTATTTGATCCTGGTAGCTAACAACCTTCTTGTTTTTGCATATTTTCTCAACCAGGTCAACAGTTTGGGTAAACAATGTTGCCGGTTGTTTCAGGGTATTTAGCGAATCTTCATAAACTATGGTCGAATTAACCAAAGCTCTGTAAACGCTTTTCTTTATATCCAATGAATCAGCATGGGTTGTCACAAGGCTATCCACTGATTTTTTTGCAGCGGTTAAAAACTTCAGGTCCTTCTTTTGCTTATAAAGTGCGAGATTATTTACCACGGGCTTAAACGTTTCCGATTGTGAAAACGCAAAAGCCGTAGAAAATAGAAGCACTAAAACCGATAATGTTAATTTACGGCCCTGCATAATTATTTATTCAGTTGTTTCATCGGTCGATGATTCTTCACCAGTCTCAGTATTCTCAGCACTTCCGTCGTTCTCGATTTCCTCCTCCTCGTCGTGCTCAATTTTTGCAACTGATGCTATCTCATCATTACCTTTAAGTGTAATTAATCTAACGCCCTGGGTAGCTCTGCCCATAGTCCTTAACTCACTTATCGCCATCCTTATTATAATCCCCGATTTATTTATGATCATCAGGTCTTCGTTATCAGTAACACCTTTAATGGCAACAAGGTTTCCGGTTTTTTCAGTTATGTTAAGTGTTTTTACACCCTTACCACCGCGATTCGTTACCCTGTAATCATCAATATCGGTACGTTTTCCATAACCTTTTTCCGATACTACCAATACAGTAGTTTCCGGGTTATCAATGGCGATCATACCTACAACCTCGTCATTATCACTATCAAGCGAGATACCGCGAACGCCGGTTGCCGTACGGCCCATTGGCCTAACAGTAGCCTCGTTAAAGCGTATGGCCCTCCCCGATTTAAGCGCCATTACAATTTCGCTGCTGCCGCTGGTTAAGTTTGCTTCAAGCAATGAATCGCCATCATTAATATTAATAGCGTTTATACCATTGGCACGCGGGCGTGAATAAGCCTCGAGCGAGGTTTTCTTGATGGTACCTTTACGGGTACACATAATGATGTAGTTATTTTCAAGATAATCTTTGTCTTTAAGGTTGATGATCTTGATGTATGCTTTTATCTTTTCTTCTTTTGGTATGTTGATAATATTCTGAATGGCGCGGCCTTTTGAGGTACGCGTCCCTTCCGGTATTTCAAACACCCTTAACCAGAAACATTGTCCCGATTCGGTAAAGAACAGCATATAATTATGGTTCGATGCGATCAGCAGGTGCTCAATAAAGTCCTCATCGCGGCTGTTACTGCCTAATGAACCCTTGCCACCCCTGCCCTGCCTGCGATACTCGGTTAAAGGCGTACGTTTAATGTACCCTTCGTGCGAAATAGTAATTACAACGTCCTCATCCTCAATAAAATCCTCGGTGTTCATTTCTGCCGATGAGTAAACTATTTCAGTTTTACGCTCATCACCATATTTATCCTTTATCTCAATAAGTTCATCCTTAATGATCTGCATACGCAAACCTTCATCAGCTAAAACTGAATTCAAATAATCTATCAGTTTCATCAACTCGTCGAATTCCGCTTTGATCTTGTCGCGTTCCAGTCCGGTTAACCTTCTTAGGGTCATGTCTAGTATGGCGCGGGCCTGTATATCGCTCAAAGCAAATTGAGCCATCAAGCCTTCACGTGCATCTTCAGGTGTAGCTGAAGCGCGTATCAGTTTAATAACTTCATCTAAATGATCAAGCGCTATCAATAACCCTTCAAGTATGTGCGCACGTTTCTGCGCTTCGGCTAATTCAAACCTGGTACGGCGTACAACAACCTCGTGCCTGTGCTCAACAAAGTGAAAGATCAGGTCTTTCAAATTCAGCATCATTGGGCGACCATGCACCAACGCTATATTATTTACGCTGAACGATGTTTGCAACGCAGTGTATTTAAACAGATTGTTTAATACGATAGCTGCATTCGAGTCGCGTTTTATCTCGTAAACAATACGTATACCTTCCCTGTTCGATTCATCCCTGATGGCGTTTATACCTTCTATCTTTTTCTCGTTAACCAACTCAGCAGTACGCTCAATCATGTTAGCTTTATTTACCTGGTAAGGTATTTCACTAACTATAATGCGCTCACGGTCGTTATTATAAACTTCAATTTCAGCCCTGGCACGAATCACTATACGCCCCCTGCCGGTTTCTAAAGCCTCACGCGGGCCTTCAACACCATAAATTATACCACCGGTTGGAAAATCGGGGCCCTTTACATGTGTCATCAGTTCGCTGATCTCGATATTGCGGTTATCAATAAAAGCTAAAGTAGCATCAATTACTTCCGACAGGTTATGTGGCGCCATATTAGTAGCCATACCCACCGCGATACCCGACGCGCCGTTTACCAGCAAATTCGGTAATTTCGCAGGCAATACCGTAGGCTCCTGCAGTGTATCGTCAAAATTTAGCTGGAAATCAATGGTATCCTTGTTAATATCGGCCAGCATTTCTTCTGCAAGCTTTTGCAGCCTTGCTTCGGTATAACGCATTGCCGCAGGGTTATCACCGTCGATGGTTCCATAGTTTCCCTGGCCCTCAACCAATGGGTATCGCAAGCTGAAATCCTGCGCCATACGCACCATGGTATCGTAAACCGAGGCATCACCATGCGGGTGATATTTACCCATAACCTCCCCTACTATACGGGCTGATTTTTTTGTGGGCTTGTTATTTGCCAAACCTAGGTCGAGCATACCGAAAAGTACGCGCCTGTGTACCGGTTTTAAACCATCGCGCACATCGGGTAAGGCCCTTGACACGATAACCGACATTGAATAATCAATGTAAGCTGATCGCATTTCTTCATCAATATTTATCGAAATTATTCTGTCTTCTTGTGGTGAGTTTTCGTTTCCTGTTTCGTCGGCCATAGTATTTTTTTGTAGAAATCTTCTCTTTAAATTCCCGTTAAAATTTGGATTTTTTAACGACCTGCGAAGTTAAGAAATTTAATGGTTTATATTAACTTTTTTACCAACATTATACAGGGTTTTCAACGTTATACACTTAAAATGTTACCTGAAAAACCGCAATCTGTTATATGTTTTATTTTAAGCGTTTCCAGTATTCTTCAACATGCTCGCCATTAGGTAAAATTCCCTTTAAAGTAAGCGTATCGTTACTGATGGTATAATGGTAATGTATGGGTATGTTAAGCAGCTTGGAGTCCTGGTTGCTAAAGGTTTGTACCTCAAGGCAGGTATCAGCTTTTAGCTGGTAATCGCCGGTTTCATACATCTCAGGCATATAGCCTTTTTGAATTACATAAGCTTCAAAATGCGCAGGGCTGTATGTTCGTTGCAAGGCATATTCTTTTGGTGCGCCTTCTTTTTTGCCATCAAAAATATCGCCGGCATATTCCCATTTACCCTCAAGGGTTTGTGCCTGGTAAAATGATGATAAAAGTATAAAGAGTGAAAAACTCCCCGCTAATATTTTAATATTCTTCATTATGCCCAATTAATACCTTTTTTTAACAACGACAAGGTTTTTTCTTCTTCACTCCCCGGCTGTGCCTGGTAATTGTACACCCACTTTGCGGTAGGCGGCAAACTCATTAATATCGACTCGATACGCCCATTGGTTTCCAGCCCGAATTTTGTGCCCGCATCATACACCAAATTAAACTCGGTATAGCGGCTGCGGCGTTGGTATTGCCAGTTTTTATTATCCTCAGTATATTTTTTATCGCGGTTACGGTTAACCAGTTCAGTATAAGTTGGGATGAACGACCTCGCCAGTGCCTTTGAAAAATCAAATATGTTTTCCCATGTGAGGCCATCCGTAGCAGTAATGCGGTCATAAAATATTCCCCCTATCCCCCTTGTTTCGTTACGGTGTTTTATGTAGAAATAGTCATCGGCCCATAATTTAAACCGGTGATAAAAATCATGATTGAACTTATCGCAAACCTCTTTTAAATTTTGGTGGAAATATCGCGCGTCATCTTCAAAAATATAATGTGGTGTAAGGTCGATACCCCCGCCAAACCAACGCACAGCTGCATCCTCGCCTGTTATGGGCGATGGTAATTCAAAATACCGCACATTCATGTGGATAATAGGCACCATCGGGTGGTTTGGGTGGATGACTATAGAAATACCCGTAGCAAAAAAGTCATCCTGGTCAACATTCAGGGCTTTTTTTAGCGAATGCGGCAATTGCCCATGCACAGCCGAAAAATTCACACCTCCCCTTTCAAATATATTGCCGTTTTGTATAATCCGCGTACGCCCGCCGCCACCGCCTTCCCGCTCCCACCTTTCCTCTTCAAATTTTGCCTTACCGTCAACTTCTTCAAGTGCTGCACATATTTCATCCTGAATCAACTGGTATGCGGCGCTTATATGTTCTTTAGATATCATTTATTAAATTATAGAATTACTGAATTATCGAATCAGTAAGTAATATTTTCGAAGCCGTAAAATTACATAAACTATCGTCAATCAATAATTCGATAACTCAATAATTGATTAATCTTCCAAATAATCCAGGTCCTTATGGAAGGTTTCTTTCAATTGGCTTATGGAGAATAACGCTATAAGCGATAAAATACCCATCATAATATAACCGGCTGTTATCATGCTTCCATAACTTACCGAAAGTGCAGCAAAGGCCGCGTTGATAGGTATAAGCGAAGCCCTTATAAAGTTGGGGACTGTTGTAGTTACTGTAGCACGTATATTGGTACCAAATTGCTCGGCGGGTATAGTAACGAATATGGGCCAGTAGCCTACACCAAAGCCCAGGAAAAGGCACAACCAGGTAAATTGAGTTGGTGTTATGTTGGTAGCGCTTAAATAACAGATCACGCTTGCTACCGAAATGAGGATGAAAACGACTACCGTCAAGCGCCTTGAACGGGTAACCTGCGATAATAAACCGGCAAACAATCCGCCTATGGCTATACCGATATAACTATAAAACACGCCATCGCCGGCATTTAACGGTGCCGTTGCACCAAGGGCCTTACCAAACTCAGGCGATAATGTGATCAATATACCGATCACAAACCAGTTAGCCGAGCCCACCAAAATGCAGTACAGGTATTTTATAAATCGTTTAAAGTTGGTAAACAGCATCAGGAAGTTGCCCCTTGATACGGCTTTATTCTCAACATCCCTGTAAAGGCCCGATTCGTAGGTGCCTAAACGCAACAATAATAAGCAGATGCCCAATATGCCGCCAACATAATAAGCCCAGTGCCAATCCAGGTTTTTGGCAACTAAATTTGCTGCGGCAGCACCCAGTAAACCAATTACTGATACTATCATGGTGCCATAGCCCCTTTTGGTAGTTTTCATGGTTTCGGCAACAAGTGTTATACCTGCGCCCAACTCCCCTGCCAGGCCCAGCCCGGCAATAAATCGTACGATAATATACCCTTCAACATTCGTTACCCTGCCGTTTATAAAGTTGGCAACCGAGTAAAGTAAAATAGAACCAAAAAGCACTTTTATACGCCCCAGTTTATCGCCAACTATCCCCCATATCAATCCACCGATCAGCAAACCAAACATTTGCCAGTTAATAATGGTAACGCCTACGGCTTTTACATCGGCTGCTTTAACGCCAATAGCCAGCAAGCTTGGTACGCGTACTATCGAAAAAACCAGCAGGTCATATATATCAACAAAATAACCTAACGAGGCCACTAATACTAAAAAAATAATATTGCGGTTGATCTTGTCTGTGGCTATTTCAGTCATGAGTTTTTACAATTGGTGGGGCTAAAATAAGTAATCACCTTCAACAAAAAAAGCCCTCCGATATTATCGGGGGGCTTTTCCAATCAGAATTATAGATTATACTTTTTTCACGTTTACCGCTTGCAATCCTTTTCTGCCTTCTTCCACATCATAGGTAACTTCATCGTTATCCTTAATAGCATTTACCCCGCCCTGTACATCTTTAAAATGTACAAAAAGATCTTTGCCGTCATCGGTAACAATAAAACCGTAACCTTTTTGTGTGTTAAACCATTTTACTTTTCCAGTTTTCATAATATTATTATAGTATTAAAATGTTGTTAAAAAGA
>Ga0207142_1071_pt1 | contig 17734 bp, 22 predicted proteins | sample Alteio_BWMinHeat_2_FD_153561 | JGI IMG/M metagenome (GOLD analysis project Ga0207142, IMG submission 153561) | Enriched cells from forest soil in Barre Woods Harvard Forest LTER site, Petersham, Massachusetts, United States -... | ecosystem: Environmental > Terrestrial > Soil > Temperate forest >... | reverse complement strand
CAGGTATGATCTTGAAAAATAGTGACGATGCCGCGCAATTAAAAGAAGCACTGAAATGGAGCAAGGCTGCGCTCGATAGTGATCCGAAGAATGAGAAGTATAAGGCTACTTATGATGGTTTAACTGCTAAGGTTGCCGGTAAATAAATAGAATTAACAAGCTGTTAATTCAGTTTTCCCTTATGTATCCGGATAGAGAAATACCATTAGTCACATTGTGACTCTAAAATAATATAACATATGCCAATAAGAAACGCCACCTATCATGATGCGCCTGCTATCAAAATCTTACTGGAAGCCTTGGGTTATAGTGCCAGGACGAGCCTGCTAGTGGACCAGTTGGAAAGGTTGTTCGGCAGTAGGGATCATGAGGTTTTTGTGTATGAGCTGCGAAAGGAGGTGGTCGGCTTTGCTTCGGTGCATTATCTGCCGCAGCTGGCTTTTGACGGCGGGGTGATGATCATCAGTTATTTTTCAGTGGATGAGGGTATCAATGATGCGGGTACTGCCAAGGAACTGGAGAGGTATATTACGGATAAGGCGCGGCTGCATGGCTGTGAGCGGATTCAGGTGCATTGTATGGATTGGCGGGTGCCTGCGCATCAGTTTTATGCGCAGCAGGGTTACCAGGAGTATCCGAAGTATTTTACAAAGCGGTTGGTTTACGGTGAATAATTAAACGGAATAGATGTACGCTTTTCATAAAAACAGGCATAAGCTGGTGCTGGATAAGACGGATATCCGGATACTGGATATTTTACAGACGAATGCAGAAATGCAGGTGAACCATATCGCGACTAAGGTGTTTAAGTCGCCGTCATCGACGCATGAACGTATCCGTAAGCTGGAGGAAAAAGGGGTAATCAAGCGTTATGTAGCGGTATTGGATCGCTGGCTGGTCGGCAGGCCGACTTTGGTGGTGGTGATGGTGCAGCTGAAGGAACATGGTATTGATATTTTGCATGAATTTGCACATAAAATGACCGGCTATCCCGAGGTGCAATTTTGTTTGCATTTATCCGGCGAGTTTGATTTTGTATTGCATCTGACGCTGATCGATTCGCAGGAATATGATGAGTTTTTAGAGTTGAAACTGTGCGCACATCCAATGGTGCATAAGGTGCAGTCTTCGTTTGTTTTAAAAGAATTCAAATCGATGGCGGCATTGCCGCTTGTGTTATAAATATAGTGACCGGCGCACAATTTCGTTCTTTATAAGGTCAGTTAAGTTAATTAAATGGATAGCGCCGCAGGTGCAGCGGCGTTTATTTTACCTGGACCAAACCACATAAGCAAGTATTGTTAACTTTAATCTTGTATGAAATGAAAAAGAATAAAGACAAACTATAGGTAAAGCTATTTACCTCTGATACTGATAGCGTTTTTCTGTTTCCGACCGGCAATTTACCACGCTTTACAAAAAAAGGATAGGAATAGGACAACGCCCGCTTCGTTGCGGGCTAGCCTGTTTCATTCCTATGCTGTGGTAAGCGCCGGGTGTCACGGGTGATGCCCGCAAACGGGGCTTTTGTTATTTAAGCAACTATTTACCTGTTAAATCTACTTTATGGAAACCTTATTGGGTACACAGATGCATTGGCTGACGCTGGTGCTGATTGTTATCGAAATCTCTCTTTTTACAACACAACTATTTCATTACCTGAACCGGCCGGACGATAAGCAGCGGCTTTGGTACCTGGTCCTGCTGGGCTTACTGATCAAATTTAATATTGCCAACGGTTTATTTCCTGATGCCTCGCTGCGCTTGGATATGCGGGCGCAGATTTTGATGGCCGACGGCTTTGCTTATTTGATGGGCGCTTATATCCCCTATTATTTTTATAGAGCTTACGGGTTAACGAGATTGCGGTGGCACGCCACACGTGGCGTACTGCTTTTCATTTTACTACCATATGTGGTTTTTGGTGCAGTTTATATTGGCAATGACAGGCTGATACCCGACAGGGAGTGGAGCGTTATTATTCCCGCTGTTTACGGCGTTGTTATATTGCTGGCCATGTTGCGGGCAATTATCCTGAAATACCGGGAAACGGGTAAGAAAAGGATTTTTCGTTGCGAACTGGCGGTGTGGCTGGCAATTATTCCCTGGGAAGTGATGGTGGTTTTTGCTTTCTGGCCGGCTCCGCAGTGGTTACGGATATTGCTGGCCAACATGGGCTGGTTGACGATCACTTTTTTACAGTTTCATAAGGCCATCAAATATTACCGTTTTGTACATCATAATTACAAAGAGTTAACGATGGAGATCAACTGGTTGGATTTTGCGGATAACTGCAAACGCTTCGGTTTGACGCAGCGGGAAACGGAGATCGCGGAATTGCGGCTGAGGGGAATGGAAAGGCAGGCTGTTGCGGATAAGTTGTTTATCTCTTTGCACACGGTGAAAACCCATATCAACCATATCTATGAGAAAACAAACTCCGATAGTCCGGAAGAGTTATTTAAGAATTTGACGCGTCCGGCTACTTAACTATTAATTAATTCAACCCAACGGTTGACGAAAAATTCAAACTAAGGGTTTATTGGCAGGCTGTTTTCGGCCTGCTTTTTTTGTGGCAGGCCCTGTTGGTTACGCTGCTTGGTTGTGGGGTGCAGGGCCAGTTAACCAAAATCTACCTATGTTATGTTTAATGAATTTTATGATGAACTGTATGAAAGATTAACGAAATTTTTGGATGAGTTATTGGTAAAAGAAACCGATCCGGTGAAGCGCCTGGCGGGCGCTTTGCAAGAGATTCAAAAGGTATTAACGGAGTTGCGGGAAAAAGTATTATCGCGCCCTTTCCCTTCCAAGCAAATCGAGGTTGCTTTTTTTAAAACGATCAAGCCCAAATTCTATGCCTTACGGATCTACCAGCTGGAGTTGTACGGGTTGGATATGAATAAACCGGGAGGCCTTAAAGATGCGCTGCTGGCCTATTACCGGGAAGAACTGCGACAGGTACAGCGTTTTTTTAACCAGCATGCTTTTCTCTACCATTATTTCAAATCAGACTTTACCGAAATGGACCACTTGTATTTCCTGCGTGGCGTGGAAGTGCCGGTGGTATTGGTGCCGGAGATGCCGGATTTAGGACCAGAATATTCGACGGTGATGGATTACTTATTCTCCAAATTCATGGCCTACGAACTATTGCAGGTCGAGATCATTAAGCGGATAGGCGGGCTGGATGGTACGCTGATAGTAACGGAGAAGCCCCCCGTTAAACCGATGCCCGCATTAAAATGGACCGGCAGCCATGTGAATTTAGTGGAGCTGATCTATGGTTTGTACTATACGCTGCAATTCAATAACGGCGACGCCGATGTGACACAAATTACCGCCTTGATGGAAGCGATGTTTAGCGTCAAGTTGAGGGACGCCCACCATTCTTTTGTGGAGATACGCCGCCGTAAGGTGGATAGCCCCGCGCGGTTCCTGGAGCAAATGGCGGCTGCCATCCGGCAGCGGGTGGATGATGACCTGGACTATAAACCGCGCTTAAAACAGGCTTTAAAAAACCAAACTGACCAAAGGCCTTCCCATTGATGGGAAGCTAAAACCGGGGGCCTCACTCCCTTTGTGCTGTCGCCGGCAATGTCGCCGCCGACTTAAACAAAGGTTTATGTTGATACATTTTGGATGGCCCGTGTTCGGGCTTTGTTCAGGGATTTTCCTGGTGGTTTACTTCGCCTTGATCGGCTGGCTGTATTACCGGGAAGAACTGGGATCGTTCTTTAAAAAACAGGAAAGAGGTAAGCCGGGAAGCGATGAAGATACGCCGGATTTGGTAGGTGCCGTAGTTCCCGAACGGGGTCTATCGCAGGTGAGTTTAAATGACCTCGACTTTGGCCGCGAAGACTTGCAGGGGGATTTGCCGGATATGATGGAGGAACTGAAATGGTTCTTTGACCAGGCGGCGCACGACGAGGTTAAGCGCAGCGAACTGCCGGGCTTATTAAAACCGCTGCTGGAGCCTTATGCGCACCTGTTCAGTACGCATTTGCCGGACAGCATCGCATTGCACATTGCTACCGAATGTAAAGCAGCTTTAGGTTATGATTTAACCGAATCGGAACTTCAAAAATGTCTGCCCGAAGCGCCTAAAACCGGCGGCTTAGGTTCGAAGATCGCTGGCGGTGCAGCGGTTTTATTGGTATTGTGCAGCCTTTTTGCGCAGGCCCAGGATGGTAATGCCGGTATCCAGCAGGCCACCACCATGGTACAGGGGTATTTCAGCACCGGCTGTACGCTGATGTATGCCATTGGTGCCGTGGTGGGTATCGTTGGGGCAGTCAAGGTCTTTCAAAAATGGAATGCGGGTGAACCGGATACCGCGAAGGTGGCGGCTGCCTGGTTCGGCAGCTGTATTTTCTTGGTGGTCGTTGCAACCGTAATTAAATCCTTTTTTGGCTTATGAGCAGCATTTATGCGATCAACAAGGGCATTAACCGGCCGATCATGTTCCGGGGCCTGGAAGGCCAATACATCGGTTACCTGTCCGGTGGACTGGTAGGCTTACTACTGTTATTTATTGTGCTGTATGTTGCCGGGGCCAACACCTATGTCTGCATCGCTTTGGTATTCGGCTTGGGCACGGTGCTGGTTTATACGGTTTCGCGCATGAGCCACAAATATGGCCGCTATGGGCTAATGAAGCGGCAATCCAAACGGCAAGTGCCTGACTACCTGTTTTTCAATTCAAGAAAGCTATTTATTCAACTCAAAAACAAGCGATGATTAGAGCAGCAAACATCTTCCCTATTTATACCGTGCAGCACAACGCGATGGTATCGGTGCAGGGCGACATTACCATTGCCTATCGGCTGACCTTGCCTGCCTTGTTCAGCCAGTCGGGCAGCGATTACGAGGCGCAGCACCAGGCCTGGATCAAGGCCATAAGGGTATTGCCCAAACATAGCATTATTCACAAAGCGGATTGGTTTACCAAAGGCAGCTATCAGGCCGTTTCCGGTGCGGGCAGCTTTTTGGCGCAGGCAGGTGACCGGCACTTCGAGGGGCGACCCTTTATGGAACACAGCTGTTATCTCATGCTGACGAAAAAGGCGGAGGACCGCAAAGCCGCAAGCAGTAGCTACTCCGGGATCATGCGCAAAGGCATCGTTCCTAAACAAACGATAGACCTTAAATTGTTCAGCGTCTTCCTGGAAAAGGCAGGCGCGTTTGAGCGCATATTAGCCGACAGCGGTTATGTCAAATTACAGCGCCTGTCCGATGATGAGCTTGCCGGGACAAAAGATAGCATCGGCCTGATCGAGCGCTATTGTTTTTTGGAACAGTTTCAACCGCTCATCAAGGACGTGCATTTACGTGACCAATTGAAAGTGGGCAATAACCTATGCAACCTGTTTACACTGTCCGACGTGAACGACCTGCCTTCGCTATGCAGTAGCCGGATGACCTATGATCCTTACAGCACCGATAAGACCAAATTCAGCACCGGCTTTGCTTCGCCCTTAGGTTTATTACTCGACTGTAACCATTTGTACAGCCAGTACATTTTTATCGACGATGAACTGAAAACCATCAAGGGGCTGGAAGCGAAAAAGCTGCGGTTACAGTCGCTGTCAGCCTACAGCCGCGAGAACGCGATTGCCCGTGATGCGACCAACGATTTTTTAAACGAGGCGATCAGCCAGGGGCGGCTGTCGGTCAAGGCGCATTTCAACGTGCTGGCCTGGACGGATAGTGCGGACGAAATGCAGCAAATCAAAAACCGCTTAGGTTCGGCCATGGCCAAAATGGATGCGCAAAGCAAGCTGGAAACGGATGGTGCGGCGCAAATTTGGTGGGCGGGTATCCCCGGCAACGCGGCGGACTTCCCGATGAACGACACCTTCGATACCTTTTTGGAGCAGGCAACCTGTTTTTTGAACATGGAAAGTTCCGCCGGTTCGGCGGAGCGGGGTATCCGTTTTGGTGAGCGGCTGCATGGCAGGCCGGTATGGGTTGACTTGTTTGATGCGCCGATGAAAACCGGTGTGATCACCAACCGCAACCTGTTTATCTGTGGCGGTTCTGGTGGCGGCAAATCCATGACGATGAACCACCTGCTGCGCACGCTGTATGACGAGGGCACACATTGTGTCACCATCGATATTGGCGGCAGCTATAAGGGGCTGTGCGATTTGGTGGGCGGTTATTATTTTACCTATACCGAGGCCGACCCGATCAAATTTAACCCGTTCTACATTGGCAAGGGTGAGGTACTCGATACCGAGAAAAAGGAGAGTTTGAAAACCTTGCTGGTATCGCTCTGGAAACAGGCGAACGAAGACTTTAACCGCAGCGAGTACGTGGCATTGTCCAACGCCTTGCAGGGTTATTACCAGTCTAGCCCAGCGTTTCCTTGTTTCAATTCTTTTTATGAGTACCTGGAAAATGATTATGCGGAACTCTTAAAGTCACATCGGGTTAAAGACCGGGATTTTGATTTGAACAACTTCCTTTATGTATTGCGGTCATATTACAAGGGCGGTGAATTTGATTATTTATTGAATGCCACCGAAAACCTCGACATGCTCAGCCAGCGCTTTATCGTGTTCGAGCTGGACAATTTGAAGGGGCATCCCATCCTGTTCCCGGTCGTTACGCTGATCATCATGGAACTGTTCATCTCCAAGATGCGAAAGCTGCCGGGTGTGCGCAAAATGATCGCCATCGACGAAGCCTGGGTCGCTATCGCCAAGTCGGGCATGGCCAACTTCATTAAGTTTTTGTACAAGACCGTCCGCAAGTTTAACGGTATTGCCGCGCTCATTACGCAGGAAATTGATGACCTGATCAGTTCGCCCATCATCAAGGAAACCGTCATTAATAATGCCGATACCAAGATCCTGATGGATATGCGCAAGTTCATGAACAAGTTCGACCGCTTGCAGGAAACGCTCGGCACGTCCGAGAAAGGCAAGACCTTGCTGCTGTCGGTCAACAAAGCCAACGAACCAGGTAGAATTTACCGGGAAGTGCTCATCGACCAGGGCGGTACGGTGATCAATGTCTACCGCAACGAGCTTGCCGTCGAGGAATATCTATGCTACTCCACCGAGGAAACAGAGAAGCTCAAAGTACAGGAATACGCCGCAAAATATGGCAGCATCGAAAAAGGTATTGCCGCATTGGCTAAAGAACTAAAACAATAAAAATTATGAAAACAATAATCAACATGATCGTGTCGCCGCTCCTATTGCTGGCGGCATGCAGTAACCCGCAGAAACAGGTGAAGGATTTCGTGCCGGGTACCTATGTCACCCACGCGCAAAGCGCCTACAGCATTGCCGATGACACGCTGGTCATTCAGGCCGATGCCATGAGCGAAAACCATTACCAGGTCACGCGCAAAACCGGTTTCCGGCGCTTACCGGGCGGCGCGCCGCAATACAAAAGCAAAACCTTTAGCGGCACATTTGATGAAAAGAAGGGCACCCTGCAATTAACCGAAAACGGCCTGGTGATCCTGTTCCAGCCCGCCGGTCACCAATTAGAAATCGCAAACAGCAAATATAAAAAACTATGAGACTTTATAGAATTGTATTACCCGTCAGCATGGTGGTCGTGCTGACGGTGCTGCCCGATAAAAAAGCCAGTGCGCAGTTTGTGATCAGTACCGTGCTGAACGAAACAGTGGGCAAGGTCATCCGCGCCATCGACCTGGAAGTGCAAAAGGCGCAGAACAAAACCATCTGGCTGCAAAACGCACAGAAAACCATTGAGAACCAGTTGAATCAAATGAAATTGTCGCAGATCGCCGGCGTCAACCAGCAACAACAGACCTTATTCAGCAACTATTACCAGGAGCTGTTCAAGGTCAAGGACATCATCAATGATTATGAGCAGGTAAGGAACATCACGCTGGAGCAGGAAGCCCTGGTCAGGGAATACCAGAGCGCCTGGTCATTGACCCAGCAGGACAAGCATTTTTCGGTGAGTGAGCTGCAATACATCTCGACAGTTTACACCGGGATTTTAAAGGCCAGCGTCAATAACCTCGACCAACTGATGAACCTGGTGAATTCTTTTAAAACGCAGATGACCGACGGCAAGCGGATGGATTTAATTAATAAGACCTCGAAAAATGTCGATCAGAATTACAATGACCTTAAACAGTTCAACAATGAAAACATTATGCTCAGCCTGCAAAGGGCCAGTGATGAAAACGACATCCAGGCTACTAAAAACCTGTATGGTATCAATTAGCCTGCTGACCAGCGCCCATGCCCAAAACTTCAGCTTCAGTGACCTGTTTGGTCAGGCAAATAAGCAGAAGCAATACTATATGCAGCAGATCGCGGCTTATGAAGCTTTTGAATCGGAACTCAAAATGGGTTATAACGTTATGAAGCATGGTTTATCCGGCATTGCCGAGATCAACACCGCCGAACTGAATGCGCACAGTGCTTATTACACTTCACTTAAAACGCCGGGCAGTGCGGTAAAGAACAGCACGCAGGTACAGGATATTTTGACCTGGCAGACCGTCATTACCGATAGCTTCAGCCAACCCTTTAACGGGCTGACCAGTGATGAGCAAAGCTACGTGGCTGTCGTACAATCGAATTTATTGCAGGCCTGTAACGCCGATTTGACCGAACTACAAAACCTGTTGCAATACGGCACACTGCAAATGACCGATGGTGAACGCCTGAAACGGCTGGCTAAGATTCATGCCGATATGCAGGACAAATACCAGTTTTCGCAAAGCTTCTGTAATTCCGTGCGTATGCTGGCCCTGCAAAGGCAACAGGGCGCCAACGATACACAAACTTTAAACTCTTTGTATGAAACGAATTAAAATTTTATTGGTGCTATTGCTATTTACCGCTGGCGCCAAAGCCCAAAGCAGCGACATGGTACAGCTCATACTCGACATTGAGAAGCTGACCCAATTGAAAGGGATATTGAGTGACATGAAGACGGGTTACACCATTATCGATGGCGGCTACAACGAGGTCAAGAGCATTGAAAACGGCACCTTCAATATACACAATGCCTTTTTAAATGGCCTTTTGATGGTCAGCCCGGCCGTCGCCAAATATGGTCATGTCGCCGACATCGTTTTGGAGCAAGGCTATATCGTGACCGAGTATGTGCGCTACTATAAACAGTTCCGGGAGGGCGGCAGGTTTAATGCCAATGAATTGGCATACTTGGCCAATGTTTATACTACGCTCTTGCAGCAAAGCCTCCAAAACATCAGCCAGCTGGCCGACATTTTAGCGGGTGGTAAATTGCGGATGAGCGATGACGAAAGGCTGCGTGCTATTGACGGTATTTATTATGATACCGATGATAAGCTCACTTTCCTGCGGCACTTTGACCAGGAAACCGCCGTGCTGGATATGCAGCGGCAACATGCCCTAAACGATTTATCCACCTTACAAAAACTCTATTAAAAAAAATGGACAGTATTTCAGGACTACAAGCCACGCTTGAACAGGTCTATAACCAGATGCTGCCCTTATGCAGCAGCCTCATTGGCGCAGCGCAGGGTATCGCCGGCTTTGCCGCGCTCTGGTATATTGCCTCGCGGGTATGGCGCAGCATCGCTGCCGCCGAGCCCATTGACTTTTATCCTTTGTTACGGCCCTTTGCATTGGGTATCGCCATTATGCTGTTCCCCACCGTGATTGCCGTCATGAACGGTGTTTTGCAACCGGTGGTCAGTACCACGAATAACATGGTGCAGGACAGCAACCAGGCCATTCAAACCCTGTTACAACAAAAGACCGCCGCCGAACAGCAAACCCAGCAATGGCAAATGTATGTCGGCTCGGATGGTAGCGGCGATAGGGACAAATGGTACAAATACACGCATCCCGATGATCCGAACGACAGCAACGAAGGCATGCTGGGCAGTGTCGGCAACGATATGAAGTTTGCCATGAGCAAGGCCGAGTACAATTTTAAAAACAGTATTAAAGAATGGATGTCCGAAGTATTGGAAGTACTGTATGAAGCCGCCGCGCTTTGTATCAATACCATCCGGACTTTTCAACTGATCGTGCTGGCCATATTGGGGCCGTTGGTTTTCGGTATTGCCGTCTTTGACGGTTTCCAGCATACGCTCACGGTTTGGATGGCCCGTTACATCAACGTGTTCCTATGGCTGCCGGTCGCCAATATTTTTGGTTCTATCATCGGCAAGGTGCAGCAAAACATGCTGCAATTGGATATTGCACAAATCCAAAGTTCAGGCGATACCTTCTTTAATTCGACAGACGTAGCTTACCTCATTTTTTTACTCATTGGCATTGTCGGCTATTTTACCGTGCCCAGCACCGCCAATTATATCGTGCATGCCGGTGGCGGTAACGCGCTGCTGCAAAAGATCAATAGCCTGGTCAGCAGTTCCACCCGTGCCGTAAGTTCTGCGGTATCAGGTGCTGCCGGTGGTATGCAGGCCGATGAATTTGGCAACCAGCGCGAAAACATGGCTCAAAGCTATGCCGTCAACAGCGAGTCAGAAGGCTACTTCAAAGACAAAAAGAGCGGTAACAATTATCAAAAAAATAAATTATCAGACGATTAACCGAGCGGAAGCGAGCTCATGAGTTCCTTTAAAAAACAATAAAACCACGAATAACCTATGTTCCAGCAACTCAAAAATATTGATAGTGCTTTTAAACACATTAAGCTGTTTAGCTATTTGCTCATCGCGGCTTGTGTCATGATCAGCAGCTATACGGTGTATAAAAGCTACCAAAGTTCGACAGACTTTAAAAACCACATTTACATCCTGGCCAACGGCAAAGCGTTGGAAGCGTTCGCCGCAGATCAGAAAACCAATACGCCGGTAGAGGCCCGTGATCATATCAAGGTATTCCACGAGGATTTCTTTAACCTCAGCCCGGATGACAAGCAGATACAGGTCACGGTCACCAAGTCGCTTTACCTGGCGGATGCCAGCGCCAAAACGCAGTATGACGATTTAAAAGAGTCTGGTTTCTATTCCAACCTGATTTCCGGCAACATCAGCCAGCAGGTCACCATCGACAGCATCCAGCTGGATATGAACCATTGCCCCTTTTTCTTCAAATGCTTCGCGACCGAAAAATTGGTAAGGACAAGTTCGACTGCCAGCCGCAGTTTGATTACGCAAGGCTACCTGCGGAACGTGCCGCGTTCAGACAATAACCCGCATGGTTTTTTGATTGAAAAGTGGGAGATCATCGAGAATAAGGATTTAAATACCAGCAGTTCAAAACCATGAACAAAGATGGATTAGTTAAACGAATTGCGGACGCTATTGTCCGCAAACAAAACAAAATGGCAGACTACCTGAACCGTAAAACAGCTTACTGGAGCCTTGCGTCCAAAGTGATCGCCCTGGCGCTATTTGTACTGGTTTTTGGCAGCCTCTGCCTCTATTTTATTATCAAATCATTTTAATAATTAATTATGAATACGACATTAAAACACCCGCCGCAATTTTACCGGACACGTAAAGCATTGCTTTTATTGCCCTTATTATTCATTCCCCTGTTGGCCCTGCTCTTTTGGAATTTCCAACGCCATCCCGCTGCGCAGGTCACCAGTTCCGGCAGCAGCCTGAATACCAGCCTGCCGGGCGCGAAGTTCGATAAACATCAAAAAGCAGGTAATAAAATGAGCTTTTACGACCAGGCCAAACAGGATTCTTCCAAACAGCAATCCGATAACAATAACCCTTTATTGCAGAAATTCGGCTTTAAAACCACTCCGAACAATGCAGCAGCCACGCACAATTCGCTGCTGACCAGTGGCTATGCCGATCCTAACGTTGTAAAAATCAATCAAAAACTGGCTGACATCAACCGCGAGATCAGCCAACCGCAGCCGGCAGTCGCCCCGGCAACCGGAAATACGGTACAGGATAAGGCTTTTACGCAGCAGATGAACAAGCTGGAAACAATGATGAAAGCCATGAATGGCAATTCGGAACCTGACCCCCAAATGCAACAGCTATCCAAAATGCTTGGGTAAATACAGGATATACAGCACCCGGAACAGGTAAAAACAGAAAACAAGCCTGCTGTGGTTACCGAAAATCCATTTAAAGCACTACCGGCCGTAGTTGACGGCAACCAAAAGATCTTACAGGGTGGAGCTGTCAAGCTGCGTTTGAACGACAGCCTGGTGATCAAAGGGATCGTAATACCTAAAGGCAGCACAGTCTATGGCACGGCCACCGTTACCAACCAGCGCCTGCTGGTGGACATCAAAAATATCCGGCTGGACAACGCCATCATTCCCGTTGGGTTAACCGTGTATGACCATGACGGGATGCCGGGTGTACCTGCACCAGAGGCAGAACTGGCAGGTGCCGCTGGTGATGGTGCGAACAATGCGGTGGAAAGTATGCAGTTGCTCACTATGGACGAAAGCCTGGGCGCGCAGGCTGCGGCCGGTGGTATTGAAGCCGCGAAAGGTTTATTCAGCAAAAAGATAAAGCGCATCAAAGTGCACCTCAAAAACGGCTACCCGGTCTTATTGCGCAATAACCAAATCCATTAACATGCAGATCGTCGGCAACGAAGAAGAACTGGTCGCGCAACTGGAAAAAGCGGGCTACCACCCCGAATACGCCGATGTCATGGCCGATGACCTGAGTGGCATCTGTAATGCCAATGTCCTCGGCCTGGCAGAAGTGGAAGACGGTAAATTCTGGGTGGATATCGCCTATGATGTCCACCCCGGTAACCGCATCGAGATCACCGGCCTTGCCGCCTGTCTGGACGGCCAGAACCAGTGGCGGGAGTTTGACGGCCTGCCATCCGCGAGAACGGTTTGGAACCGGCTCCATGCGCCCAAATACGAACAAGAAGCAATTATCAAACCCTTAAACGATACCATTATGGCAGTCAATGAAAATAATTTAGCATACAACAAGAACCTGCTCGAAAAGCTGGGATTCGGCAAAGCGCTACACGACCCGCTCGAAAAGTTTATTATCCAGCAGCAGCCCGAGATCAAGCTGAGCCACGAGGCCACGCATTTTAAAGACAATGTGGAATATACCCTGCACTTCCGCAAATCGGACATTACGGATATGTATTTCTTTAACCGCTACGAGGCCACGCTGAAAAGTAATGATGAAGCCTTTAACCGTACCCAATCCTTCCAGATCAGGAACGGTAACAACATCACTGCGCAGGAGTCCTTTAACCTGGTTGCCGGGCGTTCGGTCAACAAAGAACTCTTTACCGCAAGCGGCGACCGTTATAAAGCCTGGCTGAAACTGGACTTTTCCCAAAAAGACAAATACGGGAACTACGAGGTGCAGCAGTTCCACCAGAATTATGGCTACGACCTGGACAAAGCGCTTAACCGCTTTCCCATCAAAGAATTAGCTGACGCCGAGCAAAAAGGACAGCTGGAGGCCTCGCTCAAAAAAGGCAACATGCAGCAGGTCACCATGGACGTTGACGGGAAAGAAACCAAAATGTATATCGAAGCGAACCCGCGTTTTCGCACCCTCAACATCAGGGACGAACTTGGCAACACGGTCAAACGCGACCGCGTAGAAAAGAAGGATTTATCCAAGTCCAACAAACTCGACGAGGCATTGAACAAGGACAAAACCCAAAGCCAAAAACAGGGCAAAAGCAAGGGCATGTCCGTTAGCTAAAAAATAAATATCTTTAATTCATCATTTTATAAATCATTAAATTATGTCAACATTTCAAAAATTAAAAGACTTAGTAGCCGCCACAGAAGCAGACGCTAAAGCGTTCAATGAAAAAGGTAACAAAGCCGCAGGCACCCGTTTACGCAAAGCCTACCAGGAAATCAAAACACTGGCACAGGCAGGGCGTAACGAGGTCACCGAACTGAAAAGCAAGGCGGCTAAGTAAACTCCTCGTATCGTACAAACAACGCCCTGCCCGTTTCCGGCAGGGCATTGTTGTTTATTATTATTGGCAAAGTCCTTATTTTTGCCGCACCAGTTATTAATACCTATGGATAGCTTATCAACCGTTCCTGCTGGTCCATTCACAGCAACGGCATTGCCCGATCATTGCTTTTATTGCGGCCTGTCGTTTGATGTGATTTCGTTACCATTGACTGATCCGCTGAATAAGCAGTTTTCCAAATATGCGAAGAAAACCCTACAGCGCCTTTGGCTGCCTTCAGAGCAGGATGCCGAACCGCAGTTTGTCAATGCACACAGCTGGTGTAATATTAAGGCCAAACCATTGTCGTTGGAGCAGCGTTACGAATTAAGGGGGGCGCTCACCAAAGCGGTTGAGGGGGAACAGTGCCCGCCGTGGCAGCATTTACATGCTGCGAAAACGGACCGGCACCAAAAACGAATAATTAAACGGCAGCTAACGGAAACATTAGCCTTTAGCAGCGATGAATGTTATTATTGCGGAATGCCTTTCGATATTGTACCTGCTGAAGCAGGTCAGCCGTTTTTTCATAAACTTTGTATGTGGGCAAAGAAAACGATACAATTACCGGCCGATCAAAGTGACGAAACAGCAGTGCTCGTACACCAATGGTGCCGGACAAAGACTACCGCTTTATCAACTGATGAAAAAGCACAATTTAAAACAACTTGGACAGAACAATGCAGGGGAGCGGAAACGATGCCCTGGATCGACAAACACTTTTTACGGAAGTATATTAAGTCCGGGGGCGATCTGATGGAGATATTAAAGCGGCAAGACCAGGCATTGCTGGATACGGGCCGTTAATTATGCTTGTCACACAACGTTTTGACCCAGCCTTTCCCCCTTAATGTTACATTATCCATACTGCCGCACACTTCACATGTTGCGTAAGATTTCATAGTATACTTACGAACAATATGGAAATCCTCATCAGGTATACCATTAGCGTAAAAGCTCAACCCGCCAAACTTCTCTTTGATCTGTCTTATCTCCCTATTCCAGCCGGCTGCAATCAGTTCCAGTATTAAATCCTTTATTAACTCCAGCCAGCCATCGTTACACTGGCAAATGTTTACAAAGATTGCCTTCTTATCCGGCGACCGGCCATCAACCAGGCCACCGATTGATTTTAGAAAATCTTCAAATTCTGCGCCGGTCATTTAACAATCGATCTCGTGAAAATAAGTTTTGTTATCCAACACATCCACGTAGGTGATGGATGTGTCCCCATACGATAAGCTATATACCTCATCAATCGGCGTATGGCCAACGACCTGGTGGTAGCCGACCAGCATATCTGTCTCCGTCTCACTCTTGTCCGCCCATATGATTCCACCGCCTCTTTCACCACCTCTTCTAATACCGCACCGGTATATTAAAGAACAATTGCGGCTGTCGTTAGCGGCATTCAGAATATCAGCAAGCGTCTGCGGGCTATCTTTTATACGCCATCTCGGGATCTGCATAAATTCCAGGTACCAGGCGTTTGTCAAACCAGCATGTGTAAATAAATAGCTCCCGTGCTGGTAGGCGATCTGGAATAAACTTTCATTAATATTGAATAGCGCTTTTAACGGTCTTTTCATACTATCGCGAAAACCGCTGCACCTGAGGTATGGATAAAACATATATTGCACATCATGATTACCTAACAAAAGGACGATCTTATCCGGAAAGTCTTTTTTTAGTTGAATAATGTCCTGTAAATTCTGATCGATCACCAAATCCGGTAAAGTGAAGCTGTCCACATAATCTCCGAGAAAAACTATCTTGTCATACTTTTCGACATCAACCTGCCGCCAAACATTTTTACCGTGCAGGTCTCCGATTATAATGTGTTTCATCCTAATCCTCCACTAAACATAATGCTGTTTTCCTTACATAATCCTTTTCAAATAACCTGTTTTGATTAACACACGCAAATACCCGCAGGATCAGCTTATATCTTACCGCGTTTAAAACCTTCATCTTATGTTTACCCTCGACCTCTGTTTTTCGCAAGTAATATGCCCGTAGATCAGTGTTACGGCTAACCGCCGCCATGGCACAGATGTGGAGCAGCGCTTTAACCTTTTTATTGGCCATGTGCGAGACACGGGATTTCGCTTTAACGGTACCTGATTCCTGGGTGAACGGTGCGACGCCCGCATAACAAGCGAATTTCTTAGGGTTATGAATATCGATAAATTCGTTGGTCGAGATAATGATCTGCAGGGCCGTTACCGGTCCGATATATGGCACCGAGCTGACGATAGCCATTAAATGCCTCAATCGTTCATCAGCCTGGATAACGTCGGCAATGTGCCTTTCAAGTTCAGTTTTATCCCTGGTAATCGCACTTAAAGTATTCTGGCAGAACCGCGCCGGCTGATTGCTTTTTTGTTTTTTATTAAATTGCGCCAGCTCTTTTAAAGGCGTCGCAATAGCGCCATGCACAGTATTCAACCGGCTACGAAGCGTCATCAGTTCCGCCAGCTGCTGGACAACAGGCCTTCTTGGTACCCATAAACGAAGTTTTTCGCGGTTACCATGGGCATATTCCGCAATGCGCATTGCATCAAGCTTATCATTTTTACCCCGCATGTTACCCAGCGAATTCCTGATCTGGTTCGCGTCCTCAATGACCACGTTAGCTTTTGCTTTTTTTAGCCCGTACAAAAGCGGCTGCCCATAAAGGCCAGTATGCTCCAGGCAAAACACAGCGCGGCCAATGGTAAAACCAGGAAGTGTCTTTAACTCGGCGATAAAAGCCGCGATCTTTTCAGGCTCATTTAGCGTTTCCCGGTGGAAAAGAAACTGTTTCCCTTTCATCACCGCATGATCCAGCTTATTCTTGGAAATGTCCGTCCCTATAAAATAAGTGTAATTCTTTTTTCTTGTTTTTATATCATCCATTAGCAAAAATCAGAATGACACCGGGATTTTGTCGATGAATAAGCCAGATACTTTACACCATCCTTAATGTCCCCGGTGTCATAATAAAACGACGAGGATTGAATCTTGCCTTGGGCCTGAAACCTAAGATGTGCTTTAATTCCCCCCACCGCTTATTTTTTAAAACCCGGGATTAAATCTTTGAATAGGTTTTAATCCTTACTACATCATTAATTTCCCCGGGTTAAATCTTAACCAAATAAAACGGCAGGGATTGAATCTTGCTTTGGGTTTATAACCTCAGATGTCCTTTAATACCCCCCACCGCTTATGCTTTTTAAAACACCCGGGATTTCATCGGTGGCCAGGCCTTGAATCCTTACCCGAAAACAAATGCGCCCGGATGTTTTAATTGTCAACAATCTCTTGGGCGGCGAAATTAGCGGCCTTCGGTACTTAACTAAAAAGCCGCTTTACATTCCGTATAAACCACAATAAATTGCGTGAAAAACCCATTTTATCCCGGCAATTATTTTTGCTGCGCATTATACCGCCCCAGCACCGTCGACATCGCCTCGATCAGCATCCCAATTTCTTCCTCGAAAACACGCACCTCCGCCCGTTCGTATTTAGCCGGCTCATTTTCACCCGTCACCCTATCGCTCCTGGTAATTTGCAAATAAGGCGTATGATTTCTCGCCATTCTCAAATCAACAAAATAATGACGTATCCCGTCACCGAACATTTCAGTTTCCAGCAAATTGCTAAACGGTTTATTTCGCTCCATAGCTCAAAATTGAGAAATTGGCCCCGGAACAATCGTAAAATACACGACTATAGCCGTTTAAAAACGTATCACTTGTTTTTCATCAATTCCGGCACAAAAATACGGGCTTCGCTCCGGGTCAAAAAAAAGCGTTCGGCATAAACCCACAGGCCGCTCCGCGCGCACCCATTTATTCCGG
>Ga0207142_1070_pt1 | contig 17789 bp, 18 predicted proteins | sample Alteio_BWMinHeat_2_FD_153561 | JGI IMG/M metagenome (GOLD analysis project Ga0207142, IMG submission 153561) | Enriched cells from forest soil in Barre Woods Harvard Forest LTER site, Petersham, Massachusetts, United States -... | ecosystem: Environmental > Terrestrial > Soil > Temperate forest >... | reverse complement strand
ACGCAAACTTTACCGAAAACGCGAAAAACGATTTTCATTTGGTGGTTAAGGCCCGCGAGGGTAGCCAGAAAGCCTATGCCGACCTGATGCATCGTTACAAGGATTCCATATACTTTATGGTGCTTAAAATGGTGAATAACAAGGAAGACGCCAACGACCTAACCGTTGAAACCTTTGCCAAAGCCTTCGAAAAGCTGGAAAAATACCAGCCCGAGTACGCCTTTAGTACCTGGCTGTTCAGGGTGGCCACGAACAATTGTATCGACTTTATCCGTAAAAAAAAATTAAACACCATGTCTATCCACGGCATGATGGACGAGGACGGCGAAGACAAAACCCTGCAAATTAAGGCCGATGTACTCAACCCTGAGGAATCATCCATAAAAAAGCAGCAAACCGAAGAATTAAAGCTGCTGATAGAAAATCTACCGATCCGTTACCGTAACCTGATCACCCTACGTTATTTTGATGAGCTTTCATACGAAGAAATAGCCCAGCAGCTTGACCTGCCATTAGGTACGGTGAAGGCGCAGTTGTTTAGGGCAAGGTACCTGTTGGGTAATATCCTTAACCGTTTTAACCGGGATGACATCTGATAACATACTAAAGTATTTCCCAAACATCACCCAAAAACAGCGTGAACAGTTTGAGCAATTACCCGCGCTGTATAACTTCTGGAACAACCAGATAAACGTAATATCGCGCAAGGATATCGACCAGTTATACGAGCGCCATGTGCTGCATTCGCTGGGTATAGCCAAAATCATCTCATTCTTGCCCGGCGAAAAAGTGCTTGATGTAGGCACAGGCGGCGGTTTTCCCGGCATCCCGCTGGCTATTCTATTCCCCGAAACGCAGTTTTACCTGGTTGATTCCATCGGTAAAAAAATAAAAGTTGTGCAGGAAGTAGCCTCTGCGCTGGGCCTGCAAAATCTAAAAGCCGCCCATTTACGCGCCGAGCAGGTTGATGAAAAATTTGATTTCGTAGTATCGCGCGCAGTAACACGCTTAAAAGAGTTTTATCCCTGGGTAAAAGGCAAATTCAGCAAGCAATCGAAGAATAAATTACCTAACGGGATACTGTATTTAAAAGGTGGCGACCTTGAACAAGAAATTGCCGAATCGGGTCTAACCGTTCAGCAATATCATCTCAAAGACTACTTTGAGGAGGAGTTTTTTGAAACCAAGCAAGTGGTTTATGTAAAAATTTAAGGTTTTATATATTACTTAGCCGTACTGCCGTGGCTTAACACGGCTAATTCAACCTTTCCATACAAATAAAATGCACCTTTTTGAGCATCCGGCCCTAATTCTTTCATGGCAGTTCTACCTTCTTTAAATACTATGACCGAGTCTGTAGCAGAATAATTAAATGTTTGATGGGCCATTTGCCCGATTGTATAATATTTTATTCCATTAATAATGAGCAACGGATTTAATGCCTTATAATTAGTCGGCCTGTTACGTGTTACAGTTATGCCGTTTAAAGTAATATTATCCGGTGCTTCATCTCTGTTGATTTGCGCTTTCTCTGTTTTAACTGAATTTTCGGGTGCCGCAGGCGGTGGGGGCGGCATTTTTGTATAAATAGTCATATTAGGGAAGGTGTACCCGTACTTATCCTTAAGCAACTTAACATCAGCATCAGATGCCTTGCTTTTAAAGAAAGCCACCTGGTTGCCGCTTTTCTCAAAAATTGTTACCCTGAAATCCGTTTTGCCATCAACTACATAACCATCTTCCGTGTACTTATATCCCTTTTTAGTATATACAGTGGGTGGTGCAGGTGGCGGCGGCGGAGTTTTTCCATCAGGCACTACAACCGGTGGTGGTGGCGGAGTCTTTCCATCAGGCACTACAACCGGCGGCGGAAGCTTGTGAGCCTTGGGTTTCGGTGGAGCCGGCGGGGGTGGCGGCACATGCAAATGTGCAGGAAATACATAGCCATATTTTTCTTTTAATAGGGCTAAATCTGCTGAGGTCGCTTTATTTTTGTCGTATACTTTATGGCTGCCGTCTTTTTCCTGTATGGTAACCACGATATCCGATTTGTCATTTTCACTATTACCATATTCCGAAAACCGGTAACCTTTTGAAGTTTTTGGCAACGGGAATTTCACACGCTTAACCGACGGTGCGGGTGGTGGGGGCGGCGGAATGTGGGTTTTGTCGGTATCCCTAATTACATGGAATTGTCGGCCGGTGTCAGCATAATTTGAATGATGTGGTGCAATATCAACCCAGCCATAAGTTTTACTAAATGCCAGTGTCGATGCGCAAAGCAATCCCCCGCATATGGGTATTGCCAGCAGGTATCTTAGCCTTGCTAAACTACCCGAACGTTTTTGGTGTAACATAATGATCCTCTTTTTTAACAGGTTATAATTGAAAAATGAATGTGTAATTGACGAGCCGCTGAGCCCGTAAGCATTGCTAACCAAAAACGATGAATAGGTGAGGGCGTCGGTACCCGATGTAGCTATTTTTTCATCTGCAATATATTCGTGTATCTCTCTAAGGCTGTATTGCAACAGGTAAATAAAGGGATTGAACCAGTTCACTATCTTCAGCAGTTCGATGAAAATAATATCGGCCGAATGTTTTTGGCGGATGTGTACCAACTCGTGCTCTATGATCATTTCGGCCTGTTGTACCTTTGTGCCGATGAACAGGTAATTAAAAAACGAAAAAGCGGTATCCGATTCGTTAATGTGCACTACTTTATAACTCCCCTCAGCACCCGGATTTTTTGCGCGTGTTAGTTTTAACAATTGATAAAGTTTTACCAGGAGTACCATTAACAATACGGCCGCGCCAAATAAATAGGCATCCACAATACCATCCTGCCAGGTGAACACCTGGGCAACCGGGGCTGTGTGTACAGGTATAAATGTGGCGGTAGCTTGCGGTGCGTACGTAAAATGTACCGCAGTAACTGGCTGCTCAACAGGCTTTAACGTGCCCAATTGCATAACCGGCAAAGCGAATGAAGCTATGCAGCTGAAGAGCAGGTAGATCCTGTTTAAGGTATAATAAGTCTCCTTCCTTAAAAACAGGTAATAACCTGCATAAAATACAGCGAGGTACAGGTTAGCCTCTAAAAGATAATGCAGCCAGTTCATTTCTTTTTGTTTTTAAGGTTATCAATCAGTTTGGTTAGTTCATCCAGTTCATTAACGCCCAGTTTTTTTTCATCGGCAATAAATGATACCAGGCTTTTGTATGAATCATTAAAGTAACTCTTCATCATTTTATCAAAGGTGAATTTTTTGTATTCTGCTTCGCTAATGGCCGGGAAGTACACATGCGAATTGCCGTAAACCTTATGGTCGATAAAGCCTTTGCCTTCTAATACACGCACTACGGTCGATACCGTGTTATAGGCCGGCTTCGGCTCGGGTATTTTGTCTATTATATCCTTTACAATGGCTTCGTTCAGTTGCCATAGTATTTGCATTATCTGCTCTTCGGCTTTGGTTAATTCTTTGATCTGCATGGTAAACTATTTTTATAGTTGAGTAAAGGTAAAACTATTTTTATAGTTTGCAAACTATTTTTGTAGTTTTTTATAAATATTTATTTTTTGTTCGGCGTATGCACTTGTTTTTTCTAATTTAGGGCATCTATGTCAACACTCCACCAGGTAGCTTTAACGTATGTAAAAAATGTAGGGCCATCTATAGCCAAGCTAATGGTATCATATTTCGGCAGCGCCGAACGGGTGTTTACCGTGCCGCATTCAAAACTGCTTGACATACCGGGCATAACGAAAAACCGGGTAGAGCAGTTGCAACTAAACGAAGCCTTACGCAAGGCTGAAGAGGAACTGAAGTTTATTGAGAAGAATAATATCGATGTTGTTTTTTATACCGATGCGACCTATCCCAAACGATTAAAAAATTTGAATGATTCGCCAATATTATTATACAGCAAGGGCAACATGGATATGAACGCCCGCCGGGTGATAAGTATTGTGGGTACCCGTAACGCTACCGAATATGGCAGGCATTTATGCCGTCAATTGATAGAAGAACTACAGCCATACAATGTTTTAATAGTAAGTGGACTTGCCTTGGGCATTGATGTTTGCGCACATAAGGAGTGTATAAAACTAGATATGCCTACTATAGGCGTACTGGGCCATGGGTTGGATATGCTGTATCCCGGTCAAAACAGATCGACCGCAGAAAAGATGCTGGAGAACGGCGGCTTGTTAAGCGAATATCCTTCAGGTACTATACCTGATAGGGGCAACTTCCCCGAACGCAACCGCATAGTTGCCGGAATGTCCGATGCAACCGTGGTTATTGAAGCCAGCCTTAAAGGCGGCGCGCTGATAACTGCCGAGATAGCCAATTCCTATAACCGCGATGTATTTACCTTCCCCGGCAGGGTGGGTGACGAATTTTCCGAAGGCTGTAATTTTTTGGTTCGGCATAACAAGGCCGCACTGCTTACCAATGCTGCCGACCTTGCCTACAGTTTAGGGTGGGAAAAAGAAGAGGGTATGCCCATCACCCAGCAACTGGCGCTGCCTATCGATCTGTCGGCAGACGAACGCCTGATATTTGAACTTATCCGCGAACACAGGCAACCCTTAGCAATTGATGATCTCTCGATAAAAATAAATATGCCCATGAGCCTGCTGGCCATGAACCTGCTGAATATGGAAATGCAGGGCTACATCCGTTCATTACCCGGCAAAACCTATACAATAAATTAGGATTGTGTCAATAAGGGTTGATGGTTAGTCTTAAGTCCAAAATAGTAAGTTAAAAGTCGAAAAAAATAAAAAATCCACTCAAGACTTGCGACTCAAGACTAATGACTGCTTACGGCTCATCATAATAAAGTAACTCGCCGTTATTCATGCTCACCTCTTTCCAGGTATCGATCTCAAAATCTATAAGTGCCACGGCGCCGGGTTTTACGTCTTTCACCTTGCCGGTAAAATAGTAAAGCATCTCGGCTATGCCGGGGTTATGCCCAACAAGCGCTATAAACTCATGTTCATCCGGGAACTGGTCAATAATATGTAGCAATGTAATTTCGCTGGCATCGTATATCCGCTCGTTGGTAATGGGTGCGGCTACCGAAAGATGTTGAGAAAATATATCAGCCGTAGCGATAGTACGCAATGATGGGCTCGATATGATCAGTTTCGGGATGATATTTTCGGCATGTAAACGCTGGGCCATAACGGTAGCATCCTGGGTGCCCGATTTTTTCAGCGGCCTTTCAAAATCAATATAGCCGCCTTCGTGTGTGGCTTTTGCATGGCGAATGAGTAATAGCTTCTTCATATTGATGTAGAATAAAAAAAGAGATACAATTGTTCCTCTTTTTTTAAAATAGTTTCCCGTTATAGGAAGCAATAGCCTATTGATATTCCTAATACGCGAGATTTACTAACTCCCGTGGTATATGGTTTTGTGACCATATCATTAGTTAATCCAAGATCGTAATTAACATTTAATAAAAAACCGTTATTGAATTTTAAACCAGCTATTGCATCTGCGCCAAACTGGATCGCATTTAAATCATGATCACCGTTTCCGAAATTAATGTCTTCCTTTTGGGTTACTACTTCCCCGGTATAAATGGCACCCGTAAATGTTGAATTCGCTGAAATTCCACGGGCTATGTAAGGCCCCGCTCCAAAATATATATTCCCTATAACAACCGGAACATGATATATTAAGTTTACGGGCAATTCTACATAATATAACTTTTGTACAAACAAAGTATTTACTGTTTTAAAGTTATTGCCTTGTGCATCAGTAAGTGTTTCTTTCCCATTATAATTTCCACCTTTCCCAGTATAATTCAAAGCAGGCTGTAAAGAGAAGCTACCAAGTTTAAAATCGGCAAAAATGCCACCATTAAAAGTTGTTAAAAATTGTGATGATGGGTAGCCGGGCTGTATATATTGGGCGAAATTTACACCACCTTTTATACCAAAAGTGGGTAATTGTGCAAAAGCGACAATAGTAACTAAACTAAGAAAGGTGCTTAGCATGATTTTTTTCATGTGATAGATTTAGATTATGGGCTAAAAATATTAAAATCTATTTATAAAACAGAATTACGCCTTAAATTTAGTCAAACGGCTAACTATTTGTTCAGGAGCTATCCTATGCATACAAGCGTAATCTTTCCTAAAGCACGGCCTGTCGCCATATACTGAACATGGCCGGCATTCAATATCATCGGTCACAATATTATCTTCTGATTGCCCGTAGCCTAAAAAACCCGCGTAATGATGTGTCGCCCCCCAAACAGATACCACGGGTGTCCCCTCAAGCGAAGCCAGATGCATGCCTGCCGAGTCCATGCTTATCATCACATCGAGGTTATTAATGAGTATCAACTCCTGCTCCATGGTCAAAAGCCGCACTACCGAAATCACATTTTTATAAGCCGATGCCCAGATCTCGCAAATTCCCCGCTCAATCGGTGAACCTCCAAAGAGGAAAACTTTTATATCCTGTTTGCTTAATTCATTGATCGCCTTCTCCATTTTTTCTAACGGATAGGTTTTACCCTCGTGCTTAGCAAAGGGGCTAATGCCCATCCACTGTTGTGTTTTACGACCAGTAATAGCTATAATATCCGCATTTAATGGCTTGGGTTGTTTGGTTAATTTATAGTCCAGTTCAATCCCATATCCCAATCCGCGAAAAACATCGGCATAGCGCTCAACGGTGCGCTTCAAAGGCTTTAATACCTTGTTAGGGAAACGGGTTAGTAGTTTTTTCTCCGCCCGTCCTTTATCTATAAAGGCATAAGGTACACCCGTCAGGCTGAACAATCTTCGCAAAATTTTTGTGCGCAGGCTGTCGTGCAGGTCAGCCACTGCATTATACTTTGCCTGTTTTTTAAGCTGCCTGTATAGTTTGGCAATGCCTCTAAAACCTTTATAGTTATTGTCAAGGTCGGCAGTGAAGAAGTTCAGTCCGGGAATATTGGCGAAGAACCCGGCAAACTGCGGCCGCGAAACGTAGGTTATTTGCAGTTCGGGGTTTTGTGCTAACAGGGCTCTCACAACCGGCACCGTCATGGCTACATCACCCATCGACGAAAAACGCATAACCAGTATGTGCTTTTTGCCCGGCATTATTTTTTGTTGTTATACAAAACCGGGTTCAGGTTCGGGTCGTTATACATCTTCATCTGGCGGTAAACCCGCATGTATTTATCGCCCTTTTCAATATCTTCCAGCAACTCATCAATAGCCAGCGAAAGATCAGCCTGTTGCTGTAACAGTATCGATAACTTCTCGCTGCAGCGCAGTAAGTGGTATTCGTCTACATCGGTGCGGGTAGTTTCTTCCTGCATGTGGTACACTTTCAATGCCAGTATCGATAGCCTGTCTATTGCCCATGCCGGGCTTTCGGTATTTAACCGTGCTGTTTTAGCCGGAGTAACGTTTATATACTTTTCGTAAAAATAAGCGTCGATGTCCTCCACAATATCGGTACGTTCCTGGTTCGATCTGTCAATACGGCGTTTCCATTCCAAAGCCTCGGCAGGGGCAATGTCGGGGTTACGTATCTCGTCTTCCATGTGCCATTGGGCAGCGTCGATCCAGCATTTGGTGTACAACAGATTATCCCGGCTATTTGCAGTAAAGGGATTTTCAATTGCCTTATTTATATCATTATACTGATGATAATCTAAAATAGCCTGTTCAAATATTTGATTGCACCGTGCACTTATCATGTTCAATTGTTTGTTGGATGGAACTGCAAAGGTAATGGTTTTAAATCACCATCAGTTTGATTTTTTATCAGTGAAAACCTGCGTTATTTCCGCAAGCGATAAAGCGTTGAGGCATCTTTCCTTATATAACCCGCCTTTACGGGCAACCAATGTGCCGTAATGCATATCCAGGCCCTCGGTACGGTGCGCATCGGGGTTTATAGATAGCCAAACGCCTTTTTCAAGTGCGTATTGGTGCCAGCGCCAATCCAGGTCGAGGCGTAAAGGGTTGGCGTTTATTTCAATCACCACGTTATTCGCCGCGCAGGCATCTATCACTTTTTTATGGTCGATGGGGTATCCCTTACGACTAAGCAACAATCTTCCGGTAGGATGGCCCAATATGGTGGTGTATGGGTTTTCAATAGCTTTGATTATGCGGGCGGTTGCTTTGTCCTCGTCCATTTTTAAGTTCGAATGTACCGAAGCCACAATAAAATCAAACTTCTTCAATATCTCATCCGGATAATCCAGCGAGCCATCATTCAATATGTCCGATTCTATCCCCTTAAATATGCGGAAGCCATCCAGTTTTTTATTCAGATGATCAATTTCTTCCTGTTGCTGCAAAACGCGTTCAATACTCAATCCTTTTGCATAAAAAGCGCTTTTACTGTGGTCGCACATGCCCAGGTATTCCAGTTTCAATACATCCCGACAATATAACGCCATTTCTTCAACGGTGTTTACGCCATCGCTCCAGGTGCTGTGGTTGTGCAGCGTACCCTTAAGGTCGTGATAGCTGATCAGTTGTGGCAAAGCGTTGTTTATAGCCTTTTCAATAAATGCATCTCCCTCGCGCAATTCGGGTTTTATAAAGCTTAGGCCCGCTTTGGTATAAATTAATTCTTCATCTTCAGGCTGATCAACAACATCGTTTATCCGTTTTAAAACAGCTTCGGTATGCTCATCGTTGCCGGTTTGCATAAACAGCTCTTTATAAAAATACCGTTTCTCCACGCAAACAACATCAATCAGCAGGCCATTTTCCAACTCGCCGCTTACATGGTTGCCATTTACCGAAATGTTTTTAATTATTTCCGACTGTGAAAGCGTAGTAAGGGTTGTTTCATTATCCCTTGTGCCCAATACAATTACCAATTCACTTATCACCTCGCAAAGCCTGCGGTAATCGCCTGCAAACTCTACTAATGCATTTACAAACATGGTTTTTAGCTCATCAAGCAATGCATTAGCCTCTTGGGTTATCTGCGCATACAGGAATTTGCCATTACTGGCCATCCTGAACTCAATAGCTTTGCTTATCTCTTCCTGCGTCTTTAAGCCGAAGCCTTTTGCTTCAATAAGGCGGTTCTCGTTACAGGCATAGTATAATTCGCCAATGGTTTCAATGCCGAGGTCGTGCCATATGATAGCCACCTTCTTTGGGCCGATGCCTTTTATACCCATCATCTCCACCACGCCTTCAGGCGTAGCGGCAAGCAGTTCTTCCAGTTCTACCATGGTGCCGGTTTGCAGCAGCTCGATAATTTTGGTGGCGATACTTTTGCCAATACCGTCAATTTTCTCCAACTGCTCAAAGCTTTTGCCAGCTACGGGATAGGGCAGCTTATCAACCTTAAAGGCGGCGTTAGCTATCGATTTTATTTTGAACGGATTAACCTCATGCAGTTCCATTAACTGCGATAACAAGCGAAGCGTACGGGATATGGGTTTATTTTCCATTAATATCTTTTTAAAACTTTCCTCTCTATTTCATTATCTGGCCAAATCTCAATTTTATAAAAATCATCGCCTTCATCACCTTCTACTGAGGCTAAGTTTGATGAATAAATTCTTGCTCTATATAGGCCCGGATCAACAGATAATTCTAATTCAACATTTGAATTTGGGCAATCGAGAATTTGAATTACACCAGATTTAATTTCTACTCCTGCCTCAACGATATGGTCGTAATCAATTAGATTTATAGAATCATTGCGGGTATCCAACAAAATTAATTCAGCTTTTATTGGCCCATAGCATTCAGTTCCAACGCCCAAAATGCCTTCTTCTATAGCCAATCTATCATCAAAAGCTTCTTGTGTCCAAAATTTATCAGAGCCGATTTCGGCTGGCGAATCCTTATCATAAATGTAAAATTGGCTGTGTGACGTATAAAATTCTAAAGGATATTTCATAACTAGGAATTCGTGTAAAAATAAAAAAAGCCACCCGTAAAGAGTGGCTTTTCAAACATTTTTATTGAAGGCTATTTTATCACCACCTCATAAGGCAGCCTCATTTGCGGTGTACGCATCATTTGGGTCATGTTCTTGATCTGCTGGTAATAAATGTAGTTTTCGCCCAGTTCTGATTTTATGGCGCGGGTTTTCATCTGCACATTAAGATCCGACCCAAATTTGTCCAGTATACTTTTTTGCTCGGGGTAACTTATCAGTTTATAATCCTTCAGTTTGGCTTTCTTAGCTGCGCTCCATATGGCATCGTTGATATTCCCAAGGCGGTCAACAAGGCCAATCTTTACTGCTTGTTCGCCTGTCCATACGCGGCCCTGGCCAATACTGTTAATATAAGCCTGTGTTTTGCCGCGACCAGTGGCTACAGCTTTGGTAAACTCGTCATAGCCGCGGTTAACCTGGTTTTGCAATATTTCGCGCTCATCGGGCCTTAAGGGGCGACTGATATCGCCAAGGTCGGCATATTTACCGGTGGTAACGCCATCGAAAGTTACACCCAGTTTATCATTAAATAATTTTTGTAGGTTAGGCAAAATAGCGAATATGCCTATAGAACCTGTAATGGTATTTGGCTCTGCAATAATCGAATCGGCAGCACATGATATGTAATAACCACCCGATGCAGCCACATCGCCCATGGAAACAATAATAGGTTTCACCTTTTTGGTAAGCATCACCTCGCGCCAGATCACATCCGATGCCAGTGAACTACCACCGGGTGAGTTTACACGTAAAACAACCGCTTTAACTTTACTATCCAAACGTACTTTACGTAAGGCCCTCGACACTCTTTCAGAGCCAATACTGTTATCATCGCCCTCGCCACCATTTATCTCGCCCGATGCATAAATAACAGCTATGCGGTTGCCCGAGCTGCTTTTGCTATCGTCATCACTGCTGTTGTCATCGCTTTTGGTATAATCGGCTATCTCTACGTGTGCCAGGTCCTTTTTCTTATCGGTGCCGGTACGGGCCTTAAGCTCGTCTAAAATTTCATCTTTATATTTAAGTCCATCAACTAATTTCAGCCTTAGCGCATCTTCGGGCGATTGCACGCTCATGTTGTTTGCATAGTTAAACAACGAATCTTTACTAATGCCGCGACTTTTGCCAATATTGGTCAAAAAATGGTCGTATAACGAGCCAAGGTACGAGGTAACCTGCATCCGGTTGGCATCGCTCATTTTGGTTAACACAAGCGGTTCGACGGCACTTTTATAGGTGCCTACTTTAATTATTTGTGCCTCAATACCCAGTTTATCAAGCGCGCCTTTTAAGAAGGTGATCTGCGAGCTAAAGCCTTTAAATTCAAATATGCCTTTGGGGTTTATGTAAACCTTATCGGCTACCGATGCCAGGTAGTAAAAGCCCTGTGTATAAACCTCGGAATAAGCTATCACAAATTTGCCCGATGTTTTAAAGTCGATAAGTGCGTTACGAATCTCCTCGGTAGTAGCCTCCTGCGATTCAATATAGCTTTCGTCAAGGAAAATTCCTTTAATGTTACTATCGGTTTTAGCCTTTTTTATGTTGGCAAGTATATCATTTAGGCCGATGGATTTATCGCCATCTAATCCTAAAAAACTAAGGCCTGCAAGTGGGTTATTGGGCGTGCGTTCGGGGATGGTGGTGGTAAATGCTATACGTAAAACTGAATTTGATGAAACATCAACTGTTTTATCGCTGCTGGCTGCTACTATAATAATAAAACCTATGAACAGGATGATTACTGTGGTTAAAATTAGGCCAACTATTGTGGCGAGGACAAATTTGAAAAATTGTTTCATTAAATGTTATAAATATAAGTATTTATGCAAACTTAGCAATTCAATACCGTATAATATTAAGAGCCGTATCTATAATATTTGTTACAACATGAATGATGTTTATTTACTATTGGGCAGCAACCTTGGCGACAGGCTACAATTTTTACAAAAGGCCATCCAATATATTGAAAATGAGATAGCCCCGGTTGTAAAAGCATCATCGGTTTATGAAACGCAATCATGGGGAAAAACGGATGCTCCCGACTACCTTAACCAGGTGATACTGGTGCAAACAAATATTCCCCCGCAAACCATACTTAAAAAAATACTGGATATTGAAATTATTTTAGGCCGCAAGCGCGAAGAAAAGTGGGGGTCGCGCACTATTGATATTGATATTTTATTTTATGGGGATGCCTCAATTAACGAGCAGGGATTGCAAATACCGCACCCTGAATTGCATAAACGTAGGTTTACCATGGAGCCTTTAAGCGAGATAGCGCCGCATTTTGTACACACAAACTATAAAAAATCAATTTTAGAACTGAAAAATGAGTTACAAGACAGCTTAATTGTAAAAAAATTATAATTTTGGAAACGACAACCTTTTATGCCAGACTTTAATAACGATCTCGATCTTACTTTTTTATACGAAATAGCCGATGGCAGCAATGAATTTATTGTTGAGTCCATAACCATGTTTATTGACCAGTCGCCTGATATATTGCAGGAACTGGGCAACGCGCTTACTGCCGGTAACTGGGCCGAAGCAGCATTAGCGGCGCATAAAATAAAAGCCAACCTTGGTTTTTTTGGGATGCTTAACAGCCAGGCGCTTATACAACAAATTGAATCGGCATGTAAAGATGGTACCGCCAATGGCCCCGACCTTATGGCAAAATATAACCAGGTAAAAAGCCTTATCGGTGCCAACCTGGTGGCATTAAAGCAAATAAAAGCCGAGAAGGAAAATGGGGTTTAAACCTGTTTTATAGTAAAGCTATAGCTTTCCATTATCAGGTTAGCCAATAAGCTTTTGCAGGCCTGGTCAACTTTATCGTGTGCTTTTTCAGCGCTGTCAGCTTCTATCTCAAGCGAAATATGTTTACCTATACGTACGTTGTGTATTTCGGTTAAACCAAGGTTTTTCATACTTCCGGTTACTGCTTTGCCCTGCGGATCAAGAATTTCTTTTTTGGGCATTACGTCTATTTCAGCCTGGAACTTCGTCATGTGCTATTTTGAATTGAATTATTGATAAGGTGATGTATATGAGTATAACCACCGGAACTGCCGCGAATTTAAAAAATAGTATCAATATTGCCGAAAATAACAGCAGTAAATAGCGGTAAATATTTTCCTGGAAATCGCGGTTCTTAAATTTTAACGACATTAAGGGCAATTCGGCAACCAATAAAGCACACATGATTATTACCAAACAGCTTAAAACATAAGGATTTAAAATATAGGCTGTAAATGGTTTATGCTGTTCAATTATAAATGGCAGCGAAGCAATTAATATGGCGTTTGCCGGGGTAGGTAAGCCAATAAAGTTCTCGGCCTGGCGGGTATCCACATTAAACTTTGCTAGTCTTAGTGCCGAAAATATCACCATTGCAAAGGGGATGAAATTTAAGTAAGGGCTTACATCAGGTATCTGTGGGCTTTGTAAAAACAATTCGTAGGCTATAGCAGCGGGCAAAAAGCCAAAGCTCACCAGGTCGGCCAGCGAATCAAGGTCTTTACCTATCCCTGAATAAGATTGCAACACCCGCGAAGCCAATCCGTCGAAAAAGTCAAAAATAGCAGAAAGAAAAATGGCATAAGATGCCATGATCAGCTCACCCTGGAAAGCAAATACTATCCCCACACAGCCACTGAATAAATTGGCACATGTAATGGTATTCGGGAGATGCTTTTTAACGCGTTTCTTCATTTTCGGTATGAAGGTATCAACATAATTTAAAGTATTACGGAGTTATACGTTAAATTACTATTAAAGTATAACCCCGCAAATACAAAAATATTATGAATTCATAGATATGAGGAATTCTTCGTTGGTTTTTGTTCCTTTTATTTGCGCCTGCAAAAATTCCATTGATTCCTGCGAATTCATATCAGCCAAATGGTTACGTAGTATCCATATGCGCTGTAAGGTATCGCGGTCAAGCAACAGGTCGTCGCGGCGGGTACTCGAAGCAGTAATATCGATAGCAGGGAATATGCGTTTGTTGGATAATTTACGATCCAGTTGCAGTTCCATGTTACCTGTACCTTTAAACTCTTCAAAAATAACCTCGTCCATTTTCGAACCTGTTTCGGTTAATGCAGTGGCTATTATGGTTAATGAGCCGCCGTCTTCAATATTACGGGCGGCGCCAAAAAAGCGTTTTGGTTTGTGCAACGCATTCGCGTCAACACCGCCTGATAATATTTTACCCGATGCAGGTGCTACAGTATTATAAGCACGGGCAAGGCGTGTGATAGAATCCAAAAGGATAACCACATCATGGCCGCATTCAACCATGCGTTTAGCTTTTTCCAATACAATATTGGCAATTTTTACGTGGCGTTCAGCCGGTTCGTCAAATGTTGATGAAACAACTTCGGCGCGTACGCTGCGGGCCATATCGGTAACCTCCTCAGGGCGTTCGTCAATCAGTAATATGATCAGGTAAACTTCAGGGTGGTTTTTGGCTATCGCGTTAGCAACATCCTTTAACAACATGGTTTTACCTGTTTTTGGCTGTGCCACGATCAAACCACGTTGCCCTTTACCAATAGGCGAGAACAGGTCCATAATACGGGTTGAATAATTGCCCGGATCAGTAAACAAGCTCAATTTTTCCGAAGGGAAAAGTGGTGTTAAGTGATCGAAGGGTACACGGTCGCGCACTTCGGCAGGTATACGGCCGTTGATGGCTTCAACACGTACCAGCGGGAAATATTTTTCGCCCTCTTTTGGTGGCCTTATGCTGCCGCGAACAGTATCGCCGGTTTTTAAGCCGAACAATTTTATCTGCGATTGCGATACATAAATATCATCGGGCGAAGTAAGGTAGTTATAATCAGATGAGCGCAGGAAACCATAACCATCGGGCATAATTTCCAATACACCTTCATTTACGATAACATTATCAAAATCAAGGTTAATGGCAGGCTCCTGGTTTTTCTGCTGGGTGACGCCATTGCCATTGCCGTTGTTTTGGTTAGCGCGACGGTCAAATTTTGCCGGGCGTTCTGCAGGGGTAAATTCTTCGGTTTTAGCTGCCGGCGCTTCGTCATCCTGGCTAACAGGTGCAGTGAATGTTTCCGGGCTTTCTTCCTGTTCGTCGGCCGATACTTCATCATCGGGCGTATCAAACAGGTTGGTATCATCTAAAGGCACCTCTATACGGGGTTCCTTGCTTGTGGTTTTTATAGTGCGTATGCGTTTGCGGGTTTTTTCGCCGCTATCGGCAGTTGCTTCAGGTTTTGCACCTATGGGCGCATAATTGTTTGCTATGGCATTTTGCTGGGCCCGGGCGGCCTCGATCAGGTTTTGCTGTTCAACAATCGCGGTGATCAACTGGGCTTTTCTAAGCTCGTCAGCTTCGGCAATACCTAAACTTTTTGCAATTTCGCGCAACTCCGAAACGAGTTTGTCGTTCAATTCAATATCAGACATGAGATGGATTATAGTTCAAAAAAGATTTTTATTGTTTATGTGTTTTTCAACAATAAATATTCCGTGTGATTTTGTGACCGGCCTTAATTATATTTTTTTCTGACCACAAAAGGGAGCATTTATTTGAGAGAAATTTATCTGCAAACTTTATTATGCAACATCTAAAACCATGTACTACTAATAACTAACGTGGATTTTTAAATTGTTTCTTTAGTGCAAGAAAAATTCAATGGATAAACGCTGCAATTATAGTTAAATTATTTGGCATTTCCAATTATTTAAATAAATATCCTCATTAGTATGACTGTTAAGCTAATTTTTAGTTTTTTTGAAGTAAAATAATATTCCTGCATGATTTCGCGCCAGCAACTGATAGACCAGATAAAACAAAAAAGATCATTTTTATGTGTTGGGCTTGATACTGATATTGACAAGATCCCCGAGTTTTTAAAACAATATCCCGACCCTATATTTGAGTTTAACAAGCGCATAATTGACGCAACGAAGGATTTATGCATAAGCTACAAACCCAACGCCGCGTTTTACGAACGGCATGGCATAAAGGGCCTGCAAAGCCTTATTGCCACCGAAAATTATTTACCTGCCGAAACACTGAATATTATTGATGCCAAGCGCGGCGATATAGGTAATACATCTGGCATGTACGCTAAAGCTTTTTTTGATAAAGATGCCGGTGGGATGAGTTTTGATGCCATAACGGTTGCACCCTACATGGGCAATGACAGTGTTACACCATTTTTGGCCTTCGAAGGCAAGTGGGTAATTATACTGGCCTTAACCTCATCGGTCGGCAGCAAGGATTTTCAATACCTCGAAACTGGTAATGGCTTTTTATACGAAACCGTAATACAAAAAGCCAACACCTGGGCCGGTGCCGACCGTATAATGTACGTGGTAGGCGCTACCAAAAGCACCGAGTTTACCAATATACGCAAATACGCACCCGATAACTTTTTACTCGTACCCGGCGTAGGCGCACAAGGCGGCAATTTGCAGGAAGTATGCAAATATGGCATGACCAAAGATTGCGGGCTGATAGTAAACGCATCCCGCTCTATCATCTACGCCAGCAACGGCGAAGATTTTGCCGATGCAGCCCGTGCCGAGGCCCTGAAACTTCAGCAGGAAATGGAAGTGGAATTGGAGAAAGCAGGGGTGATATAAATTAAAAAAATGAGATTTAGCCTAACCTTACTATTGTTATTATTATTATCCTGCTCATATTCCTTTTCACAAGAAGTGCAGGGAACCCAACATGTGGTTGAACTTGTTGGTAAATACAAAGAAATTAATATCGATAATGATACAAGGGTAATTAAGATATTGATCGACAATGGTAATGCTGATCAATCAAAGATCATTGATTCAGTTGAACAATCGCCGAATAAATATATCCCACCTGTTTTATATGTCCTGTCATATGTATTATTCAATTCAGGTAAAAAGCCGGAAGCTGCATATTGGTTTTATTTAGCTCAACTTAGGGCAAGATATGATGTAAACAGGTGTACAGATAAAACGGCTAATGCGAGTAGTTATAACCAAAACTTCGGGCCGGCAATTAATGAATATGCTACAAAGGATTTAGATTCATTGCAGGTATTGATAGACAAAGTAGTGAGTTTTGAAAGAAGCAACGAAGAAACCTATGATCAGCGATGGATAAATTTAACCGGTATGAATGCAATGATGGCTGGGTTAGGCGATAAAAAGAAAACAAATGACAATCAACTCAGCTTGCCGAAAGAACAATGGGCAGATATTAAAAAGAAAACCATTGACGATTACCTTGATGGTTTTAAAGAAGCATTGGATATGCTTAGAAAGAAAAGACAATCGAAATAACAACGCCAGGCATTATCTGGCGTTGTTGCTAATTAATTATTTGTTTTACTTTTCATCCTCAAGAGGCTCCAATTTCCCTTCAATTGAATCATCCAACGTTTTCCCGATCACAGCACCCACAGCCATCTTTATAAGGGCAATTGTATTACCGTGTTTGTTATCCCAGTAATAACCTTCTGTTGGTTCAATTTTAATTACTGATATGCGCGGATCATTTTCGCCTTCAGTAAACCAGGTTTTCATAATGGGTTCCCAAAGCTCTTTTATTTTTTCTTTATCCTTGCTAATAGAAGCTATGCCGTAAATATTCAAAAAATCGGAATGCGCCGATCTCTGAAATAATAGCTGTACAAAAGGATCGTGTCCAATCTCGCTATTCATGTGACTATCGTTAGCACTCAAGAACCATAAAGTCCCTTCATCATCAATAATTTGCACGGCCATTGGCCGGGTTGAGAATGGTAAGCCTGTTTTAATATTGCTGCAAAAAAAGCACGTGGCTTTATCGGCCAGTTTTTTATTTTCTTT
>Ga0207142_1068_pt1 | contig 18095 bp, 14 predicted proteins | sample Alteio_BWMinHeat_2_FD_153561 | JGI IMG/M metagenome (GOLD analysis project Ga0207142, IMG submission 153561) | Enriched cells from forest soil in Barre Woods Harvard Forest LTER site, Petersham, Massachusetts, United States -... | ecosystem: Environmental > Terrestrial > Soil > Temperate forest >... | reverse complement strand
GATTTGGCTTTACTATCTTCCAGATCCTCGGGCTTGCGGTTGGTAAAGCTTTTGGCCAACAAGCTATGCGATTCTATTATTGCTGCATTGTCCATGCCTGATATGCTAAACCCTATAAATGGTTTCGCAACAAACATCAACACAGCCAAATAAAAAAAAGAATACAACTTTTTTGCTTTCACAGCTTTGCTTTCTTTAAATAATATATCCAGTGTACAAAGGTCACAACAATTTGCCCATTATTAAAAAAGTAACATAATTGTTGCACTCTATAGCAAAACTGCATCATCTATATGAATTAAATATGAAGCTTTCTTTAAAGATTTAAACCTGGTGAAATAACATGCCGCAAGACTTATAATTTCTTATTTAGTTAATGTTATGCCCCATTTAATTGTTTATTAAATAATTGAAAACAAATAGAATTTACGCTAAAAATTCATACAGAATTAACATAGCGCTGCCGGGCGTTAATATCCACTTAACATGCGCCAGCTACCTTAGCGGTTTCAATAAAAACGGCTATGGGTTGGTTTCTACAGGACTACTTTTTAAATGGGGTACAGTTTTATAATTTGTTTGATCAGGCTGCGAAAAATGCAGTTGAAATGGCCGAATTACTTGTACAGGCCGTAAATACCGACCAGGCCGCCGACCGTGAAACCTACTTTAAACAAATAGAACGCCTTGAAAACGTTGGCGATGATATTACCCATAAAATATACCTGGCACTTGATAAAGTAATATTCACCCCGCTGAACCGCTCGGATATACACACCCTGGCATCGGCTATTGACGATGTGGCCGATTACATACACGAGGCCAGCGAACGCATGTTCCTGTATAATATTGATGAGGTTATCCCGGCCATAAAAGAAATAGCCGATATAATATTAAAGGCCACCCGCGAGATAGAGAGATCGATCAATATGCTGCGGGTATCATCAAAAGGAAGGTTGATACTGGAATCGTGCAGGGTTATAAAGGGACATGAGCGCGAGTCGGACCAGATATATTACAGTTCGCTGGCACTGCTTTTTGCCAATGAACAGGATGCCATCACCCTGATAAAATACCGCGAGATACTGCATTCGCTCGAAACCACCACCAATAAATGCAAAAGCGCCACCGATGTGCTGCAAACTATTTTGGTAAATAGTTTTAAGTTTAGTGAATAAATTATTGAGTGAATTAGTGATTGAGCGATTGAGTGAATGATGATCACTGCAATGCCAATTTTTTTCTGATTTGTTGGTAATGATTGGTTATTTCTATATTCACCAATTCAATAATTAGCCATTCACTCAATCACTAAATAAAACATGAGATACTGCTTAACGCTCGACCTGATAGATGATCCCGCCCTTATCCTCGAATATGAGGAACGCCATAAAAACGTTTGGCCGGAAATACTTGCCAGCATAAAAGATTCGGGTATAACCAGCATGGAAATATACCGCTACGGCACCCGACTTTTTATGATAATGGAGACGGATAGCAGCTTTAGCTTTGAGCGAAAAGCCGTTATGGATGACGCCAACCCCAAGGTACAGCAATGGGAAAACCTGATGCTGCAATACCAGCAGCCCTTTAAAGGCGCGGTGCAGAAATGGGTTTTAATGGATAAAATATTTCAATCCTGACATTCGCCTTAAACAGCATTCCCTACCTTTGCGGCAATATGACAGCTACGAATAAAACCACACAGGATAAATACGAGGCCCTTACCAAACTAACCGCAGGCGATTTTAAAGCATTTTTATACGATTGCGACGGCACCCTTGCCGATACCATGCCCGGCCATAAAAAAAGTTATGTACGCGTAGCTGCTGAAGACGGTGTGTTAATTGAAGAATCGATAATTGATGAGTTCGCAGGTTTACCCATACGTGATGTGATAGTGGAAATAAACAAGCGTTATAACAGTACTTTTGATCCGGTCGACTTTGCCGGACGCAAGGAAAAAATATTTTTGAGTGAATACATCGATCAAACGCAACCTATTGATTATGTGGTGAACCACTTAAAAACCCACGCCGGTAAGATGAAAATTGCTGTAGTATCTGGTGGCGACCGGGAGGTTGTTACACGCACGCTAAGCATATTGGGTATCCTTGATCTGCCCGAAGTCTTGGTTTGCGCCGGCGAAACACCGCGTGGCAAGCCCTTTCCTGATCCCTTTTTAGCGGCTGCCGAATTCTTAGGCGTAGCCCCCGAACATTGCCTTGTTTTTGAAGACGGCGACCCCGGCGTACAAGCCGCCGAAGCCGCAGGGATGCGATGGGTTAGGATAGATAAGGTCTAAAAACTTGCGTCTCAGTGTCTCATGAGACACTTGAGACAACACAGATCTACGGTCTAAAAACGCTTCATAATCACTCTTTTTATCACCCTTTTCACCCCCAAAAGGCCAAAAATAGTGCTAAAAGAGTCCTTATTTCAGGCTATTTTGCCTTGAAAAACGCCAAAAAAGCATGAAAAATAGCTCAAAAACGTGTAAAAAACAGGCTTTTTTGCACGTTTTTTGTGCATTACTGTCTCAAAACAAAGCGATGCTTTTTGATTAAACCGACACAATAATTTAATCTTTTATCGTTTAATCAAAGCTGTTTTTTTATTCTTATCTCTTTACAGGCAAATTATTTCATTTTACGGTTTAATTTACAGAAACTTGTTATTGGATACTAATTCGTCAACCCCGGGCTTATGAAAAAACATTACGCGGCAATTGTTACTGGTTTCTTGTTATTATTTTTTGCCGGCGATGTTTTTGGTCAGCAAGTGTTGGTTACTGATGCAAATAAAAAGGCATTAACAGATTTTTCAGCTAAGAAAGCTTCAGCTTATGCCGCCTCGCATCAAAAAGCCATGGCCCTGGCGGATAGCCATAAATGGCCGCTTCGCAAAAAAACAAAAAACGGCGGTACCTTCTCTTTACAGGGTTTAAACAACCTTGGGTTCCCTGTATTTTTAAAAACAACTGATAACGGCAACATTATTTCGGCCGCTACAACACATACCAATACGGTATACCCCGGCGGTACTTTAGGGTTGACCCTTACCGGATCAAGCACCTTTTTAAATAACAAACTGGGCATTTGGGACGGCGGCGCGGTATATGCCCAGCACCAGGAATTTGCCGGCAAAACCATCACCCTGAATACTACCCAACCAGCTATTGACCATGCTACGCACGTAGCCGGCACCATGATAGCTAAAGGCGTTTACCCGCCTGCAAAGGGTATGGCATATAGCGCTTCAACCCTGCAGTCGTACGATTTTGATGATGATATAACTACCATGGGTGCTGCAGCGGCCGGCTTACTACTCTCCAACCACTCTTATGGCGACATAGCGGGCTGGGACGAGGATGACACCGGCGCCTGGACATGGTATGGCCTGCCCGGCGATACGGTTGATTACACCTTCGGCATATATAATACCCGCACACAGGATTATGACCAGATAGCCTACAATGCGCCTTATTATTTAATAGTTGAATCGGCTGGCAATGCGCGTGGTTACCCGGGCCCCGCAGTTGGGGGAACCTATTATGGCTACAAAAGCGCAACGAACGCCACCCTGGTACTCAAAACCCATACGGCAAACGATGGTATAAGCAACCAGCAATGGTATGATGGCATAGCCTCAACAGGTAATGCCAAAAACATATTGACCGTAGCGGCGGTGGGGCCGCTGCCATACGGGGCAGCAAGCAGCAAGGATATACAGATAGCTTATTTTAGCAGTTGGGGGCCAACCGATGATGGCCGGGTAAAGCCCGATATATCGGGCATGGGCGTAAACGTGGTATCATGCGGCAGCCTCGACCCTACCAACTACTTAACCTTGTCGGGCACATCCATGTCGTCGCCTAACGTTACGGGTTCGCTTTATTTATTGCAGGAATATTATGCGCAGAAAAACAGCGGCAAGTTTATGCTGGCGGCAACTTTAAAGGGCCTTGCCTGCGCCACTGCCGACGACGCCGGCAACGTTGGCCCCGATTATATCTACGGATGGGGCCTGCTCGATATGCAAAAAGCGGCACAGGCCATAACCGATAACGGAACAAAAAGCATAGTAAAAGAAAATTCCTTAAGCCAGGGCCAAACGCAAACTACTCAGGTAACTGCATCAGGCAGCGGGCCGCTGGTAGCTACCATATCATGGACTGACCCGGCCGCAACGCCAACAGCCGACGGTACCGTGAACGACCGCACCATAAAACTGGTTAACGACCTCGACATCCGCGTTAGCGATGGCACAACAACCTTTATGCCCTGGGTGCTCGACCCTCTCCACCCTGCTACGGCGGCAACTACAGGCGATAACATACGCGACAATGTGGAACAGGTTTATATAGCCAATGCCGTACCGGGCCGTACTTACACCATTTCTGTTTCACATAAAGGCACTTTGAAGTCGGGCCCACAGGCTTATTCGCTTATAGCTACCGGCCTGGGTGGTACAGCATATTGCACTTCGGGGCCAACCTCAAGCGCCGATTCACGCATCAACAACGTCACTATATCTAACATAAATAATACCCAAATTACCGGCTGTACCACTTATTCCGACTATACCAGCCAAACGGCTACATTGGAACAGGGAAAAACTTATCCGCTCAGCATTACTTTAGGTACCTGCGGCAGCAACTTTAACAAAGCGGCCAAGGTTTATATCGACTGGAAAGGCGATGGCAGCTTTACCGATGCCGGCGACCTGGTGGCCACTACAACCGTGATAAACGGCACGGCTACCTATAAAACCAACGTTACGGTACCTATAACGGTAATACCCGGCAATTACAGTTTAATGCGGGTGGTATGTACCGAAACCAGCGACACATCAACCATAAAACCATGCGGCACTTATGCCAAAGGCGAAACCCAGGATTACCGCGTACAGTTTACACAAACCGCCACTGATGCGGGCATAACAGCCATAACCGGCCCCGATAGTACAGGTGCATGCTCGGGGGTTACGCCAATTACGGTTACTGTAAAAAACTTTGGCGCCAAAGCCATAAACAATATCCCGGTTACTGTTGCGGTTAAAGCACCTGGTGGTTCTGTTACCACCATAAATGAAACCTATACGGGTACGCTTCAACCTTTGGAAGAAGAAAGCTTTACTTTAAACACCACATTTACCGCCTTAGCGTCATCAACCTACGTGATAACTGCTAACACAAACCTGGCTAATGACCTTATTACGGCCAATAACCAGGCAAGCCTAACCATAACCACTAACCCGGCGCCGGTACTCAGTGCTTTAGCGGTCAACTATTGCGATTCAACCAAACAATACCTGCTCACCGGTACTGGCGATGGCGAAATATTATGGTATCAAACCGCTACGTCGGCTAACCCGATAGCTATAGGCTCACCTGCCGTAACAACACAGGCGCCGATCAACAACACTTACTATGCCGGGTTGAATGATTTTAGCGCAAGTGTCGGCCCTGCTACAAAAAATGTGTTTTCGGCAGGTGGATATAACCAATACGGGCCATCGGTGCTGGTGCATGCAGCCGCGCCTGTAGTTATTGAAAGCGCACGCTTATATGTAGGTTACCCCGGGCAAATAACTTTTGCCGTTACCAATAGCGATGGCGAAACACTATCGAGCACCACCATAAATGCCCTTGCCACGCGCACCACACCGGCGGCAGGCGCGCAGGCCGATGACCCCAGCGATACCGGCAAGGTATACACCCTTAATTTATTGATACCCGCCGCAGGCGACTACATCATAACCACTACTTTTGATGCCAATGCCACATTGTACCGTAATAATGGCGGCGTAAGCGGCTATCCCTTTACTGTAGGCGATGGATTGTTCAGCATAACAGGCAATAATGCTGCTGATCCTAACAATAATAACGACACCAACTACTACACGAATTTTTACTACTATTTTTATAACATGCAGGTAAAAAGCGCGGGCTGTCCATCGGCAGCGCGGCAGGCGGCAACACTAATGAGGCCAATTATCACCCAGAATTCAGGTATATTAAGTTCGAATTTTACCAGCGGCAACCAATGGTATGAAAGCGGCGAGATACTATCAGGTGCTACCGGCCAAACCTATACCCCCGTAACCAGCGGTGTCTTTAAACTGCTGGTCACCTTGAATACCGGTTGTACCGATACATCAGCAAGTTTTGTATATGTAGTACCACCAAAAACCGGGGCAAATGATATCAGCCTGGCCATATACCCGGTACCTGCAAATACAGTATTAAAGGTGTTCTTTACTGCAAAAGCAAACAGTAACCTTACTATGTCGTTAATAAACAGCGTGGGCGAAACTGTTTTTAAAAACAACCAGCAGATTCCCGCGGGTAGCTTCGGCACAGCGCTAAACGTTTCCAACTATCCACCCGGAACATATATACTCAAGCTGCTGTTAGGCACAAAAGTGTATGCCAATAAGATAATTATAAATAGATAGTGGGGGAAACAAAAAAACGTCATTGCGAGGAGGTACGACGAAGCAACCCCACAGGACAGGCGAATATGCAAAGTTGTCGACCTGTATAGTGGGGTTGCTTCGTTCCTCGCAATGGCGCGCGGGGAATGATTTTTAACTAGCTTAAAAAATGTATTTGATCCCTAATCCCGGGGCAATGTCAAAAAATGGGCCGGTAGCCAGTTCTATCCTTGGGTTAAGATCAAGGCTAACAGCAATTGGCGATTTTGGGATAACATATTCCAAACCCAGTACACCATCGGCACCTAATAATATATGGCTGCTGTTATAATACTCGTCGTTACCTAATCTCTGGTAATCGCCTTTGCCTTCAGCGCCTATATGCGCGCCAAACCCATAATAAAATTTCAAAGCAGGCACATTAAATGCTTCCTGGTTTATTTCATACAGCCCGGTTACTACCACGCCGTGGTCGCGGAAACCTAATACGCCTTCATATGATATATCGGGAGATGCAAAATATTTTACGGAGATACCGTCTTCATAAGCGCCGAACTTTAATCCAACGGCGGTTTTATAGTCTTGTGAATCCTGGGAATTTTGTGCCAGCGACCTGTTCGCTATCAGCATAAAAGAAAATAGAACGGCTACTGATAATACTACTGTTTTCATTCAATTGTGTGTTTTTGTTAGTGATGTTGTTTGTTGCAATAAACGGCCGAAATTAGATTTTATGGCTTCAATTGTAAAATAAATATTACAAAGGCCCTATAATATGCTGTTTAACAGCAAAAAACAATTCCGGTTTTAATAAGGCAATGGGTCAAAATATTATAAATTAGTGCAATTTTACACGCATAGACGTTGATACGGGATAAAGGTTTAATGAAATAATATTTTATAACGATGCAATATACTATCCACATAAAAAAAGCGTGCTTACCGCTTATTCTCTTGTTGAGCATTTGTTCTTCAGGTTGCGTACGCGGCGGCCTAACCAATACCGACAGTCACGAATATTATAACGGCATGGTGGTTTGCGCTTACCCTGATGCATCGCAGGTGGGCCTTGATATTTTGAAAAAAGGAGGCAATGCGGTCGATGCCGCCATAGCGGTGCAATTTGCACTCGCGGTAACCGTGCCCGAAGCCGGGAACATAGGTGGCGGTGGCTTTATGGTTTACCGCAGTGCCGATGGCCAAAGCAACACGCTCGATTTTAGGGAAAAGGCCCCTGCCTCGGCCACTACCAATATGTTTTTGGATTCCGCAGGCAACCCTGTGCCTGGTATGAGTTTATCTACCCACAAGTCTTCGGGCATCCCCGGTTCGGTTGCCGGTATGGTCGAGGCACACAACAAATACGGCAAATTAAAATGGGCCGACCTGGTGCAACCCGCCATCGACCTTGCCAATTATGGATTTAAAGTAACCAAAGCATTAGCTGAAGACCTGAACCGCAGCCAGGCCGAGTTTAAAAAGCTGAACCCCGGCAAATCATACTTTGTAAAAGATACCCCGTGGAAGGAAGGCGACATACTGGTACAAGGCGACCTTGGTAAGACGTTAACGCTGATACGCGACAAGGGCCGTGACGGCTTTTACGACGGCCCGGTTGCCGATGAATTAATAGCCGAAATGAAAAACGGTGGCGGCATCTTCACTAAAGCCGACCTGCAAAATTACCACGCCATTTGGCGCAAGCCCATTATCGGCAAATACAAAAACTATACTATAATTACCATGCCGCCGCCATCAAGCGGGGGTATTGCCTTGCTGCAGCTGCTGCATTCAGTCGAGAAATACCCGCTGCACCGCTGGGGCCATAACCAGGATTCGACCGTACAATTAATAGTTGAAGCCGAGCGCCGCGTGTATGCCGACCGTTCAAAATACCTGGGCGACCCCGACTTTTTCAAAGTACCTGTAGACAGTCTTTTAAACCCGGCCTATATCGAAATGCGCATGAATACATTTACGTGGGATTCCGCTACACCAAGCGCCAGCGTACAACCCGGCACATTTATAGGTTACGAAAGCACCCAAACCACCCATTACAGTGTTGTTGACGGGGATGGCAACGCCGTATCTATCACTACAACTTTAAACAACGGTTTTGGCTCCAAGATAGTGGTGAAGGATGCCGGCTTTTTGTTGAATGACGAGATGGATGATTTTAGCGAAAAACCTGGCGTACCCAATTTGTTCGGCCTTACCGGCGGCAAAGCAAACAGTATACAACCCAATAAACGTATGCTATCATCCATGACCCCAACCATCGTCGAAAAAGACGGGAAGCTGTTTATGGTGGTTGGTACACCGGGTGGGTCAACAATTATTACATCGGTATTTCAAACCATATTAAATGTTGTCGACTTTGACATGAATATGCAGGACGCGGTCGACGCGAAACGTTTCCACAGCCAATGGCTGCCCGATGAGGTTGATGTGGAAAAGGGGGCGCTGGATACTTTAACCCGGCAAAAATTACAGAAGAAAGGCTATAAAATTATCGACTACCGCCCTATTGGCCGTGTCGACGCAATTTTAAAAACCAAATGGGGTTATTATGAAGGCGGCGCCGATCCGCGCGGGGATGATACGAAGCTGGGATATTGATAAAAGCATGAGAAAAGAATTAAAGAACCACGAAACCATTGATTACTTTTTAAAAATAGTATGGCAAACGGTAGCAAACAGGTATAACCAACTGGTAACCGAATATGGCTTTACACAATCAATAGGTTATTTATTGATAAATATTGATGAACAGGAGGGCACTACCGTCTCGCAGGCTGCCGCTTTACTTGGTTTGAAATCCACCAGCTTATCGCGTATGCTGAGTCAGCTTGAAAAAACAGGTTTGATATATCGCGAGCTTAATCCCGGCGATAAACGCTCGGTTAAAATATATTTAACCGAGTTGGGTAAGGAGAAGCGCCACCTGGCGCGTGGCATAGTAAAGCAGTTTAACAACTATCTTAACAGCCATATTAATGAAAGCGACAAGCAATATTTGATTGAAATGCTTGAAAAAATAAACCAGTTAACCCTGAATTACAAGCCCGATAACCGCTAAAAAAGCAATATCCCCCACAATAAAACACCCTTTACATGGTTAAATGAGCATAATAGTGTTAAAAAGTGTTAAGCTGCCGTTTTTGAAATATAAAAGAATAAATTTGCCTTTTGAAATTGGGATGAACAGGATACTGTTAGTTTTAGGGCTTGTTTTTGTTTGTTGCCTGGCCGCATGTACAAAATCATCGTTATATGGCCCGGTGCAGGCTAAAGCACAGGCTAAAATCGATGATTCGCTGGTCAGCAGGTTTATTGTTGCCCATAATTTACAGGGAGTAGCCAAACATGTACAGTTAAATGATACGATAGGGGTTTATTATATAGTTATAAACCCCGGCAGCGGGCAAACGCTGTTTACAACATCAACGCAAATAACGGTTGGCGATACGGCTAAATTAATAAACAACGATTTGACCGAAACGACATTTTACCAAACAAACGAATTTCACCCTACATATTCAATAGGCGCAGTGATAAGGGGATGGCAGTTAGGGGTACCTGAAATATTAACAGGCGGCGAAGTGCGGCTGCTGGTGCCATCGCGGTATGCGTATGGCCCTTATGCACAACCGCAAATAGGGCTGGATTACGGGCTAAAAAATGGATTGCCCGGTAGTGCCGTGCTTGATTTTTATATAACACTTTATAATGTAACTAATTAAATGAAACAAACAATTTTTACGCTTTTACTACTTTCTGCTATAGGGCTGGCATCATGCCGCAAGCATGATAATCAACCCAACATTAAACAATATGACCAACAACAGATCCAAAGCTATATAGCCGCCAACGGCATTACCGGTATGCAAAAAGATACAGCAGGCGGCGATACTACCGGTATGTATTACAAAATTATTCTGAAGCCACAAACCGATACCCCTTTAACTTATTCGGATAATATATCATTTGTATTTACCCTAAAAAGCTTCGACGGGCATTACTCAAGCACTGATACCATAGCAAACCATTACCAGGGTTATGTTGGGCACATTATTAGTGATTTATTACCCCAGGGCCTCGAACTGGCCGTTTTAAACGACCTTAAATATGTTGGCACAAGTATGCGCATACTTATACCATCGCACTTGGCTTATGGTGTTAACGGTTATGGTACAGGCAGTATTGCCAATACCTCATCACGTATTGCGGGTAATCAGTGCCTTGATTATTACATACACGTAATAGCCAGCCAGCCCGACAATGCAAAAAGACAAGGCGCCTATGACGACCAGGTGATAAAAAATTATATGGCGGCGAATAGCCTATCCAGCCTTTATACAAATGATTCAGGTGTGTATTACCACATACAAACCCAGGGTACAGGTACCGACCCCATAACCGATAATACCACGGCGGAAGTAACATACAATGGCCGCCTGTTAAATGGATCAGTTTTTAATACCTCACCTTCACCTGACAGCGTTTCGATAGAAATACCAAACCAGTTAGTTGGTATACAACGTATGCTAAAAAAGCACGCTGTAAAAGGCACGGTTATATCCATGATAATACCATCGGCACAAGCCTATGGTGCTGGGGCTATAACTGGTGTGCCTGCCAATAGTTGTGTGCGTTATGAGTATACTGTTCAATCCGTATCGCCATAAATATTATTTAGTTAAAGCTGCTTTAAATGCTTTTAAACAACGGTCGCGCGCAAAGGCATGATCAACAATGGGTTCCGGATACTTGCTGAAGTCGGCATATTCTGGAACCCATTTTTTTATGTAGACAAGCTCAGGATCGAACTTTTTAAGCTGTGAATCCGGGTTAAAAATACGGAAATAAGGCGCGGCATCCGTACCACACCCCGCCGACCATTGCCAGCCACCCACATTGCTTGCCATTTCATAATCCAGCAGTTTGCGGGCAAAGTAGCGTTCGCCCCAGCGCCAGTCAATCAATAGATCTTTAGCTAAAAAACTGGCAACTACCATACGAACACGGTTATGCATGTAGCCGGTGGCGTTCAGTTCGCGCATACCCGCATCAACCAGCGGGTAGCCGGTTTCGCCGTTGCACCAGGCTTTGAATTGCTCTTCGTCATTTACCCATTTTATATTATCATACTCAGGTCTGAATGCACGATCCATCGTTTTAGGGAAATGGTCGAGTATCATCATATAAAACTCACGCCATATCAGCTCGTTTAGCCAGGTTTTTTCCTTATAACTGTTAGCGGTAGTGGCCAGCTCGCGAATGCTAACCGTACCGAACCTTAAATGCAAACCAATATGCGATGTACCTTTCGTACCAGGGAAATCCCTTTTGTCCGAATAATCCTTTATAAAATACGCATAGTTTTTGCCGGGTATTTCAAGGCTGCTCCTTTCAAAACCCATTTCTTTTAGTGTGGGTATTTTAAAGTCGCCGGTTTTCAGCAGGTTTTTTAAATATTCTTTTGTTGGATAGGCCCTTAGATAAAACGGCCTTAAGGTCTCATACCATTTGCGCATATAAGGCGTGTAAACAGTATAGGGCGAACCATCACTTTTTACAACCTCTTCCCTGTCGAAAATTACCTGGTCCTTATAAGTTGTAAATTCAATGCCCTGTTTTTTTAGCTTTTGGGCGATGGCTTCATCTCGCTTTTTAGCATAGGGTTCATAATCATGGTTGGTATAAACCTCCGCTATGTTATATTCCTTCAATAGTCTATCCCACACGTTGGTTGCCTTATCATAAAGCACCAATAAACTGCTGCCATACTTTTTTAGTTCGATGTCTATACCCTCAATGGTTTGGTGAATAAACGTTACTCTCGCATCATCCTTATCTTCCAACTCATCCAATATCTCTTTATCAAAAATAAAAACAGGCAAAACCGGGTTGTCGCCTTTTAAAGCATGGTACAGGCCTGCATTATCATCAAGGCGCAGGTCGCGGCGAAACCAGAAGATATTTATGGGGTCCTTACGTTCCATATATTTCCTTCAATGCCTGTTCCACTAAAGGGTATGCGAATTTAAAGCCCTTCGCTTCAATTTTATGGGCCGATACTTTGGTGCTGCCTAAAACCAGCGTGCTCATTTCGCCCAAAATAAGTTTTAATGTAAAAGCAGGCACATTAGGCAGCCATAACGGGCGGTGCAACTGGTTGGCAATTGCTTTCGTTAACTGTTTATTGGTAACAGGGTTAGGCGATACCATGTTATAAACACCTTTCAACCCTTTGCGCTCAATGCCATACAGGTACATGGCAGCAACATCGTGCCAGTGTATCCATGGTACCCATTGCCTGCCGCTGCCGATAGCTGCACCAACACCAAATTTTACAGGCATAGTTAATTTTGGCAATGCCCCGCCCTCCTTGGTAAGCACAACACCCGTACGGAACTTCACAATACGCAGGTTTAAAGCCTCACCCTCATCCACGGCTTTTTCCCATTCAATACAGCAGGTACCTAAATAATCATGCGCCGGTTCGCTATCCTCGTCAAGCAATTCGTTGCGTCTGTCACTATAATATCCTGTTCCCGATGCCGAAACGACCGATGTAACCTGGTGCTGGTGGCTTTTTAGCAAATCATATATCAGCCTGATGGATCGGGTGCGGCTTTCAACTATATCTTCCTTACGTTCGTCCGTCCAGGGTTTATCGGCAATACCGGTGCCCGCTAAATGTACTATGGTATCAACACCAATAATACAGTCGGGGTCAATTTCGTGCTTATTAATATCCCACAAATAAGTTTTTACCCGCGGGTCATTCCCTGGCGCCCGGCTTAAAAAGCATACTGTATGCCCTTTAGCTAATAAAAGTTCGGTGAGGTGTTTTCCTAAAATACCGGTACCGCCGGTTATTAAAATGTGTTTACCCATAAAAATGACCGGTATACTATTATCCGCTACGTATTTGAACAATAAAACGGACAAGGTGTTTCAGCCCTATTCCTGATAGGAGTACAAAAGCATTTTAAACATTCTCACTATCCTGTACCACTACTTTTGCAACTAAGGGCTTTGCATAGTTGTTTACAAAAAGCAGGTGGACGGGATCATCCTGGTACGCATCCTGCGAGGCTTTGTCATCAAACAAAATTAACAGCGACACATCGTAAGAACGGTCGATAACATCGCGGGTAGTATCAGCCGGTACGCCGATATGGATATCGCGGATACTTTCTATCGGCACAAGCGAATATAAGCCTTCAATAAGCTTTGCTTTATCGGCTTTGTCTTTCAGCCAGAAATGTACGTGGTGGGTGAAGGTGTTTTTTAGTAGCATGGTTATTATTTTTAATGTATACAATAAACAATCAGCAATAAACTATTCAAATAATGCCGCCAATTTTTGTACCGTTAACGTAGTATAATCGTCTATCACCAGGTTGCTCGGTTGCAGGTCAGCAGCAGGGTGACCGGTAGTAATACCCACTACTTTCATACCGGCCGCGTTTGCGGCCTTAATACCTGCCAGCGAGTCTTCAAAAACCACGCAATCGGCGGGCCTGGCATTTAAGTCGGCGGCGGCTTTTAAAAATATCTGCGGATTAGGTTTGCCTTTGCTTACACGGCTGCCGTCGATTATCGCTTCAAAATCCTGCCTAATGGGTATCTTGTCCAGTATAAAATCAATATCGTCCATAGTAGCCGATGACGCCATGGCCATTTTAATACCGGCATCCTTCAGTTCTGTTAAAAAATTCTCCAGACCGTTTATGGGTCTTAAAAAAGGGGCGTATATCTCGCGGTAATAAGCCTCCTTTTCATCGAGCAGTTTTTTTAAACCGTCTTCGTCGTACTTATCACCAAAAAGCTGGCGTAATGTTTCAATTATCGGCACCCCGCTTATTTCTTTTTTATAAGTTTCGACGGATAATTCGCCCATGTTATATTTTTTAAACAGGTGCTGCCATGATTTAAAATGATATGGGGTATTGTCCACAAGGGTACCATCCATATCAAAAATTGCGGTAAAATTTTTCAAAAGGTTGATGTATTATTAAAGCCTCCCTAAATCTATGAACAATTAAACGGATAAGCCTGCACTATCTTATCACTACATAAAACCTTTACTTTAAAATTACAGCGTTGCCCTAAAGCCTAAACCAAAGTATCTGCGGTCGTTCGTAATATCAGCTTTCTTGTTCTGGAACAGGTTGCGGCCATTGGCAAATAGTTCAAGCGCGTGCAGCCCCTTCACTTTAAGGCTATAGCCCACATACAGGTTTTGCAGCGAAAACGAATTTAGCGTTGTTGTATTAACAGTATATGATGGTGTGTAAGTTGCTGTTTGCACTTTTTCGTGAAACAGGTAAAGTACATCAACCCCGGCAGAAAAACTGCCATAGGCTAATCGGTTGGCCCAGCCTCCTGTCCATTCGCTATTGCCATTAGCTATCGCCAGGTTTGGGTTAAGCTGCATATTTGTTTTTAACATGGTTGCGTTAACATTGCTCTGCCATTTAAATGTTGCATTATCAACCAGGTTATAACCCAGGCTTACCCTGTTTAAAGTGGCAGCGGTATTATAGTAATATAATTCCAGGTTATCTGAGTTTGATCCAAATGGTAAATAGAAATATACCGGGCTCAGGTAGTTGGTGTGTTCAAAGAAATAGCTGAATGTTAAGCCACTTTTTTTAGGCGAAACACTTAAGCCTGCCGAAAAATCGCGAAATGTTTCGGCAGCGTTAACCTGGTACGAGTAAAAAGAATAAGCCGGATAATAAGTATAGAAAGCGCCGCCATAAGGATATGCTGTTCCTGGTTGCCCGACCACAGGTATTTGAGCAGTTGATGTGTTTAGATCAGGTAGCGTATTCGCATTATCATTTACAAAGTTGGTTATGGCATACGAACCAAATACCTTAACCGATACAGTGCTCGTTGGGTCTATCAGCTGCATAACATCGGCAGAAGCAGAAACAAACGGAAGCGTTTTTTTAACCTTAACGTTGCTTGGTAAAGCAAATGCTCCGTGGTTGGCCAGGTTATAAACCAGCCCTCCCTGTATATTAAAATAGTTTTTATAATATAGGTTTAGCGATGGCGTAAGCAAAAACAAGTGCCCGTTTGTACGCTGCCAGGAAGTATTAAGGCTTTGGACGCTTCCGTTGGACAATGAAGAAGTAGCAGTATAGTCGGAGTCTCTGAATGTTCTGTACGTAAGGTTTACAGCCGGTTCCAAACCCCAATTGCCAAATTTAGCATCGTAGCTTAGGTTATCATAGGCTACTATATTGCGGCCATAAATTTCGGCTTTAAATAATGAGGTGGAAGTATCACCACTAAACTGGGTTAATTCGGCGCCAACATCATTAGCCCGGTAACTATTATAATCGCCATGCACCACGTTGGTAAGGCCCGGAAGGATGGTTGTAATTAGCTTAACCGTGGCGTTCCATATATGGCTCTTATCCTCGAAATCGTCTGCTGCCTGCCCTGTTGAATTTGAAATTGCATACTCATCATCGCTCTTTTCCGGCACATAACCCGCAGTAACATCAAGTACCGAACTACCGAGCTTAACATCAAAAAAACCGTTAAGCTTTATCCTTTGCAGGTTCTGCGGTGTTTCATAATCTACGGTTGGGTCCTTAAGCTCAGGCAAGGCATCATGAGTATAATCAGCCGAAACGCCGAACTGCATATTGCCTGTATTCTGGTGTACGGCTGCATAATATTCCTGGTAAACGGTAGTCCTGCTCTTTTCGCCGCTTTCGTTTGAGGGCAGGTTGTTGGTATACAAACTGCTCAGGTTGGCCTGCCCCGCTGCTGTAACTTCCAAACCTTTGGTTTTAGTACGCTTGGTTTTTATAAGTACCAATTGCTGTGGCCCCACAGCGCCGGCAAGTTTGCTTACCGAGTTCTGTACAAGTGTAACTTCGTCAATATCATAAATACTGTAGGCGTTTACATCGTTAACCAAATTGCCATCAATAATATACACCAGCGTATTGGTGTTTGAATACGCGCCATAAAACCAAACGTTAATGGCGTCGGCAAGGTTGGTAAACGGCATTTTTTCAAGGTCGCTCCCTTTTACGGTAATATTTTGGGTGAAGTCTTTTCGCAGTTGCATATGGCCCAGGTCGAAATGGGTGGTATCATTTTGCGCATTGGCTTTCGAAAAAAACAGGATAGCGGCCAATGCCACAATAATTAGTTTAGGTTTACACATATATATTAGTAATAAGTAGCGCTAATATATTAATCGGTAATTAAAAATGTGCCTTTGTAACACCGAAATGTTTAGTCGGTGTCAAATAATTTACCGAAATATGAAAAAGATATAAAAAATTGCAATTTTTGTATACTACTATTTGCTGAGGGTCTCCTGAAAATGAGCGAAAGAACTATCCTGGTTTGGTTTAGAAATGATCTGCGTATACACGATAACGAAATACTGTTAGAAGCTATCCGTAAGGCCGATAAGGTATTGCCGGTATATTGTTTCGACCCGTTTTATTTCACCAAAACAGCAACGGGCGAACCTAAGACGGGCAACTTCAGGGCGCGCTTTTTACTGGAATCAGTTGCCGACCTGCGCAAAAACCTTCGGACCCATGGCGCAGAGCTCATCATCCGCACGGGCCATCCCGCTGAAATATTACCACAACTTGCCGAAGAATATCATGTGAACGAGGTGTACCATCACCGCGAAGTGGCGCATGAGGAAACCGATATTTCCGAAGAAGTTGAAACCGCTTTATGGAAAATCAAACTGAACCTTAAACATTTTATAGGCCATACGCTGTACCATAAGGAAGACCTGCCCTTCCCGATAAAGGATATACCGGATAGCTTTGTCACTTTTAAAAAGAAAATTGAGCGCGACAGTAATGTGCGCCCCTGCATTGATACACCCGGCGAAATAAACATACCCATTATTACCGATGCCGGCGAACTGCCAATCCTGCAGCAATTAGGACTGGATGAACCTGTCGACGACCCGCGCGCCGTAACCCGGTTTATTGGCGGCGAAACCGAGGCATTAAAACAACTACAACAGTATTTTATAAATATCGGTAAGGCCGATCAGCATAAAGGCGTTAAACACGGCCCGGCAAGCATAGCCTCAAACTTATCGCCATGGGTGGCATTAGGCTGCATATCACTAAGGCACATTTACTGGGAAGTAATGAAGCACGAGGGCAACCTCAACAATAACAACCCACTGATATTAGAATTGCTGTGGCGCGATTACTTCAGGTTCATGTTTAAAAAGCACGGGCAAAAATTCATCGCCCAAAATAATGATGAACAGCCCGAACTTGCCGCTAACCACGATGAGCTTTTTGAACAATGGAAAAACGGTGATACCGGCGTACCATTGGTTGATGCCATTATGCATGAATTGAACGCCACAGGCTATATAAATAATTACAGCCGTCAAATAACTGCGGTATACCTGGTGGCAAACCTCAAGGCCGACTGGATGAAGGGCGCCAAATATTTCGAAGAAAAACTGATAGACTACTCGCCCGCAAGCAACTGGGGCAACTGGGCCTTTATAGCCGGCATAAACAACGACCCTCGCGACAGCCGCTATTTTAACTTAGCCAAGCAACCCGCCGAAGCTGAAATGAAGGGCGATTTTATTGATACCTGGCTGCCCAAGGTTTACACCC
>Ga0207142_1067_pt1 | contig 18223 bp, 10 predicted proteins | sample Alteio_BWMinHeat_2_FD_153561 | JGI IMG/M metagenome (GOLD analysis project Ga0207142, IMG submission 153561) | Enriched cells from forest soil in Barre Woods Harvard Forest LTER site, Petersham, Massachusetts, United States -... | ecosystem: Environmental > Terrestrial > Soil > Temperate forest >... | reverse complement strand
GTAACCGGGTTTAGATTTGTAAAAACGCTGTCCTGTATTTGCTGGGTAGCGTAATTATAGAAGCTAACGCTGCCCGTCCCGTGCGCATACCATCCTTCGTTTATAATAAAAAAGCCATTCGTATAGTTGCCGGTTACTTTGGCGCTTGCACTTATTGAACCCGACTTAAGGTTGTTTGGATTTAAGGCCGGGGTTTCCTGGTCCTTTTTACACGATACGGCCGCTATAAGCAATATTACAAATGCGCCTGTTAAAAATTTACTGGTTGATGATTTTTTCATTTTTTTTTGTTTTATGATAGTTGAATTATTTTTTAAGCAGGCTTACATCGGCAGCACCGCAAAACTCGGTTGATTGCTCGCCAAGCCAGCCCATATTGGCCATAATGCCGGTTTGTACTTTTATAAAATCGATGCCGGTAAGCCTTACCTTTTTTCCATTGGCATCAATAGCATGAGCTATATACACAGTATCGCCACCTGAATTACTATCAGAGTAACCATATGCAAAGGCTTTGCTGGTAATATAAAACGGGTTCGACATATCTATCCCTGTTGATGGCAATTCAGTGCCGGTAAGCGTATAGGTATTAGTTTTTGACCCAATCGGGAAATAAGCCTGGGTGTTGTAAATATTCGTTTGCACCACACCAGTCTTTCCCTGGTTATCTTTCCAGGGTACGCTGCAACTGTCGCAGGCAGGGCGTGTATAGGTTACCGAATAATTGCGTACATAACCTGGCTTGTTGGTCGCGCTGCCGGCCAGTTCATACCAGGTATCATCGGGTTTGCCGTTGCCATTAACATCCTGCATTACCCAAACAACGCCCGGCTCGGCGAAACCGGGGAAACCGTTGCCATAAACCACAATTTTGCCTGTATCATTGGTATTTAATACGGTATGGTCAAACCCCGTTACAATATAACCGCCCCAGGCGCCGAGGCTCACCAGGCCATTAGTGCCGTTCAGGGTGCCCATGGCCGCAACCGTATCGCCTAAGCCGGTATTTATAAATTGACCCGGGGCAGGATTATACTCAAACATTTGCGTTACATACGGGCTGCTTTGTTTGGTTATCGGGCGAATGGGCGCTACCGGGGGTTTCACTTTTACCCCAGTATTGTCTTTACTACATGAAGACCACAATAGACCGGCGGTCAAAACGATTGCCGCCAGCGCTTTTGCATGTTTTAATGTTTCTTTTTTCATATGTTTTAATTTTTATTTTGTGTCGAATTATATAGGAAGGCGAAGTGCCCTGGTATATCGCCGGTGGTTACCTGCCATTCCTTTTTACCATTGGTATCAAAGCTGTACAAGGTGCCGGGCGTTACATAATCCTTGGCGTCGGCTACATATACCTCGCCGGTAACCGGGTTTACCGCAATGCCATAGGGAACAGCTATCTGTTTGTCGGTGCCATCGGTAATAAATTGCTTGTTTAAAACGGTTTCGGTTTTAACATCTATCATACCGTAGCTAATGGTATTTTTTCCCGTCACATAACTGAAGGCTACGCTGTACATATAGGCGGTATCCCCCTTTATCCAAAGGTTGCTTACTGGCAGCTTGAAATCTTTTTTTACCGAATCGGTTTTGGTATCGATAACATACAAATCGGGTGGAATGCTGTAATAATCACCCCTCGATGTTACATACAGGTCGCCATATTGGTCAGCCTTCACTTTTTCAAGGTTGATGGCTACATCTATCAGCTTAATTACCGTGAATGATGCCAAATCGACAACCGAAACCGTCCGCTCATAATTTGGCGGACTATACCCACCTGAATTGGCCACATACAGTTTACCGTTAACTATCGCCATCTCTTCAGGCTGCCTGCCAACGGTAACTTTGCGGGTAATTTGCAGGGTGGCGGTATCTATTTCGTAAACCGCGCCGTTCGGAGCTTTCGGATCGCCCACTATGCCCAGGTAAGCGCTCACGTAAGCTTTGCCATTGGTAAAGGTCACATTCCGGCAATTCTGGATACTAACAAAGTTGATATGCTTCCCGCTACGTGCATTCACCACCTCAACAAGGTTCGAATTATTTACCACGATGAATAGTTTCGACCCATAAATCCCCAGGTCGTTCCCTACATCACCCAAACCTTTAACTACGCCGGGGTTATCCTGCTCATAAATATCTTTATGATATTTCCCGGTAGAATAATCCAAAAAATCAAGCGAGGCCTTGTTCGATCCCATGTTACCTTCATTCAACACATAAAGGCCGCTAAGCGCCCCGGTATCGGCTTTGGTAATGGTCGTAACCACTTCCGGTATAGGTTTCGCATCCTTGCGGCAGGCGCTGTACGTTAGGATAAGGCATCCTAACAACAGGCAGTTTTTTATAAAATTTATCTTTTTCATAGGCATTAAAAAGTTGAGCTTATGGTGAAACGGTAGTTACGGCCCGGCATCGGGTAATCCAGTATCACGTCATAGCTTTGGTTAAACACGTTATTTATTTCGGCAGTAAATTTCATTTTATGGTGATAGTAGTTCGTCGCATAGCTTATGCCTGCATCATGGGTATACCAGGGCTGCAAATAATTTTCGGGGATGTTAGCCTTTTCATCATACCGTTCACCGGTATAAACAAAGCTGTAATTGAATGAGAACCTGCGCCAGTCGGCACTTATTAAAAGCGTACCGCTGTTAACAGGCGTGTAAGGTATCTGCTCCCTATAATTTACTTCGGTAGCATCGGTTACATCAATAGCCTTTTGGTAAGTATAGGTAATGCCGGTGTTTAGCAATACATCAGCGGATAGCTGCCATGTGGCCTGTGCGTCTATATCCAACCCCTTAATATCTACCTTGCCCAGGTTATACATCGTCCACCGCGCAAGGTTTTGGCCGGGGATGGCTACTATCTTGTCCTTAACCGTATTATAATAAGCATCAGTTTGTACAGCGAGGTAAACCAACGCCTGGTTATGAAATGTCTTATTATAAGTTAAGCCGAGGTCGTACTGTTTGGTAAATTCGGGTTTCAGAAACGAGTTGCCCACGAAAGTGAAGTACAGGTCGTTAAAAGTAGGCAGGCGGAAAATATCTTTATAAAAACCTCTTATCCTCAGATCGGGATTAGCCGTTGGCTGCCACGAGAACAGCACTGCTGGGGTATATTCGGTTTTCCTACCCGCGGCGGTAAGCGTATCAACCGTATCGTTCACAAAAGTGCCGAGCAAACTTCCCTGCACATCAAAGCGCTTAAAATGCACATCGGTCGCGATGACGGTTAACAAAGTATGGCGTACCGGCTTTACAAAGCGGTACTGCGTGGTATCGTTTTCCGATGCATTAAGCGTATTTACCTGGTAATCTGCCGATATATCTATATCCCAAAAGGAGTTGATACGGTACTTATTTGCTGCCGAAAAATAATACTCGTGCTCATAATATTTATCCTCAAGTAACCCTCTTGTGTTGGTAATATTGGGGTCGAGGTAACGCGTATAGTCATTGGAGTACTTCGCGCTCAGCATCAAACTATCGCGTTTGCCAAGCGCTCTCTTGTACGATGCCTGGAAAAATATATTCCTGTCCCATTCGCGTTGGGTCGAAGTAAAATTATGCCGCACAACAGCCGCGGGCAAGCCACGATCGGAATTATACAGGTAGCCTTTTACATCCCAGGCACTACTGTCATTCAGCTTGCCGTTCAATCCTGCTTCTACCCGTTGTGCGCTGATATCAGCATTATGCCTCACTGCCGTTGTATCATAACCACCGTCTGTCGACCTGAATTTGTACCGCCCGTTAGCATTCGTTAGTTCCGCGCTAAATGTGCTGTAAACATTGTCACTGATCTTATATTGCCAGAAAAGTGATGGATCGATCAACCCGAACGAACCTGCTTTAAGGCTCACTTTTCCTTCGGATCGGCTGCTATCCTTAAACACCGGCTGCCTTGCGGTAAGGTAAATACTACTCCCCGATGCATAACCCCGCGCAGGTTGAAAAACATTGCTTTTTTGCGCGTTATATAATGTGATCTGCTGAATGTTATCCAACGAGAATTTACCCAGGTCCACCTGTCCGTTTTGCGAGTTGCCAAATTCAACCCCGTCATAAAATACGGCTACATGGTTGGTGCCCAGGCTGCGCACGTTCACCGTTTTTAATCCGCCTATACCGCCGTAATCCTTGATCTGTACGCCGGAAAAAAAGCGTATGGCGTCGGCAACAGAAAAACTGTTCAGCTTTTCCAGTTCCGCGCCCTGTAATACCTGCACAGGGCTGGCAGATATATTACGTATGGATAACCGCTCCGAACGGATAACAACCTCTTTAAGCCTGTGGGTTTTAGTGGTATCAGAATTAAATTTATGGGAAGTGTCAGCCGTTTGGGCAAACAAAGGAAGGTACAACAGCAGCGCACAGCTTGTTAAAACAAACCGCCTTATAACAAAAGCATCAACTGGTAAGCGCTTAGCGCCTGGTAAAAATAATTTCATGCGTGTTGTGAGTTAAACCCCACAGCAAACAGAATGAAATGCACAAAAATGGAAATACGCGAAAGGTATTTACATTCCAGCTTCAATCCCCGAAAGCTATGAATAAATAATGTGTAGTGGCAGGTCTTCTGACTTACTCCCCTTGGCCCTGTCTTCCCATCCCGATTAAAATCGGGACAGTGACTAATAGAATGGGCTTTGGTGTATGGAGCTTACAGCTGCGGGACAGTTCCGGATCTTCACCGGATTCCCTTTTAATCCCGGTGGTTAAACCGGGAACCAAAACATTGCAAATCTATATATTAATTCGTCATAATAAAGTCAAAGCAGTTCTTAATTATAGCATGGTTTGTTTCACTATGTTAATCTTAGAATTCTATCTTTGGGCGTGCGGTATTACGTTAACCTTTAGCATTATTTTATATGAAACACGGATTGTTAATTGATATGGATGGCGTTATTTACAGCGGCGAAACCCTAATTGAAGGTGCCGACAAGTTTATTGCCAAACTGCTGAAAGAAAACATCCCCTTTACTTTTATGACCAATAACAGCCAGCGTACCCGGCTCGAGGCTGTGCGTAAACTGCACCGCCTGGGTATTGAGGTTACCGAAGAACATGTTTATACCAGCGCAATGGCGACCGGCAAATTCCTGGGCGACCAGGGGCCAAACGGTACCGCCTATGTTTTAGGCGAAGGTGGCCTGCTAACAAGCTTACACGAGAACGGCATTACATTGGTTGATTCCGATCCTGAATTTGTGGTGCTGGGCGAAGGACGAAACTTCACACTCGAAATGGTGCAGCGTGCCGTTGACATGATACTGGCAGGTGCTAAATTCATCACCACCAACCGCGACCCATCGCCCAAAAAACCGGGATGGAACAATTTGGGCATTGCCGCTACAACAGCCATGATAGAAGAAGCTACGGGCCGCAAAGCCTTTGTTACCGGTAAACCCAGCCCCGTTATGATGCGCTCAGCACGCAAATACCTTAACCTGGAAACCGCCGAAACCACCGTAATTGGCGATACCATGGAAACCGATATACAGGGCGGTGTACAAATGGGTTATAAAACCATTTTGGTGCTTTCGGGCATTGCACGCAAGGAACAACTCGGTCATTATGCCTTTAAACCCGATCTGATTGTAAGTTCGGTCGACCAGATAGACTTTCCTTTAAAATGGTGGTAATCATCGTTAAATATATATTGTAATAAAACCAAAAAAGACCTGCAAATGCAGGTCTTTCTATTTACTCCGGAAACTATTATTCAGCAATTAATTAGATGGCGGGCATATCTGCATAAAAGTAACTACGCTGCTGCCTTCGTACGATTGTATTTCGCCGGTTGGGCAGGGTACATTGTAGGCACGATAAGTTAAATTGCGGGCCGGGTCGCGGTTGTCCCAGCCGGTATTAACATTTTGCTGCACCCATGGTAGGTATTGTTTTTGTCCTCCGTCGTTTATCAGCATCATTATATATTGCGCGAATATCGATTTCATTACCCCCTGTTCGTTAAAATCGCCTTCTTCAGGTAATATTCCGTTATGGCACATGCTGTTTTCGGTATAATCGGCATAGCTTTTGGCGTCGGTAAGGTAGCTGGCATCGTTTGTCACCTTGTACAGCATAACACCTGCGCCAATTGCAGTACCCTGGTTATAGGTATAATCCTGGTAGCCGGGCGCACCATCGCCAATTTTGTGGTCGGCAACCTCACCATTAGCGGGGTTAACCAAATTGGCCTTTGCCCATGCATAAACCGACTTTGCCTTTGAAAGATAGCTGGTGTCCTTAGTGATCTGGTACAACCGCGCGGCGGCTATCACCGTAGGATAATTGATACAAGCATTTTTACCGCTATGCTGAAAATCCCAGAACATACCTCCTTTCACCGGGTCATACGAACCGGCCCAAACATGATCGAAACCCGCTATGGCATGTTGCAGGTAAGTGGCATTGCCGGTTAGCTGGTTAGCACGGGCCAAAGCCGTTATCCACCACATCATATCGTCGTAAATAAACCAGTCGGTAGCATTGCTCCAGTTGTAATTATCGTACTGGTTTACCGCACCGGCATATATATCGGTTATCATTCTCATTTGCGCGGTATCATTGGTACGCTGGTAAACATCCATGGCCAGGTCCCAGTAAATGGCCTGCGTCCATATAGCACCGAGGCCGCTTTTATCAGTCGAACTATAATAAAGCTTAGCTGAAGGGTTATAAAAATATTTATTGAATGCTGAATAAGCAGTATTGGCATCGGCTAATGTGAATTTAGCGGTATCGGTTTTAACTGGGGTGGTTTGCTGTGGTGGTGGCAGGTGATAACTTTTGCTACAGCTGGCCGCAGTAAGTCCTAAGGTTACAAGTAAAATGTTTAGCATAGGTTTCATAATGATAGATGTATTTAGTAGAATTTAGAAATAGTTTATAAGAATAGATATTGACCGACAATTAATACAGCATTACCCCGAATCGGGACGTATAGGAAATAGCCTTTCATTATTTAATTTGGTTATGGTTAATTGGTTTTGAATCTGCTCAGTTTAGGCCGCTTCAGCCTTAAAGGGCACATACCGGGCAAGTATAGACGGCAGGTATTAAGAAACCGGTTAATAAAGCGGTTAAGAGGCAGTTAAAACTTGTTAACCTGTTGCGGTTCCTGGTAAAAAATTGCCCGTTTAACCCAAAACACGCAGAAACCGGGCAAAAATGCTTCACATTTTTAATGCTGGTCAATGTACAAACAGGCAATTTCTACTTATATCAAAACTAAAAACATAAAGCAGTTCCATCTTTTTCTTCATTAACCCACAGTTTACCATAGCATTTCGCATCAATTAATACATTGTAACATTTTTATTACAATGTACAACTATTAGGAATGACGCCTCGTATAATAAGGTATATTGGACCTGCCTTATGAACGCATTAACAATGCCAATTTTGCTTTACACGAAAGACCACACCGGGTTCTATGCGCTCGATTGTGACTCTCATTATCTTGTTGTACCAAGAGCATTACCACCACCACTTTTTCTTAGCCGTTCTAAATAAGTAATGGCTTGCCTCACCCCACAAGCCCCCTGTGTAATTCTAAAAATTCATTAAAGCATTTGTCATGAAAACGATCATCATCTTTGGCAAAAACCGGTTGCTCCGGTTATTCTTAGTTTGTTTTATAATGCTGTTATATACCGGCTATGCTTTTGCCGGCACTGCGCGTAACTGGAAGGGCGCAACAAGCTCGGATTGGAACGACGGCACCAACTGGAGCCCTGCTGGCGTACCTGCGGCAGGTGATATATTGAGCATAGGTGTAGTTAATTTTACAAACCAGCCTTCCATCATTTCAACACCAACTTCTCCTGCCAGTATTACTCTGGGTATAAAAAAAGCCGTAACGCTTACCGTGACAAGTGGTTTTACATTAAATGTAAGCGGCCCTATAAACCAAAGCCCAAGTTCTACGGCCTACGGCACATTTACAAATACGCTTGCGGGTGCAGGCGCCATTACCTGTACTTCTTTAAACGTGGGAGATAATACCACTTATTTACTAACATTCAGTAATAATCTGCTTACGCTGGTATCAACTATCGCCAGTTTGCATGTTAGCGGCAATGTATCGGTTAATTCAACTAATAATGGCATATTATTTTTAGGCACTTCCTATAACAATGCAACATTTTCTTTGCAGGGGGGCACCACTACTATTGATGGCACAATATTTACGGCTAACTCTGCCGGGGGCGTTTTTCCTTTTGGCGTTGCATCACCGGTATTCAGTATTGACATGCCCACAGGTTCGGCTCTTACCCCAGTTTTGCAACTAACTAATACATCGGCCATCAATACAGCAAGCGTAGCCGGATCCATTGATTTTTATAACAATACCGGGGGAACGGGCACGTGCACGGTTAACTATAGCGGCACAAACCAAACTGTTTACACCAACAATATTACTTGTTTAGTTAATACCCCGCAAACCTACCAAAACCTTATACTTAGTGGCGCAGGTATTAAAACTGTAGGTACCGCAACAGGCACTACACTGTTAGTAGGCAACGACTTTACCACCTCGGCAACCACTACCGATCTTTCAGCCTATAACCCAACCGTAACCATTGGCGATAATTGGGTTAATTCAGGCAACGTTACTGGCGGCTCAGGCAATATTACGGTCACCAATCTATTGCAAAACAATAGCAATACTATCACCTTAGCCGGCGGCGCTACTACCATCGGCATCAGCGGCATCCAGTTGAATGGCGGGAGCATTGTGGCCGGGGCCGGCACATTAACCGATAATGGTATATTTCAAAACAACGGCGGTTTGTTAAACTGCGGCACAGCGGCTAATGCCAGCGTTATTTTTAACGGCAGTTACGTTAATAACAGCGGTACGTTTACTGCAAACCCTACCAGTACCAGCAGTGTATATTTTTCAGGCACCATCCAATCTTTACAGGACAACACCGCCACTGGCACAAAATTTAATAATGTGCAGTTTACCGATAATTTTGCTACCATTAACAGTGGTATAGGCAATTTTTCAGTAGCAACTACAGGGGTGCTTACCATGGGGCCGGGCGTTAGCCTCACAGCAGGCTCAACCACCGTAGGCGGCGCGGGATATTTAACGCTGCTGTCTGATACAAGTTCTACAGCTTCAATTCCAAAAATACCCGTTTCTTCAGTTATTAAAGGCAATGTAAATGTACAGCGCGCTATAGCCGGGGGCAAAAATAGTTTTCGTGGTTACAGGCTACTGGCTTCACCGGTTAACATCAGCAATTTAACTTCTCTTTCTTCAACCACAGGCTATATCGGCTTAAGCTATTTAAATGTGGGCACAAATGCCATATTAACTGCCGGGCCGGGGGGCACTGCCAATGGCTTTAGCGTGGCCAACACCAACCCGCTTATTTATTTGTATGATGAAAGCATGACTACCAGTAACACCTCTTTTGTATCAGGTAAAAATGTAGGCATTAAAGCCATAACGGGTGCCTCAGGGTCGCCGGCTTATAGTGTCACCACTCTTTCGGTAAGTACTACAACAACGGGCGTTACTGTTCCGGTGGGCAACTCATTCCTGTTGTATTATGTAGGCAGCACTGCCAGCTCGGTTATTACCAGCGGCCGCACACCCGATAATGCCACAGCAACTGCCGTAGGCTATCTTAACCAGGGCGATGTGCCGGTTGTTTTCTGGAAAACAGGCAGCACCACCATCCCCTATCATAGTAACGGGGGCTATTATCCGGGGCTTAACCAGGTGGGGAACCCCTACCCAAGCACCATTAGCCTTACACAGCTTTTAACCGACAACCCCGCCATCAGCCCAATATTCTGGGAACTGAATGACCAAACCGGTGGCGCCTACATATCGTATAATGCAAGCAGCGGCGCTACATCAAACAGCAGGGCCAGCAAATACATTGTAAGCGGCCAGGGGTTTATTATGCAGGCGCTCAATGCCTCCCAAACCATCACTTTTAAAGAGGGCGAGAAAGTTGCTTATCCATCGGGCTTTAAGCCCTCAACAAGCCCCGGCGCTTTATTACTGAGCATGCCGCCAACTGCTTCGTTAACCGAACCAGATAGCCGTGTGTTTGCAAGTATAGATACAACCGTGGTACAAAATAGCCCACCAGCACTTGCCGGCCTGCACCTGCAACTGAGCGCCGACAGCGTAATAAGCAATCAAACAGGCATATATTTTAGCAATAACTGGTCTGATACATACAGTCCGAAAGAAGATGCTGTTGATATTTCACCTGTAACCAGGTTACACCTTGCGAGCCTTTCTTCTGATGGTTCGCAATTGGAGATAAATGAGCTTGGCGATTACACCAGCGGCAAAAGAATTAAAATATATGCGAGTGCTACCATTACCGGGATATATAATATCTCATTAGCCGACATTACCAATGTTGATACCGGCGCGAATAATATTTTTTTGGTTGATAAAAAAATGAATGATTCGCTGGATATGGTGCGCTATAAATCATACGCGTTTAACATTATTCCGGGCGATACCACCACCTATGGCGCTAACCGATTTGTTTTAGCTATTGAACATAAACCTGTGCCGCAGGATTCGTTGGTGCTTTTATCTAACAACAAAAAAAATGTAGCAGCCAATAACATGGTTGTTTATCCTAACCCGGCAACCAGTATTATTAACATCAGCCTCGGCGAAAACGCCCCCGTAAGCTATACTGAAGATATTTATAACACATCGGGTAGCCTTATTAAGCACGCTTCAGAAGCTTCTGCTACATTTACGGAGGATATAAGCAACTATAAACTTGGCGTATACATTATCGAGTTAAAAGACACTAACGGGAACCTGCTCGGCAAATCGAAATTTGTAAAAGTTAATTAAAAAAGGAATACACAACCAATGCTATTAATTACGCTATGTCTTTTATTGCGGCGACGGTTTTTTGCTTTGAAACGCCCTCATCAGTAAATATATAACGCATATTACGGCAATATAAATCGCTGTGTATTTCATTTCTTCAAAAGTAAGGCTACTCAACAGCCAAATAATCGCTGCAATAGCTATAAAAGGGATCACCAGCCCACCCGGAACTTTAAATGAACCCTCATCGCCTTCCGTCTTTTTATAGCGAAGCGTGATAGTTGCTAAAACAACACCCAGGTAAACAAGTAGCAACGTAGCATTTGCTAACACTGCCAATTTCTCGAATCCTCCCGAAACAGCAAAAATAAATATCAGCAATGAATAGATTATTACGGCTACATAAGGTGTCGCGAATTTTGGATGAACTTTTCCCAATGGCCTGGGGAAAAGCCCGTCATTGGCCCCCGCGAATAACAAACGCGGCGTAGACATTACATCGCCACTGATATTACCAAAAGTTGAGATCATAGTAGCTACCAAGATCACAATTGCGCCTATCGGCCCTACAATGTTACCCGCTACAGCTGCCAGCGGCGCATCCTTAAAATGCCCGGTCTGCATACCTAATACACCCTGCACCACGATTTGTATCAGTATATAAGATATAAATATAATAGTTGCCCCAAGTAAAACACCCCTTGGGATCGTGCGCTTGGGATCTTCTATTTCACCGCTTACGTTAAGCGATGTTTCAAACCCGGCAAACGCCCAAAACAACACCACTAAAGTTTCTCCCGATGTTTTCAGCGTCGGCAAATGCGTCAACTGTAGATTATTAGCGTGGATATGGCTGAACCCGAAAAGTATGATGGCGAAAAGTGGCAGCAGCTTTATTATGGTTAAGTATTGCACAAAATGCACACCTTCTTTTACGCCCCGTATATTTATAATTGCCATAGTGCCGAGCAGAACAATATAAAGCGAACCACGCACTAACGGGTTTACAAAAATCGGGAATATACCGGCTAATGAATCGGCTACTATATTTGTCGCGGCCGCGCTGCCCAATATCCCCCATCCAAAAAAGAACAGGCAATTTGCGATAAACCCCGCAAACGGCCCAAAAGCAGTTTCCACATAAATGTATGACCCGCCAGTAGCGCTTATTTTGCTCCCTATTTCGCAATAGCAAAGCATAATAGTTACCAGCATTGCAGCGCAAAACAGGTAACCCAATATACCGGCGGCACCCATCTGTATACTAACAATGGCCGGGAGCACGTAAATACCCGAGCCTATGGTATTGTTTATAATAGTAGATGCAAAACCCCGCACACCTATTACCCGCTTAAGGCCTTCGCTGGTACTGTTAGTTTCCAAAGTTATTTAGTTTAATATCAATACTTTAAGATAGAAAATTAACTACATATTCAATTTTTTGGCAGAATAAACATTTATAGCCCCTGGGCCTTAACACCATTTAATTTAGTTATCAGTACATAAAAAGGATAGGACACTATAAACAGTGCGCTTACAATTAAAAAGCTCCTTAAATCACTTATAGCAAAGCCAATAAACAGCACAATGGTAACCGTTAATGCCAAGATCGTCATATAAGGATAGCCCCATGCTCTGTAAGGGCGATAAAGATCAGGCTCTTTTTTCCGCAGCCGTAACAACGAGGCAAACGAAAAGGCCGTTACAATAGTGAGCATTACCGCTGCCAATGAAAAAAGCTGTTCGTAGGTATTATATAGTATAAAAATGATAGTTACTACGTAACAAATGATCAATGAAATATAGGGTGTGCCGCCCTTGTTTACCACAGCCCCATAACTGGTGAAGAAGCCTTCCCTGCTTAAGCCGAAAAGGATGCGCGAAGGGATCATCATGTAAGCATTCAATATACTCATTATCGAAAAAACAGCGATGATATTGATCAAGGTCGAACTCCAGCTCCCAAAAGCAACAGCCGCAGCCGCTGAAGCTGCAAGTGGAGATTTGGCTACTTCGCTCAACGGCAAGACGTACAGCACGGCCCCGTTGATCAGCAAATAAAGAATAATAATGGTAATGGCCCCAATAAAGTACGAACGCGGTATGTTCTTTGCAGGATCTTCATCCTCCTCGGCAAAAAACGAAACGGCCATCCAGCCGTCATAAGTGCTCAATATCAATTGCATCGCCCTAAAAAAAGCGATGATCAATGCACCATTAAAAACAGTGGTTTGCGTAGCCGATAAGCTTTGGGTTTGGGCTGGTTTTGCAAAAAAACAGCCTGCTACCAATATCAGCAGCAAAATAACTTTTAATACACTCGTAATCTTTTGCGTGTTACTGCCGCTTTTTACGCCGGGGAGATTCAGCAATGTAAAAAAGGTTAAATAACCAATGCCTATCAGCTTGCCATAAGCCTGCACCTGAGGGAAAAGCAACCCCGTATATTCGCCTAAAACAACACAAAAAAATGAAGGCGCGCCCACGTTCAATATATAATCGAACCAGCCGGCAGCAAAACCAACATAGTTACCAAAAGCCCGCTTGATGTAATTAAAGGCGCCACCCGCTTTGGGCATCATGGCTGTTAACTCGGCATATGAGCTTGCACATAGCAAAATATACAAACCAGTTAAGAGCCAGCATGAAAGTATTATTGGCTTATTTGGCAGCAAGGCGGCTATACTACCCGGCGTGCGCAGTATACCTGCGCCAATCGTACTGCCAACAATTATTGATATGCCAAAGGCAACACCTAAAACCTTTTTTAGCTTAATTACGGCTTTTGCCATTGTCGGGTCTGATTGTCAATAGTTTGGGTGCTGTAAGATAACATATTATTGTATTATCTTACAACACCCACTATTATTTTTAATAAGCCATTGCTTATTAACCCGTTCAGATCAATTCATAGCTGCACCATCTGTTCTGATCAATTTATCCAGTATAGGCTGTTTCACACTGCTCACAACCGATAAATTTGTTTTCAATTGTTCAAATATTTCTATCTCGTTCGTTCCCTTTTTCAACCACTCGGCGGGCACATAAATAGTTTGTTGCGGCCCTACCTGCCAATACCTGCCCAAATTATGCCCGTTTATCCAAACCACTCCTTTACCCCAGTTACTCATGTCCATATAAGTATCGGCAACCTTGTTTATGCTGAAAAAGCCTTTCTTCAAAACCGGTGCGGCATAGTTTTCAGATTGACCATATTTTATGTCGTTTAAGCTATGAAAAGGCAGGCTATACATATTCCATCCATAAATTTCCTTCCCGTTAAACAGCACTTGTTTGGTTATCCCTTTTTTGTTTTTCAGAAGGTATGGACCAAAATTTATACGGCCAAGGTTCTCCACTAAAATATCCAGTGTAACTTTCCCTGCAGGTAATTTCAATAGTATACTGTCCTGGTTGTGCATGCGGTCCAGTTCGCCTACACGCTTGCCGTTAATCATTATTACAGCATAATCCCTTAATTCATCCAACCGCAAAACGCCCGCTTTTCCACCGGTTAACTCAGTCCGGTAAAGTACAAAGCCATAATCCTGGTTCAATTCTTCAAAAGTAAAAGGCAGCTTATTAAAAACAGGCTTAGGTAACAAAGCAGCTAATCCCGCGGTTTCTGTAAGCCTGATATTGCTTATGGCAATTGTTGGCTTAGCCGATGGCACAGGCGGCAATTTAGTACCTGCCGGTAAGTGCCTGGCAATGATCTTGCGAAACAGCATAAACTTTGGCGTAGCATTTCCGGCCTCATCAAGCGGGGCATCATAATCATAACTGCTTGTTTGGGGTTCGTAAGGTTCTTCATCGTTAAAATTAGCGCCGTTCATAAACCCGCGCGTAGTACCCCCATGAAACATGTACATATTGATGGAAATACCCGCAGCCAACACGCTATCGAGCCTGCCTGCATAATTTTTAGCGGGTATGGTATGATGGGCCGTACCCCACCAGTCAAACCATGCAGGATACCATTCGGCCACATAAAATGGCCCTTTGCCATTATGATTAGCCTTGATCAGTCTTTTAACCAGCGTCGGGTTGTCAATACCGTTTACAGCAGGCAGTAAACCGGGTAAATGCCCCGCGCTAATATCTTTTGCCGGGTCGCAGGTATAAAGCAAGCCATCAAAACCGGCTTCTTTAAACAATTTTTGGTTCAGGGCAAGGTATGATTTGTCGTTACTGTACGAACCATATTCATTCTCTATCTGCACCATCAATATATTGCCGCCATGATTTACCTGTAATGGGGCAAGCTGTTTACCCACCTCTTTAATATATTTCTCATATTCCTTTATGTACGATGCCTCTTTGCTGCGTACTACAAGGCCTTTTTCGTTTTGTAGCCAATACGGATAGCCTCCAAATTCCCACTCGGCACATACGTAAGGGCTGGGGCGCAAAATAACATACAGCCCTTCTTCACTGGCAATTCGTACAAACTCAGCTATATCGTTATTCCCAGAAAAATCGAATTTGCCTTTTTGAGGTTCGTGCAGGTTCCAGAATACGTAGGTACCAATGGTATTTAGTCCCATTGCCTTTGCCATTTTCATACGCGCGCGCCAGGCCTCGCGCGGGATGCGTGGATAATGCATCTCGCCCGATATCATTTGGAACGGTTTCCCATCAAGCAAAAAACAGGAGTCACTCAACCTGAAGGTGTGCGTGTGCCGCTGTGCATTCAGGTTATTATAAATAAATAGAAATGTAAAAACGATAATTAGTCTTATATACCTCATATAAATTTTAGATGCTTTTTAATTGTTTTGATATGGTTTATTTAGGTTGTTTAATAATAAGGTGCAGGGTAACAGGCTTAAGCCCGGCGGAAGTGATTTTTATAATAACCGGCCCCGGCTTCCCATCGGTTTGAATGTAGGCAAGCAACTGGCCATTTAAGACCTCCCGGCTATTTGCCTGGTAACTTTCGTGGCTGCTGGTGCTGCCGCTTTCAAGCCCCAATAAATGGGCAGGGCCATCAATCGTTACCTGTATTTCATTTTTAGCGCCATACACCTGGTTGCCATTGTTGTCTGTAACCTTAATTTCTACCTGGCTTAGTCCCGCATAACCTGGTTTAAATACTGACTGATCGACATGTGCCGCTAAAGCAGATGCCTCACCAGCGGTTGTTATCGTATCAGTAGCCACAACCTTCCCATTTTTATATCCCTTTACCAAAGCAACGCCAGGTTGATAGTCCACATCCCAATGCGGTATTTTTGACGCCGCATTGGACTTCGACTGCTTACCCTGCGATTTTCCGTTAATAAATAGTTCCGCCTCATCGCAATTGGTAAAACATTCTATCCGTATCTTGCTATCTGCCGGCCAGTTCCAGTTATGCTGTACCCTGCGGTGGCTCCATATGCCCCCGTCTTCTTTACCCGATATGGGTGTCGCACCAATAAAAACCATTAGCTTACTGGCCCACAAACTTTGCCTGAAAAAGTATTCCGGTTTTTTGAAGCCGGCCAGGTCTATCAGCCCGGCGCCACTGCTGCGTTGCGGCCATTTGCCAGCTTCGCCCATATAATCAATGCCCGTCCATAAAAACTGGCCCGATATATATTCATTGGTATCAACAGCCATCCAAGCCTGGCTTTGCATGCTGTTTTCGCTACCATAAATTATCCGGTTAGGGTATTTTTTATGATCGTCTGCATAACGGTATTCCTGGTAGTTATATCCAACCACGTCAAGCGCTTCGGGGTAACCAACCTCGTTCGACATGATGACCCCTGCCAACGCGGCTGTAACCGGGCGACTGGTATCAACACTTTTAACATCCGAAACCAACCGTTTAGCAATGCCAGTTATCTCGCTTGCCGGAGGATGATCGGGCAAATAGCCTTTACCATATATCTGCGGATTTCTACCGGTATTTAATATTGGATTCGAATAAGGGTCGTTAGGATAATCTATCTCATTGCCTATACTCCATAGTATGATGGATGGATGGTTACGGTCGCGCAAAACCATATCCCGCAGGTCCCTGTCGGCCCATTCTTTAAAATACTCGTGGTAACCATCTTTTGACGGCGTGCCAACGTTCCATCCATTAACCCACTTATTCTTTCCAACTTCCCATTCATCAAATGCCTCATCCATAACCAGGAAACCCATGTGGTCGCACAGGTCATACAGGTAATCAGCATGAGGGTTATGACTAAGCCGCAAGGCATTCACACCCGCATCCTTTAGAATTTTCAGCCTGCGTACCCAAACCTCTTTAGGTACAGCAACACCCAGGGCACCTGCATCATCATGGATGCACACACCTTTTAATTTTGTACTAATATTATTCAGGAAAAAGCCTTTATCCTTATCGAACCTGATTGACCTAATGCCTACCTGTTGCTTTTCCACATCAATTACCTTCCCATCTTTTACTAATGAAGCAACCAAAGTGTATAAATAAGGATGCTCCGTATCCCAAAGTTTAGGTGCCGGCAGATCCCGGTCGATTTTTATTGTATTAACACTATCACCGATTATCAATTCTTTTTGGGCCGATAAAACCGAACGACCAGAATTATCAAACAGGTTTATCTTAAAGCCAATTTTTTCTTTCGATTTTTTACTGCTGATACTGGCCCGCACACTTATCGTAGCCTTTTTTGCAGAAACCTCGGGAGTGCTAACCGCTAATCCCCATAAATTAAAATGGGCAGGATTTTTAACAACCAGGTACACATTCCTATAAATCCCTGACCCCGTGTACCAGCGCGAATCGGCAAATTCGCTATGGTCAACCTTAACGGTCAAAACATTATTGCCTGTATGGTTCAAAAACGGCGTCAGTTCATATTCAAATGCTATAAATCCATTTGGGCGCTTGCCCAGGTAATGACCATTTATCCAAACCTCGCTGTTCTTATAAACACCATCAAAATAAATATAAACCTGCTGACCGGCCCAGCTTTTTGAAGTGGTGAAAGTTTTTTTGTACCAGCCTATCCCACCCGGTAAATAGCCGGTCGCGCTTGCCCATTCTTCACTAAAAGGTCCGTGTATGCTCCAATCGTGTGGTAGCTGCACATGTTCCCAATTTGTATTGGCAGGCCCACCGTTACTGCCATCAGTAATATCGCCCTTATAAAAAAGCCAGTTATTATTAAACAACACAGGCACGCCAACATTTTGCGCCTTTACTGCCTGAGGTAATAGCAAAGCAATAAACAGGTAAAGAATGATATAGAATTTTTTATTTAGTGTAAACATGTATAAAAATAGATTATTGTTGTACAATTTGCCATTGCTGATCATTACCACTATTCCATGGCTGTTGGACGATAACCGTACCATTTGTAGTTGATGCGCCGCTTACATCAAGCACCAGGCCGCTGTTACG
>Ga0207142_1065_pt1 | contig 18359 bp, 22 predicted proteins | sample Alteio_BWMinHeat_2_FD_153561 | JGI IMG/M metagenome (GOLD analysis project Ga0207142, IMG submission 153561) | Enriched cells from forest soil in Barre Woods Harvard Forest LTER site, Petersham, Massachusetts, United States -... | ecosystem: Environmental > Terrestrial > Soil > Temperate forest >... | reverse complement strand
TCACAACCGTATAACCTTCCAACCTCAAAACCGTAGTGAGCGCTTCCCGTAAACTCTCTCCATCTTCGACAACTAAAATCGGGAGAGACCGGTCACTGGAAAAGAGTGTTCCCGCCTGGCCCGCCAGTTGGAGAGTTTTTTGAACGAGTGGCAGGAAGATGTCCAGATCAAATGGCTTATCGACAATTCTGATGAACCTTGTGAACAAGTAATCCCGTAGTTCTGCTGGTACATTGACTGACGTTGTGATGACCAGGACAGGGATGTTAGCAGTCGCCTCATCCATTTTGAGGAGCTGCAGAAGCTCCCAGCCGGTCCCACCGTCCCGGATATTGAAATCAAGGATGATGAGGTCGAGCTTGAGTTGTTCCAGGGCAGCCAGGTCGATACCGGCATAATCGTAAGCAAAGACCTGATAGCCCTCGTCATTCAAACTGAAGGTAAGGAATTCTCGTATACCTGCGTCGTTATCGATCACAATGATACGTGCAGTCATCAGCTCGCTTCCTCGTATTGCTAGATTCCAAGCCGGAACCGGGCTTTCGTGTGAGAATCTGTCGGCACAAACAACCATTACCGTGTTAGGCGGGTTTACTGCTTGACAGGTCCGTTCTGTCCAGCCAGATAAGATGCCGGTGGGGTAACCGTATTGGCTTGCAAGGCGGCTTGAACTGCACCGACTAAATCCCGGCTTCCAAAGGGTTTGCGCAGTACCGTCACCTGTTTGGTTGCCAGATAACCGGCGATTTCCTGAACGAGCTTCACGGCTGTCGTACAGATAAGGACAGGAACTGTGGCGGTTGTGTCTTCCATCTTAAGCAGTTGCAGAAACTCCCAACCGACCCCTTCTCGGCCAACATAATAGTCAAGGATGATCAGGTCGGGCTGTATTCTGCGGACTTCGAGCAGGTCTGAGTTTAAGAACAGTTGGGTAAACACCTGGCAGTCATCTGTCGCCAGGATTTTCTGAAACAAGGCCAGGATGTCATCCGAATTGTTGATGACCATAATGCGTGTCGTCATGGTGCGCCACTTTCTGATAAAGGACTCGGTAAGGATTGCCAGAACCGATGGTTGCCGTAGTCCATGAAATAGAGGATTGAAGACTCCTATCTGACCTCTTCCTCGATTTTGACCAGGATTCAGAGCCAATTTCGAGAAGACGGCGGAACGCAGGTAGAGGAAACACTATGGCGTACCCGGAACGGCAAGTTCCTGCGCTTCGTAAATCAGGTCAGGGTTTTGCAGGCAGTTGGCCGCCGCAATCTGCTCGGCGGTCAGGTTGTAGCGCTGGGCAATCACCGCCAGCGTTTCCCCTGCCTGGATGGTATACGCCACCCAACCAGATGGCACATTACACTGGCCGCCCGCTCCAACAATACCCACCGGGACAAGCGTTTGTGTCTCGCCGGGCAGCACACGCAGCTGGGGTTGCGCTTGAGGCGGATACGTCGGGGCATACGCTGCCGGCATTTCCGAGGGCAGCAACACCTGATTGCCTGACGAGGGGAAGCTAACCAAGGGCTGGCCCGGCGGGAGGGGTGTAGGTCCGAACGTGTTCTGGTTCGACAGGCCGCTAGACAGGCTGGCAGTCAGACTGGCTAACAAATTGCCGAGCACGCCATTCTGCGCCAGGACGATGACGAACAGAATGATCACGATGACTGGGATTATTGAGCGTCGGTTACGCATCGCACCTGGCCCTCTCCGGCGATTTCTCCACATATGAATTAACCTGCTCCTCTTAACATGCGACCTGTCAGAAAGAACTGATTCAGGCTGTCCATCAAGTAACTGTCGAGATGGTTCAAATTCTGCGAACCGGGAGATAGTGCGTTATGCCGTGTAAGTAACTTCGGCGATAGGCACTATCTCCCATTAATGTCAACTTACTTCTGTGTGCTGCTCGCGTTGCCTTCCTGGGTGCGGTGGCTGGCATCTTCGATGGAGGGTGAACCTTGCGGATTCGTGTTGGAGGCGTTGTCGTTGGTAAGTTGCGTGCTATCGGCGGCACTAACGGGTTTCGCGTCCATTGGTAAGGCCGAGACCTGATACAGTTGTGGCTTGCCGTTGACTACCGATGTGTAGATAAGCATTGAGGTATTGCAGTGCCAGGTGGACGCGGAGTTCAGCGTCGTGTTGTCCGTAATCTGGCGGGTAAGCCGGGTTGAAACCTCATAAACATAGATGTCGCCGCTGCCCTTCAGGTCGGACTGGTACGCGATCAGCGTGTTATCCGGTGACCAACTGGGGTTCAACGTGTTCCCCTTCGAGTCGGAGATCGCCAGCCGGTTGCTGCCGTCGGCATTCATCGTGTAGATAACCGTGTTGTTGGTCGCCGCTGCCTTGTACGAGCGGAACACGATCTGTTTACCGTCGCGCGAGTACTGCGGATTGATGTCATTGCTTTCGCCGTGGCTCAACCGTCTCCACGCTTTACTGCTCAAGTTCAGCTCGTAGATTTGCCACAGCCCGTCCCGATTCGTCTGGAACAGGATTTTCTGACTGTCTGGCGACCAGAACGGATTGACGTCGCTAGCCGTGCTGTCGGTCAGGCGTGTTTCCTGGCCGGTAGCGACATCGGCCAGGTAGATGTCACGCGAACCGTTGCGGGTGGTTTCGTAGACGATGGACTTGCCATCGGGCGACCACATCGGCGACAGGTTCGCAGCGCTGGTCGTGTACGTCACACGCTGCTGAGTAGAGCCATCGGCGGTGCCAATGTAGATTTCCCAGTTGCCGGTGCGGTTGCTGGTGAAAGCAACATGCTGGCCGTCGGGCGAACTGGCAGGCGACATATCCTGCACGTTGCTGCCGCTGCCCTTCGAAACGTCGGCGTCGGGGGCCGTGTTGCTGGGAAGCGCACCCAGGCGGAAGATGTTCAAGTTGCCGGTCCGGTCACTGTGGTAGAACGTCCAGTCGACGCAGGCTGCGGCGTTGATCGTCACCGGCACCCAGACCTTAGCGGCTTGCTGCGCATTGTCAGTCGGGCACGGATTGTTCGCTTCCAGCCCACACGTTGTCAGCGCACCTGCCGTTGCGTCAGCGGTGGAGGCCAGGGCTGCCTCGGCGTTTGGCTTACAGGGGCCGACATAGTCGCCGCCATGTAACCCCGGTCCATGACCACCTTCACCGCTCCCGTCGGTCTTCCATGCGTTGACACTAATCGTAATTGTCTGCCCGTTGCCGGGGTTGCCCGGCGGAAGATGGCAGATCGTGATCTTTTTGTCGTCCGCCAGTGCCTGGGTCTTGTCGGGTTCTTTGGTCTTGTCAGGTTTGTTCGAATTGCCACCGGGGTCTTGCGTCCCCTGATCGTAGGCGACGAAGTTAGATCCCTGAGATACCCTGGCCTGCGCCGGGTTACTGTTCATGGAGAAGGATACGATGACCAGGACCACCGCTACTGCGGCGGCCAGGATGATCGTTCCCCGAGTGAGACTTCTACGTTGTTGCATAATCGAACCTTTGCTATTGAAGTAACTTGCTGATGTGCTACGGAATGATTGGCCTAAACCAGGCCGAATCTCGAACTACTAAACTTTCAGCTTGCTGGCGTTTTTCCAGGCAATGCCGTACATCGCCTGGATAAGGTCGTCGCCAGGAGTGATCTGGGCTTATCATCAGCCCAGATAGGTGGGATGGTTTGGGTGTGGCGAAGCGGCGTTGTAAACGAACTGCGGTGTATCTGATTGCCGCCGGTGAGTACCTGGGTGGAGTTAGCGCGGGCGGCTCAGCGTCAGCCAGATCAGCCGCCCGATCATCCAGGCAACGATTGCATACACGATCATGGCAATAATCGTAGTGACTTCCAGCACCGCCGTCGTACTCAACGCCGGGTTGTGCGACAGACTTGCGAACAACGCTACGAATGGTCCTGACACCCCGTAGATGAAGTTGGCAAACCCGTTATCGGCGTTCGCGCCGAGCAGATGCAGAAGCACGCGAACCGCTAGCAGCAGTTCCAACGCGCCGAACAAGAAGTAAATGCTAATTTGCCTTTTCGAGAGCACGTAGAGGCAAATAGTAAAGTTGCCAGCGATCTGTTGGAATGCCCTTGCGGGGATCCAACCGCACCAGGTAGCGGTCCTCGTTGACCTGTTTTACGATAGTCCCTTTGGAGCCGCTGAGATATGCGCAATGCTCAGGAGGATTAACCACTCGAACAGCCTCGCCGGTAGTGAATTGAAACATCGTCGCTTACCTCCTCACACACTCGTGCCACTCATTCTGCAAGTTCAAGATATATTCCTGCCAGCCAGGCCGTGCTTGCCAGGTCTCGGCGGAGGGTGCCTAAAATTTCTGGCTCTCGGCCACCTGGTCGGCCTGCCTGCAAGCTTGTTCATTGGATTGCTACGCTATCAAACGTGGAGCGGCAGGTCGCCCAGGCTATTTACCGGCGCGCTCTTCGATGCTCTTACGCAGGTCAGCCAGCTCTTTTTCGAGCTGCTTGACCGCCGGCCCCAGCGCCTCGCGGCCATTGTTCAAACCCTCTTCCACGGCCTGTCCCAGCTCATTGCGGGTCTTCTTGCCTGAGGAAGGGGCGAAAAGCAGAGCGGCAGCCGCTCCCATTGCCAGTCCGCCGACCAGAAAAAGCACCATCGACCTTTGCGCGACATGCAGCGCATGAGTTTCTGCGTCGTGGCTATAGTAGATACGCTCTTCAGTCATGAGTTTTTCCTTTCACTGTCTCGATAAGATAGTTTGCAAGAATGCTGGGAGTACAGATAATTGGTCACCTGTCTCCCAACCTCGCTGTCAAAGCCAACTTACTTACGCCCGCAGGCTGCGGTTCCCACTGAGTAGGCGAATCGCGCCCAACAGCACTACCGCTCCGATGAAGGCGACAAACAGGCTCCAGACATTGAAGCCAGTCGTGCCCGCCACGCCGATGGCGTTAAACAAAAAACCGCCGATGAAAGCGCCGACGATACCCACAATGATGTCGCCGAGTAGCCCCAGACGACTGTGTATCACCATGCTTGCCAGCCAACCTGCAATTGCTCCGACAATAACCCAGGCAAGCCATCCCATTTGTTCCATAATGTTGTCTTCTTTCTACATTTACCCAAGTGCTGCTGTTGAACTCGTTACTTACTTACCTTACTGCGCGACGCCTAAATAAGTCCCAAACACGATCTCAATAACCTCTAAATTTTTGTCGGAGTTCGAGCGCGCTGGCGGCGACGCTTGGATGTCTTGCCAGTCGAAGCTGCCCGGAAATTATCTTTAGCATCCACCGAGCGATTGAGGCAGCCGCAACGAACTCTACTGTGCCGGACATCAGACTCCACAGTGACTTACTCTCAAAAATGACCTCCCAGATGTCCTTGCCAATGCTTTCGATAAACTTTTAGGTTTTATTTAGATACTGTTTGGGATTTATTTAGCAGATCAGTTTTATCTTATCAAATAGGCTACGGCAGCACTGTATTCCGCAGGGTGCTGAGATACTCTGTACTTGCTGAACTTTTCGCCTGGCAAGGAATTGCTGGGGAACTGGCAACGCACGTACCTCTCAAAGAGTCTTTTAACAGAGATTGACTGCCTATGCCTGAGCAATCGAGAGGCAACCTTATGCGCGTTGAAAACAATCTCGGCCCTGATGGTCCAGTCAGCGGCGATAGGACGATGTCCACGGTAGCGGATGCAGAGCGTGCAATGCTGGAAGCGGCCCTCTTTCGTAATGTTGGCGCAGGACAACTTCGCTGTCCTAAGTGCCGACAGAATTATTTCCTGGAAGAATTGATCTGCCCCCGCTGTGGCAAACTCGATTTCGACAGTAACAAAACAGGCATTTTTTCTGAACTAATGAAGGAGTTAGCTTCCTACGTGAAGCAGCCAGCGGGCGACGCATTTGCCATGCAGAGGTTAATTGTCTTCGAAGTGAATGGCGCACGGCTGGAGCTGCCCACAGCCAATATGCTGATTGTTGGCCGCGCCAGCAAAGCCGCCAATGATCCACAGCCTGATGTCAATCTCAATGCGTTCGATGCTGAGGCGCTGGGTGTCTCACGCCGACATATCAAAATCGTGCGCGCCCATGGCTTAACCTATTTGAGTGATATGGGCAGCAAGAATGGCACTTTTCTCAATACTCGCCTGCTCCCACTTGGCACCCAGCGCATCATGCGCGACAGAGACGAACTGAGGCTAGGTCATCTCAAGATGATGGTGAGGTTCTCGACGCCCTTCATGTTTATGCACACTGAATTGTAGCCGCTCCCATAGTGATCAATGCGCTGCTCTGTTTGCGACTTATTTAGATTACAACTTGTACGCTAAACAAGGATTAAAGAAAGGCCAGCCCGATTTCGATCAGTTATTTTTCATTGCTGACTGAACTAAGGCGGCAGTGTCAAAATGCGAGATGAGGCTGGTAACTCTGTTTACACGATATGTTACTCAAGGAGAATCGCAATGCTGAGAAGGAAGTTCCATATTCTTGTTGCCACGTTGATCGTGGCACTTATTGTCGTCGGAACCCCATTCGCCCTGGCGGCCACCCCCAGGCAAACCCAAAAACCCCTTAACATCGGGGTGATTGGACCTTTCGATGGGCCAACGGCTGAAGGCGTAACCCTGGCTTTGCAGCGGTTCAGCGCTCAGGGCGTATTCACCACGCCGGATGGCGTCAGCTATACACTCTCGGTCGTCACCGCCGACGCGAATACGCCTCAACAGGTTACGGACGCTATCACCGAACTCAAGAAGAACAATGTCGTCGCCATCTTCGGACCGAGCGACGACAAACTTGTTCAGGATAGTATGTCCGCGCTCCAGGCGGCAGCCATTCCAGTCTTTACCGACGCAACGGCAACAGCGATAAAGGGCGGCGGGCTGATCTTTCGCACCCGCGCCGCCGATAACTGGCGTATGGCGGCCCTGGCCGACTATATGTTGACCGATCTGAAGAAGACGCGGTTCGCCATCTACCAGGGCGGCGGCAACGTATCAGGACCCGTCACCGAACTGGTTAGCGCGTTGACCAAGCGCGGTACCCCGCCCTCACCGGCTGTCATGCCCGGAGCAAACGGGAAAATCGACGACTCGGCTAAAGTCCTGATCGGTACTTCGCCCGAAGCCGTTATCGCCTTTGGCGAATTGACCGAGACAGCACAACTATATCGGACGTTGCGAGGGAATAATTATAAGGGCATCTTCGTTACGCCGAACGCCGCCCTGCGTGGCTTCGTCGATGCAATTCCCCAGGGCCTGCGTGCTGGCGTCTATGGCGTAACCGCCTGGTCCTATTCGTTGGACCAACCCGAAAGCGCCGATTTCCTGCGCGACTATGTCGCGCTGTTCGGCAACATGCCGACGGCGCTGAGTGCCAGCGCTTATGATACAGCCGTGGCGCTCGCCATCGCCATCAAGAACGGCGGAATAACGCCGGATGCGATCCATACTGCCATTCTGAAACTGACAAAAGTAAAGTCGCTCGAAGGGTTCTTCAACCCCACGCTTGGCAACAACGATCTGAGTGCCAGTGTTTCGATCACCGTGACCAATCTTTATGGGGCACCGCTGCTGGTAGCGCGCTACGAGGATACGGGGCGTGTCGCAGCTTCCAATCCAGTGCCGACGAATTTCCCGACCACGACGCTCACGCCTTCGCCTACACCACAGGGTGTTGTCGGCACCATGAAGAGCACCGTCAACGTGCGCACCGGACCCGGCGAAAACTACCCGGTGATAGGCCAGCTTCAGAAGAACGAGCAGCAGCAGCTTATTGGGGCTAACGCCGATTTCTCCTGGTATGTGATCGACTTCCGCCAACAGCAAGGCTGGTTATCTGCCAGCTTCGTCTCCGTGTTCGGCGATGTGCATACCCTACCGTTAGTCGCGTCACCGCCCACACCCATTCCGTCCGAGACGCCGCCTGCCACAGCAATACCGCCTGCCACGGCAACGCCACTGCCGCCGCAGTTCGCGGACCTCGTGATGGTCAGTGCGACCATGAATCCACCCAGTCCAAAGTCGGGACAGCCCTTTACCCTGGCCGTCACCATTAAGAATCAAGGCACCGTCGATGCCGGGCCATTCGCAGTCGCTACGAGCTTCTTGCCCGGCAATGTGTACAGTGCCGCCAACGTCGGCAGCTTGGCAGCGGGCGCACAGACTACCGTCAACCTGTCGGGCACGGTCACCGGTTCAGGTGACTTCACTATCGCTATCGTGCTCGACCTGAACAATCAGGTTGATGAAGGACCAACCGGAAAAGCTAACAACAAACCGCAGTTCAGCTACCATGTCAATCCATAATAATATCGTGCCGAGGATAGCCAGCTAAATTGGCCCCGTCAGCAGGACCGCTGTCACACAGCGGTCCACTTGTTACACCTTAAACAGTCTCTTGAAAGGGGATCAGAATGAACCAATCAGTAACGGTTAACTTTGTACCTGAGCAAGTGATCACATGGATCATTATCGGTTTGATTGCCGGATTGCTCGCGGGTCTGCTCATCCGTGGACGCACCGGATTTGTGTCGAGCATTGTGGTCGGTTTGTTGGGTGCCCTGTTAGGCGGGTTTCTGTTTACCATCCTGCATATCCAGGTTCCCGCAATCTTCAGCGGTGGGATTACCCTGGCCTGGGCGGATATGTTTGTCGCGTTTATCGGGGCCGTGATCATCCTGGTGCTGTTTGGCGGATTTTATCGCGCCCGCTCCCGTCGATCCTATTCATAGGGCCATTGTCGCTGCTTCAGCCAGAAGAGGTTCCATCAGAAAATAAAGTCAACTCAGAACGGTTTCAATAATGAAAGACACTATCATGAATGACCATATTGTGAGAGACACCCAAGATCATGCCATCACCAATCCACCTATCGCCCATTTCTTTTATGACGATACCCGTTTCGCCGTCGTGTGGCTTGTCGTTCGCGTGCTGCTCGGTTGGCAGTGGGTCCAGGCAGGACTGCACAAGCTGAACGATCCCGCCTGGATGGATACAGGCGCAGCGCTGAAGGGCTATTGGTCAAACGCGGTGAAAATTCCCGCAACAGGCACGCCACCCATCACCTTCGACTGGTATCGTAGTCTGATCCAGGGTCTGCTTGATTCTGGGTCCTATGTCTGGTTCGCCAAGCTGGTCGCCATCAGTGAATTCCTGGTCGGGGTAGCGCTTATTCTGGGTCTATTTGTCGGCATCGCTGCCTTTGCGGGTGGGTTTATGAACTGGAACTACATCATGGCGGGTACAGCGAGCACGAATCCATTGCTGTTTGTCGCTGCTATCCTCCTCATTCTGGCCTGGAAGACCGCTGGTTACTACGGATTGGATCGCTTCTTGCTTCCATATCTCAGTACCCCATGGGGTCGGAGAGATGGCCTTTCCAAAAAGATAGAAAAGCCACAAGCAGCGGTGAGTATAAACTGATCATGCCCGCGCGGACGGTCTTGCAGTTGTATGAGGGACGTGTCCGCGCCGGGAATGGAAAAAGCGAAACCCACTCATTTGACAAGGAACTGATTCAGACTTTTGGGGCGAGGAGGTGACGCAGGTTGATCGGGGCAAAGGCGAGAGGATGACCTGCCAGGAACTTGGCGTCGTTGAGGTCAAAACGGACCAGAAGGGCACGGAACTTGTCAATCCAGGCGAAAGAACGTTGACTGACAAAACGGTCTGGCTCTATAGGCGTTTTGGGGAGGTGATGGATCGGCTAAAATAGACGAAAAACAGACAAAAAGGCAGACAGGTCAGGCATGATCCACATCCAGCAGTTGATAGACGATGCGACATGCTATGAGAGTGTCCGAGAGATGCGCTGGCCGGACGGGGTCGTATGCGTGCATTGTGGTTCATCACAGGTCAACAAGCGTGGGCATGATGAGCGTCAGGAACATCGCCAACGTTACGAGTGTAAAGACTGCGGGCGAGGCTTCGATGATCTGACGGGGACGATCTTTGAAGGCCATCATCAACCCTTGCGGGTGTGGCTGGTGAGTTTGTATTTCATGGGCTTGAACCTTTCCAATGCACAGATCGCAGAGGAACTATCTTTGGATGCTGATGCTGTGCAGGACATGACTACCTTGCTGCGAGAAGGGATTGCCGCGAAAAAAAGCGTGTGAGTTTGAGCGGTGAGGTCGAAGCCGATGAGGTCTATATCGTCGCGGGTCACCAAGGTCATCCCGAAGTGGTGGCGAAGCTGGGGCGCAAAGGACGCCGCAGGAGACTCAAAGGGAAACCTGGACGTGGGACACTGGAAGGCGAAAAGCCACCGATCTTGGGCATCATAGAGCGTGGCGGGGAGGTCGTCCTCCACATGCTCGCCAATGTCCAACAGAAGACCATCGCGCCCATTCTCAAGCAGACCATTCAAGTCGGGAGCCTGATTTTCACCGATGAATACGACATTTACGCACGTCTGGAAGAATGGGGCTATGTTCACAAGACAGTTAATCACTCTGCCGGAGAATACGCTCCTGATGAGGATGGCGATGGTTTCCATGAAGTGCATGTCAATACAATGGCAGGCGTTTGGTCGCTCCTGCGTTCCTGGTTACGACCACATCGCGGAATCTCCCAGGAACACCTACCGTTTTATCTGGCCTTTTTTGAATTCACCCATAACGCCCGGCGACGGGGCAAAGCACTTTTAGCCTCTCTGCTGGCTACATTGTTAGCTCCCTGAAACGCCGATTGAGCCTTGTCTGTTTTTCGTCTATTTTAGCCGATCCATCACCTCCCCAAAACGCCTATAGAGCCACCCTCCTATCAACCTGCTTGAATCTCCCACCGTTTGTGCCGTCTCTACCTCACTCACTGTCCTGAAGACTGGCCCGCAGCAGTGCCCTGGTCGCCCAACGCGACACCTCCTCCATTGCGCCTTGGTCCAGCCCGCGAATGTCCCTGAGGACCAGGAGCGCCTCCAGCCCGATCACCATCGCCAGCGCCGACACCAGGCGCTCGAAGCGCTCCTCGCCAAGCCGCTCGCGCACCGGCTCCAGGGCCGACTCGATCCACTCGACGCGCCGCCCGCCCCGCAGCGGGGCGTCGAGCGGGGGGCTTCCCTTGGCCTCCTCCAGGCGGCGCTCCACCGTGATGCGCACCAGCGTGCGCAGCGGTACCTCGCTCAGGATGCTGCTGTCCAGCGCCGCCTTGACCAGCGTGTCGAGCCTCACCTCCACGTCGTCGGACTCGACCAGGTCGAGCGCCGCCTCCACCTGCGTGCGTACCGCCTCCAGGGCAGCCTCCGTCAACAGGTGCTCCAGAGTCGGGAAATACAGGTAGGCGGTCCGTCGGGACACCTCTGCCGCCGCTGCCACCGCGTTCATCGACGGTGTCTCTCCGCGCCGCATCATCACCAGCGCCGCCGCGAGGATCGCCCGACGTGTCCTGCGCTTCTGAGCCGACCTATCGCGCACGCCTCGGATCATGTCTCCCATAGTCTCTCCTCCTGCCCGCTTGACAAGGGCCACAATATGCTATAGTATACACCAGTGTATTGAGTACACACAAGTGCAATATAGGAGACGCTATGACAACGAATACCGACAAGGCGGGCGGACCCTATGTCCTCGGCGCAGACGAGGGCGAGGCGATCTGGTACGTCAACAACCGCGCCACAATCAAGGCCACGGCTGCTCAGACTGGCGGGGCGTTCGGCCTCGTGGAGATGCTGGTGGCCCCCCACCACCCGATCCCGTTGCACATCCACCATGCCGAGGACGAGGCGCTCTGGGTGTTGGAGGGACAGCTCACCGTGCGGGCAGGCGATAGCACGTACACGGCCGGTCCCGGCTCGCTCATCTTCGGCCCGAAGGGCGTACCCCACACGTTTCGGGTTGAGGGCGCGACCCAGGCACGACTGCTGGTGCTGATGGTACCCGGCGGCGGCGAGGGCTTCTTTGTCGAGGCGGGACGGCCAGCGGAGGGTGCAGGGCTGCCAGAGCCGCAGCCGCCTGACCTGGTGCGGTTGCAGGCCATGATGGAAAAGTACCACCAGGAGGTCGTGGGGCCGCCCCTGCCGCCGACCTGATCGTCCTTGCCACACCCTTTCGCGCCATTCCGACGGGAGCGCAGCAAGGCAGGCCATTCTTACCCTGAACAGACTGGCTAATCCCTACCCGTGCTTCACCTAATACAGAAAAGAGTCGAAACATGCTCATCTCCAAATGGGTTCGCCCCTTCTATACGCTGCTTGTTGTCACGGTGCTGCTCTTCCTGCCCGCCGCCACCAGGCCCGCTGCCGCGGACAACGGCGCGCACGTCTATGACCTGCGTGCCACAGTATTAGTCGCGAACTTCACGATGCACCCACCTAACCCCTGCTTCGAGAGCATCCAACTCAACGGCAGTTTTGAAATTCAGGCGCATATTGTAATGCCGCCTGGCCCGCTAAGCGAGCCAGCGTCTGAGTTTGTGGCTAATCTGCACTTGAATGCAGAGAGCATCACCGGCACTGGCCTGACCAGTGGCGCAATGTATCTGGGTGGACAAGGAAGCACGGCTGTTTCCAGGTTCGAGACACCGCCCACCTCGTTCCAGTTCGTCAGCACATTTGCTTTGCACCTGTCGACTCCGAAGCTCCATCCGCCGGGACCCTGCCACGTGCCGTTGACCTTTTACACCACAATCGCCCAGACCGATTCGGGGCCGCAGCTGTTCGCCTCGCTGAGCTCGCCCACCGATGTCATAACCGGGCCCAACTAGGCAAAGTTCGTAGGCGCAGGGCCAGACCTGAGCAGCTGTTTGAAAGCCAGTCCTCCGATCGCGAGCAGGTTGTCAGGATCGTCCCAGCCTGACTATCAGGTCATCATTGTCCCCATTTTGGTGGCTCCCGATTGCAAGGGGGGGGATTGTGCTTTCAGGGGTAGGTATTTCAACCTAGGCGATTGACTTTCGACCAAGTCGGGCAGGGGTGAGGGACAAAATCGCCAAAGGGCAAGTGATCGCCCGGGCTGAGGGCGGCCAAGAGGATCAGCATGCCCGGTAAGACACAGCTGATCAGACGAGGTCGTGACCTAGCTTGAGGGCGAGCGCGATAAGGAAAATAGGGGGGCAAGTAAGGCAGCGCGGCAGCGGGCAAGTGTGCCTCAGCCTAGCCGCCGAGGCTGAGTACCCAGAGCCTAGCGACGGCCATGACCAGCCACAGGCGGCTGGCGCGCTGCGGGTCGGGCATTGGGGTCTGATGCCAGGCCCAACCGCCCCGTTTGACAGCCTTGAAGCCCGCTTCCCTCCAGGCGCGCCTCCCATACCCGGCCATTTCGGCAATATCCGGGGGGAAATCGCTGAGAAGTAGCCAGGGTTCGCTTGGGTCGGGAGACACGCCAGCCAGGAGTGTACAGGCCAGGTGAGCGGCTGGGCTTTTGAAGGCGGTAAGCTGGCCCGACCAGAAGGGCCTGGCTGTATTCAGCCAAGCCTTGCAGGGTTGATACAGCGCGCCGTTGGCTACTCGAAAAAAGCCTGGCTCCTTGATCCGCAGCAACGGAGGCCACTTCTGCTTGGGGATAGACTTGTACAGCCATTGGGCATACCACCGCCGGTCGGCCAACACCAGCACCGTCCAGGCGCTCGGCACCTGCTCAGACAGCACGCCCAACAAACGTTCCCAATGCGGCCGCCACGCGCCCTTTTTCCCGGCGCTCAACCCGCACCAGGCGACGGGCATAGCGCAGCCCCGCTAGACCACGCGGATAGCCAGCCCAACGAACACCTCTCGAAACCTAGGCGCAGCCATGACCCGCGCCAGGCGCTTTTCGTGGCGGGTCCACCACGACAGCACCCAACCCAACACTGCCCCACAACTGCGCTCGACCTCCACACTGCGCCTGTGCTCGCCGCGTTTATCCGCCCCATTGTAATTGAACTCCCGCAACTGCTGGCGCACGGTATTGGCCTTTTTGCCCAGTAAATAGCTTAAAAAGATGGCTATCCTTGACAGCCCACACCAGCGCGTCAGCACCCTACCGAAACTGTACAGTGCCAGGACGACTGCTTCTGATTGGCTCAAGTGTGGCAGCTTCCTTGACACTGTTTCTGTCCATTCTGATAATCTCTCTTTGAGACTGGGCCTGTTTCCCTCACCTGCACATAAAGCCGTTCAAACCTTATCCTAACGTGCGGTCATGCCCGCTCTCAACCTAAGGATCTGTAAAAGAATAACTTCCCGCGAGAGTCAGAAGTCGGCAGTCAAGAAATGGTCAAATTGAAACTGGTTATAGGATCAGCTTACCGAACAAAAGGAACCTATTTAACCGAAACAACGTCTTAAAAGGTATAGGTTACAGCCTGGGGAAAGGAACGCCCCAATGAGGCGCTATGGGATGATATGGCTAGCAATGTTTGTAAGCGCCTGCGCATCTGATGGTCACAGTCCATCTCAAGGTCAGCCAACGGCTACAACGACATTGCTCCCCAGCCCCAAGTTGGTGAGCACGGTGCAAGCTGCTCCGAGCACAAGGCAAGAGTGTTGGTTCAGTTGGGCAAGTCAAGGCTTACCCGACTTGAGTGAGCAGGTTGAGAAGGAAATTGCAAATACAGGCATTACGAATGCGACAGTCGGTGCGTCAGCATATGGTGAGGAGTGTCAGTCGTATGACACCAATGCTGTGCAGTATTTTACCGTTGAGCAAACAGATTTTCACATCACAGTTCATGTTGATAATGTGTCCGATCAGGCCACGCTGAACCGTGATATCCTGTACATTCTAAGAGTTCTGAAAAACTTTCCGCCGAACAAAGCCCCGGGGCCGATGCCCGGTGAAGTATTCTTGAGCTTCGTATCTGATGCTGGTGAAGCTCACGTGTTCGGTAATTATAGGTACATGATGGATGCTTTGGCGCAACACATGGATGGTCAAGGTCTACTGGGTGCATTACAGCGGTAATCAGGTAGGTTGACCCCATGTTTGGGTGCATTTCAGCAGGAATACGTTTCAAAATCGGTCCAACCAAGTTGCTAGTTGCTGTAGTCCTTCAGGTTCAAACGCCATCCCCACCCTAAGAACATGTTCCCGCGATCAAACTGGGAAGGGCAATGAACGTGGGCGAATGGTATAGTTCCACTGTGGACAAATCTGATGGTATTGGATGTTCAAGGTGTTCATGATAGCCTCGGACACCTTGACCCCGGTCTGGTAAAGCTGAGTAACCAAGTGCGCTTGAACGGTTAAGCCAGTTTGGGTTGTCGTGTCAGCAATATAGTCCACTACGAGGGCGAAAGAACGCAGCGGACAGCCTGTCCAGGTTTTGCTAATCTCGCTGAAAACACGATGTTCAATCGGATTCCATTTCGAGGCACCGGGCGGGTAGTGGCAGACGGTAACGATAAGGTTCAGGGCATCCGCGATCTTTTCCTGGAGTTGCTGCTTGAAGACGCGGCTGCGTGAACTATTAGAACCGCCGCCATCCGCCTCAATCATGAGGTGAGTGGCCTGGGGAAAGCGTGCCTGCAAGTCAGTGCGACACCAAGCAGCCAAGTTATCGACGGCAAAGGTCGGCGTATCCGCCGATTGCCCAACGTACACACTGGCCTGGTTATGTTGAAGATCATAGATACCAAACGGTACGGCACGGCCCTCGGCATCTTGGGGAAAATCATGGCTGTTCACGACCTCGCTCTGCACACACCAGACCTGCCCAGCATTCTTAAAGTTGCCGACCAGTTCTTTCTTTTTCGTATCGACGCTCAGGGTGGGTTGGCCGGTCTGTTCGTGCCACGCCCGTTGTTCATGGATATATGTAAATTGGCGCTCACGGTCAGGATGGTCTGTCCCTTCAGCGTCTTTGTGATTGGAGCGCAGCCGATAATCATGGGCCTTGAGCAGCCGACTGATGACGGGTAGGCTCACGCCATGCCCCCGCTCGACCAATTTCGCCTGAATATCTCGTAACCGACAATTCAGCCATTTTCGCATATTCATCGGGTCGCCCGCCGTATTAGGTTCAACCATCTCCAACAGCGCCGCTTTTAACCCGCCGTCTTTTTTTCAGCGTTTGGTCGTCCTCCGCCTGGTCGTCGCTGTCGGGTTCCCATCTGCCCAACCGTCTCACCGTCGACCTCGCGCCGTCCGCGTCGAATCGTCTTCACATCCAGGCCCGTGATCCGCGACAACTCCCGGTCACTTGGCCCGTCCGTCACTTGCGACTTTGACCCCACATACCAGCGTCGCTGCGCTTCATTCAACTGGCTCAGTACGATGTTGATCCGCCGATGCTGCTCCTGGCTGTCACTGTCCGCACCCCCTTGACATACCGCACATTGGCACTCATGAATTGCTTGCTCCACTGGATTGCTACATTCCTCGTTCTTTCTTCCCTCTATGACTCTACCTCCTCGTGGTGGGAAGTTATATTTTTACTGACCCTAAATTCTTGAAATACCTACCCCTGAAAGAACTTGTCGTCCCCAAACCGCGATTTGGCGGTAAGATGACGGCGTCAGTAATCTAAACTGAACCTGTTTAATGAGGCAAACTCTGATGTCTTCCGCTTCTCTATCTTCTCTACCCAAAGCGCAGCTATACATCGATACCAACCGCGTCATCAGCCCAATCTCGCCGCTGCTGTTCAGTGGCTTTGCCGAACACCTGGGACGCTGCATCTATGAAGGCATATACGATCCCGACTCTCCGAACATCGACGAAAATTGTTTTCGCACCGACGTTGTGGCAGCGCTGCGTGACCTGAATTTCCGCGCGATCCGGTATCCGGGCGGGAATTTCCTGAGCGGCTACCGTTGGGAAGATGGCGTCGGCCCGCGTGAGCAGCGTCCACGGCGGCGCGACCTGGCCTGGCAGTCAATCGAGAGTAACCAGTTTGGCACGAACGAATTTATAGACTTTTGCAAGACGATTAACGCAGCACCTATGCTCGGCGTCAACCTGGGGACAGGCACGATCCAGGACGCCGCCAATCTCGTCGAATATTGCAATTCGCCCAAAGGGTCGCACTACGCCGATTTGCGCGCGGCGCACGGCTACGCCGACCCGCACACCGTCAAATATTGGTGCCTGGGCAACGAGATGGATGGCCCCTGGCAGATTGGGCATCTCGACGCCACAACTTACGCGGCGAAAGCACTGGAAGCCGCCAAGATGATGCGTTGGCACGATCCTTCGGTGGCGTTGATCCTGTGCGGGTCTTCTTCGTCGTGGATGCCGACGTACCCGGAATGGGATCGCGTTGCGCTCGAAGCGTGCTGGGACCAGGTCGATTATCATTCGCTGCATTATTACGCCACGAATGCGGACGACGATACCGCCAGTTTCCTGGCCCTCAGCGCCCAGTTCGAGTCGTTCGTGGACACGCTGGCGGGCGTGCTGCGCTACGTAAAGGCAAAGCGTCGCTCCAAGCATGACGTGTATCTATCGTGGGATGAATGGAACGTCTGGTACAGGGCGCGCACCCCGGATGCGACGAAAGGCAATTGGACTGAAGCGCCACATCTCCTCGAAGAAACGTACAACCTCGAAGATGCCCTGGTCGCGGCGCAGTGGATGAACGTCTTTCTACGCAAATCCGATGTGCTGAAAATCGCCTGTCTCGCGCAAATTGTGAACGTGATCGCTCCGATCCTGACGACCCGCGACGCGATTCTCAAACAATCGATCTACTATCCGTTCGCGCTGTTCAGCAAACTGGCAACCGGAATCGCGCTGGACGTCAAGGTGAAAACGCCGCTGTACTCGACGGCAAAATTCGGCGACATGCCGCTGCTCGACGTATCTGCCTCTTACGATGCAGAAAAGAACACGAACAGTGTGTTCATCGTGAACCGCAGCCAGACCGATAACGTGACCCTCGACCTGTTCTGGCAAGATCACGGGCCGCAACGTGTCAACGCGGTCTATCAGGTTTCAGGTACTGATCCGAAGGCCGCCAACAGTTTTGAAGAACCGTACAAAGTCGTATCGGCGTCAGTGCCCGTGCCTAACGTACAGGACAAGAGCGCGACGCTGAACTTACCGCCTTTGTCGTTCACGGCTGTTGACGTGCGGCTGGCGTGAAATTGATGTTCAGCTCATAAAACGTTAGTCACGCTGAGAAAATTGGGTCGTGCAGCGTTCGCCTTCTCGATAGCGTCTTGAGAGCCAACCACGACCACCTGCCCTTCATGGCTCAGACGGGCTAAAACGTCGCCGAAGGCGTGGAAGTGATCGAGGGTGGTTCCCAGGACTTCGTCACGCATCTGCTGACGCGCTGCCTCGGTCTGCCCGTTGAGATAGTCCATCAAATTCGTATAGCCCCTGGCGTCCGGCAGTTGGTAATCGTCGATGATGCTGATCGCGCCGATGATGGCTTTGGTCAGTGCGTCATCGGTTAGCTGCAAGTCGCGCAGAAACTGACTGCTCTTATCATAGGTGTCCAGTGTTCCAAGCAGATTCGGATCGCGGTAGGACACGAAATTAAAG
>Ga0207142_1064_pt1 | contig 18735 bp, 16 predicted proteins | sample Alteio_BWMinHeat_2_FD_153561 | JGI IMG/M metagenome (GOLD analysis project Ga0207142, IMG submission 153561) | Enriched cells from forest soil in Barre Woods Harvard Forest LTER site, Petersham, Massachusetts, United States -... | ecosystem: Environmental > Terrestrial > Soil > Temperate forest >... | reverse complement strand
GGACCGCCTGGCCCTGAGTATGTCCAATTTCAAGCCACAGCTCTGCACCGGTAGATGCGTAATGTGGCGCATCTGCAATAATGCGCTGAATGATGGCAAGACCATTATGCGGTGCAACAAGGGCGTGATAATCTTCCCACAAAGTAACGTGCTGATCAAGCGATTTCCACTCATCCTCGCTAATGTAGGGAGCATTGGCAATGATAATGGTATATTGATGATCCGGACTTATCCCTTGGTATAAGTCCGCCTTCATAAAACGTACGTTGGAGATATCGTTATAACGCGCATTTTTTTGTGCACACTGCACCGCATCACTGGAAATATCAACAGCATCGACCAAGCTTTCTGGAAATGCGTTTGCTACAGCAAGTGCGATGCAACCAGAGCCGGTGCAAAGCTCTAAAAAACGAGTTTGTTTTTGTTGGGTTGCTCCTAAGCGTTGTATAAGCAGAGCACACCATGCTTCAGTTTCTGGACGTGGAATAAGCACAGGAGGGCTGATTTGCATAGATAGGCTCAAGAATGGCACGATGCCAATGATATATTGCAACGGTTTTTTCTCATGCAATAATTGGTGAAGCCAAAGGTCAATTTTCTGTTCTTGGTCTTTGGTAAGACCAAAATTTTGTGCGAGAAGTAGTTGTGTTTTATTTAACCCCGTTATTACTTCGACAATCCACCAGCTATTCTCGTTGGCAGTAACGGGATGTTGATAGAGTGGTAGAAGCTGCTGAGTAAGCACATAGACGTAATCGCGTGCCGTCATCGGTCGCCCAGGATAGTATCAATATAATTTTCGGCATTAAACGGCATAAGCGCATCTACCTGTTCCCCATAGGAAATATAGGCAATTGGAATATGCAGAGTGGCGACGATAGCAAAAATAATGCCACCTTTGCCAGTGCCGTCCATTTTGGTGATAATGATGCCATCAAGCGGGGTATTGCCGTGAAAGAGCTTTGCCTGCTCGAATGAATTTTGTCCCAGCATACCATCGATCGTTAACAGGCTGCATATTTTTGCCTGGGGGACCTGTTTGCCAATAACGCGACGTATTTTTTCAAGTTCTTTCATGAGATTAATGTGTGTTTGTAAGCGACCGGCTGTGTCGATGATAAGTTGATCATATCCTTCATCAGAAAATTTTTTGCAACCTCTGAATACGACGGTTGCTGGATCTTGTTTACCGTCACCGACCACAATGTCAACACCAAGCTTTTGTGCCCATAAAATCAGCTGTTCAGTGGCCGCAGCACGGAACGTGTCGGCAGCAACCAACAAAACTTTTTTACCAGCCTTTTGTGCACGATATGCCAATTTGCTTGCGCAGGTCGTTTTGCCGCTCCCATTAATGCCCATCAGCAGTACGATTGGTGCATCATACAAGGACGGAGCGCATACTTGCTCGGCGAGCAGCTCACGTAAGGATCGAGCGAGTGTTGTTTTGATGTCATCTGCCTTAAAACCTTCTTTGCGTGCTGCTTGGCGCATCTTATCAATGAGCATGCTACTTGTTACAATGCCTGTATCCGCCTCCAACAAGATACGTTCAAGTTCCTTGAGCGTATCTTCATCGATCTGTGACCGCGTGAAGAGTTTTTGTAATGGAGAGGTAATTGTTGTATAGAGTCTGGTGAACGCTTGCTTGATGCTGTTAAACATAAAATTTTCAGAGGAATAAATGTGGTATTGAAACGCTATCTGTGCCAGTCAGTATACCACACCGCTTACGCAGCGCAAAAAGCATCATATGTGCAACAAGTATCCATTTGTTGTTGTGGTGAGCGTTTCAATTTGCCGTATGCAAGCTTGTCTAGCAGTTCTGCTTGATTCTTTAGAGACTCAAATTGATCGGTGTAACACTGAAAAATGGCAGCGTCTTCAAGTACCAGCACATTTTCCCGATTTTTGAAGGACGCAGACCAGGTAAAATTATATGACCCGCTCCATAGCAGCGCCTTACCATCAAGTGATGACCAAAACAGGATGAATTTGTTATGCATTATTGCCTTGTCTGCCACTTTTGACGGTGGCCAGACATAGACTGTTACGCCCTGATTGACCAGGTACTTTATTTTGCTCCAGCCGGTGAATGCACAACCGTGATCGGCAATAATCTCAACCTGCACTCCTCGCTTGTGAGCATCTGCCAAGGCCTTTGCGATTTCATGTTCGGTGAGCATGTAGATGGCGAGGCAAATCCGTTTGGTCTCAGCATGAATGAGCCCGAGTAATATTTTTTTGAACTCATTGCTGGGAAATAGTGCCTGTTTAATCGGTAATGATGCATTTTGAACGAGCGTAGCACGTGCATAGCTGATGTAATCTGATGGAGATGGCGCCTTTCCTGTTGCACAGAAGCTTCTGAAAAAGCAACACAACGCAACAGCAACGCACACATACAGTTGCAAATAAATTATTGAACAATTTTTCATGGATACCTCTGACTTCATACGGTGACCGCATGATTGTAAAGGGTTTTTGAAAAATATACGAGCGCTAGTTTCGCTTTATATGCAAGATTATGGCTGAATATAAGCAAGAACTATGTGACCCAGAGCCACATACATTCCCCTATTGTGTGGCGGGAACATAATAATACTGGCGTTGCAAAATGCCGGAAGTGGCTGTAAGATCTGGGCCGTTGCTTTCCAGAATATTTTTCCAAAAGTAACAGTTGTCATTATAAGTTCTGAGCATATTTGGTACAGTGGTCATTTCCACCATCCCATTATGATTCCGATTATATTCAAAACTCTTATCATGACCATTTTCATATTGTTTATACTTGTTGAGTAGCTTGATGTCATTGTCAGACCAAGTGAGCCTTTCTTGATCACATATTATTTTATTGAGTATTGCGCTGAGTATAGGAGGAGCGTTTTGCATAAACGGTGTTCCATAACATTTGAACTTGTCGCCACCACACTCGTAAGCATTGACCCATTTGGTATTAACGCAGGACACCAAATCCTGATTCTGTTCTATCTCGGTTACAGCGTAGGATAGTATCTCAATAAATAGCTGTTTTTTCCATACGGAGCCGCCGCTGCAGTTGTCAATTTTTTTTATTGCGCGCAATAATGGGTTTGCTCCATAAAAATCATCCTTCCAATGTAAGAACAATGACACCAAATGCTTTAAATCGCTTGTTTGCTCTATTGTAAGTGCTGTAAGGATGTCTTGTCCCGCTTGTGAAGCTATTTTTTTATGTGTTTGTATCGTGTCAATGAGCAGGAATTGCAAAGACATCCCTTGCAATACGATTGGTGTACAAATAAAAATAAGACATCTTATCCACATCATAAAATTAGCCTTTGTTTACGTGGTGTTAATAAAACTGTTTACCATGGTAATGATTTTTTTTTCACTTGTACAGCCCAATTTTTTGTAAGATGTATTTGTGGTTCTCATTAGTTCGTCTCACCAACGCTTGTGCCCATTGTAATTATATGGCATAATCCAGTACGATTGATCAGAGTAGGCCATTAAGTTTTTGGATTCTATTATGCAATATTCAATGTTCATAGTATTTGCTCTCTTCTCCTTGCAGGTGCCGTCGTGGGGAATGAGTGGACAAAGGCAAATAAGTGCGCAGACCCCGCTCAGTGAAACGTTTGAGTATAAAAGCTTGGAGAGTACCTATTTGGTTAATCAAAAAAATGATCCACTAGTTTTGTTTCTTGCGTTATGTCAAGCTACCACTGATTGTGGTATTGACAAGCCAACATGTGGTGTGTGGTTGTTGCAATACCATACTGTTAAAAATATGTCGGATGATAATGGCTTTGGCCTTTTACATTATGCGATTGTGGGGGGTGCTGATAACCTGGCAATGGCGCTGGTGCCGATGCCATCTCCTAAGCACGATCAGACAGCTATTAATCTTGCATATACCTGTGGATGCAGTGGCATGGTAAATGATTTGCTCAGGCATAATAGGCAGTTAAATCGTCCAATTGAGACGAATACAATGCAGGCTGTGGTAGATCGATTAATATTGCGTGCGAAAGCGTCTAGTAAGCGCAGTACTGCTTCCCCTGGAAACAGTAAATTGCACAATGCAGTGATGGAGGGAAACTTTTTCTGGGTATCGTGGTTGCTAAGAAACAAATTCTTTCAACTTGATCCGAACAGGCCAAATCGGCTTCTGCAGACTCCTTTGCATCTTGCTGCGCAGTGTGGGAACCTTGAGATGGTGAAGCTCGTTTTTGATATACGTTCTCTCAATGTTCCAGATTGCTGCGGACACACTGCCTTAGATTATGCAAGACAGGGTAAAAACGAAGTCTTGATCGAGGTATTTGAGAAAAATAAGGCCTTTTCGGGAGGGCAGGTATTGCATACATCAGCGGACCAGGGTGATCTGCGCATTTTGCAGGCCCAGCAGTGGTTTATTGAGCAACTTTGTAAACTTCAAAAAACTCCACAACCGTCGGGTGGGTCGCTTAATCATGCATACAAATTAGCTGTCAAGTATGGATGTGTGTTGTACCTTGCGCATCAAGGGTATTCGTGGTTAGTTGATGACCTTCGGTGGTTGGACGCTTCTGGTAAGGGCTTGCTACACCACGCGGTTAAGGCGTTGTGTAATAGGCGAAATGTTATTGATAGCCTCCTGAGTGTGGTTGTAGCGCTTCCTATAAGGGACGGTCTTATGATATTAGGCTTACGAGATACTGATGGCAAAATAGCACTGGATTTAGCGACGGACGAAAGTTCCAAAGAGCTCTTGATCAAGGCGACGCTTCAGCTCCAACGAGCAAGCGTCCAGGCATTCTGTGACTACTACAACGTTAAAAGTCATGAGCATGGTGATATTATACGTTACTTGGCGGGTCAAGGCTTTGTAAGTTATTTCAAAGCTTATTACAAACAAGATAGTGCATTTTCGCGGGAAAAATTGTTTGCTCTTTTGAATGCACCTGACCAAAGGGGAAAATCGCCGTTAGATGATGCCAAGGAGAATGGCCATCAACATTTTGTTGATTATGCTCATGAGCTGTCGCTTACGCTTGATCAGAAGCGATCATCGGAAGAAGGTCGACAATGAGCGCATCTTCAATAATCTTCGGCATCCATCCCCTTATTGAACTTATTAAAGCAAAACGCCGCTCGATCCAAACGGTCTACACGACGCGTCCAGTTCCCAAGGCGTGGGGGTTAATTGCTGGTATTTTACCGCGTCACATTACCGTTAGCTACGTATCTCGCGAACAATTGACCAAATTGGCTGGAACTCCTGATCACCAAGGGGTGGTAGCGGCGGTTGATCCATTTCCATTTCGTAAAAAATTTTTCGATGCACAACGCTTTCCTGTTTTGGTGATGCTTGATGGTATCCAGGATACGCGCAATGTGGGGGCAATCATTCGTTCAGCCTATTGCACCAACGCGTCGGGTGTTATTTTGGGCAAAAAAAATTGTGCTCCGCTGAACAATGTAGCGATTAAGGCTTCTGCAGGACTGGCTGAGCACATGGAAATTTACGAATCTCCTTCATCAGCTGCTGCGATGCAAGCATTAAAAGAACAGGGATATGCGGTCTATCTCGCCACCTGTGCAGGTAAGGATGCGCGAACCATCGAATTTAAAGGACCATTGTGTCTGGTTATTGGCGGAGAGGGCAGTGGTATTTCTCCGCAGCTTCTTCAGGCTGGCCAGCATATAACTCTTGCGCAAAAAAGTGCTGATATTTCGTATAATGCGTCAGTTGCCGCAGCCATTTTGCTTTTTATGATCGGTTCACAGTTAAAAAAGATTTAATTCTAATTTCCATTTGTTCTTTTGGTTTCATTGACTCATTGCGTAAAAAAAGACTATAGCTAGTGAAGGGATAGTTCGCTGGCTATGGGAAAAAAGGCGATGAGGTTAGGGGTAGCAATACGCTTATGTGGATATATCGCATTTGGTTGTGGCGTTTTGTATGGTGGATACAAGCTTATGCAGCCTCGAGCGGTGGTCCTTGTATGTGATGCACCTTTTTCCGTCGAAGTGCGCGAGCGTTGCCGAGAGCTTTTGTCGTCCGAATTTATCAATAGACGGACTACCGCTGAAATTTTACAGGCTATCGCGGATGCTGTACCGGGTAGTGTAACAAGCTCTCTGCGCCATGCTCGGCATGGGTCTTTACTGGTTGCAATACGAAGTATGCAGCCATTGGTACGTATTAATGACACGCACGTGCTGACGGCTGAGCGCGCGATGGTTCCTGTTACTGAATTTCTGGATCTGATTGTGCAAAGTCTGCCACGTGTGCATGTTATGCAGCCATGTGAAGGCAATAGCGATCAAGTGAATGATGTGTGGATGTTCATACAGGCATTGCCGAAAGAATTTTTTGCTCAATACGTGGTCAACTGGTACAACAAAACCCATATTCAACTTGTCAGTATTGAGCAGCCGCTCATGAGTATTGTTGCCTGGCATTCGACGCGCTTTACTACGCAGGTAATGAAGGCGTTGGATCATACGATAGGCATTTTGAAAACAAGTGCAGAGCGCAATAAGCGTGGTGCACGTACGGTGATGATTGATGTGCGCATAAAAAATCAGATGATCATCAGGCACAAGCAAGATGGGGGGGGGATATGAAGGGACGTTTGGGCAGCCATTACATAACAGCAATTGATATTGGTACGACAAAAATTTGCGTATTAATTGCACAACAAATTGGTGATGCGCACCTTGAAATTGTGGGGATTGGCCGTGCTCCATCACTCGGTTTAGCTCGTGGAGTTGTGGTGGACATTGCGCCCGCGGTGCATTCTATCAAGGCTGCGCTTAAGGAAGCGGAATTAATGGCGGGAGTATCGGTTGAATCTGCCTATATAGGCATTTCTGGCGGGCATATCAGTGCCTGTAATTCCCAAGGCATCGTACCAATTAAGCATGGTGAGGTGCGTGAATTGGATATCAATGCGGTGCTGAGTGCCGCCAAAGCGATTCCATTGCCCGAGGGGCAGCAACTTCTGCATGCGCTACCGCAATTTTTTACCATTGATCGTTCCCACGTTGTGAGGGATCCGCTTGGTATGTATGGTGTACGGTTGGAAGCGCAGGTTCATCTCATTACCGGCGCTGTTGCATCTGTACAAAATTTAATTCGTTGTTGTGCCCTGGCGGGTGTTAAAGCGCAGGATATCATCCTTGAACCATTGGCTTCTGCTGATGCAGTCCTGAGTGGTGATGAACGAGAGCTTGGTATTGGTTTATTGGATATTGGTGGCGGTACCTCCGATTTTGCTATTTATCAACAAGGCAACATTCGACATACGCAGGTTTTTTTAATTGCCGGTAATGTATTTACCAATGATCTGGCGATATGTTTGCGCACAACGATCAAAGATGCTGAACGGATCAAAAAGGAACATGGTACCGCCGATGCATCACTTATGCAGCACAATATCCCTTTGCAGGTTGATACGGTACATGGTCAAGAGCAGCAAACCGTGATGTCTCGTGATGTCTCTGCAGTGCTGACTTCTCGTGCACAGGAATTATTTGAGTGTATGAAAGAATCAATCGGTACGCAAAATTTGCGGCCGCTCATGCACGCAGGTTTGGTATTGACGGGTGGAGGGGCCCTATTGCATGGCTTGAAAGACCAGGCTGAATCGATTTTAAATATCCCCGTTCGGATTGGTCGTCCACGAGTGCCAGCAAATTTTCAACAGGCTTTAGATGATCCAAGTTATGCGACTGGTTACGGTTTACTGATACAAGCAATGCGCAGATCAAAATCGGGTATGACCGGGCTGACCGGAACGTTTGTTACGCAGGTATTTTCTCGTATGAGGTCGTGGGTCTTTGATTTTTTTTGAACGAATGTGTTTGCTGCAGCGGGTTGATATGTTGCGCATTGTTAAGTGTTGAAAGTGATATACAGGGAATGCTCCTTTTGCTATAGTAAACTAAAATAGTACAAGCATGGGAATTATATGGTATCTGAACATGTACGCGTCCGTTTTGCACCATCGCCTACAGGTATGATGCATTTGGGCAACATTCGCGCTGCACTCATCGATTATTTATTTGCTCAACAAAAAAAGGGCGTGTTTGTTTTGCGTATTGAAGATACGGATCCGCAGAGAAATGTTGATCCTGCTGGCAAGCAGATTATTGCCGATCTGCAATGGCTTGGTCTTACATATGATGAAGGTCCAATTGTTGGTGGGACATATGGGCCATACCTGCAATCTGAGCGTTCGGAAATATACCAAAAGCATTTAGATGCTTTGCAACAAAAGGGTTTTGTGTATGAATGTTTTTGCACGGCCGAAGAGCTTGATCGCAAAAAGCAACGACAAATTGCGCTCAAAATGCCGCCTCGATATGATCGGCAGTGTCTTAAATTGACACGACAAGAGGTTGAGCATAAACGTGCTGAACGTGTTCCATTTATTTGGCGTTTTAAATTGCCCGATGTGGAAATTGCGGTGACCGATTTTGCTCGTGGGACGATGCGTTACAACTTGAAAAATTTTTCTGATTTTCCACTGACACGACAGGATGGAAGTTTTACTTTCGTATTTGCCAATTTTGTTGATGATCTTGTGATGCATATTACGCATGTTTTCCGTGGCGAGGAGCATTTGTCAAGTACAGCGCTGCAGGCGATTATGTACCAAGCTTTCGGGCACCCAATTCCAACTTTTTGGCATTTTCCGATTATTTGTAATGAGACGGGGAAGAAACTATCAAAACGTGATTTTGGATTTTCTCTGGATGACTTGAAAAAGGCCGGTTTTTTTGCCGAGGCCATTGTTAATTATTTGGCGATTCTCGGCGGTTCATTTGAGCATGAAATTATGCGATTAAGCGAGCTTGCTCAGATTATAGATTTTGAAAAAACCGCTTCTGCCGGGTTTATAAAATATGATGTTGAGAAGCTTCGCTGGGTAAATCATCAATGGATGCAGCTGTTTTCTATCCAAGAGGTTGCTCAACGGTGTCAGCCCTTGCTTGTAGTTCGATATCCAGCCGCCTCTGCAATGAGTCTCATAGAACTTGCAAGCGTGATATTGCCTATTCGCAAGGAATTGGTGACACTCACTGATGTTGTAACGAAACTGCAATTTTATTTTGAACGACCTCATCTCGATATTCAGCTTTTGCACGCACAGAACGTTTCGGCTTATAGGGATCTATTGCGCTCTTGTATCAGCGAATACCAGCCGACGCAATCTGCAGATGAATTCGTAGCGGTGCTTAAGCTATCGTGTAAAAGTGCCGGCCTGCCGCTCAAAGATTTTTTCTCACTTATTCGTATTGCTTTGACGGGCAGTCCGCAGGGCGTTGGGATTAAAGAATTATGGGAAATTCTTCCTGTTCAGGAGGCGATTACACGTCTGAATAACTTGCTTCACACAATTTCTTGAGGATCTTTCAAGCGATTTTCCATTTTTTCAAGGGTGAGGATGATCCCTTGCTGTTGGAGGAAGACGGCAAGTTCTAGAAAGTGTTTTTCCTGATCTTCTGGTACAAAAAATTCAAATAAACTTGTCTGTTTGTCGATGGTTCTATCGAAGGCAAGATGTTCAAAGCTGCGTAGCAGTGAAACAAGGAATCCACAACCGTCTCGTTTAATATGGGCTTGATAATAGACACAATACATGGTGTACGCTCTTGTAAGGGGATGAGTTCTTTTATGGAGAATACCCGAAGGATCGTCTACGTGCAAGATGCGAAACATCCAGAAAAGTACCACTCCGCCAGTTGACTGATTTTGAGCAAAGATGCTATAAAGGAAGGAACAGAAAAATGGATAGGTAGAAAGGGTAGTAATGTCTGCAGTTCGTTTTTTCCGATGGTGTATCCTCTTGCATGTGCTGAACGGTGCGCAGACGTTTTGTTTTAGCAACAGGACAAACAATGATCCATATCCAGTGTACACTGCATTGTACCCTTATACTTTTTTAACAACAAATGTCCGAGATTATTATATAGGCGAGGTTGCCAATAGGTGCCAAGAGCGCTTTACGTTTTCAATTTCTCCGTTTCGACAATCGGCATCAATGGGGAGGGACATTCAGGGACGCCACGCTCAATTGGGCGATTTGCGCGGACCATGGAATATGATCGCACTTTTTTATCCTGGAAGTAATGGCAGTACAGCGGTACAACAAGCGTTGCAGGCGGCGCTTGGTATTACGCAAGCTGACTTGAATACCGTATGTACCACGAACCAGAATGCACCTACGTTTGGAGATATGTTTACGCCGACGCGTGCGGATGTGACTCAGCAGTTTGGGTTTTTTTCTGTACCAATCCAGTATCGTAAATGGGGTGTGCGACTTGAAGCTGAGTGTTATTTGGGTGCAAATTTTGGGTTTAAGGTAGAAGCTGGTGTGTCAGATTTAATACAAACGGCTAGTTTTTATGATTTGACCTGCGGCGCAACAGGCCGGCAATGTGCTATCGCGTGTTCTGATCCGACGACCCCTTGTTGCGATATTGACCAAATTGGATGTTCCTGCAAAAGATTATTGATGCTGAAGGTCATGGACCAATTGGATGTGATTGCTCGTACGTTAAATCTTAATATTAAAAATTTTAATCATCGTGGCATGGAAGATATGATCCTCAGTCTCTACTGGCGCCGGGTGTTCCCTGTCAATCAGGAGCGAGAAGATTGGCCCTATTTTCTCTTGATGCCCTTTTTTGCCTTGGAATTTTGTGTTCCTACGGGGGAGCGGGTGGGGCCAAATTGTCTGTTTGCGATACCAAATGGCAATAATCGTCATGCCGGTGTTGGGTTTAGCGCCGGATTTAATTTTGATTTTGCAGAAACAATTGAAATTGGCATTCAGGCAAGTATGACCGAATATTTTCATAAGTGCTATGCGGATATTCCCGTGCCGGTGAGCACGTTTCAGTCTGGCATGTTTCCTTACAAGGCGAATTTGCGCATGAAACCAGGGACTAATTGGACGTTTAGCGCATTAATACACGCACACCACTTTTTGGATCGGCTATCGATCTATGCGCAATGGGTTGCGATTAATCACAATAAGGACCACTTCTCTGATGTGGTGGTAAAGCCGTTTGCTCCCGGCGAAACGCCGCCGGCCGCATTGATAGGCAAAATGTCTAATGAATCGCAATGGCATGTCCAAGTGGTGAATGTGGGAGCAACCTATGACATATCTCCCAATATTGCACTAGGTCTGCTCTGGCAAGCGCCCACATCGAGAAAAAATGCGTATCGGTCGACCACCATTCTCGGTTCGATTATTTTTACCTGGTAGGCGGTAAGAGCTGCGGCGGCTATTTAGTTGCGAGGAACGTTATGTTTGTATAGAGATTGCAAAAAATGTATACTGAAACGCATGATGTTAGGTTATTTGATAAAGGTTATAAGGTACCATGTCAACAAAACGAGCAAGTAAAGCAAATATTTCAATCGCAGTGAGCGACAATGTTGAACGTGCACTGCGTCAATTGAAGAAGAAAATTGAACGTGAAGGCGTTGTTCGTGACATGAAGCGCGTTGTCTACCATGAAACTCCAACGCAAAAGCGTCGTAAGAGACTCATTCGTGCAATTAAGCAAAATATGCTTCGTATTGCATCGGTACAACAATAGTTTCCTTTGGAAACAGCACCATTACTGATCATTGGTTTCTAAGCAATGTCGATGTCGATTGAATCAAGAAAAAGTTCCATCAAGCGGGCTCAAAAAGAGGCTGCGCTTTTCCGCATCGTTGCGCAATTATTGCATCAAGCGACGATTGAAGAGCCCTTATTGTCCGGATTATTTATGACTAGGGTTGTTCTGTCTCCTGGCAAGACTTTGTGTACTGCCTATGTCTATACGGCTCAGGGCGCCACCGCCTTTGAGGCAATGCTTGAACAGCTCAAGCTTTTTAAGCCATCGATGCGTAAGGCGATTGCTGATACGATGCAGGCTCGTTATACGGTGGAGCTTGTATTCCGTTTTGATGATACTTTTGAAAAGGCTGAGCGCATTGAGCGTCTGCTTGATCAGATCAAAGAGGAAGCCTCATAATTATTTTTGCGCTCGTTCCCCTCTTTTTCTGCTGGGGATCGCTTTTAAATGTGGTTGCGTACAGATTAATCAATGGTCGCGGTTTTTTAGAACGTTCTGTTTGTCCGTCCTGTCAACACCAACTGGCTTGGTATCATCTCATTCCCCTGTTTTCCTGGATTTTCTTGTGTGGCCGTTGCCATTTTTGCAAAAAATCTATTTCTTGGTTGTATCCCGCCGTTGAAGTTATGACTGCACTAACCTTTACTGGTCTTTGGTACCTTTTATCCCCATGGTATTTTGTATCCTATGCACTTTTTTTTTCGGGGCTCATTGTTGCCCTGCACACAGATATTCGTTATTTATTGATCCCAACGTTGGCGACTTTGGGCCTTATTTCTGTAGGAATAGTGGCCAGTGCCGCTGGTCTTTTGCCGATCAGCACTGTGGAGAGCATCGCTGGAATTTTGTGTGGTGTCGCCCTTTTGTGGGGAACACGATCAGTATTTTGGTGGCTAAAGGGGCAGGAGGGACTTGGCTGGGGTGATGTTGAACTGCTTGCGATGATTGGTAGCTTTATCGGACCGGTTGGTGTGCTCATTACGCTGCTTCTTGGCTCATTATCAGGTTCGCTGGTTGGGCTTGCATTACTTGGTTGTGGGCGAGGTGCACAAGCGCCAGAGATGAAGATTCCGTTTGGAGCATTTTTGGCAGGAGGTGCTATGACCTATGTGTTGTTACAGCGGCCATTATTGGCGCTGCTTGGGTTGTGCTAGTGTTTGGTACATGCGTTGTTATGTTACTGTACCTACGCGGACTGATAGACTTGAGATAGGGGTTGACGACAATGGGGACATTTTGGACCATATTCTTTTTGTAATTCCTCGAAACAAGTTCTGCAGAGGTAATGGTTGTTTTCGCATGCCTTTAATCGTTGTTTACCTCGTGTGCGCTGGTATTTGTCGGTGCAGATTTTGCATTCATTATCATCCGTTTTCATGATTTCTATCTTTTTGATCCAATAATTTGCATATTCATGCAGATTTTGCAACGCAGCCAAGCTTTGTTCTGCGTGTATACCTTGTTCTGTTTGTAATAGACGATCGTAATTTTCTGCAGTTGGCTCTGTCTGATCCCACTCCTTTTGTGCTCTGAAAAACTTTATTGATGCACAATATTTTTTTCTTACCTTGAGCACCTTGTCGCGTGCCATTTTTACTTCGTTTGCGGGGGCTTGTACGAGTGCGTGGACCCTTTCCGAAAGCGTGTATACTTTGAATGCGAGCGATAGGGGTGCATACGCATAATTGAAACACAGCGCAAGACCATTACCGCGTGGATTGCAAAGTTGTGCCAGAGTTTCATTGGTACAGCCGCTGTAAGGTAAAAGTGCTTTGAACATATCCATATCTCCTTGCGCTACACACCATTCAATAACAGACTGACCTTGCGCATTGGGCGCATTGATTGTAGCGCCGGCGTACACAAGCAATTTAATGATTTGCTGATCAACTTTGTACTGCGCGGCTAGATGTAAGAAGGTTGATCCTTCTTTGGTTTTTTGATCGACGTTTGTATCAGACAGGCTCAATGCGTATTGCACGCTTTGAATATGATTTGTCCTGATTGCGATTCCTAGGAGCGTTTTTTCAGAAAAATCAAGGCTTGAGCCAGCTTGTAATATCTTTTTTAGTATATCCGTGTTGCCTCTTTCCATTGCAAGGTCTATGACAGTCTTCTCAGACACGTCTTTTAAGTCTAATTGTGGTTTGTTCTTGAGCAGCTCTGCAAGAATGTTTATATCCGCTTCCTGTGCTGGAGGATAGTTTACGATTTGTCGCACTATTATGTGTAGTGGCGTGTCCTTCCACTGGTCTTGCGCATTGATGTTTGCCCCCGCCTTGAGCAGTAACTGGATGACTATTATATTTTTTTGGTGCATAGCCTCGTGCAAGGCGGTTTGTTTGTCTTGGTTCGGTAGATTGACATTTGCGCCAAACTCGAGCAACTTTTCTATCATTTCTATGTGTTCGCATTGAACAGCTGTTGACAATGGCGTTCTATAGCAATTTGTTGGGTTGAGATTAACCAGTGGTAATAGTTCAGAGAAACGTTGCATGTTATTGGTTCTTATCGCACTTTCCAGTTCCGATGGATCTTCTGTTGGCATTGGCTTGCTTTGTGTGGATTGCGAAGATGGCACCAAAAGATTACGAAGGGCGTCAAAATGGTATAGAGACGAGCAAAGCAGAAATGGCCATTTATACTTGGGCGGCAGTGGTACATAGCCGCAAGCAGTTGTCACACTGAAAAGAAGAGTCGCCACGTGCCTTATATCGGTGCTCGACACACCACGTATTTGAGGTTGCACGCCGGCAACCATGATCCAGGTTGTGAGTACAAATATAATAAATTTTTTCATCTCAAATCCGCTCCCCCTGATTTATCTTGTATTTCTATTAATAATAATTAATCCATATAATAGACTAGTTGTCAAAAGGGGTGGAGTTGTACATTATTTACCTCTGCTGCTTGTGTTACGCAGGTAGGGGAGGCCAACTTAATACGCAAATCTTCTCGGCATGCAGGACATCTTGCTAATTGTGTTTTGAGGTTAGCAGTGTTGATCGTGTTGCAGAGGCATCCAAGGCACGTGTGATGATGAGTTTCGCATATTATAAAGCGTCCATTACGCCTGCCGCCCTCTGTGGTTTCAAATGTGCCATCATAATTTTCAAAGCAGATCTGACAGCTATTATAGTTCTGCATATAATCGATCCAATTTTTTGCATATTTTTCACATTGCTGTAGTGCGACAATGCTTTTTTCTGTTTGTACATGTGTCTTACCCGTAATCAGGTCATGATAGTGTGGTAAGATAGGTTTTAGTTTAGCAGTTCCTTTGCTCATGTAGGTTGCGTTTTCTTTTGCTTGTGAGTTATACGCTTTCATTGCAGCGCAATATCCTTCCCGTATTTTTGGTAAAGCAGCTTCTGCTGCTGTTCGTGTTGTTTGCAGTTCTTCTTTATGGACCTGGACTTGTTTATGAACGTTTTCTACGATGTTTGCTTCGCAAATTTTTTGCAATTCATCATCATTAAGCATTTTTTCGTCGTATTTCCCATGGCGTAGCAATAATGCGAACATATCCATGCGGTTATTGGTCAAACTCCACTGAATCGCACATTGGTGCTTGCTATCAATGCTTGTTTTTTGATCAATATTTACATCTGGTTGTTCTAATGCAAAGAACACAACATTGGTGTGGCCTGTCATAAGCGCGGCCTCCAATAGGCTTTTATCCAATAAATCAAGATCTGGACGACTGGCCTTGAGCAATCTGAGTAGTATTGTTGTGTTTTTGTGATCAATGGCAAGATCGAGAGGGGTTTTTCTACTATTATTTGTTTGTTTAAGACAATGACTGATATTCTCTGCGCTATAATACGATAGAAGTGTGTCGATGAATGCTTGATTGTTGTGTGGAGCCGCCAGATGTAGTGCAGTGTTACCACTTTTGTTGGTTGTGATAATATTTGCCCCCAGATCACAGAAAAAGCTGAAAGTATCTTTATTGCCCACCTCTACTGCCTTGAGTAAAGCGGTATTTTTCTGTTCGTCGGAGAAATGAGCATGTGCACCATGCTTGATCAGCATTTGTATGATCCCCATGTTTTGGTTTTCAACCGCTGTTAACAGTGGGCTGATGTGATTATTACTTGGATTAAGATTATTGATGTATTGAAGAAGATGGGCGACGCGAGGCGTATTATTCGTTTGTATAGCATCCACCAGTTTCGATAGCATAACATCATGTCGACGGTTGCTTAGGTAGGGAAGAATACAAGAGCCGTCCCAGGCTATGCCCAAGAAGAGCATTAAACTATCGTAAGAATTATTCTGACTTAGGTCCGAGAAGTAGGTGTTGGGGAAAAAATGATATCTCTGAGGAGCACAACCTAAGACCCGCATACTGGCCCATCCCCAGCATAGGATCTTGATTCCCTCGCACACATACTGCATCCCACGAATTGATGGCTGAAATCCAGCAGTGAGAATGCAAGCGGTGAGTACAAGTGCAATAAATTTTTTCATAGCGGCTACTCTCTTGATGATTATTTGTTTCTATCTTCCACTTTGTTGTATTAAAAATCGTTGGGGATAGTAATAGCCTGCCTACACTGTGGACATCTTGGGTCTTTTGTGAGCCCTGGAAGACATCCTTTACATACAAGATGCCCATTGCCACAAAGCATTACTGGATAATGTTGTGTTGATGAGCTGGGGGTATAACATTCGTAGCACACAGGACACTTTGTCTCGAATTGTATATCTTGCCATCTTACTAGATCGGCATGAAGTGCTTGTAGGAGTATCAAATTGTTTGTTTCTAAATATCTTGCCAATTGGTGCTGTACCATTTTTTGGTATTTTTCGTTGATGCCTGCTCTTGGCTGCGCTTGGTGTAATCGCAAGCAATTTCTTGTAATATCTTGATAAGTTTTTTTATTTTTTTCGTATTCTGGTATTGCTTTGTTGATTTTTTCTCGTATTGCACACAGCTCCTCTTTATATTGTGTGACGATATATTGAGGATTTTTTGTGCTGTTGCTGCTTGCTATTGGACACAAAGATGTCCAGTTCATATTAAACATTTTTTGATCATAAGCCCCATGATGTAATAACATTTCAAACATCTCCAATTTTCCTTTTTTAAGGCAAAATTCAATCGGCGAGTAGGCTTGGTGGCGTGCGTTGATTTGATTGCTGTTCATCCCATCAACTAATAGACCAATTATTTCTTGATCGACATTGTCTTGTTCGACGGCAAGGTGCAGCAGGTTTTTGTTTTTTCCCAGATCTTCGTCAATTTTGCAACCTTGTTCTAACGCGTGTTGCGCTAGCCTTGGAGAATTGACCACAATTGCAACATACAAAAGAGATTTTTTCTTCCAATTGATTTCTTGCTGGCTTGCATGTAATAACGAATACATGGCTTCTAGTTCTAGGCTATCAGCGGCACGTTGTATGGGAGTTTTGTTTGGTTCGTTTTGAGTACTATCTGCTGAAGGACTGGTGGCGGCATGTTGGGCACTTACTTTTTCATCGACTTCATCGTCGCTGTCATCACTTAAGTAGGCCCCGTTGCTGAAAGGCTCAAGAATGCTGATGATTCCTTGAATGTTATCTATGGATATATTTGGTTGTCTATCGGTGTCTAGACGGATGATGGCCAGCCCTATTGGAGTATTGAGGTCATTATCTATTGCATTGACATCGGCTCCTGCGTTAAGTAATCGCCGAACGTGTGTCATATGGCCCATGGACACAGCGTAGTGCAATGGTGTCTTTCCTAAAGCGTTTGTTTCATCGAGGGAGGCACCTGCTTCGATGAGAAGCTTTGCCATTTCAATGTCATCTTGATAGTTGATGGGCCTCTCCACTGCATAATGGAGTGGTGTGTTGCCCATAAAATCTTTTTCAGAAATGTAAAATCGGGCCGGCTCCTGCGAAAGCAATATACGCATACCATTGCAGTCCCCCGATCTTGCCGCTGCGTGAAACGCGGTGGTCCGCAACTCGTTTCGAGAGGGATTGGATCCAATGTTTGCGCCGTATTCAAGTAATAATCTTATCATTTCTGTGTTGTTTCTGCATCCAGCAGCGTGATGAAGGGGGTTCCTTCCCATAATAAGTAAATTTTCATGGTTAATGTTGTCGATTGCCCCTGTTGCTCGCAATTGACGTACTGTTGGTACGTCTTTATTGAACACAGCATTTCTAAATGTTTTTTCTGGTGTTCTATAATATTTGTCCATTAGCGTATCATAAAGCACCAGCGCTCCCCATAGTCCTATGAGTGGAAGTGCAGCATGCAGCAGGGGTGTCCCTAATAAAGATAATACGGCTTTTCCGAGATTCGTTTGATCATTTTGTTTGCTCACCTTTCTCTTGTGATCGTCGCCACCATTCATTCCATGTGCTGATGGCTGAAATCCAGTAGTGAGAATGCAAGCGGTGAGTGCAAGTGTAATAAGTTTTGTCATAATCGACCCTCTCCTTGATAATTATTTTGTTTCTATTATTCATTAAATCAAGAAATTGCCTGGTTGTCAAAGGGGATGCGCTGGTGGGAGGGTTGTCTTGGCGTATCAAAACCTTGGTGAACCTGCTGGGGCGGTTGGCATTAAATGTGTCCGTATAGTAAAGTCATAAAATGGGTGTAGCTTATGATAGTGCATCCGTTTTCGTTTATGAGGATCAAGGTTTATGTTGCAGAGATTACCACTTGGTACTAGTACATTTGCTGGCTTACGAACATTCAATTATGTATATGTCGATAAAACGGAATATATCTATAATCTGATTCAACCGGAAAAACAGCGTTTTTTTCTTTCACGTCCTCGTCGATTCGGCAAGTCTCTGCTTGTATCAACACTCAAAGAAGTTTTGTCTGGCAACAGGGACCTTTTCAACGGTTTATTCATAGGACAAAGCAACTATCAATGGCCAAAACATGGTGTAATTAAGCTTGATTTTTCGGAATTAAGCTCGCAGAATCCTGAGGAATTCAAGTATGGATTGATTGATATTTTTTTAGAAATTGGTAACCAACATGGGATTATCATTAATATAAGTTCAGGTGTAGTTAATACTATTTTTAAGCACCTTATATTAGCATTGCATGCAAAGTTTGGTCGAGTTGCAATTTTAATTGATGAATATGATCGGCCGATTTTACAC
>Ga0207142_1063_pt1 | contig 19027 bp, 24 predicted proteins | sample Alteio_BWMinHeat_2_FD_153561 | JGI IMG/M metagenome (GOLD analysis project Ga0207142, IMG submission 153561) | Enriched cells from forest soil in Barre Woods Harvard Forest LTER site, Petersham, Massachusetts, United States -... | ecosystem: Environmental > Terrestrial > Soil > Temperate forest >... | reverse complement strand
AGGGCTGAAGGCCCGGTATATTTGTTACCGCTTTCAATATTAAAGGGCATTGCCGAATTCAGGCTGTTGTTCGGTCTTTGGAAAATCGAATTTCCTGTTTTGATGTCCGCGATCATCTTATTAGAAACCTGTTCGGACAAGGGTTTAAATGGTGTACTCATACTATTTATTTTTGATTTATGATTTGTTCAAGAAATATTAAAGGGTTGATAGGTTTGTGATTAAAAGACACGCTGAAGTGCAGATGCTCCCCGGTCACACGCCCTGTCGACCCGCTAATTCCAATGGCGTCACCCGCCGTAACGCTGTGGCCCGGTAAAACAAAGATTTGAGACAGGTGGCCGTAACTGGTTTCAAAAGCGCCATGCGTCAGGCGGAGATTTACACCCAAAAACGGATCATAGCCCGCGCTCTTAACTCGGCCCGCTAAAACGGCGAACACCGTATCTTTATGCGCGCGCAGATCGACTCCACTATGGAAACTATATTTTTTGGTCAGCGGATGTATGCGATAACCGTAAGACGAAGTCAGTGAAAGATGGCGCAAAGGCAGGCAGACCAGGCTCCATAAGATCAGTTTATTCATAACCACGGCTTTGATGGATCTCCAGCTTATTTTCCAGGGTTTCCAGGCTAAACTGTTGTATGTTTTTATTACTCCGTGCCAGTTCGAGCGCGGTTCGCTGCTTATCTGCCGAGCCGTAGCGCAGAAACAGGTCAATCTGAACGAGCGGCTTCAGGTCGGTAAAAGCCACATCGTATGCCATGTCCGACAGGTACTGATGTACCTGTTCAGCAGACATTAGCATCAAGAGCGCATCTGCTGAATACAGGCCCTGTGCACCATCGTCAAAACGAACAAAAACATCATCCCTTGGCAGGTCAGCATAGGCGATCACACCGATCTCATTCTGCTTTTCAGCAGGGTCGTGTTCCAATCCGGGATGAACGAGCACGTACATCCCGGTCAATTCATCTGGTTCATGTTATTAAAAGATTATTTTTTAGCTTTCATACTGCCTTTTGGCGTGACTTTAACCTCTACGGTGCGGCGGAAGGAGGCGACCACTTTTTCTACTTCATTATTGATACGGGTAAAGTTTTCCCGTAAGATTTCTTCTTTTTTATCGCCAAAGTCATAGTAGACCGGTAATTCGCGGTAGCCTGCCTCTTCCAACTTCAATTCATGTTTTGGAAGATTTACCTTACAATTGATCGCTGATGTTTCAAACCGGCCGGTAAAAGTTTCCTGGACATCAGCCGCGATAAGGCCGACCATTTCCCCTGTATTTAAAGAAGCCATTTTACCCGCAGGAATCAATGGCTCCATTTTCTCCTGTAAGGAAGTTGAAGTTTTGTTGCGGTCAATGGAAAGGCTCTCGCCAATCTGTTTATTTTTCCCAAACAGCTTTTCCAGCCAGTCCAATGTTTCCTTATTCCTGACCGAACCCGCTAAAACATTCCCCACTACCGAAGTAATGGTTGCCGCCGTTTCTTTTCCATACATCATATTGAACTGCGGCAATTCTTGCAGGCCCATTAGGATAGCTACTTTATTTGACCTTGCAACCGCCAGAAGATTTTCAATTTTATAAGTATATAAAGTGGGAATTTCATCAATGATCAAGGCTGAAGGCAGGTTGCCTTTGCTGTTAATGAGCTTGGTCATCCGGTTCATAATGACCGAATAGCAAGCGGAATTAATGTTCTGCGTATTCGGGTCATTAGCCAGCACAACGATCCCCGGCGAATTAACATCCGATATCTTCAGGTTAAAATCATCACCCGAAAACACCCAAAAACTTTCTTTGGTAGCCAGCCTCGAAATGAAGATCTTTAACGTTCCTATCTGCCCTTCCAGTTGCGGAAATGCTTTTAACATATAAGCGCTTTTAAAAGGCGACAACAACGAAACCAATTCCGGCTCAGAAAAAAGCACATTAAAAATGTCTTCGTAAGTATGATTTAAAAAAGAAAGCACATGCGGGAAACTCGAATACTTGCCACCTTCATACTTGCTAAAAAAATAAACACAAGCCGCTAAAAAGTTGATCGCCGATTGCGTAAAGAACTGGTCGCTGCCGCCGGAACGGTCGCCTTTCTTCATGGCTTCCACCAAGCCCTCGGCGCCTTCGGAAGCATCCGCCAGAGAGCGCAAATAATCACTGCGCCAGGGATTAACACGACGGCTGCGCTCTACATCATTCAAATTAATCACGTGGAAATCATGTTGCTTACATTTACCCTGCTGCTTAGCCAGCAAATAATGATAATAGGCTATCTTCCCCAAATCAGGGTATTTGTAGTCATAGACCACTGCACAAAACTCCTTAGCGATAACCTGCCGGATAAAGGGGTTCACGATCCCAAAAGTCTTCCCAGAACCTGGCACGCCAATAAGCAAGCTGCCGCGAAAGGGGTTGACGATATTGATCCAGCCATCACGCACTTTACCCTTATAATAAAACTCCATCGGTATATTCACCGAATAAGGCGTATCCACCCTTTTTACCTGCTGCATAAAGCTTTCGCCTTCTACATTCCAAACATCCTTACCCAAATCCGACCTGATCATTTTGGAGATGTTATCCATTGACACCGAGATCATCATTGCGCCGATCACAGAGCAAACCATATAACCCAGATTAAACCAAGTGGTGTAAGCAAACACTAAAGACGATGCGCGGCCATAAAGAAAAGCACTGCCAAACAATAACAACAATCCTAATGACAAGGGATAAATGATGTGTTTTTTCGGGTCAAGTTCCTGCTTCTTTTTTGCAAGTGTACCGATGCTTACCAAACAAATTAAGAGGAGTGTGGCCAGCTTGCTATAAAGCATGTATTGATAAATCGCCAGTTGGCTTAATTTAAATAATGGCCCATAAAAAAAGCCCCAGAACGGGGCTTTCAAGTAAACAAAGATGGCGGCTTCGAGCGCAATGGATACATAGATCAGGCATTGCATGAAACCGTGCAGCTTTTGCTGCGCGTGGGTTTCTTCCATAAGAAAAATTAATGGTGATTAGGCGATTAAATAGTTAATCAGCTAGGGTAGCCCTGAGATATTTTGTGGATAATTTAATTATACCTACTAAATAGATAATCTATCAGATAAATTTTTCATTACATCTTTGATAATCAGACATAAAAAGTATATATTTAGTTGATCTAATTACCTTGTTATGAATCCTTATATGATGTTCCCTTTAAATTTAATTAATCCATTTTGGATGTGTGTCGAAGTCAAGTTTTTTCTTGGGTTCGGTAATATTTTTAAAGTTCAACTTTAGCCTACATAGTCCTGAACCTTTAAAATTATAATCAATGAAAACTATTTATGCTTTAATAATCTTCTCGCTTTCCGCTTATTGCGCCAATAGTCAAACACGATTTGTGGTTAAACAAAACGGAAAGGAAATTTTCAGTGATGGCGGCGTATTCGAAATTACCTACGTAGGTGGTGTTACCATCACTTTAGAAGGATGGCAACAGAGCCCTGAATTAAATCCAGTAGATAGTGCGCAAATAACATATATTGCTACCGAGCGGGGTGCACCTCGAAACCAGGAGCAACAGTTAGATAAAAGTAATCATAGACGTAAGTACGCTGTAAAACCAATTTCGAAGGACAAGGATATTATATTAAAGATAGAAGTTCCAGGAAACAATTTCACACTTGATGAGAAATTCAAAGTTGTCATATATTTCAACAAAAATTCACCTAATACCTATAAAAGTTTACCTGGCTTTCAGAATAAATATGTATTTCTTTACAAAAGCGAACCACAAAAGACCAAATAATGCTCTTCCCAAACCAACTTCAAAAATGGCGAGAACGGAAGGCAGCAGAGAAGTCCGTGACTAAACAAAATCAGCTGGAAAATCTCATAAAGATCGCTGGAATAATTATTGGCATTTTAGGATTTGTCATCACTTATTCCACTTATAAGGATACTGAAAAATGGAAAAAGGCTGAATTTGCAGTTCCGCAAATAAAAGTCTTCCAAAAAGACACAGCAGTGCAGTTAGTAACTCAAATCTTAGATTGGGATAAAAGAACCTTGCCGCTATTTAAAGGCGGCGGAAATTTTTACGTTTCTGAAACACGAGTTGAAAGCGCGCTTATGGTAGATTCAATGAAGTCCGATTTTGATACCGTAGAAACACGAATCCGTGATGTGTTTGATGAGTATTTCGAGGAATTAGGTAGATTGGATAGATACTACAAAGAAGGCGTAATGGATACAACAATGTTAAGGCCAGTGCTTTCTTATCAACTCGCACTAGTTGCAGATATCCATCACAAACGGAAAAGCGATGATCTGTCAGCATTACAAAAACGCCTTTGGGAATATATAGATTACTATAAATTTGCTGATGTGCAGGACTTGTTTAAAACCTTTGGTTATAACATTAATCCTAAGAACTATCCACCATTAAAGATACCAGATAACGAATAGTCATTTTTTTGAATTAATAATTCGGAACAATGTCTGCATTTAGTACATCTTGGTAAGATAGAGTTAGACCAATTGCCCTACCCGATATTTGCTTTTCATTAAGTTCGATATGCAAGACTTTGTTGCCGGGAAAACTTATTTTTTTAAAGACAAATATGTTGCGGTAGTATCGTTTAAATGATGAATTGTCGAACAATACAAACTCCGGTTTGACCTCGACCGATTGCACATTGGTAGCTTTGGTGATTTTATTATCGTCGACCTTAAAGCGAAATTCGTCGATGTCGTAGACCAGGTTGGTGCAATTTTCATAATCCAAATCAATAAAGAAATAATCACCAGCAGTGTAAATATGGTTTACGGCGCCGAATAGCGAGTATGCTTTCACGTGAGCGATTGGCTTTGCTTTCTGATGGCAAAAAAGATTTAACGCGATATTTTTGAGTTGGGGCTGTGACAGGCCAATTCCTGCAATATCAAGCGGCCTGGTGTCTTTTGGGTCAATGGCAATTTCTGTGGTCGTCACGGAATCAGCGGGTTCAATTTTATATTGGGCAATAAACTTTTCACCGGCTATGGTCAGGATACCACTTGCAATTGTGATTGAATCTTTCAATCTGATGCGGAGCACGTTCTTTAAGGGCAAATCGCCAACAACCGATTTAGAGGAGATGTCGACATATTGTATCGGTTCGGGTGAGATGAATTGTATGGTAGCATTGGCAGATAAATAAATAACCGGGAGTTGCGCATAGCTGCGCAGGCCTGCCATAAAAATGATAAGAAAAAAGAAAATGGATTTTTTCATGTTAAAAGGAATAAATGATTAATGATGTTTAGTCAATGGGCGTTAAGATATTAATGCCCATTGACTATTTGTTGTCGGTATCGATCAGATACAGGTAGGAGTTGTATTTGATCTTTGCTTTGTTTTTGCGGATCATTCCGGCAATGGCGGAAGACGTGGACTCGAATATTTTGCTGACGCTGCTCATCATAAACTGGCTGGCTACCGAGCCGCTACCGCTACCATCTACGGTTACGCCTTCGATGCTGTTGGTGCCGAGGTCTTTAGTAAAATCGCGAAAGGCGGATTCAGGAACATATAGCCCTTCGAGGCCGTCCAGGTCATAGATATTTAGCTTGACTGGCAACAGTTTGCCATCATATAAAATTGATCTTACCTCTAAAGTAACGCGTTGACCTGAAAAGCCGCTGATCAGGGCATATAAATAGGTGCCTTTTGGGATCAAACTGTTGCCTGCCGTAATATCATCCAATAACCGCAGCCTGATCCTTGATCCCGCGTATCCGGTCAAATTTTCGTCAATGACTACTTTGATAAAGCCATCCTGCTTTTCCGGAAACACGGTATTAAAACCGGAAGCAGTTTCAGTAGCCTTCCTGACTGCCAAATTCGGTGCTGATTTTCGTAAACTTTCGGCTTTGGCTAACGCATCCGCTTTTTGCCTTTCTGCCTTTACGGCCGGATCATTTGCTTTATTTACGCTATCCAGGTAAGCCATTTGTTGCTTGAAAGTTTCCATCGGATCTTTGGTGACGGGTCCGCCTTGGGTTCTTTGAGGCGCGTGTCTGTTGACTAAGCCTTGTAAAGCAACTGTCATGGCTTTATCGCTTTGGCCGCCCTCGTCGTGACTGCTGTATTTCAGTTTCATTTGCCGGTTGATGGAATCCAGCATCAGCTTTTCCTTGTCCGAATAAGTGTTATTAAAAGTCGGATCACTTGATTTTTCGGATGGCAATGCGCTAACTGCGGTCAACCCATCACCCTCTTTGTAGGTGTTTTGATACGCCGCCAATTTATCTTCCAGTTGTTGTTTTTGCACGTCACTGGAAACCGCGCCAACTTTATTGTTAATACCAGCATTCTGTTTCGTTTCCGGTTTTTTAGCAGCAAAGCCGCTATGATAAATAAAAAAGAACAGGCAGAGAAAGGGCAGCAGGATGAGCGGCAGGACATACCTGGGTTGCTTGAAATTAATATTCATGAGGTGAAGTGTTAAATGGTTTAGAAATGCTCTGCAAACTGTCCAGGTCTTTTAGTAGTTCCGCACTGTCCGCATGATTCATTGCTGCTTTTTTGGTTAAACTATCGACCCGCTGCTTTAAGTGAATCGTTTGTTTCAAGGCCTCACCAGCTTGCATGATCCGGTCAAACCCGCTTGTTACCGGGGATGTTACTGCCGGAGCTTTCGCCATTGGTTTATCCGTTACGGGCCTGAAAACTGTCATGACCAAAACAGCAGAGAGCGTGATGTTAATGACCATCATGCCAAAAAGGAACTTCGGATAGCGTTCGGCACAATAACTCAACCCTGATTTGACTTTGTTGAGGTATGGCCTGAACTCTTTGCCCAATTCGCTAAAAACCGTGTCCCTGGGATCGCGGTTAGAAGTTATTTTTTTGAACATCTTCGAGGTCTTTATTTTCTAAAGTTTTCCAGTTCGTGATCAATACGCCGTGCGGGTTATTATCGCTGCGAGGAATGTCTTTTAAATAGCCTTCGGTGATCAGCGAACGAAACACCGTAGAACTGCGGCGGTCTATTTTCAGTTTGCCATAATAGCGGAAATAGTGTTTGGACATATCCAGCGTTATCGAATCCGTTTGCAGCGTAAGCACCGAACTGGATGAAAGGATCGAGTTAAAAAATCCGTTTTCCTTCAGGTTATTGTATTGCTCGACCCCGGACTGATCAACCAGGTACATCGCCTTTTTCATCTCGTACTCGATGTACTTGTCATCAGGGGTTAGGGAAAAGAACAAGGCATGAAACAGGTCTACATCGGCCCGGTATTCCGCAGGCCGGTTCATTTGTATATCCGTTTGCGAGGCCTGAAGCGGAACGTTGTTATTCAAGATGTAAATACTTTTGCGTGCATCGGCAACCTCGCGGTAAGCATAAAAGCAGCAGACCGAGGTGAGGATAATGGAAGTCAAAAAACTGCCAATAGCAACCCAGGTCGCCAGCCTTATTTTGGCTTCGATATTTTTAATGATCATAAAAGGAATGATTGACGTTAAATGAAACTACCGGCGGCTTTACGGGCGACAGCCATAACAGTCGCTGCACCACGACCCGCGTTTGAGGCGGCTGAAGTAATCCCGGATGTGGAAATAACCCAGGTGGAAATGCTCGGTACGGTGAACATACAAATGGCACCGATCAGAAAGACAATGATCACCTCGCCAAATGATAAAACACCATTAGCGGCAAAGGCAGCCATTTTGGTCATATCCGCTGCCGCGCCACTTGTCCCCACCAAAGCCTGGTATTTGCTAATCTCGGAAGTCAGGGCATATTGCTGCATCAACCCGCATAAGTACATGATGAGGTAAGCTATCCCGGAATACAAATTCACCGAAACAAAACGGGCGACCCAAGTACTGAAACTGTCCCGGAATGCAGGTAATATACTGACCGCGACTGAGAAAGGCCCGAGTATGATCAGTATAGAGGAATAGATAATCTGGATCATAAATATGATATAGGTGGCCAAACGTAAAATCCATATCCCCAAAAGTTCCAGTGTTTGCGTGAGCAGTAATTGCATCCCGACGGTGAGCCTGTTTTTCAGTTCCAATAAAGGTGAAATAACAGTAGAAATCCCCTGCTTTACCGCACTGCTAACCGTGTTCCAGGCTTGCCCGTACCAGGTATCGCTTTCTTTTTCTGCAACATCCGCCTGGGCCTCGAAAGTGTAAAGGGAATTAGCGACTTGTAACATTAAAGCCGCCCGTGTGAAGCGTAAACCATCCACATCACTTTGAACACTGTTAAACATCTGCTCGGTTTGATTAGCGACCAGATCGGTTGGAAAAGCGACCATTTTAACGAACCCGCCCCACCATATAATGATCATCGCTAAACCAAACGGGCGCAACAAGGGCATGATCTCCATCCGCTTATCACCGACCATCATCTCATACGATTTGATCGCAAAGAAGATGATCATAAAAATAGCCGCCAGGGCCTGCGCGTCCCCGATGAACATACTGAAATGATTCCAGATGGATTCCTTCAAACCGCCTAAAAATACCATCATACCGGTTTCGTAAACACCGTCACCCTGCAAATACTGGAGCGAATGTTTATAGGCGGCAGTGTCGATGGTCTGCGCAAAGCCTGCCACTCCAGACAGTAGTAGCAGGCAAACTAAACATAAGCGTTTCATCAGTATTGCGCGTTTTGAAGAACTTTCGTCGCTATTTGCACATCGCTGTTGGGCGTCCAGTTGGGGACAGCATTCGTTGCTTTTTGCAATTGCTGCTGGCGGGCGGCCATGTCCAAAGTCGACCGCGCCGCCGAAGTCCTGATCGCCCAGACAGCGGAAAGGTCATTGTACTCCCGCAACATCCGGTAATAGGCCATAATCCGTGAACCCCTGTCCATATCCGTTGTCCTGGCCCCATTCAAACGTTCTTTGAGCCGGTCAAGTTCACCCGTGTACCAACTGTAAGTACCTTCGGAAACCAACTTTGAACTTACTTGCGGTGGCAAGTTTCCCAATATGGAAACAGGTGTATAATTCAGCAAAGGGTTAAACTGCTGTTTGTAATACAAAAGCCAAAGCGGGTCTGCATCCGATAATATACCGGACTGGGAAGCGATTTGTGAGAGCGCTGTTGTTTTAGCCGTATCAGATTGCAATTTATATTTATTATCTATTCCGTTCATGGTGCCAACCAATGCCAGCCGTTGTGTTTGCGGCCCGGTCGGGCTTAAGGGCCGGAGGTCGGTGTTGTGATAACCGGGATCGAACAAGCCCCACACCAGCCAGTAGTAAGGGTTAGTATACAGAAAGCCGGAATGCGGATAAAAATCGTTTTGGTTCCATTGCTGGAATACCATGCGCTGTGATTGATTGTCCACGGCATCGTCTTTAATAAGGCTCTGCGCAAATGTTGCTGTAAGCGAAAAGCTAACAGCAAAAAGTAGTAAGCATATTTTTTTCATTGTTTGAGATACTTAGCGTTTAAAATAATTTGCTGGACAAAGAATTTGTCCTTGTTGATGTAGTTTTCCCAGGGGTTGACCGATGCCAGCAGGCCCCTCTCTTTTGCCCAGTACATGGCGCGCCAGGCCCCATAAGCCAGGCCGTCGAGTATCTGTAATTGCTGGCTTACCTTTTGTAAAAGCTGGTCGCGGCTGTTGTAATCCGCCAATACATTTTTGCCCTGTTTTAAGATAAAAGCCGAAACATCTTTGACCAGGCTCACCGAACGCAGCTTCATTTCATTAGCAATTCCTGAGGCAAATAATAATAAATAAGGTTGAGCTTTTGCCAATGCCAGTGCCTGGTCCAGGTAACTGACCATATCAGCGGTGATGGTTGCCATGTATTTTACTTCCAATCCATCCTTCAATGCCGAGTTAACATTAGCCAGACCGTTGTAAATGATCTGCTGTGCAAGCACTACAGATCCCACATTTGTATTCAGGTCATTGATATTGGTATTGATCTTACCCAAATATTGTTTATGGGTCAATTCGGCACTGCTGCGCGCGGCCCCATTTGCTTCGACGGACTCAAAATATTTGGCATCAAAAACGGATTCCTGGGCACAAGCGCAAAGTTTAAAGCAAAAAGCAAAAAGCAGGATCAAAAGTACTTGTTTCATTGTTTCAGGTATTTGGCGTTTTGAATGATGCTCTTCGCCACGTCTTTATCTTTATCAATATAAGCCTGAAAGGGATTGACGGAACGGAGCAGGGTTGACAAGCTGGAATAAGTGAGCGTATTGACCAGGTTGCCGGAAAGCTCCTGGATGGTGCTTAATTGCATAAGGACATCATCAAATAATAATTTCCTGTCCGATGCTTTCATCTGGTTAACATCACCCATCGATAAACTTAAGCCGGTCACATAACCCAGTAAACTTTCCGCTTTTCCGACAAATTCGGCTTCTGTGCTTACCCCTAAAAAAGCAATCTCCGGTTTTTGCTCCACCAGCTTAACGATCTGCGCCTGGTAGCTTACAATTTGTTTGACCATAGGTGTCGCGTAAACACCGATGTCAGCAATATTAATGGCCGTACCTAGGGTATTGTAGCGCTGCTGCAAAGTGCGGTACATATTCTTCATTTTTGTGAGCAAAGTCAGGTTAGCCTGTTCGTTGGCTGTCGCTACGGCTTGCTCGTTCCGTGCTTTAACCTGCGCATCATGCTCGGATTTGGATTCATCGATCAACTGGTGCATCCCGACGACATCAATCGTACTTTTTTGGGCAAGGGCTGAAAGCGTAAAGCAGAAAGAACAAAGCAAAAAAATCAATGCTTTTTTCATTGCTTCAAGTATTTGGCATTATTAACGACCTCATCCGCGATCTGCACATCCATATTTTTCCATTCTTCCCAGGGGTTCAGTGATGCCCAAATGCCCCGCATTTTGGCCCAGTACATCGCCCGCTGCATACCGTAGGCAATACCCCGTAAAATCTCCATTTCGCTTTGGATGTGATTGAGCAGTTTACCACGCTCGCCCGCATCCATCAGGTTTTTTCCACCCGGTTTCAACACAAACGCACTAACATCCGCGCCCAAGGTCGCTGCCCTGGTTTCAAAATCCCGAGCACCCTGTTCGGCAAATAATAAAAGTATCGGGTCTGATTTCGCGAGGGTGACCGCTTGCCCGACATCGTTTACAATGTCAGTTCCGCAGTCGGCTATTTCTTTTATGGAAGTCAGGTTGCTGATCACGGAAGCAACCTGGCTTAAACCGGTGTAAATATCGTTTTGTAATTTATTGACAATGGTTAATTGCCCGGTTACTGCTAACTGTCCTTTTTGGATCAGGTCCAGTTTATTGTTAGTAGTATTGAGTTGACTGTTGATCACACCTGCATTCACCGCGATCGCGGCGGAAGTCGTGGGGTCAATTACCAATTCCTGCGCGAAAGCAGTTTTGAAGCAACAGCAAGCTAAGAGCATCATAAAAAGAATGCTTTTCATAAAATAAGAAATATTAAATGTTAATGGATTGGTTTTTCTGACTGGTTTACACGGCGGACAAATTCGGGCAATCCCAAATTTAGTTGCTTCATATCGGCGATAAACGCGTCAAGCGCTTTTGGATAAGAGCCGTATTGGTTGGTGTAAATTTCTACCGCTGATTTTTCGGGCTTCTCGGTTGTATACGTCAAATACTGTGCGAGCGACACCTCTACCCCATATACTTCGCCGGCAGCGCCTCTGCGAATATATACCTCTTTAAACCGCCCGCGATTGTCGGTATTCTCTAGCTGGTTAATGGAAAATATCTTTTTTTTTTCCGTCTCGTTAATAGAAAGCAACGCGGCGATCTCCTTATAGTTATCCTTAAATTTGGTTTGGTCAAGCAGGCAGATGGTATCGGAATTATTGATGATACTATCTTTCACAACGGCATTGCCGATAATGTCGCCAAGCTCCTGGGTAACAACAATTGCCTCACCCCAGAATTTACGGACCGTTTTGTATAAATAGAGCAAATAACCCGCCATGAGCGGACTGGCAATAGCCTTCCAAGCCTCCTCTACAATTAAACATTTCCTGCGGCTTGTCCTAAACCTCATTTTCTGAATGAATACATCCATTATCGTAAGGGTAACGAGTGGAAACAAAACTTTCGACTCCTTGATCGAATCAATTTCATATACAATAAACCGCTCGGTAAATAATGATTGGTCGGTCGCTTCGTTCAAAATTAATTCATATTCGCCACCGGCATAGAACTTTTTCAGTACATACCGGAACTCATCAAAATCAAACGGTATTTTTTCTTCAGTTTTTATCAGCGGGATTTTTTCTAAGGCAAATTCATAAAAAGTATTGAATTTGAGATCGCCTTTTTCGGCAAAGAATTTCAGATAATAAGCCGAAATGACATTCATGACGACATCCCTTTCCACCTGGGTAAAAGAGCCTTCGGCTCCCTTCCAGGTCAAACCGATCAGCGTACATAAAAAGTCCTTTTTTTCGATATTGTATTCCGCTTCCGTTATTTGGAAAGGGTTCATCGTTATTGGCTGCTTATCAGTGTAGGTGATGTACTTTCCTTTGTAGTATGAGCAAAGTCCTGAATAGGAATGGCCGGTATCTACGATTACCACATCCATATTGTATAACATATATTGCTCTACGAGTGAATTTACAAAGTACGATTTTCCGGCACCTGATGGGCCTAAACAAAATCGGTTGGAATTGTTTATACGGTTGGTTCTTTTAGGCAGGTCGGATAGGTCAATACCTACTGGTACGCCCTGCCGATCCGTAAAGCGTACCAAAAAATCAGACGGTTCATCAAGCGGCATGGACTCCTTCAAAAAAAAACACAGTGCCGCGTCGCAGGTGGTCAGGAACCAATCATAATCTTTCAGTTCCACGGCGTTGCCGGGCAATGCGCAGCGATATAGTTCCAACTGGTTATACCCATTTTTACTTGCTATAATACCTAGCGAAAAAAGCGCGCTTTCTATAAAATTCGCGGCCTTTTGTATTTTATCCTGTTGTGCCGCCACTATGATATTAAAATGGCAGTTAACGAGCAACTGGTTTTCACGCACGACATCATTCAGCAACAAGTCAATATCTTCCACACATAAGGTATTCGCCGGATCGGGAATGCCGGAATGCCTTTTCTTTTTTAATTCCAGCTTTTTGAGGGTGATGAACTGGTTAGGAATTTCGATGACCTGGTTAAAAACGATCACCTCAAAATCCGGCACCCGGAACAGAAAAGATAGGAAATCAACGGGGAAACCGCGCAGGCTTTCTTTTTCATTGAGCTCAATATGCGTTCCCACTGTAGGCGGCAGATCCACATTGTCAATGTTGATCAAGGGTATATTTCGAATTGCCCGCCCGCCCATTTTGATCTCCAGGTCATCCGGCGCGAAGTTGTTTAAAACAATGTGATCCGGGCTAAAGTTCATGGCCAGGAACTGCATCATCAGCAAGTCAATCTGTTTCTTTTGCAGTATGACCGGCGCGGCCTTAGCCGCTACCAGTATATCCGCGACCTTGTCCAACTGCTGCCGGAAATCCCGGAGCGCCATTTTATCAAACACATAGAAGGCACCCTTTTTGACCTGTCTCGTCAGCGTTATATACGTGCTGACGTTTATATATTCCCGCCCGGCAAAATGTTCATTGTATTTTTGCTGTAGATATTCGTTACTGTTTTTTAAGGGATATTTCTCTTTACTGATCACATCTGATTTTTGCAGTAAGTAGCCATCGCCCATGATCTTAACCACGTTTGTCATTAAGGCATGAAATTCATCATAGGCTGCCACGGATGCAGCATAGCGCGTAACCGGGTTTGCAATTTTGATGATGACTGAACATTCTCCGCTGGTGCCAATCAGCAGGTCAATACCTGAATAATGATCGATGCCGATAAATGGAATATTAAATACTTGTTTTGCGGCCATAACGGTGAAGGTTTAATTTGATCTGGTGAATAAAAATGCCCGTGGGCCTGGATTTGATATGCAGGCCTTTTTTCTGTTTGCCGGCAATAAAAACAAGCCCGCCGGCGACTGCGCCAATAAGTACGATCAGGCCCAGCCACATATTGACCAGCGCCATCGTTAACGCGCCCATGACCAGGCCGGCCAGTAAGGCACCTACGCCCCAGTAAATAAACTTGCCTTTAAAACCCCGGTATACCAAGGGGCGTTGCAGCCCCTTGTACACCTGGAATTGCCTCGCCATCAGGTCAGGCCGAAAAATGCTTTGATCACCACAGCGGACACTACTAAAAATACACACGAGCCGCCCCATCCCATGAGTTCCTTATTTATATCCTGGTCGCCCGAATTCCACTTGGAATAAACGCGTATTGCGCCGACAATCCCTACGATACCACCGATCACCAAAGTGATATTGGTTACCGGCGCGATATAGGTTTTCAGGTTGGTGGTCGCTGTATTTAAGCCGGTCGCACCATTTTGGGCAAAAGCGGATGCCGAGCCCAGGGCCAGCACCACGGCTGTCGCCCATAATTTTTTGATTTTGTTCATTTGTAAATAATTAAATTGTTTTAAAGTCCGAATGCCGCGCGTAAGAACGCCCCGGCCAGTACCATGAAAAATGCGGCGAAGAACCAGGCAGCAACCTGCTGATCTATGCGTGGCTGCCCCATCTGCCAGTTGTGATAAATACGCACCGCGCCAACGATGCCGAATAAGGCAGCAATAACCAATGAAAGATCTAAAGCGGAAAAGAATGAGGAACGTAAGTTTTGCTGCGCCTGCTGCATTTCATCGATCCCCGGTTGGGCCTGTGCCCCCAATGCAAGCAGGCAGCAGCAAAATGTCAAGATGCTTTTCATATCAAAAGCTTACCGCCCCGGTGTAAGTAATCAGTTTCCGGCGCGCCAGGTTGCATATCTCGCCCATTGGTACGCCGCCGGATGCGATCACCTCGGCTTCCGGCTTCGGCGCTGTTGCTGTCGGTTCATGTTTTAAGACGGTTGGCTCGACGTGCTCATGAAAGCGCAATTCATTGTTGCCCGGGTTTGCCGCCGAAACCTTGCTTGCTTTGGTCGCATCAATCAGGATAATAGTTAGGTAGTACAGAAAATAGATTCCTGCTACCCATAATAAAAAGTGAGTCCAGTTCATTCGTTGATCTTGCTTAAAAATTGTTTGACAATTGTCCTTAACTCCGGGTGCTGCCTGATGAGTTCGCTGATCGCAAAAGCTGCTATTTTGGTGATGTCGATACCTGTCGCCAGTTTAAGCTGGTTTAGGAATATTTGCGTGTGTTCATCGATACGCAGATGCAGCATACTTTTATGATCATCATTATTGTAACCCTTGATCCGGTCTAAGATCTCATTCCAGACAGGGTCACGTTTGCCGCGAAAAAATTTCCAGTTCATATTTCAATGTTTTTTAAATGCTCTTTAACAATAGCCCTGATCTCCGGGTGCTTATCCAGCAGTTGTTTAACCGCGTAGCAGATCAGCCGGCTAACTTCCACCCCTGTCGCCATTTTAAAATGGTGCAGCAACTGCGCCGTAGAAGGGTCAAAGCGGGCATGCACCAGGGTCTTGTTACCTGCGATTTCTATTTCCCGCAGCAACTCAATGACCTGCGGGATAGCGTCTGGCTGTTGCTTATTACTTTTCTTTTTGACCGGCGTATCCGGCTTTGCCATTTTACTGCGCAACTCGTCGGCAAGTGATTTTATTTCACTCATAAATTGTTTCGAATGTGATCCTGGAAAATTTGCTGGAAGACCGGCCGCACCAGTGCATTCACCGAAAGCGGGGTCTGAAAGGTATTGGTGCGCTGAACATCTATCCTGTCTGGAATGGGGGCGGTTACGATACCCAACAGCGATAATTGTTCGTTAACATCAGTTAGTATCTCATATTTAACATTGGCTTTAATCCGGTTCGGAACGAAAAGGATCTTCGCCGTTGGATTGATCTTTTGAAAAACCAAAGCAAAAAATATCGTCGATTCAAAACTAAACTCATCATAGGAAAAAGGACAGATCGCCAGGTCAGTGGCCTTGAATACTTTGATCAGACCATCATCGTCCAGCTTACCCGGCAGGTCGATCAATACCACTTCCCCGGGATGTTTTTTGATCCATTCCAACATCCCGGGAAACTCGTTCAAACTACCGGACACTACTTCATAGGGGTCGTCGTTTTCCAGTATCTTCGCTTTTTCAAACTTTTGCGATACCGATTGCTGATAATCCATGTCGATGACGGTCAGCGCTAGTTCCTGTACCTGGGTAAGATAATTTGCCAGCAGCATCGTAAGCGTACTTTTCCCAGCGCCGCCTTTTTGGTTGCCGATTATTATGATCATAAGGCTTTTGGTTAACGTGAGCGAATTTGTTTCCTGCGCCTGCGGCCATGCGTGGCTTCATCATCTACATCATGCGCAAGATTGATGGCGGGAACGGGCGCAGTATAAGTTTGCTGTTCCAATGCCTGAACTAAATGGACATAGGTCTTTTCACTAAGCAAATCCCTGCAATCCAAAAAAATACTTGCTTCGCTGTCGGCGAGGACATAAGCGCCATCTTTTTGAATGATCGCCAGGCCTAAATGCTGCAAGCCCTGTACAAAATCCGGGTAGTTAAAGAGCGCGGCTTTTAATAAGGATGCATAGTAATAACGCTGCTTTTTTTCAGCCCGGCTTATCTTGAAATCAATCGCTTTATTTGAAGACTCCGCTTTGCCCAGCAACGTTTTTAACGCCATCACCTCGCCGCCTTTAAACACTGTTTTAGCAGCATGATCGATAATCGTATAACCGTAAGGTGCTTGTCCGCCCTTTGCATGAAAGACCAGTTCGATACCAAACTTTTGATGCAGTATTTGCTGTAATCCAGCCGAGTCATAACCAGCGGCATATTTATGGAAGATAGCTTTCAGTTGTGCCTTTCTCGCCGTATTTGCCTGTCCTTTGTTAATGATTGCCTGAACCTGTTCCAGCTGTACCGTTCCCTGGTTGATCCCGAATTTGATTACCGAAAGCTCCCCTGCATTTTCTTTCAGCGTATACCCTTTTGTTTCCAATAACAACATGAACTGTGCCTTCGTAGAAAATGAATAACCCAGCGCCTGTTTTATATCATCATTTACAGATCGCTTTTCATCTACACCCATGATCCGGTTGAGATTACTGATCGCCCTAATGTTTTCAAAACTGCTGGAGATCTTTTTCCCATCACGGCCTATCCTGGTGGTAACGATATGCACATGATTATTAGCGGTATCCTTGTGATAAACGATCAGGTAAGGCTGGTCGCCGTAACCCATCGCCTCTAGCCATTGCGTTGCTATATCGGTCAATGCTTCTTTATCATACTGCTTACCTTTCGCCGAAATGACCGCGTGAAACTGCGGAAAGCTTACCCTTTTATTTTGCGAGGAGATAGCCTGCAAATATCCGCGGTAATCTTCCGGCCTTAACTGGCCCAACCCTTGTAAAGCACCAAAATTCGCTACTTTCATCAATTCCCCCTTACCGCTATCGATCTTGTCTGTATTGTAGCTAACCGCTTTAAAGGTTGCCGAGGGTGGGAGAATGTGAACGATCATAATGCGAACTGGTTCTGAAGTAAATGGGAACCCGTTCTTTCAGAACCAGTTCTCAAAGAATTCAGAACCAGTTACGGCTTATTTAAGAGCCTGATCGCAGTTCTTAAAGTTGTATCCAGTGTTTTTTGGTTAGCAATATATTGCTCAAATAAAAGATTAAACCTGTCAAAAATTACGGGGGAAAGCAAACCTTTTTTATTGAGTACGTTGGCATACCTGGCTAACTGGTTGATATTATTCCCGGCCCTGCCCAGTTCCGCACCTATCCCATCTAAAGCTTTAATCATTTCTTTGGCGTTGATGATCGTGTGCCCGGCATCCCTGAGCAAGCGGTTACGCACCAGGTCTGTTTTAGAAAGCCCCAATGCCGCTTCCAGCTTTTCAACTAACGCATATTCTTCGGCAGTAAAGCGCACGTCGATCTTCTTTACGCGTTTGCCTTCAGTTTTTTTTGGCCTTGCCATTGTTAAGAGAAAATGAGTTGCGAATTTTTGATATCCTTAATACTGCCAGGGGCAGGTTTAAGGCAAGAAAGCGGATGGCGGGCAATAACGGACGAAGGGAGTTCTTGTCGGACAATCGCACATCTTGCGAAGAGAAAAGATAAAAGAGAGCCTGTTCTGTTAACGGCCGATTTCAAGCGAATTGTTGCCTGCAACGAGTTTGTCGTTATAATCATTGTAGCCTTCATATATATAGGAGCGGTCTTGTGCCTGCGGCACGGCCTGCCTGAAGGCGATGGTCGCCGCCTGACCGCTGGGGTCGTTGTCGAAATAGGTGTCGACATGCTTAAAGGGACCGGCTTTTTTGATGCCATGCTTCAGCATAGACAGGGAATTGAGAACCAGCACGCTGTTCCGGGCGAACGGGTTCTCCGCGAGCCAGCTCAGGTAGTCGATAAAGCCTTCGAAAACCGCGAGGTGCTTTTCATCGCCGGGCACAAAACTGATGGCTTTACTGCCTAAACTGCCTTGAAAGCTGATGCTCCGGACTTCCCAGGAACCTGACTCGTTCTGCCAGCCTGCGGCGAAAAAGGTTTTGCGGTGCTTTTGCTCATTTTCGACCCAGTAATAGATTTCTTTGAGCCGGCCTTGTGCCTGGAGCCATATACCCCGGCTTTGCAAATAGTCAGTGATCGCTTTATTAGTTCCCAGGTCAACAATTTCCAGAATTTGATAATTGGGTTTTTTGACGGCAACCTTTTGACGCTGGTAAGGAATTGTGTTCGCGCCAGTTTCGCTGGTGATCTTTTCCAGCACTTCGGCAAAAGAATAACCGGGCCAATACAGTAAACCAAAATCAATGATGTTGCCGCCTTTGCCGAGGCCATGATCGAACCAATAACCGACTTTGTCGTTCACCGAAAATGACGGTGTACTTTCCGGCTCGCGTAGCATGCTGATAAAGTAATGCTCTTTGCCAACTTTCTTTTGGGGCTTGTAACCGAGCCGCGATAGCAAGTCCAGTATCGAGATGTTTTCCTTGAT
>Ga0207142_1062_pt1 | contig 19144 bp, 21 predicted proteins | sample Alteio_BWMinHeat_2_FD_153561 | JGI IMG/M metagenome (GOLD analysis project Ga0207142, IMG submission 153561) | Enriched cells from forest soil in Barre Woods Harvard Forest LTER site, Petersham, Massachusetts, United States -... | ecosystem: Environmental > Terrestrial > Soil > Temperate forest >... | reverse complement strand
GAATTGATCCAATGGAATCGACAATCCCATGCCGCGCGCTTTAATATATGCCTCTTTCAGCGTCCAATATTGGAAAAAATGGTCATGCTGAACATTCTCTGGAAGCGCATGAAGCGCATCAGTTTCTTCTACAGAAAAATAGTGACGTGCCACATTAATCGGCGCTTGTCGCACACGAATATTCTCTGTATCGACTCCCAACGACTTTTCATTAGCGATGCCGAGCACTATGAGGCCTTGCGTATGAGAAATATTGAACGATATTTTCTGGCCAATGGCATCATCGTTCTCTATTGCAGGTTTCCCATAAGCATCGGTTGAAAATCGCCACTGCTCAGGTTTTATCGGCGCATATCGCGACAAGACGGTTCGCACAAGCGTCCGCGTGACCAGATAGCGATGCTGATCCTTTTTGAAATAGAAACGCCTCTCTTGATCTCGCTCCTTTTCAGTCATGAGCTGACGATATTGCGCCAATAGCTCCTCGTCGCCAATATCATCTGGAAAGGCAAGCCATATGTCTATTTGGTTGGGATGAAGGTCTATCATCTTTGAGAAAACTAATCGATCATCTCTGTGCTCTCAGCAAACTGCGATCAATTGAGGTGTCGTGAATACACAGTAATTGCTTTGCCGCGATCATTGTCTCTCCCGGATATCCAAACGCATTATTGATGTAGAGCGTATCGTTGATGACGATTTTTTGGTTAACATGACTATGCCCATAGACATGAACGTGGGAATTGAGCCGCCTGATTTGTGACTCCAGTCTGGCGGTTCCCAAAACCGGGTACAGATATCGTTTACTGGGTGGAATATGATGTGGCATCACATCGATTCGAGGCAGAAAATGCGAAAACGATATGACGGTATGATTGCGTATGCCAAGTACCGATTCGTTCGCCTGCAAGAAATAACTGGTAATTTCCTTCTCTCCGAAATCAGACGGCCAGCGGCAAGCCCGAAAATCCATCCAATTGGCCAGGAGTTCACTATCCGGTTCGCCAAAAGTATAGTCATACCATGACAGTAACGGAACAATCGACAGCGATTCGCAATGATACGGCTGCATGGAAGCATGGGCATTGTCGACCACCGCGCAAACCTCCCGAAATTTCTCGATCGAGTCTCGATCTACTGCATCGCGAATCACCCATAACTCGTGGTTTCCGGGAACATACAACACCTTCTTAAAACGACTCGTCAAGGATTTCAGACAACGCTCAAGCAGCAGTAAGGAGTCCGTCACATCGCCAGCCAAGATGAGCAGGTCATCTCTATAATCGAACGCAGATAGGTTTGCCAACCAGATTCTGTTAACGTCGTAGTCGACATGAATATCGGAAAGTGCGAAGAGTCTCATTGATTAACTGGCATAGCCTCAAATTGGGGTTCTGTTGCGTTAATGCGCTAGAGTTGAAATTTGGTCGGTGCGTGTTGCGTGCGGCTCAAACTGGACTGCACTGTCCTGCCAAGGCATAAAATTGCTCGGCAAAAGACATCTCGCTGTCGTCCTCCAGCATGAGCCGACCTTTGCGGATCATGTGCATGAGTTCGATGCCGGTCAAGACGTTTTTGGCCGACTGAAATGACTGAAAACCGAGCATCGGTCGTGTCACGCGTTTGACTGCGCGGCGGTCCTGCTCGACGAGGTTGTTGAGGTATTTGACCTGACGAACCAAGATCGGACTTTCTTTATCGGCATTGATCTCATGGATCGCCGCCTTGTTGGCACCGCTTTTATCCATCGTCACCTTATCAGGCACATCGTTATTGCGCATGGCCTTTTCAAAAAAATGCAGGGCCGCTGCCTTGTCGCGCTTGGCCGTCAACAGAAAATCGACCGTCTTGCCTTCTGCCATTTGCTATTATCCTTTTACGGACGGCAACTTAAACCTTTGTCTCAAAATCCGGGTCCACTATAACCCGCCCAGGTCGACCCGCAGCGACCATATTCCAACTCTGGATCGTTAATGCAACAGAACCATACGCTGCGTCTTAATACGGCTTTGTATCTATGGACTCCCTCTGTTTTGCAAGTAAAAAATTCAATCAACCAGTAGGAAGTAAATTTGCATGTATCTATGCGGCCTGTAATTGAGCGGTTTATTGCTCTGGCCCAAATGCAATACGAACGCTAGAATCCTTATAACATCACGGCTTCAATGAGCCATTATACAGAACGGATTCACCCAACGTCGGTTCGACCTGTTGGCATCAATCGGTTTTTACTTTCGCAAACTTGGTGGGTTACTCTACAAACAGAACTGTCGTTAATCTGAACTACAACATCGTCATGCCTCTCATTAAACCGGTATGCTCCCTTTGATAAGTTTATCAAACAGGAGTGTCCGAAAATGTCAGGCTACCTCATGGATTAATTTTTAGCTGCAGTTTCTTGAAGTCTGTGGAAAGACTCCTCATTTTTAAATTTATTAATCCAGCGAAAATATAGAATGACGGAACAAAGTGCGATGACAGTGACGTGGGCGATTGTAATGCCAATTAGTCCCCAATTTAATGTAAATCCCATCACGTACGCGAGTGGCACACCAATGGGCCAGATGGTAATCACACTAAGCTGCATTGGAAATCGTGTGTCATGAAGCCCGCGCAGTGCGCCTATCGTTATATTTTTTATCGCGTCAAAAATCTGTCCAATTGCCATCAAAATCAAGACGATTGAGAGTGTTTGGTAAATGTGGGCATTTTTTGAACTGTTTTCTATAAATACGCTGATAAAAATATTGGGTATGAATGCAAACATAAATAGAATTACCAAGGAGTAGATGACCCCCATGCTTATATAGGCATGACAGGTTTGCTTAATCTCGCTAAGCCTGTTCGCACCAAACTGCTTGCTGATGACAACTGTGATTGCTTGGGAAAGGCCAAATATAGGAATTGCCAGCATTAACAAGTAGCGCGTAACAACTTGCTGCATAGCCAATGCCTCTATGCTAATCCAGCCCACCATTACGATCATAAATAGGAAGGAAAACATCTCGTTGCCAACATGAATTGAAATTGGGAGGCCAATCTTGATTATCTTGTACACGTCCTTTTTAAGATTCTGCTTCTGAAAGCTCAACATTTTTTTATCCTGATAATCAGGATTTCGCAATATAAAAAAACCTAAGACAAGAGCTGCTGACCATGAAGAAATAGACACGGCCCAAGCTAGTCCTTCAAGACCCAAAACAGGAAATCCGAATTTTCCAAATATCAATGTATAACCAAGAATTGACGAGATCAATAGGTTGCCGATACTGTAGAAGAAAACGACAATTTGTTTGAATGTACCTAAAAGTAGTTGTATAAACACAGTTATCAATCCAGCCGCAGGGATTGACCACATATAAACATGGAAAAATTGTGCACACTGGTGAGCTAGGTTTGCAGGCTGTCCAAGTGACAGCATAATAGGCTCAATGAAATAGAGTATTGCCATCGTTGGGATGCACAATAGTAATGAAATAAGGCATCCAGCAACAAACAATTGCCCAACATGTTCAGGTTGCTTATCTTGTCCTATAACTTTTCCAATCAATGGGCTAAGAGAGGAGAGCAGTCCAAAAATCACGGTGATCAAAATAAGTTGGATCACGTTAATAAATAATCCTGCCGCGAAAGCAGTTTCGCTTACACGAGATAGCATTAGATTGCTAATAAATCCGCTGGTCATGATCAAAAATTGGGAAATAACCAGTGGTAACGAAAGTTTTAAAGCCTCCCGGAAATATCCCCTAGATGTCGTCGTAGCGCTAATCGAAGATCTATCTGTCAGCATTTATCCTGTCCTTGAAAGAAAAAATGATAATTTACAGAGGGGGCTTACTACAATTGAGACGCCTCCAGTGTTACTCGCTTTGATTGATTACTTACTCAAAGGCTACTCTTGCTTTAAACCATCAATGATGCTCGAAAAGGCAATGTTTTTCAATGGAAAGTATGAAATTATTGTAACTATGCAGCAAGTTAAGTAACGCCAAATAATCGATTTGAAAAAAATAGCTCGTCGTTCCCGCGTTCGCGAGGATGACGGTAATTTTCTTTGCACTGGTGATAATTATTCAAATCAATTTTTTGGAATTACTTAAATTGGTTCTATGTTGTTTTAAGTGGGTAATGAGAAAATAACGAGTAGTCCAAATCCAAACAAGGATTGTCGTGCTCATATTTATACATGCACCACAATCTTCCCCATAGCGCGGCGTTCGTGGAGCCTCGCCAGGGCTTTACCTGCTTGCTCCAGCGGAAACCGTTCTGATATGAATGGCTTAATTTTTCCGCAGCGGTACAACTCTAAAAGCGACCTGACGTTTTCATGGTGTGCCGACAGCTCGCGACTTACGAACTCCCCCCATAAAACACCAATGATCTGACATGCTTTAAGCAACACCAAATTAAGTGGGATATTGGGAATGCCCGCGGTAAAACCGATCACCAGGTAACGCCCGGCGTGCGCGATAACGCGCAGCGCGACTTCGGTGTAATCTCCGCCGACAGGATCACAGATTACATTGGCGCCTGTCTTTCCACACGCCGTCTTAAGCCGGTCTTTGAATGCCTTAGCCGCAGCATGGTCGAGCGGACCTTGTGGGCAGACTATTCCATCATCTGCGCCGTGACGCCGCGCGAGTGCTAATTTTTCTTCAGAAGAAGCCACAGCCACCACTCGCGCACCCAATGCCTTACCCAGTTCCACCGCTGCAAGACCAACGCCACCAGCTGCGCCAAGCACTAGCAAGACCTCACCGTGTTGTAGCCGAGCCCGGTTCTTCAAGGCATAAAACGCTGTCGCATAAGTCAACAGCAGGCAGGAAGCTTCGTCGAAAGGCAACGCCTGCGGCAGGATGAAACAATTGTCAGCAGCAAGATTGACCTTTTCCGCCATGCCGCCTTTATTTCCCGTTGCTCCGAAAACACGATCCCCAACCTGGATGCCTTCGACGTTTATACCAACGGCATCAACGATGCCTGCTATTTCTGATCCCGGAATAAACGGTCTTGGTGGTTTGTCTTGATAGCGATCATTAATAATTAATAAGTCAGGGTAGTTGACTGCACACGAAACAACGCGCACCCGCACTTCTATTGGCCCTGGAATGGGTTCTAACACTTCACGCAACACAAGAGTTTCAGGGCCTCCTGGTTCTGTACTTAAGATTGCTTTCATGTTGATTCCATCATGGCAGAAGTTATCTATTGATCTGCGTAGCTGAAGTTTGAATAAATAGTCATCGTTCTCATAGAGTCGATAATGCTAAATGTTCAAACTTCCGCTACGCAGATCAATAAGTTGCAGACATGTCGTAGAGCAGATCGCCTGCTACAACGTCGAAAAAAATATTACTCATGAGGTCCTTGCAAAACGAAGCAAGTAAGTGAGATTTATTGCATGTTTTGCAAAAAAAGAGGGGTAAGAAGCGGCCATTACTGGCAAGATGAAAGTGACAAAACAACCATCGACGCTCCAGTCTCTACCGCGACCAAATCGATTTAATTAACTGATCTACATCTTGCTGAAGTGCGACAACATGCGTTCAATATTGGCGGTACGACCAGTGAAAAGTTCAAAGGCTCTGGCTGCCTGAAAAACCAGCATGCTGGCGCCATCCACTGTTTGGCAGCCCATATTACGTGCAGCTCGTAACAATTCTGTCTCAAGCGGGGCATAGACAACTTCGGCAATCCATAAATCAGGACGAAGCAAGTCAAGCGGCATGGCTGAGCCTGGAGAGCTGGTTGACCCTGTCGGCGTTGAGTTGATAATGCCATTTGCTCCGTGAAGGGCCTCGTTAGGCGTTTGACTGGTACGAATATCTTTTGTAGGAAAAATGAGAGCAAGGCGCTTTGCAAGCAACTGGGCACGTTCGTTAATAACATCTACAATCGTGAGCTGCTGTGCGCCGATTTCTAGTATGGCATGCGCCGTTGCAGAACCAACGCCGCCAGCGCCAAACTGAAGAACCCGGTCCAACGGCACTTGCGGTAATGTGGAACAAAAATTTTTGGCAAATCCCCTAGCGTCCGTGTTATAGCCAATACGACGGTTTGCTTGAAAGAGTACGGTGTTGACAGCGCCAATGGCCAAAGCCTCGGGACTGAGTTCATCGAGTAAAGGTATTACAGCCTGCTTGCAAGGGAGCGTAATGTTGAGGCCGCTAAACCCGTTTTGCTGAGCCTCATCCAATAAATCAGCTAATCCGGCAACACCAATTCCACGCGCATCGAGATCGATCAGATCATAACGGCATTGTATTCCTTGCGCCCTGGCTTCAGCTTCGTGTAGCGCTGGGGATTTAGACTGTGAAATACCCGCACCAATCAGTCCGAGTCGAAGGGGCGGTGCAATGCCTCTGGCCAAGGTTGAGATGATTGAAGCACTTTGATGAAGTATTTCTATCATGCTCTTATCCCTTTTTTAATGAGGCCGCCAAAAGTTGAGTCGACTCGAAAACGGCACGAGCATGCTGTTCTTGATTCACTGGTGCGTTGGTTGGCACTTCAAGTGAAATTATCGTTTCGGAGGGAAGTTCAGTAAGAAGTTCTTGCAATGGTAGGGCGCCGCGGCCTGGCGGTAGACGTCCGGAACGACCTTCATTTATTGATGCCTCTAGGTTTGCTGGCGGCAATGCAACAGCATCGCAAAGTTGTACGCTGTGTATAACGCCCGGGGGGGCTTTATGAACGTCACGAGGAGAACCTCCGGTTCGAAATAAATGGAGGGCATCTATCAGCACACCTCCATTTTTTCGCCCTGCGGACAAAACCACGTCAAGGGCATTATCGAAATTCTTTACCTGACGCCAGGCCATATATTCAAGATTGATCCGAATGCCAGATGGTGCGGCGAGATCACAAAGGCTGGCAAAATTTGCCGTAAGCCGTGCCCGGTTCGGATCATCACCACAGACGCTCAGACTTCGTGCCCCGAGCGCGCTGGCAGTGTCGAGCAATTCGGCAAGTTGCTGCGGTTTGAAATGCTCCCCGATACCAATAAATTCAATGTCATTGACCTGCATGCCTTCATCTTGAAGTTTATGCTGCATCTCTCGTAGTACGGCACTTCCCGGTGGCAGCTCATAGAAAGTCGAACCAGGAAAAGCCGGATAAAGTCGCAAACCGATGGACGAATAGCCGGTCTTTGCGGCAAGGCTGACAAGTTGTAGAGGAGGTACGTCGAGAACGGTGAGATGAGCAAGCGCTAATTTCAAGGGAGAGGTGAAATTCATCATCTGGTCTTACTTTTATTGTAAAGATTGTCTTTCGCGTACTCCTGTTTTTGTAGGGTAAGCTCCAATAATTCGTTTAAATCATCTTCCGGATCATAGTCAGGCTTATCCAGCGGAGGCAGTACTTCCACAACATCAAACGAAAATGCATCAGCCCCAAGGCTATTCCAGTCATTTTGTAATTGCTTATTATTATGTGAGCCAAATCGCAGCTCAGACATATGCCGGTTTAGTTTGACTTGCACATCCCGGTTGCATTCCAAAAGAGCTCGGCCCGTATTTTTGTTTAGTACACGATAGACGCCCATAATCTTCGGTGTTTCTTTATATTGTTGCTTAAGTTTTTTCTTATGATCCATCGTGTCAATCCTGTCTATGACTGAGTTTGGGGTATGTGCATCTGACCTTAAGCCAATTTTGATTTCAAAGCATAGCTGATGTTACGCAAAGCCGTATTAGGTATGTCATTTGGCACTCAGAAAAGGCGGGCTCCAAATCTGGCACCAAATTGCCTCCTGTCAATGCGTCGTACCCCACAAAAAATAGCTCGATGGTGGACGAGGGATTACCTGCGGCACGACGGCACGTTACAAGAGCAACACAGGGAAAAAAAGGCGTTGGCAACATTGCCAGGGAACAGTATAGGCAAATATTTCCATTTGAAAACCTGTTAGAAGTGATAGGTGCATAGTAGGCACCCGTTAGCATCATGCATGGATTCGGCTATAGATTTCCTTGAAAATAGGAGCCCGACTCCCATTAGCCCATGCCCTTATACACAAGTCCAGCCTGCTCATCGTCCAGCCTGAAATCGGTGTAACTGGTCAATTTTCGCCTCTGCCCTTGTAAACTGCCGAGTTTTCGCGTTTATTCTCGTCTTTTGGGTGACGCGTTGACAATAGCATCAGCAGACTGGGCGGCTACGGAATTTGCACAGCTGGATCTTGGCGACGCACGCCTCAACAGGCGAGCGAGGACATTGATGGAGCGAATTGCAGCGGATCCGACGGCGAGTATTCCTGAAGCCTGCGACGGCTGGGGTGAAACCATCGCGGCGTATCGTTTCCTGGGCAATGAGTCGATTGACTGGCGGGACATCATGGCGCCGCACTGGCGGCAGACGCAGTTGCGGATGCAAAACGAGCCGGTGGTGCTGTGCCTGCAAGACACGACCGAACTCAATTTTAATGGTCAAGAAATCGAGGGGCTCGGCCCGTTGAGCTATGACAGCCAACGTGGCATGTATCTGCATCCGACCTACGCCGTCACGCCCGAGCGCACAGCGCTGGGCGTGGTTGACACCTGGATGTGGGCACGTGAAAAGCGGAGCAAAGACGGTCAGCGCGATGGGCCGAAGGAAAGCTTGCGTTGGGTGGAGGGCTACGATCGCATCGCCGAGATGGCACAGGAGATGCCAAGTACGCGTCTGGTGTATGTGGCGGACCGCGAAGCGGACTTGATGCCCTTGATGCAGCGGGCACAACAGCTGGCCCATCCTGCCGATTGGCTGGTGCGTGCCGCGCACAATCGCTGCGTGCCCGATGGCGGCAAGTTGTTCGATGTCGCGACCAGCGGGGCGCCAATGAGAGAGATCAGCTTTACGATGAGTTCGCGCCATGGGGTCAAAGCGCGGCTGATGCGGCAGCAGTTGTGGGCACGGCGTGTGGAACTGGCCGCTGGCAAAGGCAATGTCATCAGCGTCACCTGCATCGTGGCGCGCGAAGTAGGCGCGCCGGCAGGGACCAAGCCAGTTGAATGGCGTTTGCTGACGAATCGCCATGCCAACTCCCCCGACGAAGTCAATGAATTGATCGATTGGTACAGGGCTCGATGGGAAATCGAGATGCTGTTCGATATCCTGAAAATGCCTGTCGAGTCGAAGCGTTGCAGTTGTCCAGGATTGACCGTTTGGAGCGTGCTCTGGCCATGTTCATGGTCGTAGCTTGGCGCGTTGCATATCTGATGCGCCTGGGACGAACCAGTCCGGACTTGGATGCTGGGCGCTACTTCGATTGGGCGGAAATTAAGGCCGCCTACGTGCTGGCCAAGAAGCTGCAACCGGACAGACCAAGTTTGAACGAAGTGCTCAGGCTCATTGCGCAGCGAGGCGGCTTCCTGGCGCGCAAAGGCGACGGCGAACCAGGCGTGAAAGCAATCTGGAAGGGACTGACCAAGATACGACTCGTCGCTGAAGCGTTACGGGAAATGAACTCGGCCTATGACTGAAGACGAGTTATGTATAAGGGCATGCGTACAACCACGCTGCCTTTATTGATGGCATTTCTGAAGCAACTTTAGTTTGTAGGTCATTTTTTATGTGCGAGGATGGGGCAGCGGTCATTGGGCGAATCCTGACTCGAAACCGTCGGCGCAACATAAATTTCGGCGCAACACAGCCCCTGAATTAAACATGATCGAAATATTATGGAAGCAAGCTAAATATTTTTGGCGCAAATTTGAAACATGGGCCAAGGACTCCTTCAAGGAAGAAATCGGCGAGATGCTCGATGGCTTTGGCTCAAAATTTCAAATCAATTTTTTGTGATTACTTAACATCAGAGCATAATTAGGTTTAAGAAACAGAAATTCGGCTAAAATTGCTTCATTAAATGCATTCATTTTTTAGTGAAGTCCTATATGATTCTCATAGACCGCTCATCAAATCATTCATGAAGACTATTGCCAAAATTGATAAATACCGTATTCAGGCAAATCGTTTGCAAAAGTCGGTTAGGCAGTTATTTAAAGAGAAAATGTCAGGTTCTGAAATCGACCAGATTATCACGCGCTTTAAGCAAATGGGTGAGCTCAACAGTGAAAATCCAGAGTACAGTCACAAGCAGCTTAATGCGTTTCAGATAAGCAAATACCTCGATCTGATTGCCTTTGAAGCAGGGCACTGCAATTGGCTAACTATGTCCAGATTGCTAAAAGAACAGGACCAAAAAGAGGGTTTGACCAACGAGGAAGATATCGAACTCTACAAATTTGGCACCAGCGAATTTAATTTAAACGTATGGTGTCCAAGCTATGAGGAAGCCAGAGCATATCTCGACTCCCATCGTGGCTTTTATCTTCTGCACTATAAAGGTAACTGTTTTCTTGCCCAAGCGCCTCACATTCTTAATATTGGCCTTAATCCGAACGATCCGGATTGGGATGAAATCGACCGGGACTGGGTCAAACCGAAGAATCCGGAAGCGAAGAAGCGCTTACAGCAAAAGTTGCGGCAAGCGAGTGCTCAGATTGAGAATTAATGGTAGGCGAGGAGCCATCACGCCGGTGAAAATGAAGACTACTTTTCGGTTAGCGCGACAGAACCTCGAGATAAAGTCAAATCTGGTGTATGCCGATCCTGACGGTTTGTTGTTCAGGCGGCGAGTTTTTGTTGTTCCGGTGGATTGTCGTGCACCAGAATTCCGTCTTTGAACGGCAGGCCGTTCAGTAATGCTTCAATCTTGTCGGCGCCGCGAATCTTGCGCCAGCTTTTTTCTGCTTCCTCAATCAGCTTGAAGGCCAGCCCCAGGAAGGTCGCACGCGAAACGCAGTTGCGTGTGCGCGTGGTACGGTAGCAAACGTCGACTCGATCGGGTTGGTCGTGCGCAGATGCTGCCAGTGTTCGGCCGGGAAGTCGTAGAACGCCAGTAAGCTGTCGCGGTCCTTGACCAGTTTCTCCACCGCCTTCGGATACTTGGCCGTAAGTGTCTTCCCAGTAACGTCTGTACGACCTGATCCGATGTCCGCATGATTGAATTGGGTGCGAAATGAATTGTGCCCACAAATTCAATTATGGACACAAAAATTCAACCAGTCATTTCGTCGCCTAAGCGCGGCCCCTATCGCCGGCACACCGCCGAATTTAAGCGCGACGTCGTTGCCAGATCGCTTGCCGTTGGTGCCTCGGTGTCACGCGTCGCCCGCGAGTTCAACGTCAACGCCAACCAGGTCTTCGCGTGGCGCAAGCAGTTTGGCGACGTGCGGCGTGAAGCAGCAGCGAGAGCTTACCAATTGTTGCCGATCACGGTGACCGAACCGACAGCAGTCACCTCCACGGACACCAGCGCAACATGCACGGCACCGGAGTCGAACGCGATCCTACTGACGGTAGGTGCGGCGCAACTGCGCGTGGAGGGCAGCGTCGATCCAGCGATGCTGGCCCAAGTGCTGACCCGCCTGCTGCCATGATCGGCCTGCCGGCGGGTACGCACATCTGGCTGGCGGCCGGCGTCACCGACATGCGCTCCGGCTTCAACGGTCTGGCCGCCAAAGTGCAAACGACGCTGCAAGAAGACCCATTCAGCGGGCATGTGTTCGTATTTCGCGGCCGGCGCGGCGACATCATCAAACTGCTCTGGTGGACCGGCGACGGTCTGTGCCTGCTGGCCAAACGGCTCGAGCGCGGCCGCTTCGTCTGGCCGCAGGCTGTCGATGGCACAGTCTCGCTGACGCAAGCGCAGCTGTCGATGCTGCTCGAAGGCATAGACTGGCGTCGTCCGGAACGCACCTGGAAGCCCTTGTCGGCCTTGTAAACGTCATAAGCCTCGGGTAAACTTGGCTCTTGCTCAGCCCCGCCGACCTGCCCAACGACATCGATACCTTGAAGGCATTACTGCTTGCCCAGGATGCGGTGGTCGTCGGTCTGCGTGAGCAACTGAACACGCGCGCCGTCGAGATCGTGCCCCCCAAGCTGCAGATCGCCAAGTTGCGGCGCATGCAATTCGGCCGCAAATCCGAGAAATTTGACCATCAGATCGAGCAACTGGAACTGCAACTCGAAGACCTGCAGGCCGAAGAAGGCGAAGCGGGGCGCGAGATGTCGGCCGCCAACCAGGCACCGCGCAAGAAGTCGGTGCGCCGCCCCTTGCCTGATCACCTGCCGCGCGACGAGAAGATCTATGCACCGCCAGCCGATGCCTGCCCGGCCTGCGGCGGCGGTTTGCGCCAGCTCGGCTGCGATGTGGCCGAACAACTGGAGTTCGTGCCGGCAAGCTTCCGCGTGATCCGCCATGTGCGGCCCAAGCTGACCTGTTCCTGCTGCAACGCGATCGTGCAGGCGCCGGCGCCAAGCCGGCCAATTGAACGCGGCATCGCCGGCCCTGGCCTGCTGGCCCACATCCTGGTGGCCAAGTTCGCAGACCACTTGCCGTTGTATCGCCAGTCGGTGATCTATGCACGCGAAGGTGTTGAGCTTGATCGCGCCTTGTTGGCCAGTTGGGTCGGTGCTGCCAGTGCGCTATTGCGCCCGTTGGTCGATGCGATCCGTCGCCACGTGCTGGCGGCATCCAAGCTGCATGTCGACGACACGCCGATCCCGGTGCTGGCACCGGGATCGGCAAGACCAAGATTGCACGTCTGTGGACCTATGTGCGCGATGGCCGGCCCGCCGGTGACACCACGTCGCCGGCAGTGTGGTTTGCTTATACACCGGACCGCAAGGGTATCCATCCGCAAACTCACCTGGCCAAGTTTCAAGGCGTGCTGCAGACTGACGCGTATGCGGGCTTCAATGCGTTGTTTGAAGACGGCACGATCCGCGAAGCAGCATGCTGGGCGCATGCGCGGTGCAAGTTCTACGATCTGCACGCGGCACGACCAACGGCCCTGACCACCGAAGCGCTGCGCCGGATCGCCGAGCTGTATGTGATCGAGGCCGAAATTCGGGGCAAGCCGCCCGATGAACGAAGACAGGTTCGCCAGACCCGCTCGCGTCCGCTGGTCGACGACCTGGAACGCTGGTTACGCGCCACACTGGAGACGCTGTCGCGCAAATCCGACACGGCGGCAGCGATCCTGTACGCGCTCAAACTATGGTCGGCACTGCTGCGCTACTGCGACGACGGCGCCATCGAGATCGACAACTCGGCGGCAGAACGCGCTTTGCGCGGCGTCGCGATCGGCCGCCGCAACTACCTGTTTGCCGGCGCCGACAGCGGCGGCGAGCGCGCTGCCGCCATCTATCCTTGATCGGGACGGCCAAGCTCAATTGCGTCGATCCCGAGGCTTGGTTGCGTCATGTGCTGGCCCATATCGCCGACCATCCAGTCAACCGCGTCGACGACTTCCTGCCTTGGAACTGCTCCGGGCAGTTACCCTCCGACTGAAAAACCCGCCGCTTCCCAGCGGTGTGATGCCATCATCAAGCAATTCGGCGCCGCACTCAAGACGGCGCTGACTTCACGCTTACACTTGGCCTGATACCTGTCCACGAACTGGGCGAAGGCCTTGTGCGCATCCGCCCGCGTGGCCGCCATCCAGATCGCCTGCAAACCTGCCTTCGCCTTTGCTTGCTGCGATGCTGGCAGCGCGTTCATCACATTGCCCATCGTGTGAAACCAGCAGCGCTGCGCCACCGTTGTCGGGAACACCTCCTCCAGCGCCGCCCAGAAGCCCATCGCGCCATCGCCGGCAGCAAGCAAAGGGCCAACCTGCAAGCCGCGCGCCTTCAAGTCGAGCAGCAGCTCGCGCCACGACTCTTTCGACTCCCGATGGCCATCGGCCAGTGCCACGCGTTCCTTGCGCCAGTCAGGCGTGACACCCAAGATCACCAGCAGGCACTGGCCGTCCGATGGTTCGCTGCGCAAGCCGGTGTGAATGCCGTCAACCCGCCAGTAGACGTAGCGCGCCGTAGACATGTCGCGTCGGCCCCATTGCACCTGCTCGTCGGCCCATTGCGCTTTCAAGCGGCTGACTACGTTGGCCGACAGGCCCTTGGCATCCTCGCCCAGCGCTTCGCTCATATCGCCGTCGAAATACCTTTCAGGTACAACCACGGCAGCGCGGCCGATACCCGAGGTGATTTCCTCACATACGGCGGCACTATGGCTGAGTTGAATTTCACCCCGCTACCAGAACGGTCGCGCACCTTCGGCACCTTTACCACCACCGCGCCAGCCCCGGTCAGCACTTCGCGTTCCGGCAGATAGCCATTGCGCACCACAGCGCGTTGACCATGCAGCGTCTTCACGTTCTCGTAGTGCTCCAGTAGTTGCGCCAATTCCGTGTCGATCGCTTGTTGAATCACTTGTCGCGCGCCGCTCCGCACGACGTCGTCCAGGTTCATGCCGATTTCCTGTAGACCGATTTCCTGTTTTTGCTTATCCTGGCGCATGGTGGAAGTTTCCTTATGTTGGGTTGTTTTGATCTCGACAATCAAATTGTCCAACAAAGATCTCCACCGCCTCAACACCGCCTTCAGATTTCAGCCCGTACACCAGATTCGACTATAGCTCCAGAACCTCTGGTGCTACCCTTACTCAAAAACTGGCGTAGTTCTCCATATTCCCCAGTTTTTCACTGTAGGAATACGTAAATCTGCTTTTGGGTTCCAGAAACGTTGCAATAAGGGATCCTGATCTTCCTCGGCAAAACGTTTCAGTAAAAAGGGCCTCATCGCTTCGGAGATACGATACTCATATAAGATATTCCGCACCTCGCTCTTGCGGAAACCTGCAAGTAATGCCTCGCGCTCCAGTGGCGTAAGATCTGGATGCCAGGTATCGATAATGAAAACTAGACGGCTCTTATCACCATTCCATGCTTCATGTTCAAAGCAGTCTTCGAAAATAATAGACTCGCCTGTCTGCCACTGTTTTTTTATTTCTCCCACGCGAAGTGAGCAATCAGATTCGATAATTATGCCAACGCTATAACGCAGTCGGAGCGAATCGACACTGCAATGTGCTGCCAGATGCGTATGGGGTTCCTGCCACGAGAGGAGTGCTTCAGAAAATGGATGCGCCATACCACAGCGAGGAATGTTCGCAGCAATACGCGAAAGATTTGGACAGTTCATCGTCATAAACGGCAGACTGATTCCCATATACCACAAGGGATAGATCAGCCAGGAGCCTTCTGTTACCACTCCACCGGTAAATGATAGCGTCCGATTTCTCAGGCGCAATGCTTCTTCTTTAATATTCGATGTAGCTTCACGCAAATAGTCGGCAATCGGATCACCTTCAGGGCTGCGCATGGGCTTGTTATCAAGCTGCGGAAAAATTGGTAGAAACGTTGGATGTTGCTTGTGTAGGCGCTCGCCGTGGGTAGGTTGGTCCATGCGCAGCAAGAACTCCTTTACGCGATCTAGTTCAGCGCCACCATCGAAGATTCGTTGGTAATATCCTCCTGCCTTCATTACCTCTATCACAGCTTTACGGATTTCTAAATTTTGCTCGAATGGTGACAAGGCTATTTCTCCAATGGTTTATATTTAAATGCTCACAAAAAACTATGGTTGTTCACTACGAATGGGAGGTCGAACATCACTTTATTTGTCCACGAAAATCACGAAAAAATCAACGCATCCTTAAAATTAAACAGTTATTTTTCGTATCTTTCGTGCTTTTCGTGGACATAGATTTAGAAGTGAACAACCCTAGGTAGTACAGGGTTGTTCAACGCTGCAAAAAAACGATTCCCGTCGTTCTCGCGAAGGCCTGTCTTTTCATCACATCTCGTTAAGTCCTTGCTTTATCACGCAGCTAATTTATTCCGTGGTTAAAGCCACCTCGTTATACACAAGTAGCAGCGTCGCCGGCCGACCGCAGGGCGCGTAACGTCTTTGCAGCGACGTGAACCTCTTTCAGACCAAGCCAGATCGTCTTCACGCCGGGTTCACCGTCGCTCTTGCGGCCAAGGAATCCGCCGAGGCGAGCGATCAAGCGCAGTACTTCGTTAAGCTTGGGCTTGGCCGGTTGTGCCACTTCCGTCAACGGGTAAGCCCTACATATCTCGTCCGGCTCAAAGAACAATGCCGCGTCCAGATCGGGGCAGGTTCGGCCCAGCCGCATCACGTGGGCGGGGGGTGCGCCAGGCCACCACCATAAACAGCGCCAAGGCGCGTTCACGCCGTTCAATCGAACCGAGCTGAAGCTCCTCGATCCGGCAAGCATTCTTCAGGACGTTAAACAGAATTTCGATTTCCCAGCGGGCGCGATACCAGCTGATCAGTTCGACCACCGCCTCCACGGTGATGGCCTCGCGGTTGGTCAGCAAGCGCCATTCGATCGGCTTGGCGCCGGATGGCGCATCGACCTCGTGCACGACGATGCAGGTGGCGCTGACAGTCTTGCCTTTGCCTGCCGCAGTTCGACCTGCCGCACCCACAGTTGCTGGCGCACGGTACGTGCCTTTGCGCCGTGCCGTGCTGCCATCGCAAACGAAATGTGTCCCACCAGCTCCCCGGCGCCTGTGTGTTGCCACAGCTTGTCGCCATCAGGCAGGCAGCGGTTATGCGCGGCGCGCACCAGCCAGTCGGCGGGCGTACCCAACTCCTGCGTCCGCAACATCAAGGGCATCAGGTCCGCTTCACGGTCCGCTACATACCCCAGGCGGGTGGCCGGCAAGTTCGCCGCCATCTCGGCAATGCGTTCGTAACCTTCGATCCAGCGCAGACTTTCCTTCGGGTCGCCACGCTTGCCGAACTTGTCCTTCTTTTCACGCGCCCACATCCACGCATCGAGAATGCCCAGCGGCTCGCGCTCGGGCGTGACCGCGTAGGTCGGGTGCAGGTACATGCCGCGCTGAGCCTCATAGCTCAGCGGCCCGAGACCAAATGCGCTCTGGTCGTTGAAGTCCAGTTCGGTTGTGTCTTGCAAACACAACACCACCGGCTGCGCTTCCATGCGCTGCTGCGTTTGTTGCCAATGCGGCGCCATGAGCGCGCGCCAGTCGATGCTGTCGTTGTCGAAAAAGCGGTATGCCGCCATCGTTTCGCCCCTGCCTCGGCATGCCTTCGATACGCTGGCCGTCGGGTCGGCCGTAAATCGGTCCATCAAGATCCTCGCTCGCTTGTTCGGGCGCGCATCGCCCAGGTCGAGTTGATGAAATTCTGCCTCTGCCCAAGTCGTCGATGCGGTAACCAATGCGTTCACACAAAAGGCAAGAGTAAACGCGAAATGCCGCCTGTTTACAAGGGCCGCGGCAAGTCATTGAATGTAAACGCGTTTTTCGAGGCCCCACCGCTGGCGGTCAGACTTGTGTATAACGAGGTGGGTTAAAGCTTCCCCCTTTACGAAGGGGAAAGTAGTTTTGGCTAGTATTCACGATGCGTTTAATAAAATCATGCAGATATTTCCCGGGCTTTCAGTAAATCACACAGTTAGTCAGATGTTCCTGACTTGTGATCAAGAGACAGCGCGAAGGCGGGGATCCATTTTGCGGCAACATGGATCCCCGCCTTCGCGGGAATGACGACGTAGAGGTCTACAATAGCGTTGAACGGCCATGGGTAATAGGCGTGCTTTACGTTTCGGCACATAAAGTGTTCATCTTGCTTTCTTCTAGATCGTCTTTCGGTTGAAAATTCCATGCAATGTCAATATTGTTGAAAATGCTTTCTGCAATTTTTTCCAGTAAACCAATATTATCCCGCAACCTCGCGATCAGCGTTTCATCATCGGTATATGCAATTTGCAGTTCTTCATTCAGATTTCTGCCAAACAAAAATGTTTTGGTTAAATCAACATATTCACCGTCCAATTTCGCGTCATGCGCAATGGGTTGGCGCTTAAAGTGTTCAGCCACAGATCGTAATAAATAATTATAGCGGGCTAGATCTGCATCTACTCGCGCCAAAAAATCCGGATCCAAAAACTTGCGATTAAAATATAATAGGCATGTAACGCCGAGATAAATAACGCTATCCCACAGAACTTTTTGCTTCATGACAAATCCGTTACCAAATTTAGGATATAAGTCTTCATAAAGCATAAATACTACATCGGCGAGCTTCAAAAAAATACTGTCATATGAGCTCGCTAATTGAGTAATATCGTCACCTCTAAAATCCCTTACGATAAGGTCGGTAATGAAATCATTGCTATAAGCAATAAAATCACTGCCCGGAGAATAGAAAGGGTCAATAAATACCCCTGCCTCACCAGTAATACACCAGCGATCTGCAGAGAAGACTTGCTTACAACTGTACGAATAATCTGCATATCCAAGAAAATCCTGTACTTGATCACTATAGCGCTCTATTAATTCTGCGCATTGCGGCTCATGCTGATACAGCCAGGCCAGTGATTTTTCAAAAGAATTCATTTCTTTGATGTTATGCATTTTGTTATCGAAAACAATGCCGACGCTGGTAGAGCCAGAGCCAAGAGGAATAAACCACAGCCAATAGCCAGCTCCCATAAAATGATTGGTACTAAAGCGTCTTGATGGCCCGGAGCGCCTCAGCCATTTCGGATCGTCACTTAAACAGGTAATATCCACTTCCGCGCCCAGCCTGAACCATACAGCCGCGTTATGAAGTTTACTTTCTTTTTCTAATTTTAATTTACGCTTAAGAGTTTTATTGCGTCCGGCGGCATCAATCAGCCATCGACAATCAACCGATTTAACCTCTGAGCCCTGAACATACTTTACTTCGTGACGCTCGCCTGATAATAAATTTACCTCCTGAACACGCGATTTTGTGTGAATTACGATACCATTTTCCAAATTTAATTCATGCAAATAGTTTTCAAAACGACCGCGATCCAATTGATAACTAGGCGTCGTAGGAAATTCACTTGGCCCTATTTCGAAGCGCCTTGTAACATCATCATTGTCGCCTTGAGGGAAAAAATATCGCAAACCAAGTTTGGGTAGCTGATCTCTGTCTAAATGATCTTTTAGTTTAAGTCGCTCGCCAAAATAATGGGCTGCCACCTCAACACTAGATTCACCCACTTTGTAACTGGCCTCTGGTGCGGGCCTGTTACCTCGCTCGAGAATAGTGATACTTGCATCAGGCAATTCCATACGCAGTTGACGCGCCAAAGTCAATCCAGCTAACCCTCCACCAATAACCAAAACATCTGTGCTCGATTGCGCCATTTTGAAGTTACTCCCTGGTTTTTGATAAGTTAAGCTTTTAATTTTGCATTAGAATTTTCGTCTAACACGACCTGGCACCA
>Ga0207142_1061_pt1 | contig 19196 bp, 19 predicted proteins | sample Alteio_BWMinHeat_2_FD_153561 | JGI IMG/M metagenome (GOLD analysis project Ga0207142, IMG submission 153561) | Enriched cells from forest soil in Barre Woods Harvard Forest LTER site, Petersham, Massachusetts, United States -... | ecosystem: Environmental > Terrestrial > Soil > Temperate forest >... | reverse complement strand
TAAACACCGTATACTTTGGCATTAGCGTGCCCAACCCACGGAAATTATATATCTCGCGGTTATGCACGCGGTTGTACACCACCCCTACCAGGAAGAACAGCATCGTTGCCAAAAAGCCATGACTAACCATTTGCATTACCGCCCCGCTGATGCCTTCAGCGGTTTGCGAAGCGATACCCAGCAATACAAACCCCATTTGCGATACGGACGAATAAGCTATGATGCGTTTAAAATCCTTTTGCGCCAGCGCATTGAACGCGCCATATAAAATGGATATGATACCCAATAAACCGAGCCACCACGCGCCTGATGTGGCGACTTCGGGGAAAATGCCAAGACAGATCCGGATAATACCGTAGCCCCCTATTTTTAGCAGGATGCCCGCCAGTATAATAGAAACAGGTGTGGGCGCTTCTACGTGCGCATCGGGCAGCCAGGTGTGCAGGGGCACAACCGGCACTTTAATAGCAAAGGCGATGAACAATACCACAAAGCCAACGGTACGCGCCGGGAACCCGAATATAGTTTGATGGCTCAGCACCGAGAATACCGAACCGGGCGTATAATTAGCAGGGTTCATCATCTGTATCATGTTGAAGGTGTGGTTGCCTGTGGCGGGGTCTTTAACCGACAGGTACAGGCCTATCATTACCAGCAACATAAATACCGAACCAAACAACGTGTACAGGAAGAATTTGATAGCCGCATACTCGCGCCTTGCGCCCCCCCACATACCGATAAGGAAGTACAACGGCAGCAGCATCAGCTCGTAAAATATATAGAACAGGAAGAAATCAAGCGAGCAAAATACGCCAATGAGGGCCATATCCAGCAATAAAAACAATGCGAAGAAGCCTTTAAGATTGCTCTTTATCTCCCACGATGACAGCGCCGCTATCACCATTACCAGCGAGGTCATGACCAATAAGTTGATGGAAATACCATCGATTCCCACAAAATAATCGGCCTGCGTGGTACCAAAGGCGCCGAGGTTTAGGTTTATCCAGGGTATTTTTTGTACGAATTGGAATTGCGCCTCATGATCTATTCCACCAAAACCCGCCCCTGTTTTGAAGTTCAGGTACAACCATACGCTTATACACAACTGTACCAAAGTGGCCAGCAGGGTAATGTATTTAAAACTTGCGCGCATGCTTGATGGCAGCACCACAATTATAAATGCAAACAGTATAGGTATGAATATGAGCAGGGTTAGCATTGAATAGTGAATGGTTTTTTGGTGAGTGGTGAATGGTTTGAATGTATGGCGTAGAGACACACCCCTGCAACCGCACTGTACTGCGCGCCCCCTCTCAAGAGGGGAACTTTTGTATTGGCTTCTATCTCAAATCTTAAATCTGTTACCATAAAAAATATATAAACAGCGCCAGTACAATAACCAGCATGCTGAACAAGTAGTACTGTATCTTCCCGCTTTGAAAATTACGTGCAAAGTTGCCAATTTGCTGAACAATAGCGGTTAGTAAATGTAATAAACCATCGATAATATATTTATCAATAAAGGCAGTTATCTTCGACAGGATAAGAACCACGTTTTTTAACAGGTTGATAAAGCCATCGATCACATTTTTATCAAACCACGATGACGTTTTGCTTATTGTCATTATAGGCTTTACAATGACCGCATTGTAAAACTTATCAATGTACCATTCGTGGTATGACAGCTTGTATAAAAAACCTGTTTGCGGGAACGCGAACGTTTTGCGCTTTACATACATATTATAAGCAAAATACATTACAAAAACATTCAGGATAGTAGCGCCTACCGGTATAATGGTATGGTATATATCCAGGCGATCCAGGACGATGATCTGTTTCAGCCCCCCAACTATCCACGATTGCTCATAGATCACAGGATTTATGGAAAATAATGGAAAAAAACAGCAAATGGTTAACAATATTAATGGCACCCGGTACTGCCAGCCGCCATCGCCCAAATGTATTTTTAGGTGCGGATGATGTTTCAGCAGGCGTAATTCGCCAAAAAATACTTTTACTATCAGCCTTGCTATATAAAAAGCGGTGAGTAAACCGGCAAGCAACGCGAATATGGGCACAAGTCGATAAACCCAACTTTTCCCATCCGACCATTCAAAGGCTTGCACCAATATGCCGTCTTTTGAAAGATAGCCCGATGTTAGCGGTATACCAATAAGTGCCAGCGATGCAACAACGGCCGCTATAAAAGTAACCGGCATCTTTTTACGCAAACCGCCCATGTGCTGTATATTTTGAGGGTCGATGTCGAGGTTGTTATCATCCTTTATATGTTGCATTTGGTGGATGACGATACCTGCAACCAAAAACAACAGGCACTTAAAAAACGCATGAGTGGCCAAATGGAAAAGCGACGAGGCATAAGCGCCAATGCCCATAGCCATGATCATAAAGCCCAATTGCGATATGGTTGAATAAGCCAATATGCGTTTCAAATCGTTTTGGGTAAGGGCAATTGTAGCAGCCATAAATGCCGTAAAACAGCCGATGATGGCGAGGATGTCCAACTCAGTAGAATTAAACATCGGGTATACCCTGCCCAACAGGAATACGCCTGCAGCAACCATTGTGGCGGCATGGATAAGAGCGGATACTGATGTAGGCCCTTCCATGGCATCGGGCAACCAGGTATGCAGCGGGAACTGGGCCGATTTAGCGGCTACACCCAGGAATATACCTATGCAGGCAATAGATTGCCATATTGCGGGTATTTGCGTTGCTTTAACCGCTGCATTATCGCCAAAAAGCTGTGTGATATCTGCTGTGTGATAGTAGGTAAACAGGATGATGATGGCGACAAGCAAACCCACATCGCCGATGCGGTTCATGATAAAGGCTTTTTTGTTAGCCTGTACCGCTTTTGCCCTCGTAAACCAAAAACCTATGAGTAAATAGGATGAAAAGCCCACAAGTTCCCAAAAAGCATAGAACAGGAACATATTATCAACAACTACCAGCGCCAGCATGCTAAAACAAAAGAAACTGAGGTAGCTGAAATAGCGCTTATAGTTTTCATCGTGCCCCATGTAGGCGGTAGAGTAGATATGCACCGGCACGGCGACCAAACTAACCAGCAGCAGCATTAGGGCCGAGAGGTTATTGAGCAAAATACCCGCATACAATTTAGTTGCACCAATAGTGAACCAAAGCGCTTGAACATGCAAAGGCTCACGGTTCCATATCCCCGCAAAAACCAATACCGATAAAACCGTGCTGATAAGGATTGCAAGCGTAGACAACCAGCCGCTTATTTTATTACGTTTCCCTGGTAGGCAAACATTAACCAAAAAAGCAAATAGGGGCAACAATACTGCTGCAAGTGCATAGTAAATGGTGGTTATATCCTGGTATGGCTGAGTTAAGTTCAATTAATTTATTTGATTTTAATAATTAATGTGGGATGTGCATTGCCCAGATCACTTGTCCATTTATCATAAAACTCTATAGATTTGATCTCACGACTCGAAAGCTTAGTTAATTTATTATTCAATTCAACCGGCTGTTCATAAAAAACTTCTCCATTTATTACATAATAAACTTCGGCATCATTATGATCATGCACAGCCATATAATCTTTATATTCTTGCGAAAGTGCGCTTAATTTTTTTTCATAAAGCGGAATTATAACGTTTTTGGTTTTTATAATCACTGCACCATTTTCGCCCAATTTACCATACCTGCGCTTTGCTTCATTAGGCTTTAATACATCCACACTTAGTATGGTGCTTGCATCGGGCATTGTTTCCTTTGACGGGAACTTATACATTTTTTTACCATCTATTACAAGTAATATTCTTGTCTTGCGGGGAATGGGTGCATCCTTAGGAAGAAAATTTGCTCCCGAAGAATCAGGTTCAACCGCTTTCTTTTTTGTAGTTACCAAAATTGCTCCATTTATTGCCCGTGGACCGTAAAGCGTTACTGCATCAGCAGGTTTAAATACATCGATGCTTGAAATTTTGCTGGTATCGATACTTTCGAGCCGTCCATTATAAACTTTGCCATCAACTTCAATATAAACCCTTTTATCTCCGTTTTTTAACACCAGTTTTTTGTGGGCATCCGTATAGAGTGTATCCCTGGTTTGCCCCATAGCATGTACCGATAAAAACAAGCAAAATATGATAGTAAATATTCTCATCCCTTAATTGCCGTCATCGGTGGTGGTTATCGCTATGGTTGCATCGGTGGTAAAACGCCGGTCGGTCCTGTAATCCACCTTTACTATATTACCCGGTTCCAGGTCGTACAATTTGCCGACTGTTTTTTTGCCCTTTTCCATCAAAATGGTATTATTTATTACATAGGCCAGTTTAGTATCGTCGCCGTGGTGTTTTTCCAGGTAGTTTTTATAACGTTTATTAAAGTTGCTTAATTTCCGTTCATAAACAGTGATCGCGCCTGCTACTGTAGTAACTACCATAGCACCGTTAGCCGCCTTCGGGCCATATTTGGCAACCGCCGCGGTATCAGGTAATATGGCTGTTTCCATAATATCAGCCGCTTTAATATTGCTGATGGATGGCACTACCTTACCATCAACTATGTATAATGGGTCACCGCTTTGGGCAAACGCTTTTACCGACAACAGCAAGCAAAATATGATGGCTGATAATTTCATTTTTTAATCCCTCAATTTATCAACCTTGTTTGGGTCGATGGTTCTGTAACGGCGGTACACATTTAAAATTATAGCCAGGGCCACAGCTGTTGTGGCCGCAGCCAGCACTATGGCAAACAAAGCGAACATTTGCCCCCCATTTGTAAACCTGTCGAATTTGCCAAAGCCTACCAGGTTTAGTATGGCGGCGTTCAGCATTAGCTCGATGCCGATGAGTATTTGTATGGCGTTATTTTTTGATACCACCATATAAAGCCCGATGCAGAACAACGCGGCGCTTACAATCAAAAAGTCGGTCATTGATATCATTGTGCCTGCTCCTTTCGTGATAAATGGGCCGCGCCTATCAGCGCCATCATTAATAAAATAGATATGGCCTCAAACGGCAGCAGGTACATAGTCATCAGGTTTACGCCGATGTTGCCTGTCATATCTGATGTTGGTAAAACGGCATTATTAAAAGCAAGCGCCTTTTTAATCCATGGCAGGTTATTGGCGTCAACCTTTACTATCATATTTACCAGTACTATAAAAAACAGGCCCGCAAGTAGCAATGCCGCTATCCTGTTGGCGCTGATGAATTGCTTTTTCTGTTGCTGTAGTACGCCCAGCGTTTCGCGGCCCGACAGCATGAAGGCGAATAATATAAGCACCAAAATACCGCCCACATATATTACAATTTGGGTGATGGCCACAAAATCGGCAAGAACGAGTACATACAGCCCTGCCAATGCGAACAGCGTAATGAAAAACATAAATACCGAGCGCACCAGGTTTTTGGTTGATGCCACAACCACCGCCGATACCACCGCTATAAAGCTCATTACATAAAAAAGTACCTGGGCTAAATTCATTCGCCGGCCTCCTTTTTTTGCATGGCAGCCAATTTTGCCGCCTGTTTTTCGGCTTGCTGCTTTTCAAGCAGGGCGCGTTTTTCTGCAGCATCCTCGGGTGTCATGTCCGAGAACTCATAGTTTAAATCTTTTAGTTCGAATACCGTTTTATCATACTGGTTGGTCATTACAATGCATTCGGTAGGGCAAACAATGGTGCACAGGCCGCAATACATACATTTCGCCATGTCGATATCAAATTTGGCGGCATACAGCATTTTTTTGGAACCATCAGATGTTTGGCCGATAACCTCGGTCGCTTTTATCGAATCAATGGTAATACAATCAACCGGGCATATTTTGGCGCAAAGATCGCATACTATACAATCATCTATCTCCACATCCAGCTGGTAACGGCCAACCTCGGGAACTGGCAATGATTGATGCGGGTATTGTATGGTATTTGTCCCCTCAAGTTGTTTAAAGTAATTATTATCACTGGCAGATATTACCTTGCGCTTCGCGTTTGAGGCAAAGAGGTGCCCAAGGGTAAGGCTAAGGCCTTTCCATGCCGTGGTAAATCCGTTTATTACTTTATTGCTCATTATCCTATTTTTGTCATGCTGAACGCAGTGAAGCATCTTCTACGCCATGCAAGCGGCGACCTATCTTTTTTAGAAGATCCTTCGCTATCGCTCAGGATGACAAAGCTAATTTTACATTAAAAACACCCTCCAAATACCCGATACCAACATACATAAAAATGCCAGCGGGGTTAATACTTTCCAGCACAGGTTCATTAGTTGATCAACACGCAGGCGGGGTAATGTCCAGCGTATCCACATTTGCGCGCCAACTAATAGCAGGCTTTTTAGCAACACCCATATTATTCCCCAGGCTATACCTGTTGTCCACGTGGCCAACTGCACCGAACCAATGTTGGGCAATGGCGTATTCCATGCGCCTAAAAACAGCACCACGCTTATCATCGACACCAAAAACATCATGGAATATTCGGCAAAAAACACAAAGGCAAAACGCCAGCCGGTATATTCGGTATGGAAACCTGCCACCAATTCCGATTCAGCTTCGGGTATATCAAACGGGGCGCGGTTACTTTCGGCCAGTGAGGCTATAAAGTAAATCACGAACGCTATGATCAAATGCGGCGCGCGGAAAATATTCCAGGCGAATATGCCCCCAATTTTTGATACATCCCAAAAACCTAAAAACTTCACGCCTTCGCCTGATAACACGCCCTGCTGCATAGCAATAGTTTGCATATTCAGCGATTGTGCTATCATCACCACCGATATTAACGCGAAGCCGGCAGGTATCTCGTACGAAATTATCTGCGCTACCGAACGCATGGCCCCTAAAATGGAATATTTATTGTTCGATCCCCAGCCGGCCATCAATATGCCGAGGGTCTCGATGGCTACTATCGCAAAAATATAATACAGCCCCAAATTCAAGCTGGTTGGCACTACGCCAGGCGCCCAGGGCATGGCGGCAAAGCCCATGTACACAGCTATAAAAATTATAGCGGGCGCCATCATAAATAATATTTTATCGGCAGCGGCGGGGATGATGAGTTCCTTTTGGATAAGCTTTAAGCCATCGGCCAGGGTTTGCAGCATACCGAATTTGCCGGTTTCGGTTGGGCCCAACCTGTCTTGTATAAAAGCGGCTACTTTCCGTTCGGCGTAAACGCCAAACAAAGCAAACAGGGCCGAAAAAGCAAACAGCCCTATACCAATAGCAAAGTATGTTAAGTAGATATTCAATTTATGTGTGCTTTTGCTGCAAACTTAATAAAATAGTGGTGGTTTGACGTAAGGATTTGGTCAGGATAAATCCAAATTACGGGAATTATTTTGATAAAAGTGGTGACAGTATTTTGTCAGAAGGCTTTTGGGCGTTCCCGCTGATAGAAGCGGGGCGCGCTATCCGCTTATACTGCACAGGCCTTAGCCACAGCCCGCACTGAGGCTCTCGAAGTGGGCCGGTATCCGCTGCTATCCCTAACGCAGGGCTTCTCGCTCCGTTGACTCACCCGGTCTTTGCTTCGCTCGACCACCCTCTCTTCGCCTGCGGCGGAAAGAGGGTAAAAAAAGCTTCACCCCTTCATCAATACAGACTGCGATTGCACCGGCGCACCAAAGAATAAGGATGCGTGGCTATCAAAATCGGCAGTATCATCAGTGGTAGTAAAGAATTGTTGGGTGCCATTATTCGTAATACTTTGCTCCATTTCGGGGTGGCGTTGCAAGTAATCCACCAGGCTTTTGGCTACAATTTCGCCTTGTGATACGGTTTTTATGTTTGATGGCAGGTATGCGTTTATTTTATCCTGCATCAGCGGGTAATGTGTACAGGCCAGCAGCAGCGTATCAATATTTGGCGACTGTGCCATTATCAGGTCGAGATATTCTTTTACAAAATAATCAGCGCCGGGTTTGTCGTGTTCGCCGTTCTCGATAAGCGGCACCCATAGCGGGCAGGCTTGCTGGAAAACCTTAAGCTCAGGAAAGAAGTGATCTATTTCGATAAGATACGAGCCTGATTGTACGGTGCCCTTTGTACCCAGAACGCCTATCTGGTTAGTTTTGGTATAATTGCCTATTACTTCGGCAGTGGGGCGTATAACGCCTAATACACGCTTTGTGGGGTCCTGGGTTTTCAGGTCCTGTTGCTGTATTGTGCGCAGTGCCTTGGCCGACGCGGTATTGCAGGCCAGTATTACCAACGGGCAACCCATGGCAAACATTTTTTGCACGCATTCCCAGGTGTATTGGTGTATGGCACTGAACGAACGGTTACCATACGGCGCACGCGCCGTATCGCCCATATACAGGTAATCATACTGTGGAAGTTGCTGAAAGATCGACCGGAAAACGGTGAGCCCACCGTAGCCCGAATCAAATATCCCGATTGGTTTATTGTTTAGCACTTAACAAAAATAAAAAAAGCGTTCCGTAAATACGGGACGCTTTTGGTAAAATGTTTTTAATATGAGAATTATTGTATCCCTAATTTAACTTTTACTGCTGCTGTCAAATCATCACCGGCAGGCGATACTAAAAGCTCAACCTGTGAAGAATCCAATACATAAGCATAGCCTTTTTCGGCAGCCACTGCTGTAATAGCAGCTCTTAATTTATCCTGAAGAGGTTTTAGCAATTCACCGCTTTTAGCCTCAATTTGTTTTTGTGCATTATCGCGGTAGCTGGTAATACGGGTTTGCATATCCTGTAATTCAGATTGAGCGGCAGTACGGGCTGCATCGGTCATGGTAGCTTGTGTCTGCTCATATTTCTGGCCTTTGGTTTGGTATTCGTTGCTCATGGTAGCCAACTGATCAGAAAATGTTTTTTGATATGCTTGCATTTGTGTTTGTAAGGTTTTCATTTCAGGTAGCTGATCCATTAACTGGTTTGCGTTAACATAACCAATTTTAGTTTGTGCCTTGGCAAAGTTGCCTGCGAATAATAAGCCTACTGCGACAACTGCAACTAAAGCAACTTTAAATAATTTTTTCATTGTTCTTGTTCTGTGTTTAATTAATTAGTGCGATTATATGTATAAATAATTTATTTAGCAAATACTCAGGGTTTAAGGCCCAGTTTGGTAATTACATCGGCGCTTTTGTCATAACGCGGGTTGGCGTACAACATTATAACCTCGCTGTTCTTATCAAATATCATGTCAAGGTTATCGCTTTCAGCAACTGCCTGTATTGCTTTTGCTATACGGTCCTGTATAGGTTTTATAAGTGCATTGCTGCGTTGTGTAAGTTCGCCGTCGGGCCCGAATTTAAGGCGTTGAAAATCCTTCGCGTCTTTTTCCTTTTGGGCAATTTCGTCCTCGCGGCGTTTTTTCATATCAGGTGTCATTAACACTTCATCGGCCTGGTATGCTTTATATAAACGGTCAACCTCAGCAAATTTGGCGTCAACCTGTTTTTGCCATTCATCCTGCAACGCGTTCAATTGTTTTTGTACCGAAAGGTAATCGGGTATATGTTTTAAAATGTAATCCGAATCAACAAAGGCAAAGCGCTGTGCAAATGCACCTGTAAATGCAGTAAACGTAAAAAACAGTATAAAAATTACTTTTCTCATCATACTTATGCAAATTTAATTAAATCCGCCATTTAAACTCTGAGAAATTGAAAAACTAAATTGTCCTTTATTGGCATCGGGTATACCCGGTATCGCATCAAAACCATAGCCATAATCAAGCCCCAGTAAACCAAATATAGGTAAAAATACACGTGCGCCAATACCTACCGAACGCCTTATGTTAAACGGATTGTAATCGCTGAAGTGGTCCCACACGTTACCACCTTCGGCAAAGGCCAGCAGGAATATAGTTGCCGACTGGCTTGCAATAACAGGGTGGCGTAGCTCAAGTGTGTATTTGGTGTATATAGGGCTACCTGTGTTGTTGTCTTCCTGCGTACCGCCATTGGCAGTAGAATATTGAACACCAACCGGTATAACCGAGAAGTTTTGATAACCACGTAAGCCTATGATATCGCTACCCTGTAAAAACTGGTAACTCTGCATACCGTCGCCACCTAATTTAAACCTTTCAAATGGTGAAGGGCCCACTTCCTGGTTGTATTCGCCTAAGAAACCGAACCTAACCTGCGACATCAATACGAATTTACCTACCAGTGTCTGGAACCATTGCGCGTCGAACTTCATTTTATAATATTCAACAAAATGGTAACGCTGCTCAGGTGTCGCAATATTGTAGTTAACATTGTTGAATAACGAATACGGCGGTGTACCCTGTGCGGTAAATTTAATGTTTGAACCCGAAGTTGGGAATATAGGCGCATCAAGCGAGTTGCGGCTAAGTTCCTGGGTGAATTTAATGTTGTACGACGTACCATTCTGGAACAGGTAACCGGTATAGTTATCCAGGTTATAGTGGTCAAGGTTCAATGAGTAGTTTAACTGGAAGTAGTTATCGGGCCAGTTTAAACGTTTACCCAGTGTAATACCCACACCGTTTATACGCAATTTATTATACAGCGGGTCGGTAGTGGCATAATATTGGCCTGTTGAACTTAACTGTGTATAAGCCGACACCGCAAAGTATATAGGTTTTTTACCACCCAGCCACGGCTCGGAAAAGGTAAACGAATAATTTTGATAGGTCCTACCGCTGGATTGCCCCCTTAAGCTCAATTTTTCACCATCGCCTTTTGGCAGTGGCTTGTAATCTTTTAAGTGGAATATGTTCTTGATAGAAAAGTTATTGAAGGTAAGCCCCAGGGTACCCACTATCTGCCCGCCACCAAAACCACCGGAAAGTTCGATCTGGTCGGATGGTTTTTCAACCACGTTGAATATAATGTCAACGGTACCATCCTGCGGGTTAATGTTTGTTGGCCTTGGCTCGGTTTTTTGCTCATCGAAGTTACCCAGCTGCGAAATTTCGCGGGTACTGCGTATCAGCAGGTCCTTATTAAATTTCTGACCGGGTTTGGTGCGTATCTCGCGCATAACCACCTTATCATTGGTTACATCGTTACCCTTTAAAATAACACGGTTAATGGTGTATTGCGGGCCTTCGTAAACCCTAAGGTCAAGGTCGACAGTATCATTGTGGATATTGGTTTGTACCGCGTCGGTGTTATAGGTAAGGTAACCATCGTTCAAATAAAGCGATGAAACATCGTCACTGTTTGGTGTTGGGCCACTTAACCTTTTGGTCAAATTATCTTCGCTAAACACATCGCCCTTTTTAATGCGCAGTACTTTGTTCAGCAAGTCAGTTGGATATTTTGCATTACCCGACCATTTAATATCACCGAAGTAATATTTGGGCCCTTCGTGCAATTTAATGTGTACGTCAACGGTTTCAAAATCGTGCTTGGTAACAGTATCGCTTATAATTTCGGCATCGCGGTAACCTTTGTCCTGCATTTTGTCTATCAGGTCGTTTTTATCATCGGTATATTTATCGTTCTTGAATTTTTTAGAACCGAATACATTATACCACCTTCTTTCGCGTGTCTTCTTTAAAAACTTCCTTAATTTCTTTTGCGAGAAAACAGTGTTGCCTTCAAAGGTTACGCTGTTTATCATCACTTTGGTTTTCTTATCAACAGCAACATCCAGTATTATACTATTGGCATCTCCCGGATCTTTACGCTGCTTAATATTCACCGTGGTGTTCAAGAAGCCTTTTTCGTTAAAATGCTTTATAATAATAGCCGAAGTGGTGCTTAATAAGTTCTGGTTTACAATTTTACCTGTTTTATCGCTCAGTAGTTTCTGCACATCGTCAATCTCGCCTTTACGGATACCTGTTATGTGCATTTTTGATAAGCGGGGTAATTCATGCACCGCTATCTCCAGGTAAATGGTATCAAGGTTTATGCGGGTGATGTTTAACTGTACATCATCAAACAAACCCTGGCCATACAGGTTTTTTATAACGCTGGCATTGGCATCACCCGGGAGGTTGATACGGTCGCCTTTTGTTAATTTCGAAATGGTTATCAGTACGTCTTTATCAAGATATTTTGTACCGGTAACACTAATACCACCAATAATATAATCTTTAGGATTAAGATAACTCAAACTATCAGCCGGGAGCGATGATCTCAGGTATGACTGCCTGGGCTGGGAAACCTGTGCCATTACAGCAGTACTCACTATAGAGAAAAGAATAGTAAAAAGAAATTTATTCATTCGAATATTTAAGTGGCTAAAAATAATTTATACAGTTGTTAAAAAGTGTTAAAAGCAAAAATTTAATTGACCTGTTCACTGATCAAGCCAAAACGGCGTTCACGTTTTTGATAATCGGCTATGGCTTCGAAAAAGTCTTCCCTGCGGAAATCGGGCCATAACTTGTTTGTAAAATACAATTCGGCATAAGCTATTTGCCAAAGCAAGTAGTTACTTATGCGAAATTCGCCGCTTGTCCTTATCAGCAACTCAGGGTCGGGCATGTAACCTGTATATAAGTTGCTTTCAAAAATTTCTTCATCAATATCATCAACAGTTAAACGCCCTTCCTGCACTTTAAGTGCAATTGCTTTAGCCGCCTGCACAATTTCGCGCCGCGAGCTATAGCTTAATGCCAGCGTAAGCGTAAGGCCGGTATTTACCGATGTTTTTTCAATGGCGTTATTTAATTCTTTATGGCATTTTTCGGGCAGCATGCTCAGTTCGCCAATGGCGCGAAGGCGCACGTTATTTTTCATAAAGGTTTCAATCTCTTTATGAATGGTGCTTACCAATAGCTCCATTATGGCCATTACCTCCAGTTTGGGGCGGTTCCAGTTTTCGGATGAGAAAGTGTATAATGTAAGGTACTCTAACCCTATCTCGCAGCTCCCTTCAACCACATCGCGCACGGAGAGTACCCCGTTATGATGACCAAAAACCCTTAATTTGCCTTTGCCTTTAGCCCAGCGGCCATTGCCATCCATTATGATAGCTATGTGCCGTGGTAGTTTCAACAAATCAATCTGATCCTTATATCCCATTTTATGCCGATTAATAAAAGCCGTAATCTGGTTACAAAGACGCTTTTAATAAAATTTGACCAAAAATATAACTAATAACAAAAGCCGGTAGTTAATATTTGTTAAAATACCCCTATTAGCCCGCTTTTTTGCTATTAGCGCCTTTTTTTTCAGGGTACAAAGGTAAAACTTAATTGCGTTTTTTTAGTATGCCGGGGAAAAGATTTTGTTGGAGAGGATGTTGGGTGATTAAGTGAGTTAGATCGGCCCGATTAAGTTGAAAAATCACCAGATGTTAATAAGTAGTTGATTAGGTGAAGGTTTGTCGTGTAGCCTTCACCCAATCAACTTTTCAACCCTTAATAAGCGCCCTTTTGCTTTAGCAGGGCTATGCCTTCCTGTGGTATAGGGGCTATGGCATATGATGCGACACCGGTGATGTTCATTTCATCGAGTGTGCTTACCAGGCTTTTATATACCGAATGATCGGACGGGCTTATGATCACAAACATTTTTTTGCCTGTTGTTGTAGTTATTTGTTTGGCCGTTTGTATAATGGCCTGCTCCATGGCATTGCCATAAGCAACCATTTTAGGCGTGGTCAGCGGCTTTTGCGGCATGCCCACGAAATACATAGCCTGGTTATTTTTGCCAAGGCAGATGGTCATGGTGCTGGAAGCCGCTACAAAACCCGGTGGGCCCGGCGCAGGCATAACTAATGGCAGTGATCGCGCTTTTTGGAGCGTTGTTGTGAGCATGAAGAACGTGATGAGCAAAAAGGCAAGATCAACTAAGGCGGTAAGGTCGACGCGGACCGGTAGCCTGCTCAGGTTTCTGCCGCCTGATTTTCCGGGAGAAGTGACTAATTCAGCCATGACAGTAAAAGATTAAGGTTAAAGAATTGGTATAAGCAATCTTAGGTTGACTGCTTAAACTGTAAACGTATGTAAATATACTTTATTGCAACAATGTTGTAAATAAAAACCTCACCTAAATCCTCTCCAGAGGAGAGGACTTTAACTTCACTCTTTATATAATAATATGGGGGTGGACGGAATTATTTTTCGAAATAGCAATTCTGCGTAACGAAGGTGTATGACAGCGTAAATTGAAGGAAAAGATAGGTATCGCGACCACGACCGTCGCCGCGCTGGGTACCAATGAGGGTATTGGCATTAGCCGCTGAGCGATCAGATAACGTGCGTGCCAGGTTGCTGGGCAGTTTGGCAGGGTTTGGGTATGCACCACTCACATCATCCAAATAATCAGTATTGGGCTGGCGGTAGCCGAGATCGGCAATTAAATTCCATTTGCCTGATATATTGTATTTAATACCTACTCCATAGGGTATGGACATAGCGCTTTTTGAGTATTGCTTAGCCTCACCTTCGGTAGTTAAAGGGCGCAGGTTATATCGCTCGCCCTGGTAATCGGCCTGCGGATTGTAACGTACGGTACCAATGCCCAGGTAAATAAACGGCGTGTAGCGGTTATTGCTTACGTTGGGCAGGTATTCCATAAAATTGAACTCGCCTATTAATGCTACTTCGCTAAGGCCGGTGTAAAAGTTAAGGTTACGGTCGCGGAATTGCTGGTTTGATGAGTTTGCATCGTTGCCCTGTATATCGCCATAGGTGTAATTTAACCTTAAGGCTAAATACCTATCAAAATTACGTTTTACAAAGCCGCCCGCTGCTATGCCGCTTAGTTTGAGCGGGTTATTGGGGTTAAGATCGCCCATATAGCCGGAACCGCCAATACTACCGCCAATCTCCCAGGTTTGCGCCTGTAAATTGAACGAGATAAACAGCAGAAGTATGATGAGTAGAAATTTCGGCATTAAGCAAATTTAATAATTGCGGGCGTCAAGTCCCCACAATAACTTGTTCCTTAACGTTGATAAGTAGCTTTCATTATTTAAACGGATAAGATTTAACTTAAATCCGGCCTTTTGAACGCTGAAACGCATGGGTTTATCAATAGTAGCTGTTCGTGAATCGCAGGTTACCAGGTAATTATTGCTGCGGCTCTCTACCTCAAAGGTAAGGGTGCAGCTATCAGGCAATATTATAGGCCTTACATTTAAGTTATGCGGCGAAACAGGTGTCAACACAATACTGTTCGACTGCGGAAATATAATAGGGCCACCACAACTTAACGAATAAGCCGTGGAACCCGTTGCGGTTGATATAATAATGCCATCGCCCCAATAGGCATTCAAAAATTCGCCGTCTAAAAACACTCGGGTGATGATCATGGCCGCATCATCGCGTTTATGTATGGTAATATCGTTTAACGCGAAGTTGCCATCGCCAAATATTTCCTGTTCAGAACCAATGCTGAGCAGCTCGCGGCTATCAAGTGTGAAATTATTGTTTACCACGGCAAATATGGCGGCGGCAATATCGTTTTTGTTTATACTGGCCAAAAAGCCCAAACGACCAAAATTTATACCGATAACAGGGATACCTGTATTACAAATAACGCTCACCATATCCAGCAGCGTACCATCACCGCCAAGGGTAATGAACAGATCGATAATGCCTTCTATCTTATCGCCGGGGTTTAATATTTTGTAGGGAATGGTTTTAACCCGGCCGCCTATGGCTTCATTAAGCTGGCTGTGGATGTATATTTCGACACTGTGCTGCGCAAGGTTATCAAATACCTCCTGTACGTATGGCAAAGCATCGGGATTAAACTGCCGGCCGTATATTGCTATTTTCATTTATTGGTCATTGAGTCATTGAGTCATTGGTCATTGCTATTTACTGCTCAAGTATAATGGCCGCTGAAATAATAACTATAAATTCAAGTAATTCATCAATGAATCGTAACGATCCCTTGAGTTGTCATTGTCGCCGGTATGGTTGAAGGTGGCTTTTACATCATACTCGTACCGCAAAAAGGTGGCTATAATGGCCGATATATCCTGTTTGTTAACTTTCAGGGTAACCTCCATACGGGTGGAGTCGGGTTGCGCCACTACATATGAGCTTAATATCTGGGCGTTATCTGATTCCACAATCTGTGCCATGTGCGCCAGCGAATTATTTTTGTTATTTATCTCGAGCACTATAATACCGCCCGGCTGTGCCACCGAGGTTAAACGGGCAAAATATTCGTTCATGGTGTTTATGGAAATTACGCCAAGGTAATTCTTTTTCAGATCAAGCACCGGAACCACGGTTAACTGCTGCTCATAAAACAGGCGGATAACATCATATATATGCTGATCTTCGAGCACATAGGGGTTAACAAGCGCTAAGGCCAAAGCTCCTATTGATGTTTGGTAATCGGTTACTTCAATAAGGTCGTTCTCGCCTAACAGCCCAAGGAACTGTTCTTCGTTCACAATTGGCAAATGGCGCACACGAAACTCCACCATACGGTCCATCACCTTCTGAACACTGTCAGAGGTGTGCACGGGTGGTATCGCATCGCTTATTAACTCAATTGCAAGCATCTTACACTGCTGTTTTATCTAAAAAACGCCTTTAAGGCTATATTAAACTCGTGGGGCTGCTCCATCATAGGCGCGTGCCCGCATTTGTCTATCCACACTAATTCCGACTTCGGTAAATACTCATGGAACTCCATGGCAACCTCGGGCGGTGTAACTTTATCGTTCTTTCCCCATATCAACCCTACGGGGATATGGATCTTATGCAGGTCCTTCTGCATGTTATGACGAATGGCCGAACGTGCCATTGCTAATATCCTAATTACGCGGTGACGGTCGTTCACGGTTTTATAAACATCGTCAACCAATTCTTTTGTGGCGGTTGCGGGGTCATAGAATGTAAACTCTACCTTCTCCTTTATAAAATCATAACTCTCGCGGCGCGGAAATGTTCCGCCAAAAGCATTCTCATACAAACCCGAGCTACCGGTTAACACCATACGCTTTACTAACGTTGGATGTGCCAAAACATATATAAGCGCCACATGCCCACCCAGCGAATTACCAATTATGGTAAGGTTATCAAGCTTTTTATACTTTACAAACTTATGAACGTACTTGGCTACGGTTTTTACACCGGTAGTTAGCAAAGGCAGGTCATAAATTGGCAGCATGGGTATTATAACGCGGTATTTCGATTTAAATTCGTCAACCACGCCTTCCCAGTTACTTAATGCGCCCATTAGCCCATGCAGCAATAATAATACCTCACCTTCACCCTCATCAATAAAACTAAACCCGTTTTGCTCTTTAAGTACGAAACTCATATAAATGTATATGTTTTAATAATATAAGCATCGCCGAAGGTAAATTCAATGCAAGCCTGATTATTCTGCTATAAAAATAGTTTATTGCGGTTGAGTTGCAAGTTTAATTGTAAATTAATTATACCCTCTCTAAATCTCCCCCGAGGGGGGAGACTTTTAAAACCCTACTTTTCATCATCCCTTTTTGGGAGGATTTAGGGTCTAATTCAACAACTGCTTCACAACCTCCGATATGGTGCGGCCATCGGCTTTGCCGGCCAGTTCTTTATTGGCGGCGCCCATAACTTTACCCATATCTTTTACTGATGTTGCGCCTACGCGCGCTACCAGGTCTTTTAAATACGCTTCTACCTCATCATGGCTCATTTGCTTTGGCAAATAAGCCTCGATCACTTCAAGTTCTTCCATTTCAACCTGGTACAGGTCGTCGCGGTTCTGGGTTTTATATATCTCGGCCGATTCCTTACGTTGTTTTACGAGTTTTTGTAACACTTTAGTTTCGGCTTCGGGTGTAACTTCTTCTGTAGCGCCTTTTTCAGTACGGGCAATCAGCAATGCCGATTTTATAGCGCGCAGCCCGCGAAGCCTGTCGGCTTGTTTAGCCAGCATGGCTTGTTTTATATCCTGGTCTATTTGTGTGGTGAGAGACATGGTTTATTGTTAAGTCCGGAAGTCGGAAAGTCCGAAAGTCCGGGGTTGATTTGTTTATTGCGTTTGTTCTTTTTTACTCGTTCGGACTTCCCGACTTACGGACTTTCCGACTAAAAAATTACTTTCTAAATATCGTGCCCGCGTTTGCTTGCGCGGTTGGCATAACTATCAGTTCGTTTATGTTTACGTGTGCGGGGCGCGATACGGCGAACCAGATAGTTTCGGCTATATCTTCTGCCGATAGCGCGTCGAAACCTTCGTACACTTTTTTCGCCCGCTTTTCATCGCCCTTAAAGCGTACGATGGAAAACTCAGTTTCCACGGCGCCGGGATGAACAGCGGTTACCTTTATACCATGTGGCAGCAGGTCGATACGCATGCCTTTGCTAAGGGCATCAACTGCGTGCTTTGAGGCACAATATACGTTACCGTTGGCATAAACTTCTTTCCCTGCTATCGAGCCGATATTAATGATATGGCCGTGACCATGTTCTATCATCCAGTTGGCTACTATTTTACTTACATACAACAGGCCCTTTACATTGGTGTCGATCATGCGGTCCCAGTCGTCGTAATCGCCTTTATCAATGGGGTCAAGCCCCACGCTAAGCCCGGCGTTGTTTACCAGCACGTTCACTTTCTTCCATCTTTCTGGCAGATCATTAAGGGTAGTTATTACTTCCTGGCGGTCGCGCACGTCAAATGATGACGTTGCTACATCTACATCATATTTTTTGTTTAAACGATGGGCCACATGGTCGAGTCTATCTTTTCGCCTGCCGGTAAGTATCAGGTCGTATCCTTCGCGGGCGAACAGTTCGGCTGTGGCCTCTCCTATCCCAGCTGTGGCGCCGGTTATTAATGCAATTTTAGCCATAGATATTAGTAACTATCGGCTACGAAATTAGTTTTTTAAAACAACTATTCGAAGCAAAGGCTGAACATTACCGTATGTAATGACAATTTGCTGATAGGCGCCGAGAACGGTTGTGCTTCGGGATATAGCACATTACCAAATGAGTTGGAGAGTTTTAGTTCGGGCGAAAGCTTGAAATATTCAAAGTAAATATCGCAGCCTATACCAAATTCGTACGATTCATAGCCGGTTATATTTTTAACGTTCCTGTCAATCAAAGCCACATCGCCATCGCTTTTATCGGCCCCCAAAGCATAGGAATATTTTACGCCGCCGATAACGTAGGCCCTGAAATCACCTATCCTGTCGGATTTAAGCTTTAGCAACAATGGGAAATCAACGGTTGTGGGCGAAACGGATTTGGTTACGTTATATTTAGGATCTGAATAAATATACGTAAGGCTGCGGTCGCCAAATATCAGTAGTGGGGTA